>Ga0160450_100027_pt1 | contig 138543 bp, 125 predicted proteins | sample HID1975K_E1MG_FD_108257 | JGI IMG/M metagenome (GOLD analysis project Ga0160450, IMG submission 108257) | Enriched soil microbial communities from UW Madison campus, WI, USA - HID1975K_E1 MG | ecosystem: Environmental > Terrestrial > Soil > Unclassified | place: USA: Madison, Wisconsin...
GACCGCCCGTGAGCATCGGGGCGACGTCGCGCACGTCGTCGGCGAGCGGGACGTCGCGCGGCGCCAGGCCGTGCGGGACGTCGTCGAGGGCTCGTGTCATGCCACGACCGTAGGCCGCGCGCCCCGGCGGGCGCAGCGGTGCCCGCCCCCGTCGTCCGGGTAGGGAAACCCCTACCCACGACGAGGGGCCGGCCCCGGGCGCGCGCCCGGGACCGGCCCCTCACCCGTCGTGCATGGGGTCACGACGGGTGCTGTCGGCGATCAGCCGACAGTGCAGGTGGCGCCGTTCAGCGTGAACGACGTCGGTGCGTTGTTCGTACCGGAGTGGGCACCGTTGAAGCCGATGTCCACGGAGGCGCCCTGCGCGAGGGAGCCGTTCCACGCCGCGTTGCTGGCCGTCACGGTGCTGCCGGACTGCGACCAGTCAGCGCTCCAGCCCTGCTGGACGGTCTGCCCGTTGGCGAACGTGAACTGCAGGTTCCAGCCGCTGAGCGCACCGGGGCCGTTGTTCGTCACGCGGACGGACGCGGTGAACCCGTTGTTCCAGCTGTTGGCCGAGTAGCTCACCGTGCAGGCGGCCGCGGGGTTCTGCGTGGGGGTCGGCGTCGGGGTCGGGGTGACCGTCGGCGTCGGGGTCGGCGTCGGCGTCGGGGTGACCGTCGGCGTCGGGGTCGGCGTCGGCGTCACGGTCGGCGTGGCCGTCGGCGTCGGGGTCGGGGTCGGCGTGGTGCCGCCCTCGAACAGCCGCGCGTAGTCCGCGAGGGCACCGGCGATGGCGGTCTGCGCCCAGAACCGGTGGTACCGGAACTGCGGGTCGTCCCCACCGTTCAGCGCCGCCTCGACCTTCGCCCACTGCGGGTCGTTCTTGTAGAACGAGCGGATGTCGAGGAAGGAGACGCCCGGCTTGATCTCGTCACCGTTGGGCATGGTGCCGGAGAAGCCCGGGGGCACGTAGATGCCGTTGCCACCCGCGGTGTAGACGTCGTCGAACCGCTGGTAGTCGCCGCGGGTCTCGATCGTCGACACACCCAGGGCGGTCTGGTTGTTGTCCCAGATCGCGTCGAGCAGGGCCTTGGCGGTGTCACGCGACGCGGTGTCGCCCGAGCGGGCGGCGTAGAACAGCAGCGCGCGGGCGGTGTCGCCGGCGACGCCGACGTCCTGGCCGGAGCTCTTGAGCGTGACGGTCAGACCGGAGTTGGAGCCCGGGTTGGCCGCGTTCCAGGTGTCGGGCCTGCCGGACCACGTGAGCTCGGACGGGACCGACCAGTCGGCACCGTCGGTCTCGATGTGGTCGACGACCCACGGGACCCACTTGTCGAGGATCCGCTTGGCCTGCGCGTTGCCCGTCTCGTAGTAGAGCTCGGCGACGCGCTGCACGCCCCAGGCCTGCATGCCGAACCACTGGTTCGACGGCGGGTCGTGGTAGACGGGCGCCTCGGTGTAGGCCATGCCGTAGAACGTCGGCGTGCCGGCCGGGGGCTGCGCGTACGCACCGTCCCAGCTGTTGGTGGCGCCACCGGCGATCGGGCCGTTGCTCGACTGCAGCCACGTGTAGAACTCGAGCTGGCGGTCGAGGGACTTCGACCAGTCGTCCTTGGCGGTCGCGCCCTTCGGCGTCAGGGCCGCGTCGTTGGCCAGGGCCCACGCCGCGAACGGGTTCTGGTAGCCGAAGTGCGCGTGCGACGAGCCGATGCGCCACGCCCAGCCCGCGTTGGCGTCGGTCGCGCCGCCCCAGGCCATGTACCAGGACAGCAGGTAGTGCGCGCTGTCCTTGCCGGTGCCGGCGGCGCAGCTCGTCGAGGTGCAGCCGATCGTCTTGAAGTACTTGTCGAACAGCGTGTACCGCAGGTAGTCGCCGAGCTTGGCGGCCTTGGTGACGACGGACGCGACGTCCGCTGCCTTGCCCTGCTCGGTCGCCCACTTGTTGGCCCAGTAGACGGCCTCGACGGCGCGAGCGTCGGCGTCGGACGCCGAGGTGTACTTCCACTGCTTGGCGTACGACTCGTCACCCGTGAACAGGTCGAGGAAGCCGTTGGGGCCGCCGTGCGTGAAGTCGTCGCACGTGGGCTGCGGGATGGTCTCCCACACCGACTCCTGCGGACCACGCTGGAAGGTGTTGATGAGCGACATGCCCTGGTGGCTCGGGCCGAGCTGGCAGCCCGGGCCGGGCGCCGCGCCGAAGCCGTAGACGTTGTCGACGTCGCCCAGCCAGTGCATCTGGTAGATCTCGTCGGTGCCGTAGGCGGACTTCAGCTCCGCGGCGATCGGGTCGCGGCCCACGCTCACGCTGCTGCCGAGCTGCGAGGGGTAGTTGCTCGGGTGATTGTACTCCGAGGCGTACGTCGCGGGGCTGCTCGGGTCGTAGAAGGAGTTCGTCGGCTGATCCGCGGACTGCGGGATCATGTACGTCTCCATGTTGGTCCACGCGTCGTTCAGCGGCTTCCAGTCGCCCGTCGCCTGGCCGTACAGCGCCTCGAGCCACAGCCAGTAGCTGTACGCCTCGGACGTGGTCTCGTGCCCGTAGTCGGGCGCCTCGACCATGAGGGTCTCGACCGCGTGGTAGGGGATGCCCTGGGGGCTGAAGTACCCGTTGGCGGGGTCCTTGATCTTGTCGTACTGCGCGAGGAACCGCTGCGCGTACTCGGAGTCGACCGCGACCGCCGCGGGCACTGCCTGCGACGTCGGCCCGGCGAGGGCATAGGCGGCCTGTGCGCCGCCCGCGGCCACGAGCGACGTGGCCGTCAGGACGGCCCAGGCCGCTCTGACGGCACGCCGTCGGGTGCTTGAGGACATCTTCCGTACCTTTCTTGGCGTCGACCACGCACGGCCTCGGTGCCGGCGTGGAGCCTGTCGGCGGCCTCGGTACCGCCGCCAGTCCTGCAGGAAGGAACGGACCGCTCCCGGGGGCGCGGCATCGCGCTCCGCGGTCTGCGGTCTGGACGCCGCTCACCCTGCTCAGGTGCACCGGCAGCGTCCAGGCCGTGAAACGGTTAGGGAGGCCAGCTCGTGGGAGCGCGACCAGGACCCCACGAGGCCGACCGGAACCCGGCTCACCGTCCCGGGGTCGGGACGGTGAGCCGGGTTCCGGTCGGCGGGTCGTACGGGCCCGTCAGGTCCAGCGGAAGAGGCGGACCGCGACCGGCACGCCCACGACGACCCAGGCCGCCATGACGAGCAGCTGGGTGACCGGGAACGGCTGCCCGACCCACCCGGCCGTCATCGCCTGCGTGGCGGCACCCAGCGGCGTGAAGCCCGCGATCGTCTGGACGGCGTCCGGCATGAGCGGCAGGGGCAGCCACACCCCGGCGAAGAACAGCGACACGAAGTACAGCGTCATGCCCCAGCCGTTGGCCGCCGCCGCCGTCGGCGCGAGCGCCGCGACCAGCGAGCCGAGCGCGAACGCCGACAGCACCGCCAGCAGGAAGGCGAGGACCACGGTCACCGGCTCGACGGGCAGCGAGATGCCGAGCACGACGACGCCCGCGACCACCGCCAGCAGGGCCGCCGCGACGAGCGCACCGAGGTTGACGACCACCTGCGCGACCAGCAGGCGCGCCGGTCCGACGGGCGTCGTGGACAGCCGGCGCAGCACACCGCGCTGCCGGTACGTGGCGACCACCGCGGGGAACGTCGACAGCGCGACGGTGGCCACCGCGAGGCTCAGCACGATCGGCGTGTACCCCGTGATGGCGGTGACGGCGCCCAGCAGCGGGTCGCTCTCGTCGTACGGCTGGTCCGCCCACGGCATGACCAGCCCGAGCACGGTGAGCAGCAGCGCCGGGAACACCAGCGCGAAGAAGAACACCGACGGGTCGCGCAGGAACAGCCGCGCCTCCACGGCCGTCATGCGGGCCAGCGCGCCGCCGCGCGTGCGGCGGCGTGCGTCGGCCGACGCGGGGGTGAGCGGGGACGGGGTCGTGGTGGTCATGTCAGACCTCCGCAGGTGTGGTGGCGGGCTCGGGGGCAGCGCTCGGGTCGTCGGACCCGGCGCCGGTGAGGGAGACGAACGCGTCCTCGAGGGACGCGCGCTCCAGACGGACGTCGCGCGTGCGCACGTCGTGCCGCGCGAGCGCGACGAGCACGTCCTGCACGACCGTGCCGCCGCCGCGCACGACGAGCGCGCGGTCCTCGACGGCCGCCTCGCGCACGTCGCGCACGCCGGTCAGGGCCGCCAGCAGGACGTCGTCGGCCACGGGCTCCTCGGGCCGCACCCGCAGCACCTGCTCACCGTGCGCGAGCGCGACGATCTCCGCGGGTGTGCCCACGGCCGCGACCCGGCCGGACGCGATGAGCGCTATCCGGTCGCACAGCCGCTCGGCCTCCTCCATGAGGTGCGTGACCAGCACGATCGTGACGCCCGCGTCGCGGATCGCCTCGACCACGGCCCACGTCTCACGGCGCGCGTGCGGGTCCAGGCCCGTCGTGAGCTCGTCGAGGATCGCGACCTGGGGGCGCCCGACGAGCGCGAGCGCGACCGAGAGCCGCTGCTTCTGCCCGCCGGACAGGTCCTTGAACGCGGTGTCCCGCTTGGCGGACAGGCCCAGCAGGTCCAGCAGGTCCGCCGGGTCGGCGGGGTCGGCGTAGAACGACGCGTACAGGTCGAGCGCCTCGCGCACGCGCAGCCGGTCCGGCAGCGCGGACTCCTGGAGCTGCAGGCCGACCTGCTCGTGCAGCGCGGCGGCGTCCGACGTCGGGTCGAGCCCGAGCACGCGGACCGTGCCGCCGTCGGGGCGGCGCAGCCCGGCGATCATCTCGACCGTCGTCGTCTTGCCGGCGCCGTTGCGTCCCAGGACGCCGTAGATCTCGCCGCGCTCGACGGTCAGGGACACGTCCGCGACCGCGAGCGTGCTGCCGTACGACTTGCGCAGGTGCTCGGCCTGGACGACCGGTGCGGTGGTCATGGTGGGCCTCCGGTGTGGTGGGTGCGCCGGGACCGGCGCGGGGGTGTGCGGTGCCACGGCGCCGGCGTCGGACCGGCTCCGCGGGTGGTGCGAGCACGCGTGGGGACGCGCGCGGGATCAGGCGACGGGGGGCCGCAGCGGGATGCGGCGTGCGACGGCGGCGTAGGCCGCGGCCGCGACGGTGACGACGGCGAGCGAGGCGAGCAGGGCCGGTGCCGCGGCTGCCCACGACCCGCGACCGGCGGGGGCGGCGTCGGTGAAGCCCCCGAGGAGCCCCATGACGACGAGCAGCGGCCCGACCGTCAGCGGCAGCGCCAGCGTGCCCCACCAGCCGCGGACCCGGTGGTAGACGATGCCGACCAGCAGCCCGGCGACGTTGGCGGCGACGAAGCACACGGTGAGCTCGGCGAGCAGCAGACCGGCCGGTGAGGACTCGTCGGCCAGCATCGGGTCGGTGATGCGCCACCCCCAGCCGGCGGCGGTGTGCGCGGCGCGCTCGACCGCGGCGAGCAGCGTGAGCACGAGCGCGTACGCCAGGCCCGTGCCGGCCGCGACGACGAGCGACGCGCGGACGAACGTGCGGCGCGTCCTGCCCGTCGCGACGTGCACCCGCAGCTGGGTCGCGAGCATGATGATCGCCTGCGAGAACGGGAACCAGATCGCGCCGTGCCGCGCGTACAGCACGACCGCGGCGTCGACCTCGCCGTTCAGCCGGGCGAGCACCACGGTGCCGAGTACGGCGACCGGCACGACGACGGCCCAGAACCACGCCAGCAGGAACAGGTTCACACCGCCGACGTGCGCGACCGTGCGGGCGACCGGGCCGCGGCGACGGGTCCGCGCGGTGGGGGCGGCGGTAGGTGTGGCGGTGGTCATCGGTACTCCCTCCTGGGCGGTCGGGTCCGGCGTCGGGTCACGGGTTCGGGGCGAGCTGCAGGCGGCGGGTGACGGCGGAGAACGCGACGGCCGTCGCCACGGCCGACACGACGCCGACGCCGACCGCGAGCGCGAGGTGGCCCGCGCCCGTCGTCGTCCAGATGCCCGGCAGGTCGGCCACGCGGGCGCCGGCGACGTACTGCGTCACGACGACGGGACCGGCCGTGAGCGGCAGCGCGAGCGTGCCCCACCACCCCCCGGCGCGCTGGTAGACGACACCGACGAGCAGACCCGACAGGTTGCCGGCGACGAACGGCACGGCGAGGTCGACGAGCAGCACCCACACGGGCGACGACGCGTCGGCGAGCTGGATCTCGGTGATCACGGAGTCCCAGCCCAGCGCGTCGTGCACGGCCCGCTCGACCAGCACGAGCGACGTCAGCACCGCGGCGTACGCGAGTCCGGCGGCGACCTGGACGAGCAGCGCGGCGCGGACGAACGTGCGCCGGGTCAGACCCGCGGCGACGTGCACCCGCAGGAAGGCCGCGACGAGCATGATGCCGAGCGAGAAGGGGAACCAGATCGACGCCTGCCGCGCGTACACGGCGATCGACACGTCGGTGCTCCCGCGCACGGACCAGCCGACGAGGTTGGCGGCGATGATCGCCACGACCGCGATCGACCAGAACCACAGCGCCAGGTGGACGAGCGTGGCGGCCAGCCGGCGCACGGTGTGCGCGGTGGGCGACGCTCGGTGGGCGACGACCGGGGGCGCGACGGTGGTCATCGGTCGGCCTCCTGCTGCTCGCGGCCCGCAGGGGCGCCCGTGCGCTGCGGGTCCGTCAGGTGGACGAACAGGTCCTGCAGCGGTACGGGGCCTAGCTCGACGCCGGCGTCCCGTGCGCGGCGCACGTCGCCCTCCACGACGGCGCCGCGCACGGTGGTCTGGACCGTGCCGCCGAGCCGCTGCGTCGCGAGCACGTCGCGCCCGGCGACGAAGCCCGCGACGGCGTCCGCGGGGCCGGTCACCGCGACGCCCTCGGCGCGCAGGCTCTCGGCGTCCTGCGCGACGAGCACGCGCCCGCGGTCGAGCACGACGACGTCCTCGAGCAGCCGCTCGACCTCGCCGATGAGGTGGCTCGACAGGATCACCGTGCGGGGGTGCTCGGCGTAGTCGGCGAGCAGCGCGTCGTAGAACGCGTAGCGGCTGGGCGCGTCGAGGCCCAGGTGGACCTCGTCGAGGATCGTCAGCGGCGCCCGCGACGCGAGACCGAGGACGATCCCGAACGCGGACTTCTTGCCGCGCGACAGCTTGTTGGGCTTGCGCCTGGGCTCGAGCTCGAACAGGTCCATGAGCTCACCGGCGAGCTCGTGCGAGAACGCGGGGCGCGCACCGGACACGTACGCGAGGTTGTCCGCGAGCGTGTAGTCGTCGAGCACGTCGCCGGACTCGCGGACGAAGCACACGCCCGGCACGACGCGCTCGTTCTCCCACGGGTCCTCGCCGTCGACGAGCACGCGGCCGGCGGTGGGCCGGCGGAACGCGGCGAGCAGCGAGCCGAGGGTCGACTTGCCGGAGCCGTTGCGGCCGAGCAGGCCGGTGATCGTGCCGGGGCGGACGGTCAGCGTCACGTCGTCGAGCGCGACGACGTCACCGTAGCGCTGCGTGACGCCCTGCAGCTCGACTCCCCAGGCGGTGGTCGTGGCGGTCATCGGGACTCTCCCTCGGGCGTGGCGGAGCGGGCACGGAGGCGGGCGACGACGTCCTCGACGTCGATGCCGAGCACGCGCGCGGCGTCGGCGACGGGGTCGACCGTGTCGGCGAAGAAGGACTCGCGGGCGTCGGCGAGCAGGCTCTCGCGCGCACCGGGGGCGACGAACATGCCGACTCCGCGGCGCTTGTAGAGCACGCCCTCGTCGACGAGCTGTGCGAACGCCTTGGCGGCCGTGGCCGGGTTGATGCGGAACGTCGTCGCGTACTGCGTCGTGGACATGACCTGCTCCTCGGCCGTCAGCGCACCGGTGAGCACGTCCTGGCGGATCTGGTCGGCGATCTGCAGGTACACGGGGTCACGTCCGTCGAACACGGCACCCCTCCCCGCTGGTTCTGTGGTTCATTACTCGACTAATGAACCATAGAACCAAGCGGAGCACAACCCCGGCGGCCGGACGAGCACCGACCAGTCGACCACTGGTCACCCATCGGGGCTGCGGGCACCTTGAGGCACACCGCCCGGTCGCGCCGGGGTCGTTCGACGGTCAGCGCAGGGCCGGGCGGGGCCCCAGGGACGCCAGGAGGCGGAGCTTGTCGTCGTCCGGTGTGCCCGGGGTGGCGGTGAAGACGAGGAGGACCTGGGACTGCTCGACGTCGACGAGCTTCTGGCACTCGAGCAGCATCTCGCCGAGCTCCGGGTGCACGAGGCGCTTGCGGGACTCGTGCCGCAGCCCGACCTCGTGCTCGGCCCACACGCGCGTGAACTCGTCGCTGCGCGCCAGCAGCGACTCCACCACCTGGGCGGCACGCGATCCGCGCCCCTGCCGGGCGAGCGCGGCGCGCAGGTCGGACACGAAGACGCGGCCGCGCACGTCGTGGTCCTGCGCCGGGTACACGTCACGCGACCCCGGGTACGCGAACCACCGGTGCACGACCGCGCGGTCCAGGCCGGTCAGCGCGGAGTCGTCGCCCAGCAGCGCGGTGGCCGCGGCGTTCTGCGCGAGCGACTCCCCCAGGTCCGTCATGACCTGCGCGGGCGTGTCGTGCAGCCGGTCCAGCACGCGCATCAGCCCGGGCGACACGTGCTCACCGCGCCCGGTGCGCTCCGGTGCGGGACGGCCCGCCAGGCGGAAGAGGTGGTCCCGCTCGGCCAGCGTCAGCCGCAGCCCGCGGGCCATCGCGGCGAGCAGCTGGTCCGACGGCTGCGGACCGCGGGCCTGCTCGAGGCGCGACCAGTAGTCGCTCGACATGTCGCACAGCAGCGCGACCTCCTCGCGCCGCAGGCCCGGCGCGCGGCGGCGGGACCCGCGCGGCAGGCCGACGTCCTCGGGCTGCAGCGCCTCGCGTCGCGTCCGCAGGAAGTCGGCGAGCTGGGATCGGTCCACGCGGGCAGTCTTCGCCCGGCCCGGCGCCGGGGCAAGGCCGACGGCGTCCGGGCCGACGACACCCGCGCGGCCCGTGCCCGCCGGGCGCCCGCTCACAGCCGGATGCCGCCCGACGCCTCGATCCGCTGGCCGGTCACCCAGCCGAGGTCCGGCGACGCGAGCGCGGCGACGACGGCACCGATGTCACCGGCCTCACCCACGCGCCCGAGCGCCGCCTGCGCACCGAGCGCGGCGCGCAGGCCGTCGGTGTCGCGCACCGCGCCGCCGGCGAAGTCCGTCGCCACCGGCCCCGGCGCGACGACGTTGACGGTGATGCCGCGCGCGCCGAGCTCGACCGCCCAGTACCGGGTCAGCGCCTCGACCGCGGCCTTCATCGCGCCGTACCCGGCGTGGTGGCCCGGCTGCACGAACCGCGCGAGCCCGCTCGAGACGTTGACGACGCGCCCGCCGTCCGCGAGCAGCGGGAGCAGCGACTGCGTGAGCAGGTACACGCCGCGTACGTGGACGTCGAACAGGGCCTGCAGGTCGTCGGCCGTGGTGCCGCCGAGCGGCGTCGCGAGCGCGTGACCGGCGTTGTTCACGAGCACGTCGAGCGTCTCGCGCCCCCACGTGTCGTGCAGCGCGGCGGCCAGGCGCGGGGCGAAGCCGTCGACGTCCGCGAGGTCGGCGGTGTCGAGGCGCAGCGCCACGGCACGACGGCCCAGGGCCGCCAGCTCGTCGACGACAGCGGCGGCCTCGTCCTCGTGCTGCCGGTAGGTGAGCACGACGTCCGTGCCGGCGGCCGCGAGCGCGAGGGCGCTCGCGCGGCCCAGGCCGCGGTTGCCGCCGGTGACCAGGGCGATGCGGTGGTCGGTCATGGGGGGTCTCCTCGGTGTCCGGGCCGCCCGTGCCGGCGGCCGCGTGCCACCAGCCTGCGGGCGGCCGGGGACGGGGAGAAGGTCGCGTCGATCCGGGGACCGGCGGTCCCTGTGCCGAGGGCGCGGACCGGTTGCGGTCAGCCGACGACGACCGCGCAGCGGTCCTCGCCCGACGTCCCGGGCCCGGTGGCGAGCGCGAGCAGCGTGCGCAGCGTGTCGCGCTCGTCGGCGGCGAGGACGTGCAGGACGTCGTCCTCGGCGGCGGCGATGCGGTCCTCGACGTCGGTCAGCGCGGCCCGGCCCGCGTCGGTCGCCGCGATGCGGCGCACGCGCCGGTCGGCCGGGTCGGGGCAGCGTTCGACGAGACCGGCGTCGCACAGGTCGTCGAGCAGGTACGTCATGACGGTGCGGTCGATGCCGAGGTGCCCCGCGAGCGCGGCCTGCGTGGGCGGCACGGCCGCGGAGACGACGACGCGCAGCAGGTGGTAGCCGCGCGGGCCGGCGGGGATGCCGTCGAGCACGACGCCGACGGCCGTGCGCCAGCGGCCGAGCAGCGTGCCGAGCTGCCAGCCGAGGTCGTCGGCGGGACGCGCCGGCGCGCGTGTCCCGGTGCGTGTCGGGGTGCGCGTGGAGGTGCGCGTCGTGGTGTCCGTCACGCCGTCAGCATACCCGCGGTTCGACAGATCGTCTGTCCCGCATATGATCTAACGAGAACACGACCACGGAGGCACCGCCATGACCGACTACGGGCACGAGCTGCAGCTCGGCACGTTCCTCACCCCGCAGAACGCCGACCCGCGGGCACCGGTCGACCTCGCCGTGCTCACCGAGCAGACCGGGCTCGACCTCGTGACGTTCCAGGACCACCCTTACCAGCCGTCGTTCCTCGACACCTGGACCCTGCTGTCGTGGGTGGCGGCCCGCACCGAGCGCGTGCACCTGGCCGGCAACGTGCTCAACGTGCCGATGCGTCCGCCGGCCGTCCTCGCGCGCGCCGCCGCAAGCCTCGACCTGCTGTCCGGGGGCCGGGTCGAGCTCGGGCTGGGCGCCGGTGCCTTCTGGGACGCGATCGAGGGCATGGGCTTCCCGCGCCTGACGCCCGGCGAGGCGGTCGACGCGCTCGACGAGGCGATCGACGTCATCCGCACGCTGTGGGACACCGACGCCCGCGGCCCGCTGCGCGTCGGCGGGGACCACCACCGGCTCGCGGGCGCCAAGCGCGGCCCGGCACCCGCGCACGACATCGGCATCTGGGTCGGCGCGTACAAGCCGCGGATGCTGCGTCTCGTCGGACGCAAGGCCGACGGCTGGCTGCCGTCGCTGGGCTACCTGCAGCCCGGTGACCTCGCGCGCGGCAACGCGACGATCGACGAGGCCGCGACGGCCGCCGGGCGCGACCCGCGCGAGATCCGCCGCCTGCTCAACATCAGCGGCAGCTTCTCCCCCACCCCCACCCCCGGCGACGGCCTCGACGGCCCGCCGGAGCAGTGGGTCGACGAGCTCGTGCGGTACGCGCTCGACGACGGCATCGGCACGTTCGTCCTCGGCACCGACGACCCCGGCACGATCCGGGCGTTCGCCGAGCGGGTGGCCCCCGCGGTGCGCGACGCCGTCGCGGCCGAGCGGGCGTCGGCGGGCACCGCGAGCGGCCCGGTCCGCAGCGCGGTCGCGCTCGCGAAGCGCGTCGAGGGCGTCGACTACGACGCGGTCCCGGCCGACGTGCCCGCCGTCGAGCCCGGCGACCGCGCCTACGCGTCGCTGCGCTCGACCTACCTGCGGCGCGGCGCACCCGGCGTCGTCCTGCTCCCCCGCACGACGGCCCAGGTGGTCGACGCGCTCGGGTACGCGGTCGCCCAGCGCGGACCGCTCGCGGTGCGCTCGGGCGGGCACGGCATCTCCGGTCGCTCGACGAACGACGGCGGCGTGCTGCTCGACGTCGGCGCGCTCGACGAGGTCACGGTCGTCGACGAGACGACGCGCCGGGTGCGGCTGGGCGCGGGCGCCACGTGGGGCAAGGTCGCCGCGACGCTCGCACCGCGCGGGTGGGCGATCTCGTCGGGCGACTACGGCGGCGTGGGCGTCGGCGGGCTCGCCACGACCGGCGGCATCGGGCTGCTCGGCCGGTCGTACGGGCTGACGATCGACCACGTCGTCGCGTACGAGGTGGTCACGGCCGACGGCGTCGTGCACGTCGTCGACGCCGAGCACGAGCCCGAGCTGTTCTGGGGGCTGCGGGGCGCGGGCGGCAACCTGGGCGTCGTCACGTGGGTCGAGGTCGAGGCGGCCGAGCTCCCCGACGTCGTGTTCGCGACCATGACGTTCGACGCGTCGGACACCGCGGGCCTCGTCGGCCGCTGGGGTCGCACGGTCCAGGACGCGCCTCGGCAGCTCACGAGCTTCCTGCACCTGCAGGCCGGCGGCGGCGGGCGTCCGCCGCTCGCGCAGGCCATGACCGTGTGGGCCGACGACGACACCACGTCGGCCGTCGCCGCGCTCGAGGAGCTGCTCGGCACGGGCCCCGTGCTCGACCAGCGGGCGGCCCTCACGCCGTACTCCGGGGTCGTCGGGCCCGTCGCCCGGCACCACGACGGCGGTGCGCCGCCCGTGACGCGCTCGGGCCTGCTGCCCGCCATGACGGACGCCGCCGCCGGCGACCTGGGCAGGCTGCTCGGGTCCGGCGAGACGATGCTCGTGCAGCTGCGCGCCACCGGCGGCGCCGGCAACGACGTCGCCCCCGACGCGACCGCGTACGCGCACCGGCACCAGCGGTTCTCCGTCACGGCGTTCGCCGGCCGGTCGTCGCGCACCGGGCTCGACGACGTGTGGGACCGCCTCGCGCACCCCCACATGGACGGCCTGTACCTGTCGTTCGAGACCGACCCGCGCCCCGAGCGCCTCACCGAGGCGTTCCCGCAGCTCACGCTCGACCGCCTGCGCGCGCTCAGGCACACCTACGACCCGGGCCACGTCTTCGACCAGAACTTCCCGATCGACCCGCGGGGGTAGCGCGACGGGCGTTGTCGGTGGGCGCCGGTACCGTCCGGAACCTCCCGATTCCCCGCCTGCTGGAGTGCGCCCGTGACCGTGACGCCCGGTGACCACCCGACCGACTACCGCGAGCTGCTGACCGACGTCCTCACCGAGATCCGGGCCGCCCGCGTCCGTGCGGGTCTGGCGGTCAACGCCGAGCGCACGCTGCTCTACTGGCGGATCGGGCGGCTGATCCTGGACCGGCAGCGGGACGAGGGGTGGGGGACGGCGGTGATCGACCGGTTGGCGGTGGACCTGGCCACCGAGTTCCCCGGGGCGCGGGGGTGGTCGCCGCGGAACCTGCGGAACATGCGGATGCTCGCCAGCCTGTACCCGTCCCGAGATCTGGCAGCAGCTGTTGCCAAACTGCCGTGGGGCCACCTGATGGTGCTCATGAGCCAGGTCTCCTCCGACGACGCACGTGCCTGGTACGCCGACCAGGCGATCCAGCACGGGTGGTCCCGTGCCGTCCTCACCCACCACCTCGGCACCGACCGCTACGCCCGCGTCGGCCGCGCGGTCGACAACTTCACCGCGACCGTGCCGACCACCGAGCAGGACCTGGCCGGCCGGACCACGGCGACGGCCCGACCATCGGCATCCTGCTCGCCGGGCAGCGCGACGACGTCGTCGTCGAGTACGCCCTGCGGACGGTCGGCGCACCTCTGGCCGTCGCCACGTACACCACCGACCGCACGCTGCCCGACGACGTCCGCGCCGCACTGCCGACGCGTGCGCAGCTCGCCGACGTGGTCGCGGACGCCGCACCTGTCCCCCCGAGGCCACGTGCCGGGACCGACCCGCGGGGGTGAGCGGAGTGCCGGACCTCCCCCAAAGGTCGCAAGCCGGGTTCCCCGTTGCGCCCGAAGACCCGGCACCTCTGCGTTGACCAGCATGGACGCAGGTCGCGAGGCCGAGATCCGGAACCGTCCGGACGCTCGCGACGCAGGAGGTCACCGTGGGCACACCGCACCGCCCCGCCGCACTCACCGTCGCGGGGATCGCGCTCGTCGCCTCGCTCACCGCGTGCGCCGGGGGTGCCGCGTCGGCACCCGAACCGCGGACGCCGCAGCCCGCGTCGACCGCCGGCCTGACGACGGCCGACGTCGACGCGTGGCTCGACGACACGATCCCCGACGCGCTCGCCGAGTCGCGCATCGCCGGCGCGACCGTCTCCGTCGTGCACGACGGGCAGGTCGTCACGGCCCGCGGGTTCGGCCAGGCCGACGTCGCCGCCGGCACGCCCGTCGACCCCGACCGCACGCTGTTCCGCGTCGGGTCGGTGTCGAAGCTGTTCACCGCGACGGCCGTCATGCAGCTCGTCGAGGACGGCAGGGTCGACCTCGACACGGACGTCGAGCAGTACACGGGCCTCGACCTGCCCGTCGAGCACCCGGTGACGCTGCGCCACCTGCTCACCCACACCCCCGGGTTCGAGGAGCGCATCGCGGGTCTCATCGGGGCCCCCGGCACGTCGGCCGACCTGCGCGCGAGCCTCGTCACCGACCCGCCGGCGCAGCCGTACGAGCCGGGCACGACGCCCGCGTACTCGAACTACGGCAACGCGCTCGCGGGGTACGTGGTCGAGGCGGTCAGCGGCCAGCCGTTCGAGGAGTACGTCGCCGAGCACGTCCTGGCGCCCGCGGGCATGACGTCGTCGACGTTCGCGCAGCCGCTGCCGGCCGACCTCGCGCCGCACGTCGCGCAGGGCTACGCGACGTCGGACGACGCGCCGACGCCCTTCGAGACCGTCGGGCAGCCGCCCGCCGGTGCGCTGAGCGCGACCGCGACCGACATGGCGCGGTTCATGCTGGCGCACCTGGGGCAGTCACCGGGTGCGGACGTGCTGTCGGCGCCGACGCGTGCGCTCATGCAGCGACCCGCGCTCGACGCCGACACGCTCGGGGCGCTCGCCGCCGGGCCGCGCATGGGCCTGGGCTGGTTCGACGAGTCGCGCCACGGGCACCGCGTCGTCGGCCACGGCGGCGACACCAACGTCTTCCACTCGCACCTGCAGCTGTGGCCGGACGACGGCACCGGCCTGTACCTGTCGTTCAGCAGCACCGGCACCGACGGCGCCGCGTACCTGCTGCGCGACGACCTGCTCGACGCGTTCGCCGACCGGTACTTCCCCGCCGACGCGCCCGCGGCCCCGAGCACCGTGGACGACACGACCCGCGCGGCCCACGCCCGCGCGCTGGCCGGCGCGTACGAGAGCACGCGCGGCTTCCACTCGACGTTCCTCACCGCCCTCGGCCCGGTCCAGCCGGTCAGCGTCCAGGTCGTGGACGGCGAGCGGGTGCTCTTCACGCCCGGTCCCGGGCAGCTCGGCCCGGCCGTGTACGAGGAGGTCGAGCCGTGGGTCTACCGGCAGGTCGACGGTGACCGCGTGCTCGCGGTCGCGACCGACGACGACGGGCGTGTCGAGCTCGTCGGCCACGACTCCGCGATGTCGCTGGTGCCCGTCGGGGCGGCGCGTGCCGCGGCCGTGCCCGCACTCGTCGGCGGCGTCGTGGTGCTGGCGCTCGGGCTGCTCGCGTGGCCCCTGGGCGCGGCCGTCCGCGCCGTGCGGGCGCGGCGCAGGTCCCGGGTGGTCCCGCAGGCCGGCGACGGATCCGACGTGGCACCCGCGCACGACGCGGCGTCGTCCCCGGCCCCGCACCGCGGTCTGCGCCTGTCCCGCACCCTGACCCGCGTCGCGTCGCTGTCGGTCGTGCTCGCGCTCGCCGGGTGGGTGTACGTGGTGCTCACGCTCCTCGAGCTGCAGCCGCTGCCGGACCTCGTGCTGCGTGTCGTCCAGCTGCTCACCGTGGTCGGCGTGCTCGGGCTGGTCGCGGCCGTGTGGCGGCTGGTCACGGAGGTCCGCACCCGCACCCGGTGGTTCCGCGTGACCGCGGCGACGCTCGTCGTCCTCGCGTTCACCGCGGTGTCGTGGTCGGCGAACCAGCTGCTCCTCACGTCCCCCGACATCACGTACTGACCTGCGGCACGGGAGGATGTCCGCCATGGAACCCGTCCCGGCCGTCGCCCCCGAGGCGTGGTGGGCCCAGCGCCTGTCACGCCTCGGGGTGCGGGGCCCCCGCGCGCGCGACGCGCTGCTCGCCGTCGTGGTCGCGGTCCTCATGCTCGCGGTCGCGGTCGCGACGATCGGTCTCGCACCGGCCGACGTCGACCCGGACCCGGCGGCCGTGCCGTGGGTGCTGGCGCTCGTCGTCGTCCAGTCCCTCGCGATCGCGCTGCGCCGCGTCCGGCTGCCGCTCGCGGTCGCGGTGACCGTCGCGACGCAGGTGGCGCTCGTGGCGCTCGCACCCGAGCTGTCGGTGCGGACGCTCGCGCCGTTCGTCGTCGCCGCCACGATCGGGACGACCCTGCCGGCCGGTCGCGCGCTGCGGTGGGCCGTCGTGGTCGCCGGCGTCGAGGCCGCCGGGACGTCCGCCGCGGTCGCCGTGCTGGGCGCCGGCGGCGAGGCCGTCCTGCAGCACGCGGTGTCCGCGCTGGTGGTGTGGGTCGCCTCCACGCTGGTCGGCACGTACCTGGCGACGCGCCGCGAGCACCTGCGGCTCGTGCAGGAACGCGCGGCGGATCTCGAGCGCGAGCGCGACGCCCGGGTGCGGACGGCCGTCGCCGACGAGCGAGCACGCCTCGCCCGGGAGCTGCACGACGTCGCCGCGCACCACCTGTCCGGCATGGTCGTGCAGGCCGCGGCCGTCGAGCGGCTCGTCGGCCGGGACCCGGACGCCGCGCGGGCCGGGGCGGTGTGGCTGCGGGACCAGGGCCGCGAGACGCTCGACAACCTGCGGCAGGTCGTCGGGCTGCTGCGCGGCGACGACGCACCGGACGGCACCGCGCCGGTGCCGGGGCTCGCGGCACTGGGTGACCTGGTGCGCGGCGCACGGGACCTCGGCGACACGGTCGAGCTGGCGGAGACCGGCGACCGCGTGCCGCTGCCGCCGCTCGCGGACGTGTCGCTGTACCGGGTCGCGCAGCAGTCGCTGACGAACGCCCGGCAGCACGCACCCGGTGCGCCCGTGCGGGTGCGCGTCGAGCACGCGGCCGGCGCGGTGGTGCTGGAGGTCGTCAACGACGCGCCGACGCGGGTGGCACGGCCCGCGCGCGGCGAGCGCGGCGGGTCCGGGCTCGCGGTCATGCGCGAGCGCGCGGCGCTGGTCGGCGGCGTGCTCGACGCGGGTCCGGCGGACGACGGCGGCTGGCGGGTGCGGCTGCGGGTGCCGGCGCACGACGTGCCGGGCGACGTGCGGGTGGACGGGCGGGACGACGTGCGGGTGGACGACGACGGGACGGTGGGCGCGTGATCCGGGTGGTGCTGGTCGACGACCAGGCGGTCGTGCGCGCGGGGTTCCGCGTGCTGCTGGAGGACCAGGGCGACCTCGAGATCGTCGGTGAGGCGTCGAGCGGGCCCGAGGCGGTCGCGGTCGTCCGACGCACCCGTCCCGACGTCGTCTGCATGGACGTGCGGATGCCCGGCGGCGACGGCCTGACCGCGACCCGGCAGGTCGTCGCCGAGCGCGACGGGGCCACGCTGCCCGCGGTGCTCGTCGTCACGACGTTCGACCTCGACGAGTACGTGTTCGGGGCCCTGGAGGCCGGGGCCGAGGGGTTCGTCCTCAAGGACTGCGACCCCGAGGAGCTCGCCGACGCGATCCGCCGCCTCGCGCGCGGTGACGGCATGCTCGACCAGTCGGTCACGCGTCGCGTGATCGCCGAGTTCGTACGTCGCCGCCCGGCGCCCGTCCCCGGCGCCGAGGCGGAGCTGCTGACCCCGCGCGAGACCGACATCGTGCGGCTGCTCGCGCAGGGGCTCTCGAACGCGGAGATCGCCGAGGCGCTGTTCGTCGAGCCGTCGACCGTGAAGTCGCACCTGGGCCGCGCGATGACCAAGCTCGGCACGCGGGACCGCCTGCAGACGGTCGTCTGGGCCTACCGGACGGGCCTGGCCGTCCCCGGCTGACCCCCACCCCACCGCCCGGCATGTGAGACCGAGGCGCCGCGGACGTCTCAGACCGTGGTGGGTCGAGCTCCCGGGAACGGGTCAGGCGATCGCGAACCGGCGGCTCGCGAGCACCTCGGCGATCTGGACCGCGTTGAGCGCGGCGCCCTTGCGCAGGTTGTCGTTGCTGATGAACAGCGCGAGGCCCCGGCCCTCGGGTGCGCCCTCGTCCTGGCGGATGCGGCCGACGAACGACGGGTCCTGACCTGCGGCGACCAGCGGCGTCGGGACGTCGGCGAGCTGCACGCCCGGAGCGGTCGACAGCAGCTCGGTGGCGCGCTCGACCGACAGCGGGCGCTCGAACTCGGCGTTGACGCTCAGCGAGTGCCCCGTGAACACCGGGACGCGCACGCAGGTGCCGGACACCAGCAGGTCCGGCACGTCGAGGATCTTGCGCGACTCGTGCCGCAGCTTCTGCTCCTCGTCGGTCTCGTGCAGGCCGTCGTCGACGATCGACCCCGCGAGCGGGATCACGTCGAACGCGATCGGCGCGACGTACTTCTCGGGCGCCGGGAACGCGACCGAGGCGCCGTCGTGCACGAGCCCGAGCGTGTCCTGCTCGACGGCCGCGCGCACCTGCGAGTCGAGCTCGCGCGCACCGGCCAGGCCCGAGCCGGACACCGCCTGGTACGTCGAGACGACGAGCCGGCGCAGGCCTGCCTCCTCGTGCAGCACCTTGAGGACCGGCATCGCGGCCATCGTGGTGCAGTTGGGGTTGGCGACGATGCCGATCTCGATCTCGTCGAGCGCCTGCGGGTTCACCTCCGACACCACGAGCGGCACGCGCGGGTCCCGGCGCCACGCCGAGGAGTTGTCGACGACGACCGCGCCCGCATCCGCGAAGCGCGGCGCGTGCTCCTTGGACGTCGAGCCGCCGGCGGAGAACAACGCGATGTCGATGCCGGACAGGTCGGCCGTCGCGACGTCCTCGACGACGACGTCGGCCCCGCGCCACGGCAGCGTGGTGCCCGCCGAGCGCGCCGACGCGAAGTACCGGATCGACGCGACCGGGAAGTCCCGCTCGTCCAGCAGCCGTCGCATGACGGCGCCGACCTGGCCGGTCGCCCCGACGACCGCGACCCTCAGACCCTCGGCCATGTCAGCGCCCCGTCCCGCCGTACACGACGGCCTCGGTCTCGTCGGCGTCCAGCTCGAACGCCGTGTGCACGGCCCGCACCGCGTCGTCGAGCGAGTCGGCACGGGTGACGACGGAGATGCGGATCTCCGACGTCGAGATCATCTCGATGTTGATGCCCGCGTCGGACAGCGCGGCGAACAGCCGCGCGGACACGCCCGGGTGGGACTTCATGCCGGCGCCGACGAGCGACAGCTTGCCGATCGTGTCGTCGTACTGCAGGGACTGGAACCCGATCGACGGCTGGTCGGTCGTCAGCGCGGACGTCGCGCGCGCACCGTCCGTCGCGGGCAGCGTGAAGGAGATGTCCGTCAGGCCCGTCGCGGCCACGGACACGTTCTGCACGATCATGTCGATGTTGACGCCGGACCCGGCGACGATCTCGAAGATGCGCGCGGCCTTGCCCGGCACGTCGGGCACGCCGACGACCGTGATCTTGGCCTCGCTGCGGTCGTGCGCGACGCCCGCGATGATCGGCTGCTCCATGCTGGGGTCCTCCTGGTTCGTCACGAGCGTGCCGGTGTGCGTCGAGAACGACGACCGCACGTGCACGGGCACGTCGTACCGGCGGGCGTACTCGACGCAGCGGGGCATCAGCACCTTCGCGCCGCTCGCCGCCATCTCGAGCATCTCGTCGTAGCCGACGCGGTCCAGCTTGCGGGCCGTCGGCACGATGCGGGGGTCGGCGGTGAACACGCCGTCGACGTCGGTGTAGATCTCGCACACGTCGGCCTTGAGGGCCGCGGCCAGCGCGACCGCCGTGGTGTCGGAGCCTCCGCGGCCGAGCGTCGTCACGTCGTTCGTCGACGGGGTGACGCCCTGGAAGCCCGCCACGATCGCGACCTCGCCGCGCGCGATGGTGTCCTTGATGCGGCTGGGCGACACGTCGATGATGCGCGCCTTGCCGTACACCTCGTCGGTGATGACGCCGGCCTGCTGGCCCGTGAACGACTTCGCCTCGACGCCCAGGTTGTTGATGGCCATCGCGAGCAGCGACATCGAGATGCGCTCGCCCGCGGTGAGCAGGATGTCCATCTCGCGCACCGGCGGCAGCGGCGTGACCTGCTGCGCGAGGTCGATGAGCTCGTCGGTGGTGTCCCCCATGGCCGAGACGACGACCACGACGTCGTTCCCGGCCTTCCGCGTCTCGACGACCCGCTTCGCGACGCGCTTGATGCTGGCGGCGTCGGCGACGGACGAGCCGCCGAACTTCTGGACGATGAGGGCCACGGCTTCGGGACGCTTCCGGTGGGCGGGCAGGGACCCCGCGAGTGTAGGCCGGGCCCAGGATGCGGACGCAGACGATTCCGCCTGGCGGACGGCCGTCCGGGTGGGGACTGAAGCGTTTGGGCGTCTGTTCCCGATCCGACGCGGTGCCGCACGCTGCGGGACGGCGCACCGCCCGACGGTGCGCCGTTCCCGCGCCGGCGACCTGCGGCGCACTGCACTGGGAGGACCATGTCCACGACCCGATCCACCGCGCGCCCGCGCGCGGTCGTCGCCGCGCTCGTCGCGGCTGCCCTGACGACCGCCGGCGTCCTGGGTGCCGTCTCCGCGCACGCCGTCGACACCTGCCGCGTCGACTGGACCACCAACGCGTGGCCCGGCGGTTTCGTCACCGAGGCCGGCCTCACCACCGGCCCGGCGCGCTCCGGCTGGACGCTGACGTTCGACCTCGGCCCCGGCGAGCGGATCAGCAACGCGTGGAGCGCGACCGCCTCCCAGTCCGGGTCGTCCGTCACGGTGACCAACGCCGCGTGGAACGGCACGCTGTCCGCCGGTGCGACCGTGTCGTTCGGCTTCCAGGGCACGGCGACGGCCACGCCGCAGGTGCCGCAGGACGTCCGGCTCGACGGCGTCCTCTGCGAGGGCCAGGCGGGTCCGACGGCCACACCGTCGCCGACGCCGCCCACGGACAGCCCGACACCGACGCCGTCCGCGTCCCCCGACCCGACGCCGACCCCCGATCCGACGTCGGAGCCGACGCCCACCCCGGACCCGACATCCACCCCGGACCCCACGCCCACGCCGGACCCGACCCCCAGCCCGACGCCGAGCGTCACACCCACACCGGCTCCCACCCCGACCCCCGGGACATGCCCGGGCGGGTTCTGCGACGGCTTCGAGTCGCAGACGGGCACCGCACCGGCCGCGCCGTGGACCGTCGTCCACCCCGACTGCTCGGGCACCGGCACGGCGAGCATCGACTCGTCGGTCGCCCGCACGGGGAGCCGCTCGCTGCGCGTGGACGGCGCCGTGGGCTACTGCAACCACGTCTTCGTGCAGGCCGACGGCGCCGTGTCCGGCGCAGCCGGGCAGCCCACGTACGTGCGGTTCTGGGTGCGGCACACCACCGCGCTGCCCACGTCGCACGTGACGTTCGTCGCGCTCAAGGACGCCAACGACGGCAACCGCGACCTGCGCATGGGAGGCCAGAACGGCGCGCTGCAGTGGAACCGGGCGTCCGACGACGCGACGCTCCCCGAGCAGAGCCCCGCGGGCGTCGCGCTGAGCAGGCCGCTGCCCACGGGCCAGTGGGCGTGCATCGAGGCGCTCGTGGACCCCGCGGGCCGCCTGACGACGTGGCTCGACGGCACCGAGGTCACCGGCCTGGTGGCCGACGGCACGCCGACGCACGACGTCGACAGCCAGTGGCACAACAAGGCGTGGACCCCGCGCCTCGTCGACCTCAAGCTGGGCTGGGAGAGCTACGGCGACGGCGCCGACACCCTCTGGTACGACGACGTGGTGGTCGGCTCCGCCCGCACCGGCTGCTGACCGCCCACCGGACCCCTCTCCCACCACCCCCCAGGGCCGGCTCTCCCGCCACCCGTGCGTGGCAGAGCGGTCCGGCCCTGAGGGGCGTGCGAGGGCGACCCGACCCGCAGGCGCGTGGGTCGGGTCGCCCTGGCACGCACGGGCAGGGCTGCCGGTCGGTCAGCGGGGCCCCGGCGCCGGGGTGTCGCCCGGGTGCGGGGACCCGACGACCCGCTCGACGGCCGCGACGAGCAGGTCGATCTCGGCGGTGGTGTTGTAGAAGGCGAACGACGGACGCACGGTCTGCTCGAGGCCCAGCCGCCGCAGGATCGGCTGCGCGCAGTGGTGCCCCGCCCGCACCGCGATGCCCTCGCGGTCGAGCGCCTTGCCGATCGCCACCGGGTCGCGCCCCGGGACGACGAACGACAGCACGCTGGCCTTGTGGTCCGCCGTGCCGACCAGCCGCACGCCGGGCACGGCCGCCAGGCGCGGCGTCGCGTACTCCAGCAGCGCGTGCTCGTACCTCTCGATGCGCTCGATCCCGACGCCCTCGACGTACCGCAGCGCCGCCGCCAGGCCGACCGCGTCCGCGATGTTGCCGGTCCCCGCCTCGTACCGCGCGGGAGCCACCTGGTAGAGGACCCGGTCGAGCGTGACGTCGGCGATCATGTTGCCGCCGCCCTGCCACGGCGGGGTGTCCTCGAACGCGTCGGGCGTCGCGTACAGCACCCCGATGCCCGTCGGCCCGAAGACCTTGTGCCCCGAGAACACGACGAAGTCCGCGCCGAGGCGTGCGACGTCGAGCCGCAGGTGCGGCACCGACTGCGCGGCGTCGACGAGCACACGCGCACCGGCCCGGTGGGCGAGCTCGACGACCTGCTCGACGGGGACGACCGTGCCCAGCGCGTTCGACACGTGCGTGACCGCGACGATCCGCGTGCGCGGGCCCAGCAGCGCGGACAGCCCGTCGAGCAGCAGGTTCCCCCGGTCGTCGACGGGTGCGACCTTGAGCACCGCACCCGTGCGCCGCGCGAGCTGCTGCCACGGCACGATGTTCGCGTGGTGCTCGAGGTGCGTCACGACGATCTCGTCGCCCGGTCCCACGTGCGCACCGCCCCACGCCTGCGCGACGAGGTTGATGGCCTCGGTCGCGCCGCGCACGAACACCACGTCGGACGCCGACGACGCCCCGACGAACCGCGCGACGGTCTGCCGCGCGTCCTCGTAGGCGTCGGTCGCGCGCGCCGCGAGCGTGTGCGCGGCCCGGTGGATGTTCGAGTTCTCGTACGCGTAGAAGTGCGCGAGCCGGTCGATCACGACCTGCGGCTTCTGGGTCGTCGCGGCGTTGTCGAACCAGACGAGCGGCCGGTCGTCGTGCACGCGCTCGGCGAGGATCGGGAAGTCGCGCCGCACGGCCTCGACGTCGAACGGGACACCGGGGCCGACGGCGACGCCCGGCACGTGCGGTGCCGCGGACGGCGCTGCGGGGACGTCCCACGCGTGGCCGGCGAGGTCCGGGACCGTCCACCCGGTGCGGTCCGCGGGCGGGACGCCCACGACCGGCGGCGCCCCGGGTGCCGGCACGTGCCCGGCCGCCGAGCGCTCCGTGACGACGTACAGCTGCGACGCGTCGGACGGCAGACCGTGCGGCGCGGCCGCCCCCGGGCCGTGCGGCACGGCGACCTGCGGCACGTGCGGCACGTCCGGGACGTCGGCGAAGGGCAGACCCGCGAGCGCCGGCACACCCCCGAACGGCAGCGTTCCGGTCGGCACGCCGGCGGACGACGGGCCGCCGGTCGGCACCGGCACGGGTACGACCGCTGCCGCACCCGTCGCGGGCGCCGGGCCCGCGAGCGCGACCCCGCCCGGAGCACCGCTCGTCGCACCACCCCCGTCCGGGACCGGCTGGTGCAGCAGCACCGTCGCGGCGTACGCGCGCTCCGCCAGGAGCCGCAGCGTCTCCTCGTCGAACGGCACGGGACGCCCGTCGTACGGGCCCTGCGAGCGCGACGACGCGGGCGGGGACGACGCCGCGTGCGCGTGCGACGCCCCGTGCGCCGCGGACCGCGTCGGCTCAGGCGTAGTCATGGAAGTGGTCCACGCGCACGCCCTCGAGCACCGCGAGCGCGTCGTCGGTGAGCACGGCGAGCGACGTGTACAGCGACACCAGGTACGACGCGACCGCCGCGTCGCTGATGCCCGCGAACCGCACGGACAGACCCGGCGACTGCTCGCCCTGGAGCCCGGGCTTGAACAGGCCGACGACACCGCGACGGTCCTCGCCGGTGCGCAGCAGCAGGAACGACGTCGCGCCGTCGACGACCGGCACCTTGTCCGACGGGATGATCGGGATGCCGCGCCACGTGAGGAACGGCGACCCGAACAGCGTGACCGTGGCCGGCGGCACGCCGCGCCGCGTGGCCTCACGGCCGAACGCCGCGACCGCGAGCGGGTGCGCGAGGAAGAACGCGGGCTGCTTCCACACCTTCGCGATGAGCGCGTCGAGGTCGTCCGGCGTGGGCGGGCCGTACCGGGGAGCGAGCGTCTGGCCCTCCGCGACGTTCGCGAGCAGGCCGAACTCGGGGTGCGTGACGAGCTGCTCCTCCTGGCTCTCGCGCACCGTCTCGATGGTCAGCCGGAGCTGCTCGGTGACCTGGTCGTGCGGGCTGGAGTACAGGTCCGCGACCCGCGTGTGCACCTGCAGGATCGTCGAGACCGGGCGCAGCAGGTACTCGCGCGGGGCGGTCTCGTAGTCCACGTGCGTCTGCGGCAGCGGCTCGTCGCCGACCGGGGCGACCTTGACGGCGACGCGCTCGGGGTCCACGACCCGGTTGACGCGGTACACGCCCGCCTTCACCGGGACCCACGCGATCAGCTGCAGCAGCCAGCGCGGCGTGATGGTGGCGAGCTGCGGGACGGTGGGTGTCGCGTTGGCGAGCTGCCGGGCGGCGAGGTCGCCGAGCGCCTGGGACTCGGATGTCGGCTTGGCCATGTGTGCTCCTCCGGTCGTGCGGTGCGGACGTGCGATGTGTCGTGCGGCCGTGCGAGGACGTGCGCGTCGAGGGACGCGACGTCGCGGGGAAGGACTGCGGAGGCGGGCGCCGTGAGGCCGCCCGGGTGACGTGACCGACCGGTCGTGTCACCCGTTCGCATCATCGTGGAGCGCGGACCGCCGGCGCCAGGACCAGATGGTCCACGTCGAGCGACGCGGACGACGCGGCGGACGCCGGGACGACGGCGACGAGCGTGCTGGCGGCCGCGGACCCGCCCGGTCCGGCGTCGGCGACGAGCGCGCGCACCTCGACGGCGGGCTCCGGCTGCCGCGTCGCGACGAGGGTCAGCCGGCCGTCGGGACCGGCGGGGACGCGCACCCAGAACCGTTCACCGGGTGCCACGCGCCGCAGCGGCCGGGCGTCGCGGCCGACCGCGTGCGCGGCGCCGGTCGCGGTGACGGCCACCCGCCCGTCGTCGTCGGCGTCGCCCAGCACGACGTACGGGCCGACGAGACCGCCGGCAGGTGGGGTGTCCACGAGCGTGGGGCCGTGCACCGTGGGGCCGTCCGCCGCGGGCGCGTCGGGCCGGGCCGCGACCTCGAGCAGGTACCGGTACAGGAGGACGACGGGGGTGGGGGTGGCGTAGCGCTCCCCACCGGCCGGCAGCAGGCGCACGTGCGCGATGCGGACGCGGGCGGGCGCGTCGGCGGTGCCGGCCACGACGACGCGGTAGTGCCGGTACCCCTGCGGCGGCTGCGGGTACCGGCTGGTCGCGACGGTCGCGAGCGGGGCGAGCGCGTGCACGACCGTCCCGGACGCCGGCACGTGCGCTGCCGAGCCGGCGACGCGTCGCCACGTGGTCCCGTCGGTCGACGCCTCCAGGTGCACGCGCACGTCGTCGCCGCCCGGTCCGGTGCGCACCTCGTAGCCGCGCAGCGCGACCGGCCCGGCGAGCTCGAGGGCGACCGCGACGGGTGCGTCGGGCAGCGCGCGGCCGGTCGCGGCGCGCCGGTCCGGCGACGTCACGGCGTCGACGTCGGCCACGTCGCCCGTGCCGTGGACCGCGAGCGGCTCGGTCCGCTCGCGCACGTCGAGCCGCACGCCCGCGGTCAGGTGCCACACGGCGGCCTGCGTGGCCGCGATCGCCTCGTGCTCGCGCAGGTCACGGTGGCCCAGGCCGAGCCCCGCGGCGCGGACCCGCGCGCTGAGCTCGCGGGTCGGGACGTGCGGGAACGAGCCGAGCAGGACGCGGCGCACGCGTGCGTCGACCCGCGCGTCGGTGACCCGGTACCCGCACGGGCGGCCCGGTGCGACGCCCGGGTGCTCGAGCGTGAACGCCGCGAGGCCGGGGTTGAGCCGCACGAGGTCGACGTAGCTGCGTGTGCCGTCGTCCAGGCGCAGCGTGGAGACGGTGGGGGACGACGTGCCGGGCTCGTGCCGGACGAACCGGGCGGGCAGCGCGCGCGCCGTGCGGGGGCCGGGCGGGGTCGTGGTCATGGCGGGTCCTCGGTGGTCGGCGGTGGGCCGCGCCGTGGCCGCGGGGTCGCGGGCGCAGGCGTGGCAGGGCGTCGTCAGGGACGACACCACCGCCGGGCGGCGGGCGCCGCCGGGTCGCACGCGCGCGGCCGCGCGCGCACCACGTCACCGAGGACCATCGCGCTCACGCCGCCCGGGTGCGCAGCCGCAGGCCGAGCAGGTACAGCTCGCAGCCGAGGCACAGGCCGAACACCGCGTTGAGGAACGCGGCGACCAGCGCGAACGCGGCGGCACCGGGCACCGCCCACGTCACGCCGAGCAGCCCGAGCAGCACACCCAGCCCGGTGATGACGAGCCCGACGAGCTGGGCGAAGCGGGGAGGCCGCGGGTCCTCCAGCTCGGTGGGCGGTGCGAGGCGCGGCCGGACGAACCGGCGGAAGAGCCACGCCTGCCACGTCGCGGGCACGCCGCGCGTCGCGCCGACCGCGAAGCTCGCGGCGACGAGCGCGAGCAGCGCCGTGGCGGCGGGCCCGCTGCCGAGCAGCAGGACGACGACGAGGAGGACGGCGGTGATGCCGGCGCCGACGCGCGGACCGCGCGGGTCGATGCCGGTGACGCCGGGGGCGGACGTCTGCGGTGCGGACATGGACTGCTCCTGGGTGACGGGGGACGGACGGGGACTGACCGGGGGGGACCGACGGGCAGGACGGTGCGGTGGCCGCCGGCCGGGCGCGGGGGTGTGGGCGCCGACGGGCGAGGTGGGGAGTCGCGGGTGCTGCGGCTGCGGTCGCGTGGCGACGCGGGGATCAGCGGGCGACGACGACGTCCCGACACGACTCGGGCGCCGGACAGGACGCGAGCGCGGTGAGCGCCTGACGCCGGTCCGTGCCGCCGGACATGCGCCCGGTGAGCGTGCCGTCGTGCGCGAGCACGAGGGTCGTGGGGGTCCGCATGACGCCGAACCGGCGCACGAGGTCGAGGTGCTCGGCGACGTCGAGCTCGACGTGCACGACGCCCGGCTCGGCGGCGGCGACGCCCTCGAGCACCGTGCGGGTGGCGCGGCACGCGCTGCACACCTCGCTGGAGAGCTGCACGAACGTCGCACGTGCACCCAGCGCGACACCCAGGTCGGCGGCCGTCAGCGTCTCGACGGTCGCGCGCGCGTCGGTGAGCGTCGAGGCTGTGGACGTCGAGGCTGCGGACGTCGCGTCGGCGGCGCTGCGGTCGACCGCAGGCACGGGCGGCGTCGAGGGGGGCGTCGCACGGAAGCGCCCGTTGCGGGCGCGCCACGCGAGACCGAGCACGGAGGCCAGCGCGAGGACGGCGACGACGAGCGCGACACCCCTCATCCCGGTCTCCTCCCGTAGGTGCGTGGCCCGCCACGATAACCTGACCGATCCTGTCGTCGGAACGGTCGTCTCACATGCCGTACACCTGCGGGGCGAACGTCACCCGGACGCCGTCCTCCTGCGGGTGGACCCGTGACGGGCACCGGGGTCCTAGCGTGGCGGCATGCCACCCGACACCCCGCACGACCAGCCCGAGCGGCCCGCACCGGCCGCCCCCGACACGCCGTCCGACGCAGCGCCCGCCGTCGCCGTCGCGCCCCGGCCGCACGGCATCGAGGTCACCGGCCTGCGCCGCGCGTTCGGCGCCGTGAAGGCCCTCGACGGCGCCGACCTGGTCGCACGCGCCGGCGCGGTCACCGCGCTCGTCGGCCCCAACGGCTCCGGCAAGACGACGCTGCTGCTGGTCCTCGCGGGTCTGCTCGTGCCGGACTCGGGCCAGGTCCGGGTCGCGGGCTTCGACCCCGTGACCGACAGCGCCGGCGCGCGCGCCCGTACCGGGTGGATGCCCGACGCGTTCGGCACCTGGGACTCCCTGACGGCCCGCGAGGTCCTCACGACGTTCGCCGACGCCTACCGCGTCGAGCGCGGCACCGCCGCCACGCGCGTCGACGAGCTGCTGGCGACCGTGCACCTGACCGAGTACGCCGACCAGCCCGCCGCGGTGCTGTCCCGCGGGCAGAAGCAGCGCCTCGGCCTGGCACGCGCGCTCGTGCACGACCCGCAGGTGCTGCTGCTCGACGAGCCGGCCAGCGGGCTGGACCCGCGCTCGCGCGTCGACCTGCGCCTGCTGCTGCGCCGCCTCGCCGACGAGGGCCGCACGGTCCTCGTGTCCTCGCACGTGCTGTCCGAGCTCGACGAGATGGCCGACGACGCCGTGTTCCTGTCCCGCGGGCGCACGGTCGCCGGGCTGTCGGAGGGTGACGCCTCGACCGGGCGGCGCACGTGGCACGTGCGGTCGCTGTCGCTGGCCGCGCTGACGTCCTGGCTCGACGGCGCGGGCGTGGCGTACCGGCCGGACGGCGCGACGCGACCCGCCGACACCGCACCCGGCACGGGTGCGGTGCCCGGCGGCGTCCTCGTCGACGTCGACGGCGAGACCGGTGCCGCCGCGCTGCTGCGTGACGCGGTCACGGCCGGCGTCCCCGTCCTGTCGTCGGCACCCGCCGCCGGTGCGCTCGAGCAGGCGTACCTCGCACTCGAGGAGGAGCGGCGATGACCGCGACCACGACCGACCCGACCCCCGCCCCCACCCCGCCGCGCACCGTCGGCACCTGGACCCTGACCTGGCACGGGGTGCGCACGGTCGCCGCGCTCGAGCTGCGCCAGCGCGTGCGCTCGTCCCGCTGGAAGACCGCGCTGATCGTGTGGTTCGTGGTCGTCGGCGCCATCACGCTGCTCGCCGCCGGCGCGCTCACGCTGTTCGACGACGCCGCCACCAACCGCTCCGAGGCGGGCGCGGCGCTGTTCGTGGTGGTCACCGCGCTCGTCCTCGGCCTCGGCCTGCTCGTCACCCCGACGCTCGCGTCGACCGCCGTCAACGGCGACCGCAGCGCCGGCACGCTCGCGACGCTGCAGGTCACCCTGCTGTCCCCGGTCGAGATCGCGGCCGGCAAGCTGCTCGCGGCGTGGCTCAGCGCGTGCGCGTTCCTCGTCGTCAGCCTGCCGTTCTTCGTCATCGCGCTGCTCATGGGCGGCGTGCCGGCGGCGACGCTGCCGCGTGTCGTCGGCCTGACCGCGCTGCTGCTCGCGGCGGTCTGCGGCATGGGCCTGGGCTGGTCGACGCTCGCGGCACGCCCCGCCGGCTCGACCGTCCTGACGTTCGTCACCGTCGCCGGGCTGACGGTCTTCACACCGATCTTCTTCGCCCTGACGTTCCCGTTCCTCAGCACCACGCAGGACGTCCAGGTGTACGGCGTGCCGGACTCCTACTGGCAGGAGATGCACGAGGGGACGACGTCGCCGGGCCCGGTGTGCGAGCTGACCGTCCAGGAACGCCCGGTCGCGCACACCGAGTGGACCTGGTGGCTGCTGGCCGTCAACCCCTTCGTCGTCGTCGCCGACGGTGCCGTGCCGGACTCGGCCCACACCTCGGGCTCCCCCGCCGACTCCGTCGCGACGGTCACGCAGTCCCTGCGGGACCTCCGCCTCGGTCAGCCGGCGGTCGTCGACGAGTGCTGGGTGCAGGAGGACACGGCGGACGTCGTGCCCGTGCGGGACGGCGCCGGGGCGGTGTGGCCGTTCGGGCTCGCCGTCAACCTGCTGCTGGGCGCCGGCGGGTTCCTCGTCGCCGTCCGTCGGCTGCGGATCCCGCAGCGCACGCTGCCGCGCGGCACCCGCGTCGCCTGACGCACGGCCCGTCCCACGGCACCACGCACGCCGCCCGCCGGCCGCGCACGCCCCCGTCCTCCGGTCATCCCCTCCGGTCGGCGGCCAGGGCGGCGGCCGGCGGGCGGACCAGCGTCCGGGGCGTGCGGCTCCAGGGCCGTGGTGTCGGGGCGACAGCCTCAGGGTTGCGGCCTCAAGCCTGCGGCCTCAGGGCTGCAGCGCGTCGTACTCCGCCTCGGCCGCGACGTCGTCGTCCACGTCGAGGCGCACGTGCGCGAGGATCGTCTGGATCGCGCGCAGCGTGCTCGCGGCGCGCTCCCCCCAGTCGGACAGGTAGCTGAACTGCCACCACCACAGCGCCTCGAGCACGTGCCCCCGCTCGTGGTGCGCGAGGCCCTGCGTCAGCGCGCCCGCGATCGCGACGAGGTCACCCGAGATCGTGGCCTCCTCGACCTCCGGGCCGAGCAGCGGGTCCACGACCTCGACGTACTCGTCGATGCCGTCGAGCAGGTTGGCGAGGTTCGCGCGCAGCGGCTCGAGGTCCGCGTCGGGGCCCACATCCGGCTCGAAGCGGGACGACGGCACGACGTCGGTGGTCGCACCGAGGCGCGCGCCCGCGGCCAGCAGGTCCGACAGCGCGAGCAGCAGCAGCGGCAGCGACGCCTCGGGGGCCGACCCGGCCGCGACCTCCGTGATCGTCGTGAGGAAGCCGCGGGACTCGGCCGCGACCGCGTCGGCGATCTCCTTCAGGTCCGCGTCCGGCCCGGTCCGCTCGTCGTCGGTGCTCATGGGTTCCCCTCCGTCGTCGATGTCACGCGCTCAGGCGACGCCGGCCCTCGAACGCGCGGCCGAGGGTCACCTCGTCCGCGTACTCCAGGTCACCGCCCACGGGCAGCCCCGACGCGAGGCGGCTGACCGTCAGGCCCATCGGCACCAGCAGGCGCGCCAGGTAGGTGGCGGTGGCCTCGCCCTCGACGTTCGGGTCGGTGGCGAGGATGACCTCGGTGACCGTGCCGTCGGCCAGGCGCGTCATGAGCTGCGCGATGCGCAGGTCGTCCGGACCGACGCCCGCGATCGGGTTGATGGCGCCGCCCAGCACGTGGTACCGGCCGCGGAACTCCCGGGTCCGCTCGATCGCGACGACGTCCTTGGCCTCCTCGACGACGCAGATCGTCGTCGGCAGGCGGCGCGGGTCGCGGCAGATGCGGCACTGCGGCTCCTGCGCGACGTTGCCGCAGATCTCGCAGAACTGCACGCGCGCCTTGACCTCGGTCAGCGCGTCCGCGAGGCGTCGCACGTCGGCCGGATCGGCCGCCAGGACGTGGAACGCGATGCGCTGGGCGCTCTTGGGGCCGACCCCGGGCAACCGCCCGAGCTCGTCGACCAGGTCCTGGATCGCGCCTTCGTACACCCCGCCAGCCTAGTTCCTGGTGGCGTCGTCCCCGCCCCCGCCACCCGGGCGGGACGCGGGCAGGTGGAGCCGGACGGCCGCGCCGTGGCCCGTGCGCGAGCGCAAGGCCGCGCGGGCGCAGGGCCGCGCGGGCGCAGGGCCGCGCGGGCGCAGGGCCGCGCGGGCGCAGGGCCGCGGCGCGCGGCGATCACGCGGATCAGCGCGAGACCCAGCCCGGGCCCGGCGTGCCGCGCGCATCACGGCCGCGCGCGAGCTCGTCGACCGACGAGCAGCACGTGCGGCCCGTCGGTCACGACCCTGTGCCGACCAGGAAGATGCTGCCGAACAGCAGGAACACCAGCACGTACAGCGCGCACATGCCGTACCCGAGCACGAGACCGGCGACCGCCAGGGCACCGCCACCCTCGCCCGTGCGTCGCACCTGCCCGAGCGCGACGTGCCCCAGCACCACGGGGACGAGCGCGAACCCGAGCAGCCCGGTCACGAGCGCCGCGATCGCCAGGCCGTTGGTGCGCGCCCGCGGCGGGGCGTACGGGTACACCCCCGCCGGGGTCCCGTGGCCGGCTGGTGGGGTTCCGTACGCGGGAGCCGAGGCGCCGTAGGGGGACGCCGGGGGCCCGGAGGAGGGGGCCGGGGTCCCGTAGGAGGGGGCCGGGGTCCCGTAGGAGGGGGCCGGGGTCCCGTAGGGGGACGCCGGGGTCCCGTAGACGGGCGCCGGGGTGCCGTAGGGGGACGCCGGGGTCCCGTACTCCGGGCCCGCGATGCCCGGGTCCGGGGACGGCGGGGGCGGCGGGACGGGCGTGCTCGGGGTGGGGTCGAGCGGGATGGCGTCGGTCATGGTCGTCCTCCTGTCGTCGGTCCTCTGTCATGGGTCGTCGCGCGACGTGCGTCAGCGACGTGCGTCACGGTGCGGCGCATCACCCGGCCGTGCCGAGCCGGACGACCCCGACGGGGCCGTGGCGTACGTCCGCACCGACGCTGTCGACCCGGGGCGTGCCGTCCTCCCACGCGACGCGCACACCGCCGGCCTGGATCGTGACACGGTCGACGCTCGCGACGACGACGTGCGCACCGCTCGCCTGCACGACGAGGTGGTCGACGTGCCCGGCGACCACGCTCGCCCCCGCACCGGCGACCGTCAGGGTGCCGCAGTCGTCCGCGACCTCGACGCCCTCGCCGGCGATCGCGACGAGCAGCTCGCCCCCGCGGCACGTGCCGTGCTGCGTGACGAGCTCCTGCAGACCGGCGCGGTCGAGCACGGGCGGCAGGCCGAACCCGTCGGCGACCGTGGTGTCCTCCCCACCGGGCACCTGCCGCACGCCGGGCGCCTGCCGCACGCCGCTCGCCTCGCCGGCGACGAGCTCGCCGGTGCCGGGGTCGACGAGCCGGACCTCGGCCGTCGCGTCGGAGCTCGACGTGACCTGGGCTGTCACGTGCTGCTCGCCGACGTCGACGTCCTGGACCGAGCAGCCCGCGACCGCGAGCAGCGTCACCACCGCGGGCACGGTCGTCCTGAGCACGGTCGTCCTGAGCACGGTCGTCCTGAGCGCGGTCGTCGCGACGCCCCCGCGCTGCGTGCCCACCGTCACGACGGCAGTCGGGGCGAGTGCGTCGGACATGACGGACAACCTAGGGCGGACCGCGTGGGCGTCGGGGCCGTGGACGTCGCAGACGTGTCGCAGTCCTGCGACGGCGCGGCAGGTTCACCCGGTCGGGTCACCCCGCCGACGCAGACCCGGCGCGGCACCCGACCCCGCTGCGCACCGGCCGCCGTGCCACGGGCCGGCGGTGGATCAGAGGTCGATCTGCTCGTCGATGACGCGGCCACCGAGCACCTGCGCGACGAGGGGCACACCGACGAGGCCGGACTGCCCGATCGTCGGATCGTCCGGGGACGGCTCGTCGGGCTCCTGGAGCCGCTCGCGGGACTGCGCGGCTGCTGCGCGCGCGGCCGCGATGCCACGCTCCCGCGCGGTCGCGCCGACCGGTGCGGCGGCGGGCCGGGCAGGCGGCGCCGCGGCCGCGCCGACCGGGCGCACAGCACCGGACGCGCGGGCTGACGGAGCCGTCGCGCCGGTGACCTGACGCGCGGGCGGCGGACCGTCGCGCCACGGGTCGTCGGGCTCGTCGCCCGGCGGGATGTCGTCGTCGGGGTGCCCGACGGCCGGCGCGTGGCCGGCGCCGCCATCCGCGGCCGGTGCTGCGGCGGGACCCGACCGGTCCGGCGTCGGACGGCCGGCACGGTCCGCGCCACCGGGACCGTCGTCGCCGGGCTCCGGCTCCCACGGCGGCACGGGCCGCGCGCCCGGACCGTCACCGGCGGGCGTGGTCGCGTCGCCAGGAGCGGACCGGCCGGCACCCGGCCGACCACCGTCGGCGCGGTCGGTGCCGGTACGGCCGGTCCCGCCGGGGTCCGTCCCGTCCGAACCCGTCCCGTCGGAACCCGACCTGCCGGAACCCGACCTGCCGGAGTCCGACCTGTCGGAGTGCGTCCCGACGCCGCTCGGCCGACGACCCCCGGTCGCGGAGCCGCCTCCGGGCCGGTCCGGCGTGGTGGGGTCCGCGGCGGGCGGCGGACCGTCACCGCTGCCGACCTGGGCATAGCGTCGGTCCTGGTGCGCGGTCCCTGCTCCGGTCGTCCCCTCGCCGGGGCTGCCGGCACCCGACCTCCCCGGACCCGCCGCGGCCGGACCCGCCGCCCGGGGGCCCGGGCCCGGACCGGGCTCGATCTCACGGGCCGCGGTGTCTCGCGGTGCGGCGGGGGCCGGGACGTCCCAGGACGCGGCGGCGCGCTCGGGCGAGATCGCGCCGGGCACCTGAGGCACGTCCGCAGCCGGGCGGGACGCGGCCGGTGCGCTCGCACCGCCCGGGTCGTCGAGCACAGCCTCGACGCGCGCGGTCACGCCGAGCGTCTCGGACAGCGCCCTCGCCACGACGTCGCCGTGGTTGCTGTTGCGGAACGTCGAGACGAGGCCCGGCTGCGCGAACCCGAGGCGCAGCGTCGTGGCGTCGAGCTCGAGGATCTGCGCGTGCTGGTTGACCAGCGCCCACGACGGCAGCCGCAGGCGCCGCAGCGTCGTGAGCACGTCCGGCCAGCGGCGCCGCAGCATCTCGGTGTCGGCGGCCGCGGCGACCGCACCGGGCGCGGCACCGGCCGCGGCCGTCGCGGCGGACGCCACGGGCGTCGGTGCGCCCGCGACCGCAGGCGGACGTGCTGCCGACGGGGGTGCCGGGTCCGCAGACGACGTGGAGCCCGAGCCGGCTGCCGCCGGTGGCACCGCGGGCGGGGTCGCCGAGGGAGCGGCCGCGGGCCGTCCGCTCGTGTCGTGCCCGGCCGGCGCGACACCCGCACCGGGACCCGACCCGGGAGCGGAGCCCTCGCCGGTGGACGTCCCGCTCTGCGCCCGGTGCCCGGCGTGCCCGGGAGCGACGTCCTCACGGGCCGTGTCCCCGACGGGAGGCTTCCCGGGGGAGGTGCGTGCCGCGACGGCGCCGGGCGCCACGTGGTCCGGGCCGGCAGGGTCCGACGGGACGGTGCCCGAGGGGGTGGTGCCCGACGGGACGGTGCCCGAGGAGGTCGTGCCCGGGGAGGCCGTGCCCGGGAAGGTCGTGTCCGAGGAGGTCGTGCCCTGGGAGGTCGTGCCCGGGGGGACCGTGCTCGCGGGACTCGTGGACCGGGCGGCGGTCGGTGCGACCGCCGGTGCGCCCTCCTGCCCGGGCACACCCTCGGCGGCTCCCCGCCGCGGCGCCCCACCCGCGTCCCCGTCGTCGGCGGCACGCGGGCCCGCGCCGGGCACCCCGCCCGCGGCGGACGCCGGGACGGCCTGCCCGCCGCCCGCCGGCAGCCCGCGCTCGAGCCGGTCGAGGCGCGCGCCCAGCCCGGTGCGCGAGTCGTCGACGCTCGGCAGCAGCAGGCGGGCCATGAGCAGCTCGAGGTGCAGCCGCGGCGACGTGGCCCCGACCATCTCGGTCAGCGCCGCGTTGGCCAGGTCGGCGGAGCGCGACACCTCGGACATGCCCAGGTGGGTGGCCTGCCGGCGCATGCGGTCGAGCTGGTCGGGCGGCACGTCGCGCAGCACGGCGCCGGCGGCCTCGCCCGACGCGGCGATGACGATGAGGTCCCGCAGCCGCTCGAGCAGGTCCTCGACGAAGCGCCGCGGCTCGTGACCCGTCGTGATCACGCGCTCGACGACGCGGAACGCCGACGCCCCGTCGCGTGCCGCGATCGCGTCGACCAGGTCGTCGAGCAGCGAGGCGTGCGTGTAGCCGAGCAGCGCGACCGCGCCCTCGTACTCCAGCCCGCCCTCACCGGCGCCCGCGATGAGCTGGTCGAGCACCGACAGCGTGTCGCGGACCGACCCGCCCCCGGCACGGACCACGAGCGAGAGCACACCGGCCCCGACGGGCACGCCCTCCGTCGAGCACAGCTGCTCGAGGTACGGCACGAGCACGTCCGGCGGCACGAGCCGGAAGGGGTAGTGGTGGGTGCGCGAGCGGATGGTGCCGATGACCTTGTCCGGCTCCGTCGTCGCGAAGATGAACTTCACGTGCGGCGGCGGCTCCTCGACGATCTTCAGCAGCGCGTTGAAGCCCTGCGGCGAGACCATGTGCGCCTCGTCGAGGATGAAGACCTTGTAGCGGTCGCGCGCGGGCGCGAACGTCGCGCGCTCGCGCAGCTCGCGGGCGTCGTCGACACCGCCGTGGCTGGCCGCATCGATCTCGACGACGTCGAGCGACCCGGGGCCGCCGCGCGCCAGCTCGAGGCACGAGGGGCACACGCCGCACGGGGTGTCGGTGGGGCCCTGCGCGCAGTTGAGGCAGCGCGCGAGGATGCGGGCGCTCGTCGTCTTGCCGCACCCGCGGGGCCCGGAGAACAGGTAGGCGTGGTTGGTCTGCCCGGAGCGCAGCGCCTGCCGCAGGGGTGCGGTCACGTGGTCCTGGCCGATCACCTCGGCGAAGGACTCGGGCCGGTACCGGCGGTACAGCGCTGTCGTCACGCCCCGAGCCTAAGCGCCGCCACCCACACCGCGGCACCGTCGTCCCCGGCTTCTCCGACCCACGCACCGGCCCGACCCCACCCGCGCCCTCCCCACCCGGACCGCCAGGTCCCACCATCCGGGATCCCCCGGCGTCGAGCTCGTGGTTCGGCGGCGATCGAGCCACCGGAAGCCGCCGAACCACGAGCTCGACGCCGGGGGGTGGGGGGACCGGGGGGAGGGGACCGGGGGAGGGGGTGGGTTTAGTCGGCGCGGACGATGGTGGTGGTCAGGACGCGGTGGAGGAGGGGGCGGCAGGACTCCGTGGCGGCCAGGACCAGCCCGATGCCGGTGGTCAGGCTGACCGCCAGCAGCAGCAGGCCCGACGGTGCGGTGACGGCCGCCATGCCGAACAGCGGGAAGAACATCACCAGGGCGGCGGCCGCCGACCCGACGGACACGAACAGCACGGGTACCAGCACCTCGCGCCGCCGCACGCGGTCGAACAGGTCGACGGGCACCCCGGCGAGCCGCGCGAGCGAGAGCTCGCGCCGCCGGTCCAGCACCGCCGCCGCCTGCGCGATGCCCGCGGACACGGCGGCGAGCAGGAACGTGATCGCCAGCGTGAGGATCGCACCGGTGAGGACGTCGCCCATGAGCATCGTGGTGTCCGGGTCGTCGTCCGCGCCGGCCTGAGCCAGCACCGGCACGACCGCCAGGCACCCCGCGACGAACGACGCGAGCCCGAGTCCCCCGACCACGCGCCACACCGCCCGCGGGTCGTCCAGCAGCCGCCGCGCGGCGAGCAGCTGCTCGGGGGTCCGCGCGCGACGCAGACGCCTGCGCCCCAGGACCCCCAGCACCCACGGCCCGACCGCGTTGAGCGTGAGGAACGCGAGCGCGAGCCCACCCAGCAGCACGCCGACGAGCGCCGCGGCGAAGACCCGGCCGACCACCGACACGACCATGAACGCGCCGAACGCGACGATCGCGACGACGACGCGCACGGCCCGCAGCCCGGGGCGCGTCTCACGGCGCGCGACCCCGAGCGGCGACACGACCACCCGACGCAGCGACACCGCACCGCTGGCGGCCGCGAGCAGCGGCACCGCGAGCCACGCGAGCAGCACGACGGGCACGCCGACCCACAGCTCGCCGGCGGTGAACGGCCTGCCCTGGAACGGGATCCGCGTCCACACCGTCAGCAGGACGCCGTACAGCGCGGTCCCCGCCACCGCACCGGCCAGGCCCTGCAGGGCCGTCTCGACGAGCGTGAGGCCGACGACCTCGCGCGGGGTCGCGCCGACGAGCCGCAGCGCCGCGAGGCGTGCGTCGCGGCGGGCGACGCCGAGCCGCGCGGCCCCGCCCCCGAGCGTGACCAGCGGCACCACCAGCAGGATCGTCGCGGTCACCGCGAGGGTCACGTAGAAGCTGCCGGACTCCTTGTCGTAGTCCGTCACCGGGTGCGCGGCACGGTCCACGAACCCGAGCAGCGCGCCGACGACGGACAGCGTCAGCGCGGTCGACACGGCGAACGCGGTCACCGCGAGCACCGTCGTCGTGCGGCTGTCGCGGCCACCCGCACGCTGCAGCCGTGGTGCGAGCGCGAGGACGGGGTTGACGTTCACCGCGCCGTCCCCGTGCCGAAGACGTCGGCGACGCGCGCCGCGCCCAGGTCGCCCGCCGCGCCGCGCCCGCCGGCGCCGGGCTGCGACCGCTCCCCCGGCCGCGGCCCCACGCCGCCGGTCGTCGTCGACCCCGGTGCGACGACCAGGCCGTCGCGCACGTCGATCCGGCGGTCGCACCAGGCGGCGACGTCCGCGTCGTGGGTGACGACGACGAGCGACGCGCCGACCGCGCGCGTCGAGTCGGCCAGCAGCTTCATGACGTCGTGGCCGGTGGACTGGTCGAGGGACCCCGTCGGCTCGTCGGCGAACACGACCTCGGGACGTGTGACGAGCGCACGCGCGACCGCGACCCGCTGCGCCTGCCCGCCGGACAGCTCGCCCGGCCGGCGCTCCTGCGCACCGTCGAGCCCGAGTGCCGCGAGCCACCGGTCCGCGGCGCTCTCCGCGTCGGCGCGCGACGCACCCGTGAGCATCGCCGGCAGCGCGACGTTCTCGCGCGCCAACAGCTCGGACAGCAGCTGGCCGAGCTGGAAGACGAACCCGTACCGGCTGCGGCGCAGCAGCGACCGCTCCTTCTCCGACATCCCCTGCACCTGCGCACCGCGCAGCGTCACCGTCCCCGACGTGGGCACGAGGATCCCGGCGAGCACGTGCAGCAGCGTCGACTTGCCGGACCCCGACGGCCCCATGACGGCCAGCGACTCACCGTCCGCGAGGTCGACGTCGACGCCCGCGAGCGCCGTCGTCTGCCCGAACCGGTGGACGAGGCCGCGCGCGGCGAGGCGAGGCGTGGCGCCGGACCACGCGGAGGTGGCGGGCGAGGGTGCGGGCGGTGCGCTGGTGCCGGGTGCCGTCGGGGTCGGGTGGCTCATGCGTCCATCGTGCGAGCGCGGACCACCGTGGCGCGTCCCGCGACGGTCCCGTCCGGCGACGCGACCGGTGCGACCCCGGGGGGACCCGGCGCGCTGCGCCACCCGTCCGGGGTCGCACGTGCGCGTCGTCCCGTCGCCGGGCATGCAAGGACCCCCCGCACACCCGCCAGAGCTCACCTGCCCTTGCTGCCTTCCGGCCCTGGGGGGGTTCAGCGAGATGACGCCGCACGAGGGGTCTGCGCACGAGTTTAGCCCAGGCGCCGGGGCGGACGGGACGCGTGCCGCCGCCGGAGGGGCCGGCGGGGCCGGCGCGGCTCCGGCCGGGCCGTCAGGGCGCGACCGGGGGGAGCCGCTGCGTGGGCGGCCCGTCCTCGCCGTCCTGCCGCGCGATGCGCTCGGTGAGCGGGTCGTCGCCCGGCGTCGTGCGGCGCTGGCGCGCGGTGCCGCCCGACGTGACGCTCCGGCGCCGCGGCGTGCGGGACGGGGTCGCGGCGGACCGGCCGGTCGCCGGGCCGCGCGGCACGGTGCTGCGGGCACGGGGCGGCGCGGGTGCGTCGGGCGCCGGGTCGGGGGTGCGCGCGGGCTCGACGACCTCGGCGTCGACCACGTCCTCGTCGGCCGGCGGGGCCGGGGGCTCGTCGTCGTGGACGACGTCCGGCTCGACGACCGCGTCGTGCGCCGACGCGGGCGGCGACGGTGCCGCAGGGGTCGCCGTCGCGTCGGCCGAGGTCGCCGGGGCTGCGGGCCGCGAGCCGGCCCCGCCCCACTCGGGCCAGTCGGCGAGCGTGTCGTCGTCGGGCGCGACGGCGGGGGTGGGGACCTCGCTGACCGTCGGCGTGGCTGCCGGGGGCGCCAGGGACCCGGCGGCGTCCCCGGCCGCGTCCCGCGCCGCGAGGTCCGGTGCCGCGGGGTCCGGTGCCGGGGCAGGGGCCGGCATGACGCGCGCGGCGCCCCACAGCCCGAGCCCCAGCACGAGCGTGTACGTCCCGCCGAGGACGAGCAGCACCGCGACGCCGGCCCGCTCGGGCGCGTCGAGGGTCAGCGCGAGCACGACGGACAGCACGACGACGAGCACGCCCCACGCCCCGGCCAGCACCGCGAGCCGGTGCACCACGCCCCGGTGGCCCCGCCGCAGCGCGACCGCCGCCCCGAGCGCACCGAGCAGCGTCGTGACGAGGGCCGCGGCGCTCACCAGGAGCCAGGTCGCCGCGCCCTGGACGGCCAGCACCACGAGCCCGACCAGGACCATCGCGGCGGCCGGGAGCGTGAGGACGGCGAGCACGAGCCCGGCGAGCGGCGCGCGCCACGTGTCGGTGTCCCAGCGCTCGGCGTCCCCGCGCTCGGCGAGGCGTGCCGACGACACGTCGGGTGCGGGTGGTGCGGCGGCGGGCGGGCGGTCGTCGGCGGTCTGCGGCCGGTCCTGGGTCATGGGACCCCACGCTAACCAGCGGACGGACGTTCCGGACATCCGTCCGGCTGTCCCGGGCCGAACGTGCACCGTCCTCTCACACGCACGCTGCCGCGCACGGCCCGCGGGGCCATGATGGAGGGCATGTCCGACCGGACCCGTCCTGCCGCTCCCCTGCCCATCCGGACCGCGCGCGGCTCCGTCGCGATCGTCGGCGGGTACGTCGTCCCCGTGGCCTCGCCGCCGCTCGAGGGCGCGACGGTGCTGGTCGAGGACGGGGTCGTCACAGCAGTCGGCCCGGACGTCGTCGTGCCGGACGGGGTGCGGGTCGTCGACGCGACGGGCCGGTGGGTGCTGCCGGGGTTCGTCGAGTCGCACGCGCACCTGGGCGTCGCGGAGGAGGCGGAGGGCTGGGCCGGCGAGGACGTCAACGAGCGCACCGACCCGGACGGATCGGCGCTGCGGGCCGTCGACGGCATCAACGTCGAGGACGAGGGGTTCCGCGACGCCCTGGCCGGCGGTGTGACGTCGGCCGTCGTGAAACCCGGCTCCGCGAGCCCGATCGGGGGCCGCACGGTCGCGGTCAAGACGTGGGGCGGGCGCATCGTCGACGAGCAGGTCGTCGCGTACGACGTGTCGGTGAAGTCGGCGCTCGGCGAGAACCCCAAGCGCGTCTACGGCGAGCAGAAGAAGCTGCCGTCGACGCGCCTGGGCGTCGCCGCGGTCATCCGCCGGGCGTTCGTCGACGCGCAGTCGTACGTGGCACGTCGGGACGCCGCGGCCGCCAGGGGCGAGCCGTTCGACCGGGACCTCGGCAAGGAGACCCTCGCGGCGGTGCTGGCGGGCGACCTCGCGTGGGACCAGCACACGCACCGCGCCGACGACATCGCCACGGCGCTGCGCCTCGCCGACGAGTTCGGCTACCGGCTCGTCGTCAACCACGGCACCGACGCCGCCGCGATCGCCGACGTGCTCGCGGAGCGGGACGTGCCGGTGATCTTCGGGCCCCTGTTCACGTCACGCTCCAAGGTCGAGCTGCGGGACCGGGCGATCGCGAACCTCGGCGTGCTGGCGCGCGCGGGCGTGCGCGTCGCGATCACGACGGACCACCCGGTGGTGCCGGTGAACTTCCTGGTCCACCAGGCGTCGCTCGCCGTCAAGGAGGGACTCGACCGCGACACGGCGCTGCGCGCGCTGACCGTGAACCCCGCGTCGTTCCTCGGCCTCGACGACCGCGTGGGTGCGCTGGCGCCGGGGCTCGACGGTGACGTCGTCGTCTGGTCCGGCGACCCGCTCGACGTCACCGCGCGCGCCGAGCGCGTCTTCGTCACCGGCACCGAGGTCTACACGTGGGACGCGACCGCGCGCGGTGGCCTGGGCGAGGGCCGCGTCCGCGAGCGCGCGGAGCGGTTCGCGCGCTGACGTTGGCCCGCCGCGACGCGCGTCCCACATGCCGGGACGGGCCTCGAACGAGACCGGGCTGAGCCGGCTTCCGGCGCCGGATGGGCAGACTCAGCCCGGTCTCGCGGCGGGCACGTCCCGCCATGTGGACGGTCGGTCGGCATGGCGCATCGGGGCGCGCGCCGGCGACTGCCGCGGCCGGGCGGCCGCACGCCGGGTGCGGTGCCGCGAGCCCGTCGACCCGCCCTCGGGGGCCATGCCGAACGCCGTCGCGATCCCCTCGACGAGCGTCGACTTGCCCGCACCGTCGTCGCCGACGAGCACCGTCGCCGGGCCCAGGTCCCAGCCGCGCTCGAGCACCTGCCGCACCGCCGGGACGCCGCGGTGCCGGTCTCCCCCGCGGTCCCCGTCGAGCCCCGGGTGCCCCGCCTCGACCCGGCGCACGGGCAGCGTGCTCCACGGACCCGTGCGCGCGACCATGCCCCCAGCCCATCACGCGCCGCCGACACCCCGCGCCGACCGCCCGGACGACGGTGCGCCGGTGGGACCGCGCGTCCGGGAGACGCACGTTCCTCCGCTAGACTCCTACCCGCAGTGCGCCCGCCCGGCGGGTGTGCGGCACCAGGAGGATTCGCCTAGTGGCCTATGGCGCACGCTTGGAAAGCGTGTTGGGTGCAAGCCCTCGGGGGTTCGAATCCCCCATCCTCCGCACCGTCGAGAGCCCGGCCCCGGCCGGGCTCTCGTGCGTTCCGCGACGGGCCCCGTCCCGGCGAGGTGCGGCAGGCCGACGAGTCGCCGGGACCTCGCGGGTCCACCGTGGGTGACCGACCGCGGCCGCCCGGCCGCACCGGCACCTACCGACCGAGGAGCACCACATGTCCTTCCAGGCCTATCTCGACGCCGTCGAGGAGAAGACCGGCCTCACGCCGCGCCGGCTGGTCGAGCTCGCGCACGAGCGCGGGTTCGACGCGTCGACCAAGGCCGGCCCGATCCTGGCGTGGCTCGCGGAGGAGCACGGCCTGGGCCGCGGTCACGGCATGGCGATGGTGCACGTCATCACCAAGGGGCCGCAGATCTCGACGACGCACGTCGGCAGCTCCGGCACGCACCGCGACGCGTCGGACACGCTCTGGCTCGACGGCAGGGCCACCCGCCCGCAGTGAGACCGGGCCCGGCCGCCCGTGCGAAGGGGGCCGGCCCGCCGCGCGCCCGGCCGCCGGCGGTCGTACCGTCGATCGGGTGACGGGAACGGGTGCACGGCAGGTCCTGACGGACGGGTTCGGGCGGGTCGGGCCGGTGGTCCGCGCCGCTCTCGAGGGGACGGACACCGCGGCTCGCACGTGGCGGCCCGCACCGGGGGCGAACACGCTCGCGTGGCTCGCCTGGCACGTCGCGCGCGGGCAGGACGCGCAGGTCGCGCCGCTCGCCGGGCGCGACCAGGTGTGGACGGCGGGCGGCTGGGCGGGGCGGTTCGCGCTGCCCTTCGACGACGACGCCACGGGCTACGGGCAGTCCGCGGCCGACGTCGCGCGCGTCGACGCGGCACCGGAGCTGCTGCTCGGCTACCTCGACGCGACGACCGCGCAGACGCTCGCCTACCTGGAGCGCGTCGAGGACGACGACCTCGGCACGGTCGTCGACAGGTCGTGGGACCCGCCGGTGACGCTCGGCGTGCGACTCGTGAGCATCCTCGACGACTGCGTCCAGCACGCCGGGCAGGCCGCCTACCTGCGCGGTCTGCTCCCCCGCGGCGCCTGACGCGCGGCCGGGCCCGGCCCGCCGCCGGGCTGCTCAGCCCGCGGCTGCGGGCCGCCGCGTGAGCTGCCCGGTCAGCGCGAGCGCCGCGACCGCGACCGCCAGGAGGGCCCACGCGAGGACCCCCAGCGGCCCGACGACCGCCATGTCGGGCGTCGCGCCCGCCGCGGCGAGCAGCAGCACGAGCCCCCCGACCGCGTTGAGGGAGCCGTGCGCGACGACCGGCGGCCACAGCGACCCGCTGCGCAGCCGCAGCCACCCGAGCAGCACGCCCCAGGCGACGCACCCGCCGACCATGAGCAGCACGCCGGTCGCGTCGGTGCGGTCGAAGTTGTAGCCGAGCAGGATCAGCGGTGCGTGCCACAGCCCCCAGACGACGCCGCTGACCAGCAGCGCGGGCCACGTGCCGAGCGGCAGGAGCGCGGGCAGCAGCCACCCGCGCCAGCCGACCTCCTCCCCGAGCGCGACGAGGCCGTTGACCAGCGCCGCGAGCGGCAGCGCGAGGAGCTGGACGGCGACGAGCGCGCCGGTCGACGGCGGGGCGACGCCTGCGGGCAGCGCCTGCTCGACCTGCTCGGCGAACCCGGAGAAGCCCACGAGGTCGAGCTCGACGAGGCCGACGGCACCTGCCACGAGCGTGACGACGGCGACGAGGACCATCGGCGCGGCGAGGCCGAGGGCCGTGAGCCCGAGCGTGCGGCGCAGGGGGCGCACCGGGTGGACACCGAGCGCCCGGAGCCGGTCGCGACCGGGTGCGCGCAGCGCGAGCGTGACGACGGCGACGGCCGCGGCGGGCGTCCACATCATGGCGACGGCCACGACGGAGAGGAACGGTGACGCGAGCCCGTCGCCCCGCCACAGCGGCAGCGCCACCAGCCAGGCGAGCCCGCAGGCGACGACGACGAACACGACGACCGCGCGCCAGGGCACACGCGCGGGCGACGGCGGGACCGTGTCGACGGCGGTGCCCGCGGCCACGACGGCCGCCCCGGGCACCCCGGGACGGGGCGGGCCGGCGGGATCGGGGCCGGACGTCGAGGGGTCGGCGGGCACGGTCACGCGGTCCTCCTTGTTCGACTCGCTTGTTCTACAACTTACCAAACAGTTGACCGAGGCAGACGCACTTCTCGAGCTCGACGCGCACCTCGTCCGCCGCCCCTCGCGGGTCGGGCGGCGGGTCGATGTCGGCGGGGCTCGGTAGCGTCGCTCCCGTGGCGGAGTTCGAGGTCGACGTCCCCCTGTGGCAGGTCGAGAACGGGTCGTGGGTGTTCGCGTCGCTGCCGTTCGACGTCGCCGACGAGGTCGACGACCTCACGCGCGGCCGGCAGGGCGGGTTCGGCTCGGTGCGCGTCGAGGTCACGCTCGGCCCGACGACCTGGCGCACGTCGCTGTTCCCGGACAGGCGCCGCGAGACGTTCGTCCTGCCGGTCAAGAAGGCCGTGCGCGCGGCGGCCGACGTGGCGGTCGGTGACACCGTGCGGGTGCGGCTGCGGCTCGTCGACGCGTGACGCCACGCGTCAGGACGTCACGCGCCCCTTGGCGAAGTACGTCAGCGGCCCGACCCAGTTGACGAGCAGCGCGAGCGCCCACGCCGCCTTCGGGCCGTTCACCTGCTCGGCGGGCCGCTTCACCAGGTCCCGGTATGCGGCGGCGGCGAGCGCGACCTGCGCGGCACCGACGACGACCACGACGGCACGCCGGCGCGGGCTCAGCTCGTGCCACGACTTCTGCTTCGGGTGCACGTCGGACCTCCGGGGGCTGGCGCACGCGGCGCGGGACGGGTCCACCCATCGTCCACCCGCGTCGCCGACGCCGCAGGACCGGACGTCCCGCGTCGTGCGCGCGACCCTCGCCCACCGCCCGCACCCGGCACCCGCGCCCGCCGACCGGTGCCCGGTCCCGCCGTCGCCGGCGACGCGGCACCGCGGGTCCGCCGCACCCGTAGCCTGACCGCATGGAGCTCACCCTGCGCCTCGACGAGGCCCTGTCCCTGGCCCGCGCCGCCGACGCGATCCCGTCCGCCGTGACCGACGTCCGCGGCGAGGACCACCTCGTCCGCGCGCAGGTCAAGGTGCACGAGCTGCCGGGCGTCCCCGGGGCCGTGCGCATGGCGACCAAGCTCGCGGGGCCGGTCGACGTGCGCGTCGAGGACCGCGGCGTGACGGGCCGCACGTGGCGCGTCGCCCTGGTCGCGTCGCACCCGGTGCTGCGCCTGGACCTCAGCGGCTTCGTGACAGACGCGGTGCGGGGTCAGCTCGCGAAGCTCCCGCCGGCCGTCGCCACGGCGCACACGCAGGACGGCGCGACGGTCGTCGAGGTCGACCTCGACCGTCTGGGCCCGCTGGTGGGCGAGCTCCTGCCCGCCGCGCGCGGGCTGCGCCTGCGGGTCGACGACGTCGCGCTCGGTGACCACCTGCGGCTGACGTCCACGATCGGCTGACGACCCGCGGCCGACGGGCCTCACGCCGCAGGCCGGCACGGCCCGTGCCGACAGCCCGTGCCGACGTCAGCCGGTCCAGGCCGGCAGGTCGTACGCGGCGGTCGTCGTGCGCGTCGCCGAGCGGACGGCGTCGACCACCGCGCTCTCGACGACCCGCGCGGCCGTGGCCTGCAGCGCGACGAGCGCCGCGACCCGCTCGCGGCGTGCCCCGGGCAGCGCGACGGCCTGCGTGGCCAGCGCGAACACCGTGTCCCCGTCGGCGAGCGTGTGCACGGGGTCGAGCGCACGGGCGAGACCGTCGTGCGCGGCCGTCGCCGTCCGCGACGTCTCGGCGGGGTCGAGCGCGGCGTCCGTCGCGACCACGACCAGCGTCGTGTGCAGCGGCGCACCCGTGGCCGAGCGCTCCCCGCCGGGCACGACGCGCGCGCCCGCCGCGTCGAGCGGGCCCCCGGGTGGCACCGCGGGCGCACCGAGCCGCGTCGGCGCACCCGCCGCGTTGACGACGACCAGTGCGCCGACGACCGTGCCGGCCGCGGGACCCTCGTCGAGCCGCACCGACGCCGTCCCGACGCCGCCCTTGTAGGTGGCGCCCGCGACCGCCGCGCCCGTGCCGGCGCCGACGCAGCCGCGCGCGACCGGCGCGCCGTCGCCCGACGCGTGCGCCGCGGCGGCCGCCTCGTACCCCATCTCCTGCGTCGGGTGCGTACCGAAGTCGCCGCCGCGCCCCAGGTCGAACACCGCCGCCGCGGGCACGATCGGCACGACCTGCCCGGGCACCGGCGACACCGGGAAGCCGCGGCCCTGCCCGGCGCACCAGCGCTGCGCCCCGTACGCGCTGACCAGGCCGAACGCGCTGCCGCCCGTGAGCACGACGGCGTCGACCGTCGGCACGAGCGTGCGCGGGTCGAGCGCGTCGGTCTCGTGCGTGCCGGGGCCGCCGCCGCGCACGTCGACCCCACCGACCGTGCCGGGCGGCGGCAGCACCACCGTGACCCCCGTGAGCCAGCCGTCGCCCACGCGCTGCGCGTGCCCCACGCGGACGCCGGCCACGTCGGTGACCGCGCCGTCCGACGCGCCTCCACGTGCGGGCGGGGGCGTCCTCTCGCTCATCCGCCCAGCCTGGCACGGGCCTGAGGCGTGCGCCGCTCCCGGGTGCTCGGCCGCGGTGCGGCCGTGACGAGCGCGACGACCCCCGACGACCGCGCGCAGCCGCGGGCTCACGGGCGCGCCCCGGACTCCCCGGGGGGACACCGGCGCGTCCGTCCGGTGCGGGCGTGGCGGTGGGCGTCCCCTCCGCGGGGGTGGACGGGGCCGCGGGGGATGACGCCGTGCGGGACGTTCGGCTCACCGTGGACGCCGGGCCGCGTGGTCCTCTGGACGCGTGGACGGCCGTCGGCACCTGACCCTGCGCGTGCCGCTGCCGCGTCCGCGCGACACGGCCGCGGCGGCCCTCGCGCTCGGTGTCGCGGGTCTGCCCGTGCTGCGCGCGTGGGGCCTGCAGTGGGGTGCCCGCGAGGACGAGCTCGACGCGTACCTGCCCGGCGACGGCCTGACGCCGGACGCGGACCTCGTCGCGACGCGGGCGACGGGCGTGGCGGCCCGGGCCGGCGACGTCTGGCCGTGGCTCGTGCAGCTCGGCCACGGGCGCGGCGGCTTCTACTCGTACGACGTGCTGGAGAACCTCGCGGGGTGCCGTGTCCGCTCGGCCGACCACGTCGAGCCGGCGTGGCAGCACCTGGCGCCGGGCGACGTCGTGCACCTGCACCCGCGCGTCGCGCTGGAGGTCGCGACGGTCGACACCGGCCGTGCGCTCGTGCTGCGCACCCCGGACGCGCCGGCCGGTGCCGCGGCGCCGCCGTACGCGTTCACGTGGGCGTTCGTCCTGCGGCCCGACGCCGGCGGGACGCGCCTGGTGGTCCGCGAGCGCTACGCCTACCGGGCGCCGTGGGCACGCCTGGTCGCGGAGCCGACGTGCGCGGTGAGCGCGGTGATGACGCGGCAGATGCTGCGGGGTGTGCGGCAGCGCGTGGAGCGTGCGAGCGGGGTCGCAGGTCCGGGAGGCTGAAACCCTCGCGCGCGAACGACACGTGCGGCTAGGCTGTCCCACGTAGTCGCAGTGCTTTGTTTGTCCCGTTCTCCGGAGCGGACGACGACCACCGTGATTCACCGGTCCCGGTCGTCGGGTCCGTAGTAACCGCATGAGGAGAATGACGTGCCCACTGGCATCGTGAAGTGGTTCAACGCTGAGAAGGGCTTTGGCTTCATCGCCCCCGAGGACGGCGGCCCGGACGTCTTCGTCCACTACTCGGCCATCCAGACGCAGGGCTACCGCTCGCTCGAGGAGAACCAGCGCGTGCAGTTCGACGTGCAGGCCGGCCCCAAGGGTCCGCAGGCCTCGAACGTCGCACCTGCCTGAGCCGACGAGCTCACCGAGCCCCACGGGCTCACCGAAGGGCGCTCCGACCACTGGTCGGGGCGCCCTTCGCCTTGTCCGCACCCCTCGCCGACCGTAACCCCACTCACCTCCCGACCCGCCGTCCGGTGAGTCACGTTCCGGTCGACGCCACCACGCCCCGCCCACCGGAACCTGACTCATCGTCCGACCCGCCGTCCGGTGAGTCAGGTTCCGGTCGGGGTGGCGCCGCGGGTGGGTTGCGTGGCTATCTAGTCAGTCGTACTGTCTAGTCATGCGCCGCACCGCCCCCCGCGAACCCGCCGTCGACGGTCCGTCCGCCGACGCCTCGGCGGACGCGGTCGAGCCCACCGGCGGCACCGCCGACTGGCCGGGTGAGTGGCTGCGCGGCGCTCTCACGCTGTGCGTCCTGCGCGTCCTGTCCACCGAGGCCACCTACGGGTACGAGATCGCGCAACGACTCGCCGCGGGCGGTCTCGGCGAGATCAAGGGCGGCACGCTCTACCCCCTGCTCGGCCGGCTGCACTCCGCCGGGTACGTCGACGAGGAGTGGCGTCCCGGCGACGGCGGCCCGGGCCGCAAGTACTACGTCCTCACCGACGCCGGCCGCTCCCACCTCGCCGACGAGAGCACGCGCTGGTCCCGCTTCGCCGCGGTCACGTGCGCGTTCCTCACGACCCCGCACGACACCACGGAGGTGGCACGATGACGACCGATCCCGCGGCCCCCGGTCCGCACGTCGACCGCTCCTGGGCCGACCGCTTCGTCGTCGAGCTGCGCCTGCAGGGCGCGACCGGCGAGCAGATCGGCGACGCGCTCGGCGAGGTCGGCGACCACTGCGCCGACGCGGGCCACGACGCGCACAGCGAGTTCGGCGAGCCCGTGCAGTACGCGCGGGAGGTCGCCGCGGCGCTGCGGACGTCCTCGGGGCTCGGCGCGCGTGACGCGGTCGCCGTCCTCACGCAGACCGCCGGTGTCATGGGCGCGGTGTGGGCCCTGCCCGCGTGGCTGCACGACGACCCGGTGACGGCGTCGCGCGGTGCGGTGACGATCGCGGCACTCACCCTGCTCCTCGCCGCAGCGGTGTGCGCCCGCCCGGCCAGCACGGTGGGCGTGCTCGCGCGGCTGCGCTGGTGGCAGGCCGGGCTCCTGGGCGCTGCGGTCGCCGGCCTGCTCGCCGCCGCCGCGGCCGTCGTCGCCGACGGCCCGGTCACGATCCCGTCGGCGCCGCTCGCAGCCACGAGCGTGACCCTGCTGACGGTGGGCACGGTCGCCCTCCTGACCACGGGAGGACCGCTGCACGACCCCGTGCGGCGGCCCGGTGCGACGCACACCCGCCGTCGTCGGCTCGTCGGGGTCGCGAGCGTCGCCGCGCTCCCCCTGGTGGCCCTGCTCGTCGCCGGTCTGCTCGCACTGCTGCCCCGCTGACCCGCCCGTCGCCAGGACGTCCGCCGCACCCACCACGACCCCGGAGGCCACCGTGAGCATCGAGCCCACGTCGCTCGCACCCCACGTCGCACCCGGCTGGGTCGACGACCTCGTCCTCGAGCTGCGCCTGCGCGACGTGCCCGGCGACGTCATCGGCGACACGCTCGCCGAGGTCGACGCCCACGTCGTCGACTCCGGCACGCCCGCGCACGAGGCGTTCGGCGACCCCGTCACCTACGCGACCCGGGTCGCGGAGCACGCCGCGAAGGTCCCGCCGGACGGCCCGCGCGCCGACGTCCTCCCCGCCGTCGGCGGCGTGGCGCTCGTCGCGGTGATCGAGGGCGTCGTCGGCTGGCCCGACGACGCGACGGCGACGATCCACGTCGGCACGCTGCTGCTCGCAGCCCTGCTCGCCGTGCTGCCCTTCGCGGTGCACCGGTGGGGCACACCGCTGCTGCGCGTGGTCGTCCAGCGCCCGTGGTGGCAGACGTGGGCGCTCCTCATGGTCGTGACCGCACCGTTCGTCGGCGTCGGGCTGCTCGGCCGCAGCTGGGAGATCACGACGGTGCCGGCCCTGCCGCTCGGGGTCGCGGGGATCGTCACGCTCGTCGTCACGGGCGTCCTGGGGACGCGCGGCCGCGACGTCGACCCGGTCGTCGGCCCGGCCGACGACGTCACCGCGGCCGAGGCGGCGGTCCGGCGCGAGACCCGTCGCCTGTCGGTCCTCACCACCACGACCCAGCTGGGTGCGCTCGCGGTCGTGCTCACCGTCCTCGTGCTCGTCCTGCGCGTCTGAAGTCCCGGCCTGCGGTGTCAGCGGCTCCAGCGCCGCACGACGGCGGCCAGGCCGACCGCGAACGTCACACCGGCCGCCGCCAGGTACGGGCCGTAGAAGCGGCGCAGCACGGGCGCGCCGGCAGCGGCCGCGGCGCCGACCGCGGCGCCCACCGCCAGCGCCCGCACCCCGCGCGCACCGAGCGCGTGCGCCGCCAGGGGCCCCGCAGGCACTCCCGCCGCACCCGCCTCGGCCGCGTACACCTTGACCGGGACGCCGTTGAGCGCCTGGCGCCAGATGCCGCGCGCACCGGCGGCGAGGTCGGCCGCCGCACGCTCGCGCATCGCGGGCGTCGTCAGGGGCGCCGGAGGACGCTCGCCCCGTGCCGTGAGCGCACGTGTGACGAGCACGCCCGCGACCGACCCGACGGCCAGGCAGGCTGCCGCCGGGACCACCCGCCGCGGGTGCGACGCGGCGACGAGCACGAGGTACATCTCGGAGGTCACCGGCAGGCTCACAGCCTCGGCGAACCCCCAGGCCACCGCCCCGGCCATGCCGGCCGGCCCGGACATCGCACCGTGCAGCACGCGCCAGGTCCGCGACCGCGACGGCACGGGCGGGCCCGCCGCCAGCAGGCCCTCGATCTGCGCGACCAGCGGGGCCATGTCGGTCAGCTCGTGCGGGTCGACGGGGTGGCCCACGCGCACCTCGACGGGCCCGGGCGTCAGGCGTCCCTTCTTGGCCAGCAGCTCACGGGTCCCGACGACGGCGACGGGCAGGATCGGCACGTCGAACTCCTGCGCGATGCGCAGCGCCCCGCTGCGGAACCGGCCCAGGTGCCCGTCGGTCGAGCGCGTCCCCTCGGGGAACACCAGCAGGCTCGACCCGCTGCCGAGCACCTGCGTGGCGCCCTCGATGAGCGACTCGTACCCGCCGCCACCGTGCCGCCGCACCGGCACGGCGCCGATCGCGAACCGCAGGGCGCGCGCCTTCCAGGGGTTGTCGAACCAGTAGTCGCCGGCGGCGACCACGACGGGCTTGTACGGCGCGGGGAACGCGGCGATGAGCGCGGGCGTGTCCGCGTGGGACTGGTGGTTGGCGACGACGACCATCGCCTCGTAGGGCGCCGAGCCGACGACCCGGAACCCGCCGACCAGGTGGAAGGCGTTGCGCCACACGAGGTGGCGGGCGGCGCCGGCGAGGTTGAACCCCGGCGGCAGCCCGACGCGTCGTCGCAGCCTCCGCAGGGCCGCAGCCGGTGCGCTGCCGGGCGTCGCGTCGGCGCTCATGCCAGCACCCAGGCGAGCGGCAGGACGAGCAGCAGCGAGTCCACCCGGTCGAGCAGCCCGCCGAACCCGGGCAGCCACGTGCCCGCGTCCTTGACGCCTGCGCGACGCTTCACCATCGACTCCACGAGGTCACCTCCCACACCACCGAGCACCACCGCGACCACCAGCCCCACGGACACCGCGCCCAGCACCACCAGGACGAGCGTGCCACCGACCGCCGCGCCCACGAGTCCGCCGACGGTCTTGTTCGGGCTCAGCGGCGACAGCGGGCGACGCGCCCACGCGAACCGCTTGAGCCCCTGGCCCCCGCACCACGCGGCGACGTCGGTCGCGGCGGCCGCGAAGCACAGCAGGAACGCGTCGGACCCGACGAGCACGAGGTGCGCGAGGGACCAGCACAGCCAGATCGACCCGAACGCGGCCCCGGTGGCCCGCTCGACACCCCGCTCGGCGTCGCCGGCGAGCACCGCGGGGACGGCGCACAGCAGCGCGACGAGCGGCACGAGGGCGAGCAGCCCCGGGTCGAGCCACGCGGCGAGCGGGTACGCGACGGCCAGCACGAGCAGGATCGTCGTCTCGGGACGCGGCAGGCGCGTCATCGTCGCGAACTCCCGGACCGCCTGCAGCGCGAGGAGCGCCGCGAGCAGTGCCGTGGGGCCGGGCCCGAGCCACATCGGGATGCCGATGACGGGCAGGATCAGCGCCCACGTCGTCCACCGGCGCCGCAGCTCGGGTCTGCGCGACGCGAGGACCGGGACCGCCGCGACCGCGAGGATCCCCGCCGTGAGCGCGAGCAGGAACACCGCGCGTCCGTCGAGGTCGAGGTGCCAGCCGCCGAGCCGCAGGTCGAGCGCGTACGCGGTGCGGTCCAGCCCGGTCCACGCCGCGAGCGGGTCGAGGACGCCGGGGCGCGCCGTCGGGTCGACGCTCACGCGCCGGGGCCCGCCGCCGGGACGTCCTGCCCGGCGCGTGCGGTGACGACGAGCGAGCGGTGGAGGCGTCGCGCGCGCACGGCGGCCGTGAGCACCGACCCCACGACGAGCACGACCGCGACCCCCGGCAGCAGGCCGGGGGCCGCCGCACCGAGCACCGCGAACGCGCAGCGCTCGGTCTTGCCGAGCGGACCGCCGTTGAGCCGTGGCGCGCCCGCACCGGCCCCGGCGAGCGAGACGAACGTCGGCAGCGTCGCGGCGACGGCGGCGACGAGCACCCACGCGAGCGGCGTCAGCCCCGCCACCGGGTCACCGCCGGTGCGGGCGGCCAGCACCGCCAGTCCGGCGAGCACCAGCAGGTCGGACGCGCGGTCGCCGAGCTCGTTGAGCACGAACCCCCACGGCCGCTGCACACCCCGCGCGCGTGCGACCGCACCGTCCAGGTTGGCCCCGGCGAGGCGCACCGCGAGCAGCACGAGCGCGACGGGCCACCAGCCGAGCGCGATCGCGACACCCGCGAGCGCGGCGCCGACGACCCCCACGACGGTGAACACGTCGGGCGACGTGCCGCGCGCGACGGCCCCGTCGACGAACCCGTGCAACCGCCGGGTGTACCAGGGCTTGAGCGCGTACAACGACGGCATGCGGTGACTGTACCGACCTCCCTCCTGCCCGGACCCCGTCCGGCACGCCCGTCACCTGCCCGCCACACCCCTCACCCGTGAGAGGTCGTCCCACTCCCACTCGCGAGAGGGCGATCCAAGCCCGTCGAACGGGCCTGGATCGCCCTCTCGCGAGTGGGTGGGGTGGGCGCCCGCGCCGGTCAGCGGAGCGGGGCGGTGATGCGGTCCGCCTGCGTGACGAGCGTCGTGCGCGCGGTGGGCGTCGCTGACGAGAGCCGCGAGTCGCGCAGCCGTTCGAGACGTCCGCTCCACGCGTCGAGCACCGCGGCCGCGACCCGGAGGTCGCCGCGGCCGGCCGCGAGTGCCGCGGCGGCGACCGACACCCGCCCGTCGGCGACCGCGAGCCCCCGCACCGCGCCGGCGGCGACGAGCCCGTCGAACGTCGCACGCAGCGCGGCGATGCTGCCGGGCTGCCACGACGCCGCCACGGGGACGCTCGTGAGGTCGGTGTCCGACGCGAGGTAGAAGCCCGGGTACGACGGCTGGTTGTACGTCGTCTGCTGGCGCGCGACCTCGGCCCGGTACTGCGGGTCGTGCATGAGCGTGACCAGGCCGCGGTCGGTCACCTCGGGCGAGACGTAGATGCGCAGCGCCGACGAGTCGGCCGTGCGGACCAGCAGCTCCTCGCGCCAGTCGCCCAGGACGTCCGCGACGAGCGACGGGTTGCCCTTGGTGCCGTTGTTGGTGAGGGTGCCCGTCGCGGTGAGCAGCACGCCCCGCGTCGCGTCGACGACGGTCGGCGTGACGTCCCCCGCGCCGTCGACGACCTGCGTGGTGCCGTCTGCGGCCCAGCGGATCGACATGTTGGTGCCGGGGATCGTCGGCTGCAGCACCTGCCCGGCCGCGGAGAACAGCCCCGACGCGTCGGTGCCGCCGGGCAGCGAGGCCCACGCCTCGAGCCCGGGCACGTCGCCGCGGACGTCGCCGACCATGCCGCGCCCGGTGTCGCGGCCGGAGTACACCCCGAACAGCACCTCACCGGTGGCGCCGTCGCGCATGGCCATGCCGTACGGCGCCCACGTCGCGCCCTCGTGGACGGTGAAGATCTCCAGACCCGGACGGTCGGGGTCGATGTCGGTGACGTGCATCGCGTCGCCGTGGCCGAGCCGCGCGGTCGCACCGGGGTCGGCGCTGCCCTCGGGCAGGGTGGCGAACGACGAGTACAGCAGCGAGCCGTCGTCGTCGATGGTCGCCGACCCGTACACGACCTCCTGCCGACCGTCGCCGTCGACGTCGGCCGCGGACATCGAGTGGAACCCCTGCGTGGTGAGCGTGGCGAACTCCGGGTCGGTGCCGTCGACGCCGTGCGGACCGTCGTTGAACGGGTTCGACATGGGCGTCCAGCCCGAGTCGACGGACCACCGCTCCTGCAGGCGCCTGCCGTCCCAGTCGTACGCGACCAGCGTCGAGCGCGTGTAGTAGCCGCGCGCGAGGACGACCGACGGCGTGCTCCCGTCGAGGTACGCGACGCCGGCCAGGAAGCGGTCGACGCGGTTGCCGGGCTCGATACGCGCCATCGCGTAGTCGCCCCACAGCAGGCCGTCGTCGGTGCGCCCGGGCTCGTGGTGGACCGTCTGCAGCTCGCGCCCGTCGCCCCCGACGACCGTGAGGTACTCGGGACCGTCGACGACGAACCCCTCGAACGCGCGCAGCACGTTGCGCTCGCTGCGCGACGGCGCGTACACGTCCATGAAGTAGTCCGTCAGGGCGCGCGCGTCGGCGTCGGACAGCGGGTAGTCGTACGTCGGCTCGGTGCCGAACGCCTCCTCCAGGGTCGCGGGCCACTGCCCGGACGTCACCTCCTCGCGCGTCGACCAGCCGCGGAACACCTCGACGACGTGCGCGTGGTAGCCGTCCGCCGAGAGGCGGTGGTCGTCGGCGTGGGTGACGCCGGCACGCACGTCGTCCTGCGGGAGCGTGATCGGGCGGGTGGCGCGCACCGACCCGTCGGGCCGGTACGTCGTGATCGTCGTGCCCGGCGCGGTCTTGAGCAGCATCTCCGCGCGACCGTCGCCGTCCAGGTCGTAGACGGGGAACTGGGTGTAGTGCGCCCCGGCGCGGATGTTCACACCCAGGTCGAGGCGCCACAGCTGCGTGCCGTCGAGCTCGTAGGCGTCGACGTAGACGTTGCCGGTGTAGCCGGTCTGCGAGACGTCCTTGGAGTTCGACGGGTCCCACTTCACGACGTACTCGTACTGCCCGTCACCGTCGAGGTCGCCGACGCTGACGTCGTTGGCCGAGTAGGTGTACGCCTCGCCCACGGGGGTCACGCCATCGGGCGGGCGGTTCAGGGGCAGGTCGTGGTGGCCGTCGGCCCAGGGCGTGACGTCGCCGCTGACGTCGACCTCGACACCGTCGACGACGGCCGCGACCCGGTACACCGACGCGTCGGTGCCGTCGGGGTCGAGCAGGTTCGTCGCCCCCTCGACCGTGCCGACCGCCGCGCCGTCGCGGTAGACGGTGAACCGTGGACCCGTCTGGGTGGTGGCGGTGGCTCCGGTGACCTCCGGCGCGAGCAGCCGCCAGGACACCAGCACGCCCTGCGACGTCGCGACGGCCACGAGGCCCCGGTCGAGGCGTTCGAGCTGGACCGCCGCACCGCGGGAGCCGCCGGGGCTGCCGACGTGCCGGCCGCCGTGTCCCCGGTCCGCCACGCCGGCGGAGGCGCCGGCCGGGGTGCCGGCCGGGGTGACGAGCGGGGTGACGGCCGGGGTGCCGACCGCCGGGGAGGCCGCCGCCGGGAGCGTCGAGCACGTGAGGAGGAGCGCCGCGCCGCACGCGGCGACGGGGAGGTAGGGGTGTCTCAGGGTGCGCAGACTCATCGTCGGATCCCTTCCACGACCGGGCGGGGGCGTGGAGCGTCGGCGGTGACGCCCGCGAGATGCGAGGAATGCGCTTGCCCGTCCGGGTAGACCGATTCAAACGGCCCGGACCGGGCGAGGTCAACAGCCCACCGACTTCCCCACCCGGCATCCCCCGACTCCCCGCCGACATCCCCCGCCGACATCCCCACCGACCGGAACACCGCTCACCGACAGAGCCGCGCAACGGGGAGTCGCGTTCCGGTCGACGAACCACACCACCGCCGACCGGAACACCACTCACCGCAAGAGCCCCGCAACCGGGAGCGGCGTTCCGCTCGGCGGGAGGAGACCGAACGGGGAGTCACGTTCCCGTCGACGACCACGGCCACCGCCGACCGGAACACCACTCACCGACAGAGCCCCGCAACCGGGAGCGGTGTTCCGCTCGGCGTGGGTGGGGGGTGGGGCGGGTGGGTGGGGTAGGTGGGGTGGGGGCGCGGGTGGGTGATGTGGGCGGACGGTCCGGGGGTGCGGGCCGTGCACCCCCTACACTCGGGCCGTGATCTTCAAGGCGGTGGGCGAGGGGCGTCCGTACCCGGACCACGGGTTGACGACCCCCGCGCAGTGGGCGGACGTCCCACCGCGTCAGGTGCGGCTCGACGAGCTCGTCACGACCAAGCGGACCCTCGACCTCGACGCGCTGCTCGCCGAGGACTCCACGTTCTACGGCGACCTGTTCGCGCACGTCGTGGAGTACAAGGGGATCCTCTACCTCGAGGACGGTCTGCACCGTGCCGTGCGCGCCGCCCTCCACCAGCGTGCGCTGCTGCACGCGCGTGTGCTGGTTGCTGGTGCTGACGTGACCGCCGCGGGCCGGGGCGAGTGAGGGGCGGGGCCTCGTGAGCGATCAGGACCGTGGGCGCGCTCTGCGCCGTCGGCACATGCACGAGCGGCAGGCCGTCGTCTTCGGTGTGCTCCTCGCGGGGCTCGCGGTCTCCGGGCTCGGCGCCGCGGCCCTGTACACCGACAGCCTGTCGCTGCCGTTCCTCGACCGCGAGTTCTCGGCGGTGCCGACGGTCGCGACCGAGTCCATCCGGACGTACTGCCCGCCCGAGGGCGCGCTGCCCGTCCCGGCGGACCAGGTGACGGTCGACGTGTACAACGGCGCCGGCATCGCAGGTCTGGCCGGCCAGACCGCGTCCACGCTCACCGAGCGGGGCTTCGTCGTCGGCGTCACGGAGAACGCCCCGACCGACATCGCGGGCGAGGGACGCATCATCTACGGCACCTCCGGGATCGCGGCCGCGTACACGCTGCACGCGTACGTCCCGAACGCGGTGCTGCAGCTCGACAGCCGCCAGGACGGCACCGTCGACCTGGTCGTCGGCACCGACTTCGCGGGTCTCGTCCCGCAGGAGCAGGTCGTGCTCGACCCCTCGGCGCCGCTCGTCGGCCCCGAGGGCTGCACCCCGTTCGACCAGATGACGGCCCCCGCGGTGGAGCAGCCCGCGGAGGGTGAGGAGCCCGGCGAGGGCGAGGAGCCCGCCGGAGAGCAGCCCGCCGACGGCTGAGCCCCGGTCCGCCCGACGCCCACCCGCGTCGCCGGGCGCGTCACAACCCCACGGGTCGGCCCCGCACGGTCAGTGCGCGAGCTCGTCGCCCCCGGGCACCGACGCGGGCGTCGCCGGCTCCTCGTGCGTCCCACGCCACCGGGCCACGGCCCGCATGAGGTGGTAGAGACCGATCGCGACCGCCGTGCCGAGCGCGATGCCCTCGAACCGCAGGTCACCGGCGTCCCACGTGAAGTTCGCGATGCCGACGACGAGCGCGACCGCGGCGGGCATGAGGTTGACGGGCGTCGAGAAGTCGACGCGGTTCTGCACCCAGATGCGTGCGCCGAGCAGGCCGATCATCCCGTAGAGGACCGCCGAGGCGCCGCCGAGCACGCCCGCCGGGATGGTCGCGACGACGGCACCGAACTTCGGCGACAGCGCCAGCACGAGCGCGGTTGCGGCCGCCACCCAGTACGCCGCCGTGGAGTACACGCGGGACGCGGCCATGACGCCGATGTTCTCGGCGTAGGTCGTGGTGCCGGACCCGCCGCCGGTGCCGGCGAGCGTCGTGGCCAGACCGTCGGCCACGAGCGCGCGGCCGACGTACGGGTCGAGGTCCCTGCCGGTCATCGCCGCCACGGACTTCACGTGGCCGACGTTCTCGGCGACCAGCACGAGGACGACGGGCAGGAACAGCCCGAGGACGCCGACGTCGAACGTCGGGGTGACGAACGGCGGCAGGCCCACCCAGGCGGCCTCGCGCACGGCGGCGAGGTCGACCTCGCCGCGCACGAGCGCGACGGCGTACCCGACGAGCACGCCGACGAGGATCGACAGCCGCCCGAGGATCCCGCGGAACAGCACGGTGACCAGCACGATCGCCAGCAGCGTGACGGTCGCGGTCACGGGCGCGGCGCGGAACCCGGAGCACGTGCCGTCGTCGCCGCAGGACCCCCACGCGGCGGGCGCGAGGTTCAGGCCGATGAGCGCGACGATCGTGCCCGTCACGACCGGTGGCATGAGCGCGTCGATCCAGCCCGTGCCCGCCAGGTGCGCGACGACGCCGACGGCCACCAGCGCGACGCCCGTGACGAGGATGCCGCCGACCGCGACGGACTCACCGCCCGTGGCGGTGGCGGCCATGACGGGTGCGATGAACGCGAAGCTCGACCCCAGGTAGCTGGGCAGCCGGTTGCGGGTCACGAGCAGGAACAGCGCGGTGCCCAGCGCGGAGAAGAACAGCGTCGTCTGCGGTGAGAACCCGGTGAGGAGCGGTACGAGGAACGTCGCGCCGAACATCGCGACGACGTGCTGCATGCCGATGCCGACGGTGCGCCCCCACGCGAGGCGCTCGTCGGGTGCGACGACCTCGCCGGGTGGCACGGCCCGCCCGTCGCCGTGCACGGTCCAGCCCCAGCTGCTCATGTGTGCTCCTCGTCGAGTGCGGTCACCGCCGACGCGAGGGTAGCGACCCCCGGGGGCCCGTGGCAGGGACGGACGTCCACCCGTCGCGCCGGCTGCGGCGGCGGCCCCGACGGGCGCGCCGGGCGGTCCCGTGCGACCGTGGTGACCCGCACCCTGAGGCGAAGGAGGCCGACCATGACCGAGCCGACGACCCCGGACGCACCCCTGCCCGTCGACCCGACGGCACTGCCCGCCGACGAGGTCCCCGACCCCGTCGTCGCGACGGCACCCACCGCTCCCCCGGCCCCGGACGACGAGGCCGACGACGTGCTCGACGCACCCGAGACCGCCCCGGGGTTCCCGCCCGCGCCGGGCGGCACACCGGGCGTCGCGGTGCCGCCGCAGCGTCCGATCTGACGCGTCCCGTCTGACGCGTCCCGGCGCGCACGACTGGGGAGGCTGCCGGGTTCACGCGGCGCGCACGCGCGTCCCGTAGCCTGGCGCCACCCCGTCCGCGCCGTCCCGGGAGGCCACGCTGACCGGAGCCCCCGGCCCCGCGCCGCCCGTCGCACCGACGCTGCCCGTCGCACCGACCCGCGCGCTCCGGGGCGTGCCGCCCGAGGCCCGCACGCCTCTCGTGTGGCTGCTGTTCGTCCTGGTGCACCTGTGGCTGACGTACCTGGGGACCGGCCCCCTCGCGACGGCGTTCGGCGACGTCGACCTGTACCGGCGGTGGGTGCACCTGGGCCTGGTGACGGGCGTGTGGCCCGTGCTCGACGGGCCGTGGGTGTACCCGGCGGGCGCGCTGCTGGCCATGCTGGTGCCCGCGGTCGCCGGGGTGACGGCGGTCGCGCCGTACGCGCTCGCGTGGTGCGGGCTCGTGACGGGGCTCGACGCGGTGGCCGTCGCGTTCCTGCTGCGGCGCCGGGCGGGCCACCTGGCCGCGTCGTGGTGGCTCGCGCTCCTGCTGCTGCTCGGGCCCGTCGCGATCGGCCGGCTCGACGGCCTGGTCGCACCGCTGACGGTCGTCGCGCTGCTCGTCGCGCTCAGCCACCCGCGCGCGGCGACGGTGCTGCTGACCGCGGGCGCGTGGGTCAAGGTCGCGCCGGGCGCCGCGGTCGTGCCGCTGCTGCTCGCGTCGCGCCGGCCGTGGCGGGAGGTCGTGCTGCCGGGCCTGGCGGTGTGCGCGGTCGTGGTCGGGACGGTCGTCGCGCTCGGCGGTGCGGACCAGGTCGCGTCGTTCGTGGTCGAGCAGGAGACACGTGGCCTGCAGCTCGAGGCCGTCGCGGCGACGCCGTGGCTCGTCGCGGGGCTGTGGACCTCGACCGTGCGGCGCGTCTTCGACCGGGAGCTCGTCACGTACGAGGTCCACGGGCCGGGCACGCAGGCGACGGCGGACGCGCTGGGCGCCGTGCTGCTGCTCGCGGTGCTGGCGACCGCCGCGCTGCTGTGGTGGTGCCGGCGCCGCGACGGCCGGCGGTTCTGGTCCGACGACGTGCTGCGGGGCGACTTCGTGGTGCGCGGCACGTTCGTGCTGTCGCTCGTGCTGATCGTCGCGAACAAGGTGGGCAGCCCGCAGTTCCTCGCCTGGCTCGCGCCCCCGGTGGCCGTCGCGCTCGCGCTCGGCCGGCCCTGGTGGCGCCGCACGGCCCTCGCCCTGCTGGCCGTCGCGGCCGCGACGCAGTGGGTCTACCCGTGGTGGTACGGCGACGTGGTCGCGGGCCTGCCCGTGGCGACGGGCGTGCTCGCGGCGCGCAACGTCGCCCTCGTCGTGCTGCTGGTCGTGGCCGTGCGGCACCTGCTGCGCCCGCCCGGCCCGACGCCGGCGGCCGGGGGCACCCGGCCGCCGACGCCTCAGGCGCCGTGCGCCGCGAGCCAGGCGAGCAGGTAGGCGCGCGAGCTGCCGTCGTCGACCGACGTGTCGGGTAGGTCGAGCGCGTCGTCCCACGCGGCGGCCGCCTCGTCCGGGCCGGCGAGCGCCCGGTACATCAGCACGTAGTCGCCGAACATGACGTCCGGCCCCTCGGGCGTCGCCTCGTCGACGGCCGCGAGGATCGTGTCGGGGTCGACGTCGACGGCCAGGTAGTCCGACACCGGGCCCATGGGGATGAGCAGGATGCCGAGCATCGCGCTGGGCTCGGCGCTGAACCACGTCGCCCAGTCGCGCTTGCCGCCCCAGTTGAGCGCGAGGACGCGGTGCTCGAAGCCGTCCATGACGGGGTCGTCGAGGTCGGGGTCGGTCCAGTAGTCGCGCGCGGACGCGGCCTCGGTCGACGCGAGCCACGTGGCCTGCGTCAGCAGGTCGTCCTGGCCGGACACCTGCGCCCACAGCCCGAGGCCGTTCCACGCGTTGACGGCCTCCGACGCGGACTCCTGGTTGTTGCCGTCCGCGAACGGCGACGTGCCCGACGCCCACGCGTGCCCCGCGTACGGGTCGAACGTGCGCAGCTGCGGCAGCGCGTCGGACGGCTGCGCGGCCGCGATGTCGGCGGCCAGCGCGTCCATCACCGGCCGCACGTCGTCGACGAGGTCGGGGTCGTCCGCCCCGAGCAGGCCCGCGGCGGACAGCAGGTAGCCGTAGTGGAAGTGGTGGTCGTTGAGCTCGTCGGACCCGAAGGACGCCGTGCGCCCGATGACGGACCGTGCGGCCGCGTCGTACACGAAGCAGCGTGCGTCGCGCGCGTCGCACCCCGTCGGCTCGGCCCACTCGCGCAGCGCGTCGGCGACGCGGGTGCGCAGGTCCGCGACCACGTCGTCGGCGCCGAGCTGCTCGCCCAGCACGACGAGCGTCGCGGCCCGGTACAGGTGCTTGCCCCCGAAGTACGTGTCGGACGCGAACGCCTCGGTGCCGGCGACGTCCTGCTCGAGCTGGGCGAGCACGGCGTCGCGCCGCGCGGCCGGGGCGTCGTCGAGGTCGAGCGTCCCGGTGGGTCGCAGGGTCGGCGCGAAGGACGTGAGCGTGGACCCGGCGCACAGCTCGAGCGTGCCGTACACGCTGCGGTAGGTCCCCAGGCCGCACGCGTCGCGCTCCGGCTGCGTGCCGGTCGTGTGGTGGCGCATGAGGACGTACGCGCTCGGCGTCGCGTCCGCGGTGCGGTACGTGAGCGTGGTGCGTGCCACGTCGTCGTCGACGCCGTAGGTGACGTCGACACCCACGACGGGGTCGACGGCGGCCGCGGCGAGGACGTCGGCGGCGTCGTCGGACGCGTCGTCGGGCAGCGCGTACCAGGCGGCCGTGGCGCCCGCCGGGAGCGCGAGCGTGCCGGCGTCGAGCGTGCCGGCGGACGTCGCGAGGGCCCACGTGGTGCCGTCGACCTGCGCGGTCGCGACACCGGCGTCGAGCGTGCCGAACCCGTCGCCCGCCGTGACGTCGACGTCGGCCGCCGCCGTGAAGGACACGAACGGCGAGCCGGCGGCGACCGTGACGTCGCCGAGCGGCGCACCCGCGGCGTCGAGCAGCCGCGTGGTCACCGCGACCGGGTCGGCGGCGACGACCTGCGCGGACGCCGCACCGACGTCGACCGTCACGGCCGGCACGTGCGGTCCGACGACGTGCGCGGCGGACGTCACCGGGTCCGGCAGCCCGACGGTGAACCCCTCGGCGGTGAGCGCGAACGACAGCGGCAGCGGGAACACCGGCAGCAGCTCGTCACCGAAGACGAGACCCGAGTACCAGCGGTTGGACGGCGGCGCGATGCCGTCGGCCAGCCGCACGGGGTCGACCTTGCCGTCGGACGCGGCGGTGAGCGCACGGGTGAGCGCGTCGGTGTCGACGTCCGGTGGCGTCGCGTCGTCGGGGCCGACGACGCGGGCGGCCGGGGCCCCGCCGCCGGGTGCACCCGCCGCCGGGGCGACCGTGCCACCCGCCCACGGGCGCGCGACGAGCAGGACGACCGCGGCCAGCACCACGACGGCACCCGCCGCGAGCAGCCAGCGCATGCGTCCGGCGCGTGGCAGGACCGCGCGGGGAGCCGTCATCCGAGCAGCCCCTCGACGTACGTGCGCACCTTGGCGGCGACGGTCGTCACCACGCCGTCGTTCGCGAGCGCGATCTGTGCGACCACGGGCGTGCCGGCCGACACGAGCCCGTTGTCGGCCCCGTCGACGAGCCGGTCGCTCGCGATGCGGACCACGGCCTGCGCGTGACCGTCGACCGTGGTGACGTCGACGCGCTCGACCGTGCCGGGCAGGGACGCCTCGTTGGGCAGCACGATCGTGACGTCGGCGCCGTCGGACAGGCGTGCGTACTCCTTGGCGGTGAGCGTGTACTCGCCCTGCACGTAGAGCGTCCCGGCGCGCTGGACGGTGGCGAGCGTCGACGCGGACGGCACGAACGTGCCACGCTCCGCGGCGACCTGCGTGAGACGTCCGTCGCCGCTCGCGAGGACGACCAGCCGGCCCTGCTCGTCGACCTCGGTGAACTCCGGCGGCTTGCTGATCAGGTCGTTCGCGAGGTCGTACGTGAGGCCCGCGGAGTCGATGACGAACAGCGGGTCGCCCTCGACGACGTCGTCGCCCACGCCGACGAGCTGGTCGGCGACCAGCCCGGCGTACGGGGTCCCGACGGCGTACGTCTGGGCGAGGATCTGCGCGGAGTCGCTGGTGGCGCGACCCCGGGTCTCGTTGAGGTGGAAGGTCGCCAGGGCGGCGACGGCGAGCACGACGAGCGTGCCCGCCAGGAGGCGGATGCGGCTGGCCCAGGTCATGGGAGCACCTCTCGGTCAGCGGGGAAGGACGGGTCGTCGGCGGTGGACGGCCGGGCCGACGTGGACAGGTCGGTGAGGGCGGCGACCTCGGACGCCTCGAGGTCGAGCAGCGCGGCGTCGTCGGCGAGGTCGGCGGCGGCGCGCTCGTGGCTCGTGAGGGCACGCTGCCGGGCGCGCGCCTCGGCGCGGGCGCGTCGGCCCTCGCGCCACGCGGTGACGATGAACCCGCCGAGGATGAGCGTGTTGGTCGCGTTCCACGCGAGCGCGAGCGTGAGGATGCCCGAGCTCTGCGCCTTCCAGACCGCGACCACGGTCGTGACCAGCAGGAACTGGAAGACGAGCACCTGCGGGAGCATGAACGCGAACGGCGAGCGGTACGCCCCCTTGCGCCCTGTGACGTGCCACGCCTGCTCGCGGCGCAGCACCGCGTTGACCAGGGCACGCACGTAGATCGGGAACGACACCGACGCGAGCAGCAGCACCTCCCACCGGAACGACCCGAGCGTGTAGAACGCCAGCAGGATCTGCAGGACGTAGAAGCCGGCGTAGTACAGCGCCCACGTCGCGGGGGTGATGGTCAGGTCCATCGGCGACAGGTCGAGGTAGATCTCGAGCGGCGGGACGAGCAGCAGGAGCAGCGGCGCGATCCCGGTGAGGTAGTGCGTCGCGGTGACCAGGTACGCGATGCGCTGGTCCATCGTGAGGTTGCGCTTCCGCGACAGCGGGTTGTGCGTGAGCATGATCTCGAACCCGCCGGTCGCCCAGCGCAGCTGCTGCTTGGTGTACGCCTCGACGGTCTCGGGGGTGTCGCCCACGGCGAGCGTCGTGGGGATGTAGACCGTGCGCCAGCCCTGCTCGTGCAGCATGAGGGACGTCCACACGTCCTCGGACTTCGAGTCGGTGTAGATCCCGCCGACCGCGTCGATCGCCGCGCGCCGGTAGATGACGTTCGTGCCGACGCAGAACGCGGCGTTGAACCGGTTACGGCCCGGCTGCACGTACCGGTAGAAGACGGCCTGCATGTACCCGGCGCCGCGGCTGATGACGGTGTCGTAGTTGCCGTACGTCTGCGGCGTCTGGACGAACGCGACGTCGGACCCGGCGAAGAACGGCACGGTCTCGTGCAGGAACGCCGGCAGCGGCACGAAGTCCGCGTCGAGGACCACGAAGTACTCGCCGCGCGCGAGCGACAGCGCGTGGTTGATGTTGCCGGCCTTCGCGCCCCCGCTCGACAGGCGCCGGACGTAGCGGGCGCCGAGCTCGGCCGCGAGGTCCCGGACGTCGTCCGAGCGGCCGTCGTCGAGCACCCACGTCTCGTGCCGGCCCTGGATGTGCAGGGCCGCCGTGACGGTGCGGCGGATCGTCTCGAGGTCCTCGCCGTAGGTCGTGATGAACACGTCGACCGCCACGGGGCGGTCCTCGAGGTACATCTGCCACCGCCACGGCTCGTCCTCGGCGCCGTCGCGCAGGATCTCGGCGAGGTCGTACAGCCGCTCCTGCGCGTGGTGGAACGTGAAGCCGCGAGGGTTCCAGCCGGCCGACAGCACGGTCCACATGGCCAGCAGCGCGTGCGCCACGAGGACCGTCTCGGCCGTGATGACGAGCGCGTACGGCAGCCAGTCGCCGCGGTTGGCGGGGTTGAGCAGGAAGGCGGCGTAGACGACGATCCCCGCGGCGGCGAGCAGCACCAGCAGCATGAGCGACGGGCTCTGCGACGCCTCGTTCTCGGGTGATCGCGTGCGGTGCGGCCGCAGCCGGGTGTCGTCGGTCCGTCGGGGGTCGAGGATGAGTCTGTCGAAGGTCGTGGCCACGGTCGCTCCCACGTGCGTCGTCGTGATGTGCGACGACGGTCCCGGGGATCGGGGCCGACGTCGCGGTCGCGACGGCCTCGTTGGCGTCCGGTGCACGGGAGGCGTCCGGTCCGGAAAGGTCCGGAACGGTGCTGGTGACGCCCCCCGTGGATCTGCTCGAACCGTAGGAGCGATCCGGCCGCGATGTCACCGCCCGGGAGGGCGACGGGACGTCCGGCGCCTCGGTCGAATCGATTCAACGGTGTAGGCGCACCCCTCCCACCTGGACCGATGCCGCGCACGTGTCGGGCGTGTGAACATTCCCGGTGATCTGCACACGTCCCACGATTCGGACAATCGTCACCCAAGAGGCCGAACGGGACACCAGCCGTCACCCACCCCGGGAGAGTGAACGGGTGTCCCGTCCGGCCCCGCGTCAGGCCGTCGGCAGGTGCGGGGCGACGTGCTCGGCGACGAGCTGCAGGTGCTCGAGGTCCGCCAGGTCGAGCACCTGCAGGTACACGCGCTGCACACCCTGGGCCGCCAGCCACGAGAGCCGCTCGACCGCCTCGTCCGGGGTCCCCGCGACGCCGTGCTCGCGCAGCTCGGGCACCTCGCGCCCGATCGCCGCGGCCCGGCGCGCCAGCTCCGCCTCGTCGCGGCCGACGCACAGCACGAGCGCGACCGACTGCACGAGCGTCGCCGGGTCGCGCCCGGCCTCGACGCACGCCTCACGGACGTGGGCGATGCGCCCCGGCACCGACGCGACCGGAGGGAACGCCTGGTTGTACTCGGCACCGAACCGCGCGGCCAGGCGCGGCGTGCGCGTCGGACCGCCGCCCCCGACGACCACCGGGACCCCCGCGCGCGTCGGGTCCAGCGGCGAGCGCTGCACGGGCTTGGGCAGCGCCGGGGAGTCCGTGAGCGTGTAGTGCTCCCCGGCGTGGTCGAACGTCTCCCCCACGGGCGTCCCCCACAGGCCCGTGACGATCTCGAGCTGCTCCGTCAGGATGCCGAACCGCTTGGCGGGGAACGGGATGCCGTACGCCGCGTGCTCCGCCTCGAACCACCCCGCGCCCAGGCCCAGCTCGACGCGCCCGCCGGACATCTGGTCGACCTGCGCGACCTGGATCGCCAGCACGCCCGGGTACCGGAACGTCGCCGACGAGACCAGCGTGCCGAGCCGGATGCGGCTCGTCTCGCGCGCCAGGCCCGCGAGCGTCGTCCACGCGTCGGTCGGGCCGGGCAGGCCGTCGCCGCCCATCGCCAGGTAGTGGTCGGAGCGGAAGAAGGCGTCGAAGCCCAGGTCCTCGGTCGCGCGCGCGACCGCGAGCACGTCGTCGTACGTGGCGCCCTGCTGGGGCTCGGTGAAGATGCGCAGATCCATGCCGGTCAGCCTCGCACGCACCGGACCGGCCGGACCGGACCCGCGCGGCTCGACGTGCGCGAGCGCGCGAGCCTTGGGACGGTGGACAGGTGCACGACGCCACCCCGCTCACCGCCGCCCTCGAGGTCGCGGACTGGCGACGGCGCACGGCGCAGACGTACGCGCAGGTGCGCGCGCTGGCCCTCGACGACCCGGCGGCCGCGCACGCCGTGTGGGTCCAGCAGCGCGACGAGGTGTTCGCGTTCCACCCCGCCTCGCCGTTGACGGCCGACGCCCGCGCCGAGTTCGAGGGCCTCGACGTCGCGCCCTACGACCCGGCGTACCGGTTCGAGGTCGAGGTCGAGCCGGCCGGTCAGCAGCGCCTCGACCTGACGACCGGCACGGACGGCGTCGTGGGGTTCGACCGCATCGGGGCGGTCGAGCTCGGCGACCTGGGCAGGCTCACGCTGTGGTCCCTGCGCGGGTACGGCGGCGGGCTGTTCCTGCCCGTGCGCGACGCGCTCGCCGGGCACAGCACGTTCGGCGGCGGCCGGTACGTGCTCGACACGATCAAGGGTGCCGACCTGGGGTGCGACCGCGTCGGCCGGCTCGTCGTCGACCTGAACTTCGCCTACAACCCGTCGTGCGCGTACGACGCGGCCTGGTCGTGCCCGCTGGCGACCCGCGCCAACACCCTCACCGCGCAGGTGCCGGTCGGGGAGCTGACCACCTCACCCTGACCGGCCCCTCCTCCCCGGCGAGCTCGCACTTCGGCGGCCCCTGGGGAGCCAGAAGCCGCCGGAGTACGAGCTCGAGCCCCGGGGACGGTCGGTCAGGTCTGGCACGCCGGGCAGCGGTAGAGCTTGCGGGTCGCCATCTCCTCGACCACGACGGGGGTGCCGCAGACCCGGCACGGCAGGCCGCCGCGGCCGTAGACCCAGTGCCGCAGGGTCGGGTCGCGGCGGGCGGCCTCGCGGCCGGCGTCGTCGAGGTCCTCGCGCGTGAGCATGACGCCGTCGCGGATGCCGTCGGCCAGCAGGACGGCCCAGTCCCGCCAGAGCGCGCGCACGGTGTCCGGCGGGACGCGCCGCCCGGGCGTCCACGGGTCGAGCCGCGCGCGGAACAGCAGCTCGGCCCGGTAGATGTTGCCGATCCCCGCGACGACGGCCTGGTCCATGAGCAGCTGCCCGACCGCGACCCCCCGGCGGGTCACGCGGTCGACGACGACCTCGCCCGCGGCGTCCGGGTCGTCGACGTCCTGGGGGTCGGGGCCGAGACGCGCGCGCACGAGCGCCGCCTCGTCGGACGTCAGGACCTCGCACGCCGACGGTCCGCGCAGGTCCGCGACGACCGACCCGGAGTCGAGGCGCACGCGCACCTGACCGAGCGGTGGCGGCGGCCAGGCCAGGCCGTCGTCGGCCGTGTGCTCCGACTCGTCCTCGCCCATGCGCAGGCGACGCGTCGACGGCTGGGCGTCCATGACGGACCCGGGGCGCACGCGGGGTGCACCGAGGCTGCCGCGCGCCCGCTCGCCCTCGCCGAGCGGGCTGACGTCGCCGTACAGGTCCCACGCGCCGTACAGGCCCAGGTGCACGCGCAGGACGTCGGCGGTGTCGAACGTGCAGAACAGCTGCTTGCCGACCGCGGCCGCCGCCGTCATCGTCCGGCCGTCGAGGCGTGCGGCCCCCGCGGCGAACCGCCCCTGCGGCGACGACACGGCCAGCGGCCGCCCGACGAGGTCCAGCGCGAGCTGCCGCGCGACCCGATGAACGGTATGACCCTCCGGCACGGCGCCCACGGTACGACACCCCCCGCCGCCGAGTGCGGCAGAACCGCGCCGAGTGCGGTGGTCGTAGGCACCGCACTCGGCGTGTAGGTACCGCACTCGGCGAGGGGGGACCGGTGGTGTGCGAAGGTCGGGGCGTGGACGACGACGTGACGCTGCCCCCGCACCCGCCGACGACACCGACGGGCGAGCCCGCGCCCGCCGCGCGCGGCACGGCGTCTCTCGCGACCGCCGACCCGCACGTCGTCGCGTCCGACGCACTCGCGAACCTGCGGGACATCGGCGGGCGCGCGACGACGGACGGCGGCACCGTGCGGCGCGGCGTGGCCTACCGGTCGGCCGAGCTGCGCGCGCCCGCGATCGCCGACGACCCGGCGATCGCGCGCCTCGGCGTGCGGACCGTCGTGGACCTGCGGACGGCGGCCGAGCGCACCGCGGTCCCCGACGTGCTGCCCGCCGGCGCCCGGGGCCTGCACGCCGACGTCCTCGCGCTGCACCCGCAGGCACCCGCGGCCGACCTGACGCAGATCCTGCGGCGTCCGCAGGAGGCCGAGGCCGTGCTCGCGGCGCTCGACCCGGCGGCCCAGATGGTCCGGACGTACGTCGACCTGGTGCTCGGCGACGCCGGCCGCGCGGGGTACGCGACGCTGCTGCGTCGGCTCCTCGACCCCGGTGCCGCGCCCGTGCTGTACCACTGCACCGCGGGCAAGGACCGCACCGGCTGGGCGACGACCGTGCTGCTGCTGGCCGCGGGCGTCGACGAGGCAGGGGCGCGCGACGAGTACCTCGCGGTGAACCCGACCGTGCGTGCGATGTACGCGCCGCTGCTGCAGCAGTTCGCCGACGTGGGCGGCGACCCCGGCCTGCTCGTCCCGCTGCTCGAGGTCCGCGAGGAGTACCTCGACGCGGCCCTGGACGCGGTGGCGACGCACTTCGGGTCCGTCGGCGCGTACCTGCGCGACGGCCTCGGCCTGGGCGACGACGAGGTCGGGGCGCTGCGCGCGACGCTCGTCGAATGACCCCGGCGTCGTCTCGTCCCTTGGCGCACGCCGGCATCGCGCGGACGCCGTCCGCGCGCGCCGAGCCTGCCCGTCACCGCCGCCGAAGGTCCCTTGACCTGCACGATCACGTGTGCGCGGCCCACCTCGTCCGCGCTCGTCGTGTCTCAGTGAGCGAGACACGGGTGGCCAGTCACCGGTGCCGTGCTTGCATGGCAGACATGGCACTCCTCGGCACGCTCGCGTCGCGCACGGCTCACGCCGCCGCCGCCTGCTCGTGTCGTGCCCGCACGTGTCGCTGACCGCGACCCCCTGCGCGCCCCGCGCGCTCCCCTGACCCGCTACCGCCGCCCCCGGGCGCCCGGGTCGTCCCCCACCCGCCGCCGACGCACCGACCGGTCCGTCACCCGTCGCGGCGCAACCTGCGAAGGACCCCCGTGATCGAGCTGTCAGGCCTCCGCAAGGTCTACCCGTCGCCCGACGGCGACGTCGTCGCGCTCGACCGCATCGACCTCACGGTCGAGCGCGGCACCGTGCACGGCATCGTCGGGCGCTCCGGCGCCGGCAAGTCGACGCTCATCCGCTGCCTCACGGGCCTCGAGCGGCCGACGTCCGGCACCGTCACGGTCGACGGCGTCACGATCTCCGCCCTGCCCGAGAACCGGCTGCGCGCCGCGCGCCGCAAGACCGGCATGGTGTTCCAGCACGTCAACCTGCTCGACTCGCGGACCATCGCCGCCAACGTCGCGTACCCGCTCGAGGTCGCCGGCGTGAAGCGCCCGCAGCGCGCGGCACGGGTCGCCGAGCTGCTCGACCTCGTCGGGCTGGGCGACCGCGCGTCGGCGTACCCCGCCCAGCTCTCCGGCGGGCAGAAGCAGCGCGTCGGCATCGCGCGCGCCCTGGCCACCGAGCCCGCCGTGCTGCTGTGCGACGAGCCCACGTCGGCGCTCGACGGCGGGACCACGCGCCAGATCCTCGGGCTCGTGCGCGGCCTGCGCGACCGGCTCGGGATCACGGTCGTCGTCATCACGCACGAGCCGGCCGTCGTGCGTGAGGTGTGCGACGCCGTGACGCTGCTCGAGCACGGACGCGTCGTGCAGTCCGGCGCGCTCGCGCAGGTGGTCACCGAGGTCGGCTCGCCGCTGTCCCGCGCGCTCGTCCCGGTGCCGGACCTCCCACCCGGGGGCCGACGACGGCTCGTCGAGGCGGTCTACGCGACGCGCGACGTCGCGACGAGCACCGCGTTCGCGGCCGTCGCGGGCCTCGGGGACGACGTCGAGGTCGTGTCGGCGACCGTCGAGCCGCTCGCCGGTGTGCGCGTCGGACGGCTCATCGTCGACACCCCGGTCGAGCGCACCGACGAGGTCGTCGAGCGGCTGCGCGCCGCGGGCCTCGACCCCCTGGCCGCGCCGCTCACCGCCGACGTCGCCGACGTGACCGACGGCGGGCAGGAGGTGGCGTGATGGGCGACCTGTGGATCGAGCTGACGACCAACCGCGTCATCCAGCAGAAGCTGCCCGACGCGACGCTCGAGACGCTGCAGATGGTCGGGCTGTCGGCCCTCATCGTGCTCGTCGTCGGGCTGCCCCTGGGGCTGCTGCTGCGCTCGCTGTCCCCCGGCGGGCTGCTGCCGAACCGGCCCGTCGCGGTCACGCTCGGGTTCGTCGTCAACGTGCTGCGCTCGCTGCCGTTCATCATCCTGGCCGTCGCCGTGATCCCGCTGACGCGCGCGATCGTCGGGACCTCGCTCGGGTGGGAGGCGGCCGTCGTGCCGCTGAGCATCGGCACCATCCCGTTCTTCGCGCGGCTCGTCGAGACCGCGGTGCGCGACGTCCCGCCCGGCAAGGTCGAGGCCGCGCGGGTCATGGGCTCCACGACGCCGAAGATCCTGTGGTCGGTCCTGGTCCGCGAGGCGCTGCCGAGCATCGTGTCGGGGTTCACCGTCACGGTCATCGCGCTCATCGGGTTCTCCGCGATGGTCGGCGCGATCGGCGGCGGCGGCCTGGGGTTCCTCGCGATCACCTACGGCTTCCAGCGCTTCGACCCGGCCGTGCTGTACACGTCCGTCGTCGTCATCGTCGTCCTGGTCACGGTCGTCCAGGTCATCGGTGACGCCGTCGCACGCCGGTTGGACCACCGGTGAGCACCGCCGGCCGACCACCCCGCCGCGACCGCGGCCCCGCAGACCCCGTCCTCGACCCGAGGACGAGCACCGAGAGGAACCATCCGATGAAGAGAACCGTCCGCACCGCAGCCGTCCTGTCCGCAGCGGCCCTGGTGATGGCCGGGTGCGCTGGTGGCGGCGACGACGCCGGTTCCGAGGCGAGCGACGCCGCGACCGGGTCGGGCGAGCTCACCACGATCGTCATCGGCGCGAGCCCCGTCCCGCACGCGGAGATCCTGCAGTTCGTCCAGGACGAGCTGGCCGCCGACGCCGGCCTGGACCTCGACATCCGCGAGTTCACCGACTACGTGCTGCCGAACACGGCGCTGGCCGAGGGTGAGCTCGACGCCAACTTCTTCCAGCACCTGCCCTACTTCGAGGCGCAGGTCGAGCAGAACGGCTTCGACTTCGACCACTTCGAGGGCGTGCACATCGAGCCGTACGGCGTCTACTCCGACTCCGTGGACTCGGTGGACGACATCCCCGAGGGCGGCACGATCGGGATCACCAACGACCCGGGCAACCAGGCGCGCGCGCTCGACCTGCTCGCCGGGGCCGGGCTGATCACGCTGGCCGAGACTGACGGCGACGCGACGCTGCTGGACATCGACGAGAACCCGAAGAACCTCGAGTTCATCGAGACGGCGCCCGAGCAGCTCGTCGTGTCGCTGCAGGACGTCGACGCCGCGATCATCAACGGCAACTACGCGCTCGAGGCGGGCCTGAACCCGGCGAAGGACTCGATCCTGCTCGAGTCGGGCGAGGACAACCCGTACGCGAACTTCGTCGCGTTCCGCTCGGAGGACGCCGGCGACCCGGCGCTCGCCACGCTGGACGAGCTGCTGCGCTCCGACGAGGTGCGTGCCTTCATCGAGGAGCGCTGGCCGGACGGCGAGGTCATCCCCGCCTTCTGACGCGCTGATCCGCACGGCCCGGGCCGGGTCGACCTCTCGCGAGAGGTCGACCCGGCCCCGCTCGTCGTCGGTCGTCCCGTCAGCCGGCCGCGGGGACCACGTCGAGCGTGGCCTGCTCGAGCACGTGCCCGTCGACGAGGGCGAGCGCGTCGTCGAGGGTCGTCGACGCGTCGCCCGCGAGGTCGGCGTCGAGCGCGTACAGCGTGTACACGTACGTGTTGCCCGCGACGCACGGCCCGGCGTACAGCCCGTCCCCCCGGTAGCTGCGCCCGGCGACGCCGACGTCGACCGCCCCCTCGTCGGCCTGGTCGACGCGCTCGACGTCACCGGGGATGCCCGTGAGGACCCAGTGCACGTACTGCGGGTGCGTGGGATCGGTGAGGGTGAGCAGGTACGACGCGACGCCGTCCGGGCCGCCCTGCCACGCGAGCGCCGGTGAGCGGTTCTCGCCGTCGCACGACGTCGCGTACCGTCCGGACGCCCACGCGGGCAGGGTGCCGTCCGCGTGGACGTCGGGGCTGGTCAGCACGAGGGGCTCGGGCGCGGGGTCCGTGGCGGTGCAGCCGGTGAGCGTCCCGACGACCGTCAGGGCGACGGCGGCCGCAGCGGCCGCACGGGTGGTCCGGTGGGGGTTCGGACGGTGCACGGGCGCTCCCGGGGACGGGCCGCGTCGGCGCGGCTGACCATAACGACGTTATGGTCATAACTTAGTGATGTGCCCAGCGACCCGTCAACGACGCGCGACCGCATCCTCGACGCCGCCGTCGCGATCCTCGGTGCCGACGGGGCGAGCGCCCTCACGGTCCGGGCCGTCGCCGCCGCCGCGGGCTGCTCGACGATCGGCGTCTACACGCACTTCGGCGGCAAGGCGGGGCTCGTCGAGGCGCTGCTGCTCGACGCGTACGAGCAGCTCGACGACGCGGTCTCCGTGGTCGACGTCGGCACTGGCGCTGGCGCCGGTGGCGGCGCCGGTGGTGGCGCTGGTGGTGCCGGTACCGGTACCGGTACCGGTACCGGTACGAGTGTCGACCCGCGCGCGAGGCTCGTCGCCGGCGCGCACGCCTACCGCGCCTGGGCGCTCGCGCACCCGACCCGGTACCTGCTGATGTTCAGCCCGCTCGTCCCCGCGGTCGGCCCGCTGCCCGCCGTCGAGGCCCGGGGCGCGCGGTCGTTCGCCGCCCACCGGGCCCGCGTCGACGCCGCCGTCGCCGCCGGCGTCCTCGCCGACGACGACGTCGACGCCACCGCCTTCCACCTGTGGACCGCGGTGCACGGCGCGGTGAGCATCGAGCTGCTCGGCAGCCCGCCCACCACGCCCGAGCGCGCCCGCGCCCGCTTCGCCCGCGGCGTCGAAGCCCTCCTCGACGGCTTCAGGCACCTCCCCTGACCACCCGACCCCGCCGAGTGCGGCAGAAACACGCCGAGCGCGGGGGAAACGAGTACCGCACTCGGTGACGTTCCACCGCACTCGGCGGGTGGGGTGGGCGGGTGGGTGGGTGGGTTAGGGGAAGTGTGTGAGGAAGTCGGTGAGTGCCGTCAGGTAGGTGGTGCGGGGGGCGGTCCGGGAGAGGGCGAGGTCGTGGACGCCCTGCTCGACGACGAGCTCGCGCACGTCGGCGCCCAGGCGCGGGCCCAGCGCCGCGATGGTCGCGACGTCGAGCACGGTGTCGACGGCGTCGAGGTCCGGACCGGCCCCGGCGTCCGCCCCCGAGCGCGCCGCGCGCGCGACCAGCACCGGGACGTCGATGGCCAGCCCGCGCGCGAGGCGCAGCTGCCCGGCCCGCACGGCCGCGAGCCACCCCGCTCGCACGGGCACGCCCTCGGGCCGCTTGAGCGACGGGTCGAAGTCCCACCGCTCGAGCAGCCGGCCCGCGTACGGCGACGGGGACGACGCGACGACGCGCAGCGGCGCCCGCCGGGCCAGCGGGCGCAGCGCACCGTCCTGCAGCGGCCGCACCCACGACCGCTCGAACGACAGGAAGGGGCTGTTCAGCACCAACCCGTCGGCACCCCGGTGCTCCGCGTGCTCCCGGTCCCCGCGGTGCGCGTGCGCCCACAGCGCCGCGACCAGGCCGCCGGTCGAGTGCCCGTGCACGACGACCGGCACACCGGGCCAGGCGCGGCGCGCGGCGGCGACGGCCCGCGTCAGGTCCGACGCCTGCTCGCGCAGGTCACCCTGGTAGTGCGGCACGTCACCGGGCCGCAGCGACCGGCCGGCGCGGCGCGCGTCGAGCGCGAGGAAGGCCCATCCCGCGTCGTGGAACGCGTCCGACAGGTGCGTCGCGAAGAAGTAGTCGTTGTAGCCGTGCAGGTGCACGACGACACCACGAGGTGCGTCGGGCCCCCGCAGCGGTCGCACGAGCGTGAGGACCGGCGCCGCACCACCGGCAGCCACGGCACGCGTCCGCGGCCCCACGGGCGCGGGACGCCAGCCGGGCAGCGTGCACGCCTCGTACCCGGGCAGCAGCCGGTCGGGTCCCCAGGCGCCGGGGACGTCCGCGACGGGCGACGTCACACGGCCACCGTCGGGACGTCGCGGCGCCCGTCGACGCCCAGGCCCGGCGGGAACCGCACGAGCGCGAACAGCGCGAGCCCCAGCGCCAGCACGACGACGATCCCCAGGACCCCCCAGTACTGCGCCCCGCCGAGGCCGATCGCGATCGAGAACGCCGCCGGGGCGAGGAACGTCGCGGCGCGCCCCGTGGTCGCGTAGAGGCCGAAGAGCTCGGTCTCGCGGCCCGGCTCGGCGAGGCGCGCGAGCAGCCCGCGCGACGCCGACTGCGCCGGTCCGACGCACGCCGACAGCACCAGCCCCGCGACCCAGAACGCCGACGCACCCGCGTCGTGCAGGAAGAACACGGCCGACCCCGCGACGACGAGCACGACCAGCGAGCACGTGATCAGGCGCCGCGGCCCGTACCGGTCGTCGACCCAGCCGGCGCCGATCGTCGACGCCCCGGCGACGATGTTCGCGGCGATGGCGAACACGATGACGTCGCCCGGCGAGAACCCGAACACACCCGCCGCGAGCACCCCGCCGAACGTGAAGACGCCCGTCAGGCCGTCCCGGAACACCGCGGAGGCGACGAGGAAGCCCAGCGTCGAGCGCTGCTCGCGCCACAGCTGCGCGATGTGCCGCCCCACGGCCCGGTACGCACCGAGGACGCCCACTCGGCGCGGCGCGCCCGCCCGGACGTGGTCCGGCACCATGACGAGCACGGGCACCGCGAACGCGAGGAACCAGACGCCGGCGATCAGCATCGACACCCGCACGTCGAGCCCGCCCTCGGACGTCACGCCGAACCAGCCCACGTCGGGCTGGATGAACCCGAAGTACAGGACGAGCAGCAGCACGATGCCGCCCACGTACCCGGCACCCCACCCGATGCCGCTGATCCGCCCGATCGTCCGCGGCCCGCTGATCTGCAGCAGCAGCGCGTTGTACGCGACGGACCCGATCTCGAACGCGATGGTCCCGACCGCCAGGAGCGTCACGCCCAGGCGCACCGCGTCGGACATGCCGCCCGCGACCGGCTCGACGAACCACAGGGCCAGCACGCTGGCCCCGACGACCAGCGACGTCACCGCGAGCATCGGGCGACGCCGCCCGCCCGCGTCCGCGAGCGCACCGAGCGCCGGCGCGGTCAGCGCGACGAGGACGCCCGCGGCCGCCAGGCCCCAGCCCAGCCACTGGCTGTGCAGCGCCTTGACGGCCTCGACGTCCGTCCCCGGCTCGGCGAACCCGGAGCCCGTGAGCCAGACCGTGAAGACGAAGGTCGTGACGACCGCGTTGAACGCCGCCGACCCCCAGTCCCACGCGGCCCACGCGGCGATCTGGCGACGGGCGGGCGCGGGGTCGACGACGTCGTCGACGGGGACCTCGGCGGTGGGGTGACCCATGGCGGCAGCGTAGGCCCCCTCGCCGACAGCCGGGTGGCGTCCGGGTGAACGGCGCGCCGTGGCTGCGCGGGTCGGCGTCGCGGGCTTCGCCGGGGTGTCGATCAGGACGATCTCCGAGGTCAGCTGCGGCTGACACCCACGGCGTCGGCAGCCGGAAGGGCCGGCCGACGTGTCCGGGCGACCTGTGGACGCCACAGGCTGCGCTCGCTACGGTCGCGCGCATGCCGACCCCCCGCCCGGGACGGGCGCCCGCCGACCTGCTCCTGACCGGTGCGCGCGTGTGGCCCAGCCCTGACGCGCCGGTCGGTGAGCCCACCGTCGTGCTCGTGCGCGACGGGGTCGTGCGGCAGGTGGGCGGCGACGCCCCCGTGGCCCCGGACGTCCCACGTCTGGACCTGGCCGGGAGGGTCGTGACGGCGGGGTTCACCAACTGCCACGTCCACCTGACGGAGCGCGTGTGGGCGCGCGCCCGCACGGCGCGGGCGGCCGAGCTCCAGGCCGAGATCGACGACATGCTGCTGAGCCGCGGGTTCACCGTCGCCCTCGACCTGGGCTCCGACCCGCGGCACACCCTCCCCGTCGTCCAGCGCATCGCGTCGGGCGACCTGCGCGGCCCGGAGATCCTCACCGCGGGCGCCACGATCCTGCCGCGACGCGGCATCCCGTTCTACGTGCGCGACGCGCTGCCGTGGCACGCACGCCTCCTGATCCCGTCCCCCGCGAGCGCCGCCGCAGCGCGTCGGGCCGTCGCGCTGCGGCACCGGCGCGGAGCCGCGCTCACCAAGCTCTTCACCGGGTCGCTGGTGCAGCCGGACCGGGTGCTGCCGATGCGCCCGGAGATCGCGCGCGCCGCCGTCGAGGAGTCCCACCGCCGGGGCCTGCTGGTCCTGGCGCACCCGACGAACCGCGAGGGCACCGAGGTCGCCGTGCGCGCCGGCGTCGACGCGCTCGCGCACGTCCCGTCGGTCCCCGACGGCACGGCGGAGCTGCTGCGCGAGGCCGCGGACCGCGGGACCCGCGTCATCCCGACGCTGCACATGTTCGCCGCCACCGTCACGCCGGACGACCGGTTCATGGCGCCGATCCGCGACGCGCTGCGCGGGTTCCTCGCCGCCGGGGGGCGGGTCTTGTTCGGCACGGACGTCGGCTACCTCACCGACCGCGACATCCGGCCCGAGCTGCAGGCCATGGCCGCGTGCGGCATGAGCACCGCCGACCTGCTGCGCTCCCTGACCACCGAGCCCGCCGCCTTCCTGCGCCGTGACGACGCCGGTGAGGTGCGTCCCGGCGCCCGCGGCGACCTGACGGTGCTGTCCCGCACCGGCGACGACCTCGCACCGGGCGACCTGGCCGACGTCGACCTGGTGGTGCGGGCGGGGCACGTCGTGCACGCGGCGGCAGGGACAGGGCTCCGCCCGACGGGCGTGACGCCGCCGCGCTAGCCGCGCCAGGGACGGCATCGTCACCGTACGCGGAGGAACGGGGCTGCGTCGGCGAACGCCCGCGACGACGGAGGAACGATGTCCACGTCACACCCGCGGTCGCCGACCGGCTGCGACGTACTCTGCACGCATCAAGGCGCACACCGGTCGTTCCACATGGCGGACGACGCGCACCGCGGGCGACGCCTGCCGGTGCAATGGGATTCTCCGGTCGGTCGTGCTCGATGACGGGTCGGCAGCCTCGTGACGCGTCGTTGCGACGTCCTGACCATCGCGTGAACGGGCGCCGGACGATGCCGACCGGACCCGGCACCGACCTGCACAGCCGTGAGCGCACGACAGTTCTGGAGGGCCTTCTCCCGTGACGCACTCTTCGACGCCGGACCAGTCGCCCGACGCCGGACCCGAGACGGTCGAGAGCTGGCTGGACTCTCTCGCGTCGTCGAGCGCCGCACCGGGAGGTGGCGCCGCCGCGGCACTGCACGCGGCGATGGGCGCTGCGCTCGTCGAGATGGTGTGTCACCTCACGTCCGGACGGACCCGTTCGGACGAGGACGCGGAGCTCATGGCCACGACCCTCACCACCGCCACCGGCCTGCGCACGACGGCGTGGCGGCTCGCCGGGCAGGACGCCGAGGCGTTCTCCCGCGTCGTGGCCGCCTACCGGATGCCGCGCGTGACACCGGCGGAGGCGCGGGACCGCACGGCTGCCGTCCAGGACGCGCTGCTCGTCGCGGCGGAGGTGCCGCTGGAGCTGCTGGACGTGGCTGCGGACGTCGTCGAGCTCTGTGCACGCATCCTCGACGTCGCGAACCCGCAGGTGGTCTCCGACGTCGGCGTGGCGGCGGCGTCCGCAGCGGCCGCCCTGGAGGCCGGTGCACTCAACGTGGCCGTCAACGCCACGTCCCTCCACGACCACGGCGCCCGCGCGTCCCTGACCGCGCGGGTCGCACAGCACGCGGCTGCGTCGGAGCGGGCCTCGCACATCGTCGCGACGGTCCGGGAGCGGGTGTCGGCATGAGAGTGGTGGACGGAAGGGCGATCGCGGCAGCCCTCGCGACCGAGGTGCACGAAGGCGTTCAGGAGCTCGTGACGCAGGGGGTGGTGCCGACGCTCGTGGTCGTCGTAGCCACGCAGGACGGGGCGAGCGCGTCCTACGTCCGCTCGATCGTCCGCACGGCCGAGCGGGTGGGCATCACCTGCCGGGTCGACACGCTCGACCAGCCGGATGCGGCCCGGCTGAAGGCCCACGTCGAGATGCTCTCGTCGGACGACCGGGTGCACGGAGTCATGGTGCAGACCCCGCTGCCTGCCGGGATCGCCGTGCGCGACGTCGGCTCGTGCATCGCCCCGTCGAAGGACGTGGACGGGGCGAACCCGGCCTCGATGGGGCGTCTCCTCGAAGGGACCGCCTTCGCCCCTGCGACGGCCGCAGCCGTGCTGGAGGTCCTCGCTCGCGAGCGGGTCCCGCTCGCAGGCCGCAGGGTCGTCGTCGTGGGGCGTTCGGACGTGGTCGGCCTGCCGGTGTCACTCCTGCTGCTCGCGCAGCACGCCACGGTGACCGTCTGTCACTCGCGCACCGTCGACCTCCCGGCGGAGTGCGCGCGCGCCGACGTCCTCGTGGTCGCCGCCGGACGAGCGGGGCTCGTCGGGGCGGAGCACGTGGGGGACGGCGCCGTCGTGATCGACGTCGGGACGAACGTCGACGCCGACGGCACGCTCGTGGGTGACGTGTCCCCGGAGGGCGCCGCCCGGGCGTCCGCCGCGACCCCGGTCCCGGGCGGTGTCGGTCCCGTCACCTCGATCACGCTGATGGCGCACACGCTCGCGGCCGCGCGCGCTGCGGCGTCGAGAACCTGACCCCACCCGACGCCCCCTCGGGCACGGCGGCACCGCGCGTCGACGGCGGGACAGTCCGGCTGATCCCGGCGCTGCACATGTTCGCCGCGACCGTCACCACGGCTGACGGGTTCATGGCGCCGATCCGCGACGCCCTGCGGGGCTTCCTCGCCGCGGCGGGTGCCGTCGCACGCGACCGGCGACCTCACCGCCGGCGACCTGGCCGACGTGGACCTCGCTCGATCGCGACCAACGTGGCAGCGGCTGCACTGGGCTGAGTTCAGCGGCCGGCGCGCCAGAACACCCCAATGGACGCTGGACTGCGTGTTCGTGCTCGCGTATCGTTGGGCGTGCCTGAGGCAGTAGCTGAGGGAAGTCGGAGGCTCGAGACCCGTCCGGACGGTCGTGGCGCTCGGGCCTTTCGCATGTCCGGGGTCAGACGTCGACGATCTCGACGACGAGCGGCATCGCCCGCTTCCGGAAGTCGCCGCCGCGCGCGTACGCCCACCCGATCGCGTCCGGAATCGCCAGCAGCGGCTCAGCTGTCGCAAGGCGATGCTCGTACTGGACCCGCTCGGTGCAACCGAGCTCGCGGACGAGACGGTAGAGCTGCTTGCGGTCACGCTCGTCCTGCGACTGGTCGCACTCGAACGTCACCCGTGCCGTCGGCTCGACCGCCAGCGGGCGGATCAGGGTGTCGATGCACGCCTCGCGGGCGGTGATGTCCGTCTTGTAGCCGCCAGCACGGTAGATCGTCGCCCGAAGACCGGCCTTGTGGAACGCACTCAGGATCGTGCGCCGACGAGAGTCGCTCTCGGCCGTCATGTGGATACGGCTCTGCTTCGGCAGGTGGAGGCCGCGGACGACGCCGCGCGTGGCGCCGACGTCAGCGGGCAGGACGACGCTCGCGACAAGCAGGTACGGACCTGCCTTGGACTCGTCGACGAACACGTGCACTGGTCACTCCTCGCTGTCGTGGGCGGCGTGGCGTCGCGACCTAACCGGTGGGGTGCAGCACACCCCAGCTCGTGCGATACCTTCTGGCCCAGCTTCTACAGCAAGGGGTGTCACACAGTCGCAGCCCGCGTCGATCAGACCTCCGGGCAAGCGCCCCGGGCGGTCAGTTCAGGAGCATCGGGCCGTAGATCGGCTGAGCCAGCGCCCACTCTTCGAGAAGCGCGTCGACGAGTTGGCTGTCGTCCTCGATGCCCGCGTACTCCGACCGGCGTTCCACTGCTGCGCGTACGTCTCGAGCTCGCGGACGACACTCCAACCAGCCTCGCGCTTGGGGCGCAGGAGGTTCGCCCCACCGGTGCCACTGTTGCTGACGACCGCGATCGGCTGAGCGTCGCAGAGCAGCACGGCCTCGAACCGCACGCTCTCCCCCGACCTGGCCACCCTGCAAGCCCACCGCACCACCGGCCAAACCCTCGCGACCTGCACGATCGACCCGACCCGCACCTACTGGCGCAACAACGAACGAGAGCCCGGCCGATGGCCGGGCTCTCCCTCTATGAACGATGACCCGACACATCTCTGAACGATGTCCCGACTCATCACATAGCGGAGGGCAAGGGATTCGAACCCTTGAGTACGGGGTCACCGCACTAACGGTTTTCAAGACCGTCGCTTTCGGCCGCTCAGCCAGCCCTCCGGTGCCGACGGGCGCGCCCGCGGCGGCGTCGAGTCTCCCACAGTCACCGGCCTCGTCCGCACGGCGGCGTACTTGCGGCGCGGATCGTCCTGACGCCGTCACCACCCGGGTGAATCGCCCCCCGTGCACCGCGCGCCGGTATCGCCGTCCGGCGTGACCGCCTCCTCCTGGACGTCACGCGGCTGCACCCGCGCCGCGGCAGGAGGCAGGGGGAAGACCATGACGGAGAGCACCGGGCCGGTCGTGGGACGCGAGATCGAGCAGAAGGTCTCGGCGTTCCTCACCGGATACATCGACGAGCTGGCGAAGGTCGGCTTCTCGCTGAGCTTCAACAGCGAGTCCAGCGAGTCGAGCGAGTCCAGCGAGTCGTCCGAGACCTCGGAGACGTCGGAGACGTCCGAGATCAGCGAGGGCCGCGAGCTGATCGACAGGTACCTGAGCGTCATCGACCCCGACCCGCTGGTGTGGGCGGACGTGCTGCGGGTCAGCGCGCCGGTCCTCGACCAGCTGCGCGCCGGTGTCCGCTGAGCCGTTCATCCCGCAGGACGCCCGCCCGCCGGTCGTCCTGACCCTCGCGCGCGACGCGTGGGCCGCGGCCGCGCTGCTCGACGAGCTGGCCCGCCGCGACGACACGTCCGCGCCCACCCGCAGCACCACCGCACGAGAGGACACCACCCCATGAACGACATCACCCGCGCACCCGACGCCGCGCTGGACCTCAAGGTCCGCGAGTTCCTCGGCAGGATCGCCGACGACCTCGCCGCAGGACTGCCCGTGCTCACGTCGGACTCCTCCGAGACCTCGGAGACGTCGGAGACGTCCGAGACCTCGGAGAGCACCGAGTCGAGCGAGGGCAACGAGAGCGGCGGCAGCGAGGACGGCGAGGCGTCGCTGTTCCTCAAGGCGCTGCTGGCCGTGAACCCGTCGTCGGACGAGTGGGCGGCGATCGTGGACCGCGCCGCCCCGCTGGTCGCCGAGCTCAACCGTCGATGACCACGACCGTCGTCGTCGGCCCCGCGGCCGACCCCGGGACCCCCGCCGTCGCGCACGCGCTGCGCGGCGCGGGGGTGCCGTGCGTCGCGGTGACGTCGTTCGCCGACGTGCGCTGGGACCTCGTCCTCGACGAGCAGGCGCGCCCGTCCGGGTCGCTCGCACTGGCGGACGGCACGCCCGTGGACGGCGTCGTCGTGCGCGGCGTGCCGCAGGACGACGACGAGTTCTGCGCCGCCGAGCAGGCGGCCGCCTGGTGGGCGGCGCTCGTCGCGTTCCCCGGCCCGGTGGTCGGGCGGCCGTCGTGGCACGGGACCGTGCCGACCGTCGACCGCCTCCGGCTCGACGGCGCCCCGGTGTGGGCAGGACGCTGGGCGCTGCGGGCCCCGGTCGCCGCGGACGGGCACGGGCACCCCGGCGGGTGGGTACGCCCGGGCACGGGCGGTGCGCCCGGGTCCTGGGTGACGCGGACGACGGCCGGTGACGTGGTCGCCGACGTGACACCCTGCGACCCCACCGCGACCGCGCGGCTCGTCGTCGCCGGCGACGCGGTCCTCGTCTGCTCCCCCGACGGCGTCGTGCCGGTGACCCCCGAGGTCCGCGGGGCCGTGCTCGGCACGCTGGGCGACGCCGTGCCCGTGCTGTGCGGGCTGGTGACCGACGTGCGCGAGCCGACACGCCCGTGGCTGCTGGACGCCGGCCCCGCCGCAGCGCACCTCGTGGCGGAGCCCGCCGTCACCGCCGGGCTGGTCGCGGCGCTGCGCGCGGACCGCGCACCGCTCGTCGGCACGTGGGCCGCGCGATGATCCTGTGCCTCGGGTCCGCGGCCGACCCCACGTTCCTGCACCTGCTGACCGTGCTGCGCGCCCGCACCCGCACGGTCGCGGTCGACGTCGTGCAGCTGCTCACGTCGGGCGCGTTCGTGCTCGACGCCGACACCGGCACCGGACACCTGCGGGTGCCCGGCACCTCGGTCGACCTCGACGACGTCACCGGCGTGTGGGTGCGTCTGCCGGGCCTCGTGCACGACGGTCTCGACGAGGCCACGACCGCCCGCGTGGGCGCGTCGACCCGCGCGCTCGCGGCGACCCTCGGCACGCTGGCCGCACGCGTGCCCGTGGTCAACCCGCCGGCGGCCGACCCCACGGGGTTCAGCAAGCCCGTGCACCTGCTGCGGCTGGCCGCGGTGGCGGGCCTGCCCGTGCCCGCCACGTGCGTGACCAACGACCCCCAGGTGGCCCGGCGGTTCGTCGACGCGCACGCGGGCGACGTCGTGACCAAGGGCGTGAGCTCGACCAAGACCTGGGCGCGCGCGTGGGACGAGGCCGTCGACGCACCACGCCTCGAGCTGGTCCGCGGGACGCCCGTGCAGCTCCAACGCCGCGTGCACGGCCCCGACGTGCGGGTGCACACCGCGGGCGACCGGCTCGTCGCCGAGGTGATCCGCAGCGTCGACGTGGACTACCGGCGACGCCGCGGCAGCAGCACCTTCGCACCCGTCGACTGCCCGCACGACGTCGCCGAGGGCTGCCGCACCCTCGCGCGCCTCACCGGGGCGCCGCTGCTGGGCGTCGACTTCAAGATCGACGCCACGACGGGCCGGTGGGTGCTCCTCGAGGCCAACACCATGCCGTGCTTCCAGGGCTACGACGTGCGCGCCGGCGGCGCCATCGGTGACGCCGTGGCCGATCTGCTCACCGCCCCGGGAACGCCCGAGCGGCCGGACCCCGGGGGGATCCGGCCGCTCACGGGTGGTGCGGTGCTCACCGCTGGCGCAGACGCTCCATCGCGAGCTGCACGAGGGCGATGAGGGCCTGCTTGGTGGCCGCCCGCGACCGCGCGTCGGTGTACAGCACCGGCACGTGGGCGGGGATGGCGAGCGCCTCGCGGACGTCGTCGAGCTGGTGCTTGGCGATCCCGTCGAAGCAGTTGACGCCCACGACGAACGGGATGCCGCGCGACTCGAAGTAGTCGACGGCCGGGAAGCACTGGTCCAGGCGGTCGGTGTCGACGAGCACGACGGCGCCGATCGCCCCGCGGACCAGGTCGTCCCACATGAAGAGGAAGCGGTCCTGGCCCGGGGTGCCGAACAGGTACAGCCAGAGCGAGCCGGGCAGCGCGATGCGACCGAAGTCCATCGCGACCGTCGTGGTCGTCTTGCGGTCCGTCACACCGCCGGCGTCGTCGACGCCCACGGAGTGCTCGGTCATGGCGGCCTCGGTGTTGAGCGGCTCGATGTCGGAGATCGAGCCGATGAACGTCGTCTTGCCGACGGCGAAGCCGCCTGCGACGACGATCTTGACGACAGTAGGTGCGACTGCGCCCGCGGTCCCCGCCGGAGCGGCGACGGCGGCGTCAGAGGGCGGAAATGCCATTGAGAACACTCTCCAGCACGCTCAGGGACAGGGCGGGGGACTCACCGGTATTGACCTCGACCGGCTGTGAGGTGTGCACACGCACAGAGTTGGCATCGGTGAGATCGGACACGAGGATCCGGATCACACCGAGCGGTAGGTGGAGCAGCGCCGACAGCTCGGCGACCGAGATGTACCCGGCCGACGCGTGCTGGATGATCGCGCGCTTCTCGGGCGTCAGGCCCGTGCTGGCGACGGCACCCGGCATGACCTCGACCAGTGCCTCGAGAGGCAGGTCGGAGCGTGCCGAGCGCACGCGGCCGCCGGTCACGGCATACGGCCGGACCGTTCGGGCCTCGTACTCGACGTGTTCGCTCATCTCGGACGGCCTCAGGCGACGGGCGCCCGGGTCGCACCGTCGATGGGCAGCTGGCCGCGCATCTCGGAGATGAGCTGCGGGGTCAGCGTGGCCTCGGTGCGGGAGACGAGCATCGCCATCTCGTAGCCGATGAGGCCCACGTCGCACGTCGACTCCGCCACGACGGCGAGGACGGAGCCGTTGGAGACGCTCATCAGGAACAGGAACAGATGGTCCATCTCGATGATCGCCTGGCGCACCTCCCCCGCACGCAGCTGGCGCGATGCGCCACGGGTGAGGCTCGACATGCCTGAGACGATCGCCGCGAGCTGGTCGCCGCTGGTGCGGTCGAGCTGCTCGGACATCGCCATGAGCAGACCGTCGGCCGACACCACGAGCGTGTGGCGAGTGCCGGGCACGGTCCGGACGAAGTTGTCCAGGAGCCAGCCGAAGTTGGCTGCCTCGGTGCTGAGCGCGGTCACACTTCCTCCTTCATGGTGCAGTCTGGGCCGACTGCGGGCGGGGTGTCCACGGTGACACGCAGGCCACCGGGGGTTCGGGGTCGTCGGATCACGAGTGGTCACCGTCCTGGGAGCCGTGGGCCGCGCGACGGCCGCGCGACGTGCCGGTCTGGAAGCTCGACAAGCGGGAACGCAGCTGATCCGCGTCTCGCTGGACAGGGCGCTCCTCCATCGGTGCCGGCGCGGCGGGAACCGCGGTCGGCACACGCTTGGTGAGGCGCTCCGAACCGCCCGCCCCCACGGCACTGGGCCGGTACGCGGACAGCTGGCTGAGCTCCGAGAGAGCCTGCTCCTGGATGTCCGAGCGAAGGGCGAGCATAGCCGCCACCTCGTCGTCGAGCGTGCCCACGCGGGGTGCGGTCGACGGCGGGACGGACGGGTGCGGGACCGTCGAGGCGGGCGCGGCCGGACGGCCCGCCCACTCCGGCGGCGACCACGAGGGCGCGGGGCGCGCCTCGGGGACGACGGGCGTCGCGGCCGACTGCGGCGACGGCGGTGCCGTCCACGCGGGGGCCTCCCAGCCGTTGGCGGCCGGCGCCTGCGGTGCACGGGCAGCCGCGGGGGCGCTGTCCGGGCCCCACGCCGACGAACGCACGGGGGTCGGCGCCGCGGCGGGCGCCTGCTCGGCCACGTCGGAGGCGTCGTCCTTCTTCCTGCTGAAGAAGTTGCCCCACCGGCGCTTGGGCTTGTCGTCCGCGGGGGCGACCAGGTCGCCGAACGCGGGGGCCGACGCCGCAGGGGCCGGTGCCGGAGCGGGCTGCCAGGCCGGTGCGGGTGCCTGCTGGACGGGTGCGGGTGCCGGCTGGACCGGTGCGGGTGCCTGCTGGACCGGTGCGGGTGCGACCGGCGCCTGGGCGACCGGAGCCGGCGCGACGGGAGCCTGCTCGACCGGGGCGAACGTCTGCGTCGGCTGGTCGGCCGCTGCCGACCGGGCCCACGCGGGGGTGGACGGACGCCACTCCTCGGCGACGGGCGCGGGCTCGGGCTGCGGCGCCGGTGCGACGGGAGCCTCCTGGGCCTGCCACGTCGGGGCCTGCCACGTGTCCTGCGCGGGCTCGCGGCGGCGATCGAGCGCGGGCGGCTCGATCACGGGCGGCGTCACGGCGGCGACCGGCGCCCAGGGGGCGGCGACCTCCTCCTCGGCCTCGGCCTCGGGCTCGAGCTCGGTCGGCTCGTCGTAGGCGACGGGCTGCTCGGCGACCTGGGCCGACCAGGCGGGCTCGGTGCGCGCGGGCTCGGGGACCACCGGGATCGCCCCGGTGTGCCAGGCGCGGGCCTCGTCGAGCGACCGCTCGAACGGCACGTACGGCGCGGTGTACTGCAGCGCCGGGCGGTCGCTGCTGCCGGCCCAGCCGGAGTAGCCGCTGTACGACGTGAACGACGGCTCGGGCTCGGGCTCCGGGGCGGGCGACTCGGGGGCCGAGCTCCACGCGGCGGGCTCCTCCTGCGGCCAGCCCTGGGGCGCGTCACCGACGCCGGACACCTCGGGCACGGGCGCCTCGGCGGGGGCCTGCGCCCACTCCTGCGCCTGCGGCTGGTCGTCCCACGACGGGGTGGGCTGGTCCCACGACTCGACCGGGGCCTGCTGGTCCCACGACGCGGCCGGGGCCTGCTGGTCCCACGACGGGGCGGCAGGTGCCTGCTGCTGGTCCCACGACGGGGCGGGGGCCTGCTGCTCGTCCCACGACGGGGCGGGGGCCTGCTCGGTCGTCGCCTCGGCGGTGGCCGGTGCGTTGTCCTGCGCCCACGGCTGCTCGTCGGCCTGGACCGGGGCCCACGGCTCGTCCGACTGGACCGGGGCCCACGGCTGCTCGTCGGCCTGCGGTGCGGTCCACGACTCGGGCGACGGCACGGCCAGCGCGTCGTCCGGCTGCTCGACGGGAGCGCCGCGGGTCGGCAGCGCGCTGCCGGTGTCGTGCCACGAGGGCACGGGCCAGCCGTTGTCCGCCGCCGGCTGGGACGGGGCGACCGACTCCTCGGGCTCGAGCGTCGGCACGACGAACGCGGGGGCGTCCGCCTGCTCGGTCCGCGACGAGGCCAGGTCACGACCACGGAAGCCGGAGAACAGGCCGACACGAGCGGACGGATCGGCGAGCGGTGCCGCCGGCGGCGCCTCGGCCTGCTCGGGCTCGCTCGCCCAGGCGGGCGTCGCGGCACGTGCACGGGTCGGCAGACCGGCCGACCGCGGCGCGGCCGCCACGGCGGGGGCCCACTCGCCGGTGTCGACCGACAGCTCGGGCGACAGCGTCGCCTCGGGCGCCATCGGCAGGACGAGGTTGTCCTCGTCGAACGTCTTGCGCGACCGCGTCGGCAGGCCCGGCTGGGCACCGAGCATCGGGACGGGGATCGCGTCCTCGTCGGCGCCGGCCGCGGGGGCGACCGCGGGCGAGGCGCCGGTGTCGTCGCCGCGGCGACGACGCGGCAGGCCGAGCGACGTCTCGCCGTCGGTCAGCCCGGCCAGGTCGACCGCGCGGACCTCGGGGGCCTCGATCTCCGGGAGCGTCGAGGACGCGGCGGGGGCCGGGGGCAGCGAGCCGTAGCCGTTGACCTCGTTGGCCGAGAACAGCGTGCTCGGGAACTGCACGAACGCCTCGGTGCCGGTGCCGCCGACGCGCTTGCGCAGCGTCACCTCGGCTCCCAGGCGCTGCGCGAGGCGGCCGACCACGAAGAGGCCGAGGCGCTGGGCGCCCAGCGCGTCACCCGCGGACACCGACACGATCTTCTGGTTCGCGGCCTCGACCTCCGCGTCGGTCATGCCGAGGCCCTGGTCGGTGATCCGGACGACCACGGAGGCACCGGTCACGCCCGTGGTGACGACGACCGGCGTCTCCGGCTCGGAGAAGACCGTGGCGTTCTCGAGGAGCTCGGCGAGCAGGTGGGCGGCCGACAGGGCGTTGAAGCCCAGCATGTGCGGGTCGACCTGCAGGTCGAGCTGCACGCGGTCGTACTGCTCGATCTCGGACGAGGCCGTGCGGATGACGTCCGACAGCGGCATGGCGTCACGCAGCCGGCGGCCCGAGTCGATGCCGGCGAGCACGAGGAGCGACTCGGCGTTGCGGCGCATCCGGGTGGCCAGGTGGTCGAGGCGGAACAGGTTCGCCAGGGTCCCCGGGTCCTCCTCCGCCCGCTCGAGCGAGTCGATGAAGGACAGCTGCCGGTTGAGCAGCACCTGGTCGCGGCGGGCGACGTTGACGAACATCTCCGCGATCGAGCCACGCAGGGCGGCCTGCTCCTGGGCGACCTGCACGGTCGTCGCGTTCACCGCGTTGAACGCCTGGGCCAGGCGGCCGACCTCGTCGTTCGAGCGGACGGGGATCGGGGCGAGCGTGATCTCGGGGCCCTCACCGGGCGTCGACACCTGCTCGACCAGTCGCGGCAGCTGCTCGCGGACGTCGCCGGCGGCGCTGGTGAGGCGGCGCAGCGGGACGACGATCGAGCGGGAGACCGTGACGGCGAAGAAGAACGAGACGATGAGCGCGAGGAGCGCGAGCGCCACGGTGACGAGGGCGGTGTCCCGCGCCTCGGACACACCGGCGACGGCGACGGCGTCGGCACCGGCGAGGACGCCCGCGTTGACCTCGCCGAGCATCGTCATCTGGTTGGCGGTCTGCTCCGACCAGCCCGCGGGGTCGATCGTCGAGATCGCGGCGGTCGAGCCCTGCGTGAACAGCGCGCGCATCGACAGCAGCGTGGCGGTCGGGTCGCCCGTGCTGACGGCGACGCCGTCGAGCCCCAGGTTGGCGACCGCGATCCGGGTGCGCTCGCGTGCCAGCTCCGTCGCGGTCGTCTGCGACTGGAAGGAGCGCGCGGCGGCCGGGCTGTCGACCTCGGCCCGCTTCAGCTCGAGACCGGCGACGTACTCGTTGACGAGCGAGTCGGTGACCAGCCCGACCTCGCGGTTCGTGGCCACGTACGACGCGAGCTCGCGGTCGCGCAGCGAGTTCGCGACGCCCTCGAGCACGTCCAGCTGCCCGTCGATGATGTCCTGGAAGCCGTTCTTGACGATGACGCGCTGCGCGCTGTTGTCGACGCGCTCACGCAGCTGCGGCAGCGCCGTGTTGTAGGCGGCCTGCTGGTCCCGGAAGTCCTCGACGACGGCCTCGGGGAACTCGGTGAGGTCGAGCTCGGACGTGACCTTCCGGGCCTCGGCCAGGGCACGGTCCGTGACCCTGCGCGCGTTCTCGACCTGGTCCGCGGGAGCCCACGTGAGCGACAGGATGCGCTCCTGCTGGAACGCGGCGGTCAGCGGGCTCAGCGCGTCGAGCGTGCGCACCACACCCTGGCTGGCCCGTGCGTACCGGAGGTCCTGGATCGCGCCGTACGAGATGTACGTACCGGCCACGAGCAGGACGATCATGGGCACGGCGAGGACCGCCAAGACCTTGGCACGGATGCCGAGCCGTCGCAGCATGTCGATCCTTTCCCTTCGCCCGACGTCGGACGCTCGCGCGGTGACCGCTCGCGTCCGTCACGCAGCCACCGCAGGTGACTGCCGTCTGCGCTTCATCGGTACCTGGACACCGGACCATTAGCCCGCCGCCCGAGTTTGCCACGGACCTCACCCGTCCCGATACGCCATCTACCCCGCAAATCGGTCGACATGCCCGGGTGAGCACCGGCGCGCCTGCGTGCGACGGCCTGCGCAAGGGGCCTACCGTCCACCAGGTGCGCGCCGTCGTCGTCACCTCGCCCGGCGGCCCGCAGGTGCTGCGTGTCGAGCGCGTGCCCGACCCCGTCCCGGGTCCGGGTGAGCTGCTGGTGGACGTGGCCGCCGCGGGCGTCAACCGCGCTGACCTGCTGCAACGCGCGGGCCACTACCCTCCGCCGCCGGGTGCGCCGACGTGGCCGGGGCTCGAGGTCTCCGGCGTCGTGACCGCCGTGGGTCCTCTGGCGACCGGGCGCACGACGCCCGAGGGCGCCGGCGCACCGGCCCCGGGACCGCGCGTCGGTGACCACGTCGCCGCACTTCTGGCGGGCGGAGGTTACGCCGATCGGGTGACGGTGAACGCTTCCCTGACCCTCCCCGTCCCCCGTGAGAGTGCGTTGCGGGACGCCGCGGCGCTGCCGGAGGCCCTGGCGACCGTCTGGTCGAACCTGCGCGCCGCCGCGTTCGCCCCCGGTGACACGCTCCTCGTGCACGGCGGGTCGGGTGGCGTCGGTTCCGTCGCGGTGCAGCTCGCGCACGCGCTGGGGCACCGCGTGCTCGCGACCGCCGGCGGGGACGAGCGCTGCGCGCGCGTGCGGTCGCTCGGCGCCGACGTCGTCGTCGACCACCGCGCGCAGGACGTCGTCGCGGCGGTGCGCGACGCGACGGACGGCCGCGGCGTCGACGTCGTCCTCGACGTGCTGGGCGGGCGGGCGCTGCGCACCAACGTGCGGCTGCTCGCCGAGGGCGGCCGGCTCGTCGTCATCGGGCTGCAGCAGGGCGGTCGCGGCGAGCTCGACCTGCCGGCGCTCATGGCGCGGCGCGGGTCCGTGATCGCGACGACCCTGCGCGACCGGCCCCACGAGCAGAAGGCCCGCATCATGGCCGACGTGCGCGAGCACGTGTGGCCGCTCGTGCTCGACGGCCGCGTGCGTCCCGTGGTGCACGCGAGCCTGCCCCTGACCGACGCGGGCCGCGCGCACGAGCTGCTCGAGTCCGGGGAGGTGTTCGGCAAGGTCCTGCTCGTCCCCTGACGGGCGCGTGGCCGGACGCCGGGACCGGGCGACGGATCAGGCGAGCAGGCCGGCCGCGAGCGCGGGCGCGAGGACGGGGGCCAGAGGCAGCCGCGGGACCAGCGTCGCCTGCACCGCGTGGTAGAGGTCGGCCTTGCCGACCCACACGGTGCGCGACACGCGGTTGTCGGCACCGAGCTCGTGCCACCACGAGCCGCCGTCCCGGTCCAGCACGTGCTCGCCGATGTAGTCCCACCACCGCGTGTACAGGTCGTCGTACCGCGGCTCGCCGGTCGCGGCGTGCAGCGCGGCGGCCGCGGCGACGGCCTCGGCCGCGACCCAGTGCATGCGCTCGCGCACGACCGGCCGGCCCTGCCAGTCGACCGTGTAGACGAACCCGGGGGCCCCGTCGACGTCCCAGCCCTCGCGCACGGCGGCGTCGAACAGCGCGACCGCGTCGTCGAGCAGCCAGGGCGGTGCCGCGTCGCCGCGGGCCGTGAGCGCGGCGCGCGCGTGCAGCGTGAGGCGCGCCCACTCCAGCCAGTGCCCCACGGTCGCGCCGTAGGGGCGGAACGGGTGCGCCGGGGTGTCGGCGTTGTACTCGAGGTCCGCGGTCCACGTGGCGTCGAAGTGCTCGGGGATGCGCCACGCGTTGTCGCGCGCGAAGCCGTGCACGACGCGCTCGACGACCCGCACGGCGCGGTCGAGCCACACGCGGTCGCCCGTGACGTCGGCGGCCGCGAGGTACGCCTCGACCGTGTGCATGTTGGCGTTGACGCCGCGGTACGGGTCGAGCGTGCCGAACGCCCGGTCCCACTCCTCGACGACCAGTCCCGCGGCATCGTCCCAGAACCGGCGCTCCTGCGTGGCGAGCGCCTCGTCGAGCACCGCGCGGGCACCCGGGCGGCCCGCGACGGTCGCGCTCGAGGCGGCGAGCACGACGAACGCGTGCGGGTACGCCGCCTTGGTGGTGTCCAGCGGGGTGCCGTCGGCGTCGACCTCGGCGAACCAGCCGCCGTGCTCGTCGTCGTGGAACAGCCCGGTCAGCGCCGCGAGCCCGTGGTCGACGAGCGCGGCCGCACCGGGACGCCCCGCGAGGTGCGCGAGCGCGTAGACGTGCGTCATGCGGCACGTGATCCACAGCTCGACCGGGCCGGGCAGCGGACGTCCCACGTCGTCGAGCCGTGCGAAGCCCCCGCCGGGGCGCCGGGAGGCGCGGCCGAAGTCCCACAACCGGTCCGTCTCCGCCTCGAGCCAACGGTGGTGCGCCGGTGTGCTGAGCCACGCCATGCGTGCAGCCTAGCCAGCGGGTCCGCCGGGGGCTGCGTGCCGCGCCCGTCTCGACCATGATGTCCGGGTGGACCACGGCGAGCGGCACGACCAGCAGGACGACGAGCGGACGACGACCCGGCCCGGCCCGCGCGCGGGCAGCGCCCCGGGCAACACCTCGGGCAGCACCCCCGGCGGCGACGCACCCGGTCCCCGTGTCGTCGTCGTGCCCGCCGCCGGCGCGCCCGCGGACGGCCCCCCGGGCGCGGACCGGGACGAGGACCTGGCCGGCATGGTCGGGCAGCCCGCGAAGGTCATGCGCATCGGCACGATGATCAAGCAGCTGCTCGACGAGGTCCGCTCGGCGCCGCTCGACGACGCGGCCCGCGCACGCCTCGCGGAGATCCACGAGCGGTCGCTGCACGAGCTCGAGGAGGGCCTGTCCCCCGAGCTGCTCGCGGAGCTGCACCGCATCACGCTGCCGTTCACCGAGGACCAGGCGCCGTCGGACGCCGAGCTGCGGATCGCGCAGGCGCAGCTCGTCGGGTGGCTCGAGGGGCTGTTCCACGGCATCCAGACGGCGCTCGTCGCGCAGCAGATGGCCGCGCAGGCACAGCTCACGCAGATGCGCCGTGCGCTCCCCCCGGGCCACGCCCCGGGCCCCGGCGGTCTGGTGGTCCCGGTCGCGGGTGACGAGACCCCGGACGACCTGCGCCCGTCGACGGGTCAGTACCTGTAGGCCCGCAGGTCACGCGGTGTCGCGGGCGGTGCTGCCGCGAGCGGTCAGGGCGATCGCTCCCGAGACCAGCACGAGGCCGGTCAGCTCCAGGGGGTGCGGCCACTGGCGCAGCAGCACCGCGCCCACGACGGCGGCGGTGGCGGGCAGCAGCGCGAGCAGGATCGCGAACGTCGCGGCGCTGACGCGGCGCAGGACGACCTGCTCCAGGACGTACGGCACGAGCGACGAGCACACCGCGATGGCGACGACGACGAGCGCGAGCCGGGCGTCGTGCAGCGCCGGGCCCGAGCCGGCGGCGAGGAACGGCGCGAGGACGAGCGCACCCGCGGCCATCGCGACCGCCAGCCCGCTCGCACCCGGACCGCCCGAGCGCGCGACCCGCCGCCCCAGCACGACGTAGGCCGCCCAGCACGCCGCGGACACCCCGATCGCGACCAGGCCCGTCACGGCGCCCGGACCGGTGTCGAGGCTCACGCCGGCCAGCAGCACGACGCCCACGGCGGCCACCGCGATCGCCACGCGGTCCCGCGCACCGGACCCCGTCACCGCGGCCACCGCGACGGGCCCCAGGAACTCGAGCGCGACGGCGGTGCCCAGCGGCAGGTGCTCGATCGCGACGTAGAACGCGACGTTCATCGTCGCGAGCACGACGCCGAACAGCACGGTGACGCCCAGCCGGCGCGGCTGCCACAGGTCCGGCACCCGCCACGGGCGGCGCCACGCGAGCAGCACGACGGCCGACACCGCGATCCGCAGCCACGCGACCGTCCCCGCCGGCAGCACCGCGAACAGCCCCACCGCGAGCGCGGCGCCGACGTACTGCGTCAGCCCGGACACGACGAACAGCAGCGGTGCGGGCACCGCGCCAGGCTACGTCGGGGGTGTCAGCCCTTGACGGAGCCCGCCAGCAGGCCACGCACGAAGTACCGCTGCAACGACAGGAACACCAGCGCCGGCACGATGATCGAGACGAACGCCCCGGCCGACAGCAGGAACCACTGCGATCCCCGCGTGCCGGTCAGGTTGAACAGCGCGACGGTCATGGGCGCGACCTGGTTGGACGACCCGGCGAACGTCAGGGCGACCAGCAGGTCGTTCCACACCCACAGGAACTGGTAGATGCCGAACGCCGCGAGCGCGGGCTTGAGCAGCGGCAGCATGAGGCGGAAGAACACCGTGACGTGCCCGGCGCCGTCGACGCGCGCCGCCTCGATGAGCTCTCCCGGGATCTCCCGCATGAAGTTGTGCAGCAGGAACACCGCGAGCGGCAGCCCGAACATGGTGTGCGAGATCCACACCGCCCAGAACGTGCCGGCGACGCCGATGTCCGCGTACAGCGACAGCAGCGGGATGAGGGTCACCTGGATGGGCACGACCTGCAGCGCGAACACCGCGACGAACAGCGCGTCACGGCCCTTGAAGTGCATCCACGCGAACGAGTACGCCGCGAGCGTGGCCAGGAAGATCGGCAGCACGACCGACGGGATCGTGATGACGACGGAGTTGATGACGAACGGCAGCAGCGACTGCGAGGAGTCCACCGCGAGCACGGTCTGGTAGTTCTCGAGCGTGAAGCTCGGGTTCGTCAGGACCGTCCACCAGCCGGTGGCGCTGATGTCGGCCGCGGGCCGGAACGACGTGACCAGCAGACCGAACGTCGGGATGGTCCAGACGACGGCGAGCACGACGGCCGCGACCGTGGCCCACGGGGACGTGAGCCGCTGCTTGGTCGCCCGCAGCGTCGCGGCGACGTCGCCGGTCCCCTGCGACGCGGGCAGGACGACCTGGGCGGGGGGCGGTGTCGTGGTCATCGTGCCTCCGCCTGTCGCAGCTGCCGGACGTTGTAGACGATGATCGGGATCACCAGGACGAACAGCAGGACCGCGAGCGCGGCGCCCAGCCCCTGGTTCCCGGCCGTGAAGCTCTGCGTGTAGAACTCGTTGGCCACGACGCTGGTCCCGTACAGGCCGCCGGTCATGGTGCGGACGATGTCGAACACCTTGAGGCAGCCGATCGCGATGGTCGTGAGGACCACGACGAGCGTGGGCCGGATGGCCGGCACGGTGACGAACCGGAACATCTCCGTGGCGGAGACGCCGTCGAGCTTCGCGGCCTCGGTGATCTCGAGCGGGATCGCCTTGATCGCGGCGGACAGGATCGTCATCGCGAACCCGGCCTGGATCCAGATCATCACGACGATGAGGAACACGTTGTTCCAGGGTTGGTTGAGCAGGAACTGCTGCGGTGGCAGGCCGACCCACACGAGGAGCTGGTTGAGCAGGCCGATCTGCGCGGGGTTCACGGCGACCGACGGGTCGTAGTAGCGGTACTCGTACACGAACTTCCAGATGATCGAGGCCCCGACGAACGAGATCGCCATCGGCAGGAAGATCAGCGCCTTGGCCGCGGCCTCACCGCGCGCGCCGTTGACCCAGATCGCGTACAGCAGGCCGACGACCGTCGCGACGAACGGCGTGACCAGCACCCACAGCACGGTGTTGCGCAGCACGACCAGCTGGTCGGGCGAGCTGAAGATCGCCGTGTAGTTGGCGAGGCCGATGAACGTCGAGCCCGCGGCGTCGAACAGCGAGCGGACGATCGTGCGGCCCGCCGGGTACACCAGGCCGACGACGATCAGCAGCACCGTCGGTCCGACGAAGAACCAGGCGACGCGGCGCGCGCCGCGACGCTCGAGCAGCGAGACGACGAACAGGATCAGGCCGATCACGACGGCGAACGCCACCAGAGCCAGCACCATCGCGACGAGCTTGTCCGCGACGTTCATCGCACCTCCCGGGCACCTACGAGGGTCAGGACGGCAGAGCGTGCAGGGGACCGGACCGCTCCGTCACGCACCAGCGCGCGGCGGAGCGGTCCGGTCCGTCACCGTCACGGCCAGGCGGCCTCGATCTTGGCGAGGGTGTCCGCCGTCGACTGCCCGGTGATCCACGCGGTCGACTCGCGCCAGAACGCTCCCGAGCCGACGGCCGCGGGCATCTGGTCCGACCCGTCGAAGCGGAACTCCGACGCCGGGTCGAGCAGGATCTCCGCCGACAGCAGGTCGATCGGGTTCACGAGGTTCGCGGTGTCGAGCCCCGTGTTCGCGGTGATCCAGCCGCCGCCCGTCTCGTCGGACGACGCCTTCGCCTTGAGGTTCGCCCACGTGTCGGTGGCCCAGAACTCCTGCAGCGCCTGCACCTCGGGACGGTCGGAGAACGCGGTGACGAACTCACCGGCACCCAGCACCGGCTTGGTCGAGGTGTCCTGCGCCGGCAGGTAGAAGGCGAACACGTCGCCGTCCTCGGCCACGGCGGTGCCCTCGGGGAAGTTGGCCGCGTAGAACGACGCCTGGCGGTGCAGCGAGCACTGCCCCTGCAGGATCGGCAGGCCGCCGTCCTGGAAGGCGGTCGTCGCGATGGTCGAGACGTCGCCGAAGCCGCCGTTCACGAAGTCCGGGTTCCTCAGGTACTCGCCCACGGCGTCGAGCGCCTGCGTCGGTACCTCGGAGTCGAACGGGATCTCGTGGGCGACCCACTGGTCGTACACGTCGGGACCGCCGACGCGCAGCACGAAGTCCTCGACCCAGTCGGTCAGCGGCCAGCCGGTCGCCTCGCCCGACGCGATGCCCGCGCACCACGGCTTGTTGTTGCCGTCGGCCGCGATCTGCTCGGACAGGGCCAGCAGGTCGTCGAGCGTCTCGGGGACCTCGTACCCGTTCTCCTCGAACTGCGTCGGCGAGTACCAGACGAGCGACTTGACGCTCGCACCCGACGGTGCGGCGTAGAACGTGCCGTCGACCGAGCCGAGCGCCTTCCACGCGTCGCCGAAGAACTCGTCGACGTTGGCCGCGACGCCGTCGGGCGCGGCGACCACGGTGCCCGTCGCGACGAGCTGGGCGAGCAGGCCGGGCTGCGGCACGATCGCGAGGTCCGGCGTGTTGCCGGCCTGCGCGCGCACGAGGATCTGCTGCTCGAACTGCTTGTCCGCCTGGTAGTCGACCGTGGCGCCCGTGCACTCCTCGAACGGCTCGAACGACGTCACGTACGGCGTGTCCTCGGGTGCGACGATCCCGGCGTAGATGGTGATCGTCTTGCCGCTCAGGTCGCCGTACTGCTCGTAGTCGGCGCAGTCGGTGTCACCACCCGCGGCGTCCGTGCCGCCGGGCGTGCCGCCCTCACCCGTGGAGCACGCCGTGAGCGCCAGGGCCGCGACCGCGGCCCCGGTCGCCAGAACGCCCGCACGCTTGCGCAGCTGCCTCATCGATCCCCCAACGTCGTCGTCTCGGATACCGGCGCATTGACCCAACGCCGATCGGGCGCGGGCTGCAACCCGTACGCGCGCGCACAGCGGTCACGATTCGGTCACATCGCGACGAAGCCGGACGATAGGCCTGTCCGCCGCTGGCACGGCGACACCAGGACACCTACCACCAGACCGAGCGTTGCCGACGGCGGCGGCCTCGATGGCAGAAGGCATCCCAGGTCAGTCGGTGTGCTTCGCCGAGGTAGCCCAGGTCTGCCAGGACCTTGCGTCCGTCGCTGGCCCAGGTCACGGCCCCGGCGTGTCGCCTACTGGGAGAGGCTCACTCACCTGCGGGCATGGAGGGATGTCCGCAGAGGGCGACGTGGGCGCCGTCCGCCTCGACGACGGCTACGTAGGTCACGCCGGCGCCTCCCGTGTCTCGGGGCTGTCGTTGCGGCGCAGGAGTTTGGAAACCGCCGATGACCTGCGAAAAGGCGACGCTGAGCGCTTCCCTCTAGCCAGTTTTGGAGTACGATACTAGTATGGAGATCAGGTGGACGGAGAGCAGCGCCAAGCACGGCATCCCGCGCGATGACGTGGTGCACGCGATGCTCAAGGCCCGGTGGCACGTGCGGTCGTTCGACACGTCGCGGGTGCCGGGTCTGGCCAATCCCGACCTCTACATCGGTCCCACGCGGGCCGGTGGACTGATCGAGGTGATGGCGTCCGTCGACCCGGCGGTCGGGGTGCTGTGGGTGTTCCACGCGATGCCCGCCCGTCCGAAGATCATCGCCAAGGCCAAGGAGGCCACGAAGTGAACCACACCCCCGCCGAGCGGCCGCAGGATCAGGCCGCGACCGAAGCGGCGCTGAACGCCTACGCCGAGCACGTGGCGTCCGACGACTTCGAGCTGCCGGAGGGTGCCGTGGTGCACCGCGGCAGCCCGGAGGCCGGCCGTGCGTTCCTCGAGCAGTTCGTGGACGCCGACGAGCTGGACCGCATCGCGCGCGGTGGCCGGCCCAGCCTGTCGGGCGCGGGGACGTCCCCCAAGAGGCAGGTGCGCCTGCCTGCCGACGTCGACGCCGCGCTCACCGCGCTGGCCGAGCGTCAGGGCCGTAAGCCGTCCGTGCTCATGCGCGAGGCGATCGAGACCTACGTGCGCAGCGCGTAGCGGAAGGAGCAGGCACGACGTCGACGACGTCGACGAGCCACAACAGAAGAAGTGCCCCGACGGTGCGCTGACACCGCCGCCGACCCCCTACCCGACCTGACTCGTGCCACGTGACGGCGACTGCTGGCTCGTCTTCGCGTTAGTGCTGGCCAGGGCGTCGCGGACGCGCTGCTTGACACACCACGGTCGGTGTTTGTGGTGTTCGTGCGGAAGTCTCCGGGCCGGTCGGGGCGACGAAGGCCCAGATCGCCGAGCGTCGCGATGGCCGTGACGTGGTGTTGGAGCACGTCGGCACAGCGCACGGCTAGGCAGAGCTCGCGGCGCTGATGGCGGTGGCCCGCGGCAAGCTCTATCCCGGCCAGGGCGAGCTCCGGCTCGACCGTGACGCCGGTCCCGAGGGTGTCGGTAGGGCTCGCCAGGCGGTGATCACGCGCAAGGCCAACGCGGTGTTGTGGCAGGTGTTGCGGGCCGGCTACGACCGGCTGGGATTCGACGTGATCGGCGATGAGGGGTTCGCTCAGCTGGTCCTGGCGCGGATCGTGGAGTCGACCAGCAAGGCTGACTCACTACGTGTCCTCGACGAGCTCGGGATCCAGCACCCGTCGCTGCCCACCATGTTCCGGTCCCTGCATCGGGCACAAGGTCGTGACTACCGGGCCACGATCGCTGAGCCCGGATCCGCCGGGTCGACTTCGTGAGGGGTCATGTTCGGGTTGTCCGCGTCGAGCTGACGCACGTGGCCGAAGGCATAGGCCCGCAGGTGGGTGCCCAACGTCGTGGGCGCCGGTGCCCCGGGCAGCAGCCGGTCCATCGCGCCGAGGCGCAGCACGGCCGGGTCCTCGAAGCTGTCCGCACCGGCGACCATCCCAGCGACCTTCCCCGGCGCGTGCGCACCGCCCGACCCGGGCACCCTCACGTGCTCGGGCCGCCAGCGCACCGAGCCCGGCCCGTTGGGCCAGCGCCGTCACCGGCACCGGCCCGCGGTCGACACCAGGGTCGGATCATCGAAACACGCAGACTTCACATGGCAGAATCGCACTGACCGAATGCCCTTCTCCGGGCACCAACAGGAACCTCGACAATTCCTATCGTCCCAGGTCAGAGGGGCATCCGCGTCTCACGACGCACGCAAGAGCCCAACTCCATCGGCGGATCCGCACTCAAGCGTCACCCGTCAGGCGACTTCGGTTTCTCATGCGCTCAACACCCGTCGAGCGCCTCCTTACTCGCCACTGGTCCGCAGATGTTCGACTAGTGGTCGCTGGTCGCTGGTCGGTGTGGAGCTGCTCGTTCCGGGGTGCCGGGCCAGGCGTCGCGCACCTGTGACTGCCGCCGCCCCGATCCAGGCCCCGAGCCCGGCCAGGATGACGTCGTCGAGCACGGCTGACCTGCCACCCAGGAAGAACTGGGTCGCTTCGATCACAAGCCCGAGGGCGAGGAACGTCAGCACGACCCGTCGCACTGCGTGTCCACGGCGGAGCGTCATGAGCGCACCACCGGCGGCGAACAGGATGAGGTTCCCGCCGATCTGCACGACCGGCACCTCCCAGTGGGCCGACGACGTCACCAGGTCCGTGATGTCTCCGAAAGGCACGAGCTGAACACTCGGTTCCATGCCCGGAAGCCCCGCACCCGCACCCGGCGACAGCGTCAAGACTGCGACGCCGACCACCCACACGGCAAACAGCCCGTCGTAGCAGGCGCGCCGCACGGCACCCCAGGTGCGTTCGCCGTCGGCGTGCACCCAGCTCGCCAGAGAGACCGCGACGAATGCTATCGAGCTCACGACGAGCGCGAGCGGGACCAGGATCGAGAAACTGCGCCAGAGCTGGACCATGAATCTCCTCGGACGACGATTATCGCGCTGGCGATCTCAGGGGTAGGTCGGGGTTCCGCTCCCCCTGAGAGTGACACCCTCTGGCGTCGTTGTGATGGCAGATCGATAGGTTCCAGCGGATGTGCTCCAGGTGTTCGTTTCGGCCCATCGGCACAGATGGGCTCGGTCGGTGTAGTTCACCCAGGATGAACCCGACTTGCGCTGTGGCGTGATGTAGTAGCTCTTTCCGGTCTGGCCACCGCAAGAGAGGTTCGAGCGGCAGATGCCAGCATCCCCCACGATCAGAAGTGAGATCGCAGCGGGTGGAGCCAGGCACTCGAGCATGCTCAGTGGGTGGCCGACACCGGCTACATCGCGCACACCGCGACCACCCCGATCACCAAGGCCCGCGGCGGCGAGCGGACCGAGCTCGAGAAGGTCTGGAACGCCTCGGTCGCGTCCATCCGCCGCAGTCGGACGCACCATCTCCCACCTGAAGAACTGGAAGATCCTCGCCACCGGATACCGCGGCCCACTCACCGAACTACCCACCATCATCCGCACCGTCACCAACCTCGAGCTCTACCGACTCGACTGGTGACCGTGAACAACCCTCTCAGTGTCACCGTCCTTTGAGCAGAACATTCGATGAAGCCTTTCGCGACCGACGTCGGCGGTCGACGGCACTGTCAGAACCCGTCGACGGTGATGAACCACGTCGGCGGCGGGCACTGCCGCACGACCGACGGAATGTTCGTCGCGTTGTTCATCCACGGCATCATCGCGTAGTACTGGTCGGCAGTGTGGAAACGGTCGACGAACTCCTGGAGCGACGGCGGCTCCTCGGACTCGACACCGATCTCCGTGAAGCACTCGTGAGCCTCCACCTCCTGCTGGTAGAGCTCCTCGATCTGCTCACGGGACCACTTGGAGAAGTCGTTCGCGCGATTCCACCCGCTCGACTCTGAGCATTCCTCGTGGGCCGCGTCGTAGGCGGAGGTCTGGTCCGCCTTCATGGGAGCGGAGTCCGTCCCGCCCGACCACGACGGGGTCACCTCCCACCCGGCGTCGCGCATGCACCGCAGGTACCGCTCGGTCGTGGGGGCCCGGACCATCCCCTCGGGGAACAGGTCGTCCTGCGAGGCCGCAGCCGTGGGAACCTCCTCGGGGCTCGAGCAACCCCCGACCGTCAGCACCACGACCACCGCGACCACGAGCAGCCCCGTGACCCGACGACCACCGACCCCAGCCGCCTTGACCAGCGAGGACGCACGCGTCACCACGCGACTCCCTCGACCGCCGAGGAGCACGTCCTCACGAGCCGCACCTCACCGAGGGCTGAGAGCAGAAGTATCCGGAGGTGCTCGCCGCCCAGTTGACCGAGAGCCAGCTCGTGCCCACGACCGAGGCACCCCCGGGGAACGTGAACCTCGCCACGTCGCAAGCCTTCCGGTTCTGCCACGAGCCCGTGCCGGACGCGCTCGCGTGGATCCGCAGCGTGACGACGCTCACGTAGGTGCAGTTGATGGAGGCGCTCGCACTGGCGGCCGCCGCCGGCGACGCGCCCGCGAACGCCATTCCTGCCGCCGCCACGGCAGCCAGAGCGAAGCGCGCGGCGCCATTTCCACGGAAGACTCATTCCACATCCCTTCAGTTGTCTATTCAGCCGAGCCTTCCACGACCGACGCGCCGACTCTGGCACACCCCCTTGACAGCGGTCAACGCTCTGCATGAGTACCATCGCCGCCATGCTCCGGGTCAGTGCAGACACCACCCGCCCCCGTTCCCGTTCTGCCGCCCGGCTCGCCGGGGGCGTCCTGGCGCTGGGGGCTGCGGCCGCACTCGGATGGGCCGGTGCCACCGTCTTCGCGCCGCCCGAGGCGGTGACCGCCGCGTCGCCCTGGACGACGGTCGAGGTCGCGCCGGGCGAGGTCGGCTCCTCGATCTCCCTCAACACGGTCGTCACGTGGGACGAGGTGCCGGCCGGGACGAACCAGGCGGCCGGGACGGTCACGACCGTCGACGTCGCCACCGGTGACGAGGTCGCGGCGGGCCAGCGCCTGTACAGCGTCGACCTGCGACCCGTCGTCGCCGCGCAGGGGCAGGTCCCGGCGTTCCGCCCGCTCGCGCGTGACGACCGGGGCGAGGACGTCCGGCAGCTCCAGGACCTCCTGCGCGCGACCGGGCACCTGACCTCCGCCCGCGACGCCGTGTTCGACGCGGCGACCGAGCGCGCGGTGCGCTCGTGGCAGCTCTCGCTCGGCGTCGAGCGCGACGGCCAGGTCCGCCAGGGCGACGTCGTGTACCTACCTACGCTGCCCGCCCGGGTCCGGCTCGACGACGAGCACGTGACCCGCGGCGCCGCACTCGCAGGCGGAGAATCGACCGTGATGGTCCTGGCCGCGCAGCCGGACTTCACGATGCCCGTCGACAGCACGCAGGCCGCCCTCATGCCGGTCGGCACGGCCGTTACCCTGCGGGTCGACGACCTCACCTGGCAGGCGACCGTCGCGTCGCACACGCCGGACACCGAGTCCGGGGCGGACATGGTGTCCATCGGGCTCGCACCCGCCGAGGGCGCGTCGATCTGCGGCGACGGGTGCGGCCGGCTGCCCGTCGGCGACCGCACCATCATCCCCTCGACGGTCGTCACGCAGCCCACCGTCGAGGGTCTCGTCGTGCCGTCGTCGGCGCTGCGGTCGCACGCCGACGGCGAGGTCGTCGTCGTGGACGGGGCCGGCGACGAGCACACCGTGACGGTCGTCGCGTCCGCACGCGGGATGTCGGTCGTCGAGGGTGTCACCGCAGGGCTGCGCGTGCGGGTCCCCGCCGACGCGGACCCGTCGTGACCCCGGTCCTCGCGGCCGACGGCCTGACCTTCCGGTACGACCCTGCCGCCCCGCTGCTGGAGGACTGGTCGGTCGAGGTCGGCGCGGGTGAGGTCGTCGCCGTCACCGGGCCGTCCGGGCGCGGCAAGTCCACACTGCTGTACCTGCTCGGCCTCATGCTCGCGCCGCGCGCGGGGCGCGTGCTGCTGGACGGGCAGGACGTCACGACGCTGCCGGACGCACGACGCGCCCGCCTGCGCGCGCACCGCTTCGGCTTCGTGTTCCAGGACGCCGCGCTCGACCCCACGTGCACGGTCCTCGACAACGTGCTCGAGACCGCGCTGTACCGCGGCGACGACCGTGCGACGGCGACCAGGCGCGCCGCTGAGCTCATGGCCGAGTTCGGCGTCGCGCTGCGGGCCCACGCCCGGCCCGGGCAGGTGTCGGGCGGCCAGGCGCAGCGCATCGCCCTCGCGCGCGCTCTCCTCGGGGAACCTGACGTCGTCCTCGCCGACGAGCCCACCGGCAACCTCGACCCCGAGTCGGCGACCGTCGTGCTCGACGCGCTGCACCGTCAGGCCGGCCGCGGCGCCGCCGTGCTCGTGGTCACGCACGACCCGCGCGTCGTCGCGCGTTGCGACCGCGAGGTGGTCCTGTGAGGCCCCGGGCAGGGGCCCGACGAGGGTCTGCGGTGCTCCGGGAGGCGGTGGCGGCGGCCCGCTCCGCTCCCGTGGCCTCGCTCCTCACGCTCGTGGTCATCGCGGCCATGTGCGCCGCCGTGCTCCTCACCTCCGGCCGGACGGTCGGCGCGCAGCGCGCCGTGCTCGGATCGATCGACTCGGCGGGCACCCGCACCGTCGTCGCCCGCGCGGACGTCGCGGCCGGCGTCGACACGACCGTGCTCGACCGCCTCCGCGGGATCGGCGGCGTCGAGTGGACCGCGGCGTTCGGGCCGGCACGGGACGTGCGCAACGCCGCCTTCCCGGGTGGGACCCGTGTGCCGCTGCGGCAGGCGTGGGGCGACGACTGGGCCCTGCTGGGGCTCGACGGCACGCCGCGCGGCGACGTCGCGTACGGCTCGCCACAGGCGATGGAGCAGCTGGGCCTGACCGACGGCGCCGGGCAGATCGGCGACCCGGACGTCGGCGGCTGGTCCGCCGTCGGGCCCGTGCCCGTCCCGGACCACCTGGCCGTGCTCGAGCCGCTTCTCGTCGCGCCGCAGCCACCCGGTGATCCGGCACCCGTCGCGCTCGTCGTGGTGGTCGCGGAGTCACCGGATCTCGTCGCACCCGTCGCCGAGGCGCTCACGGGCGTCCTCGCCCCCACCGACCCGACGCGCGTGACGGTCGAGACCAGCCAGTCGCTCGCCGAGCTGCGGACCCTCGTCGACCGTCAGCTCGGCGCGTTCGGACGTGCCCTGACCCTCGGGATCCTGGCCCTGACCGGCCTGCTGACCGCCGCGACACTGCACGGCGTCGTCACGCTGCGCCGCAAGGACTTCGGCCGGCGCCGCGCGCTGGGAGCGAGCCGTGGCCTCGTCGTCGTTCTGCTCCTCACGCAGACGGGTGTCGTGGCGGTCGGCGGTGCGGTGCTGGGGTCCGCGGTCGCAGTCGGCGTGCTGCTCCCCTCCGGGGACCCGCTGCCGGGGGTCGCGTACACCGTCGCGGTCGCGGTGCTCGCCGTCACGACGGCGCTCGGCGCGGCACTGGTACCGGCGACAGCCGCCGCCCGGCGCGACCCGATCACCGAGCTCCGCGTCCCCTGAACCTCTGCGGCGCTCGCACGCCGCCGGGCGTCCGGATCCTCACGGTCAGACGAGCACGCGACGCAGCACCGCCACCGCGCCGTCGTCCTCGATCGTGCCCGTGACCTCGTCGGCCGCGGCGCGCACGACGTCGCTCGCGTGCCCCATCGCGACGCCGCACGCCGCCCACCGCAGCATCTCGAGGTCGTTCTCGCCGTCGCCGATCGCGAGCGTCTCGTACGGCTCGACGCCCAGCTCGCGGCGCACCTCCTCCAGGGCCGACGCCTTGGAGACGCCGCCGGGCGTCAGGTCGAGCCACGCCGTCCAGCCGACGGCGTACGTCACCTCGTGCAGGCCGACGCGCTCGACGATCTCGTGGAACTCCTCGGGCGTGCTCTGGGGGCTGCGGATGACGACGCGCGTGGCGGGCGCGGCCGCGAGCTCGTCGAACGTCACGACCGTGTGCTCGCCGCTGAGCTCGTGCTCCGGGAACGGCGCCGAGACCAGGAACCCGACGCCCAGGTCCTCGACCGCGTACAGCGCGTCGGGGATCTCCAGCGCGATCGCCCGCAGCGCGGGGCCGGGGTCGAACGTCACGGTGCGGGCCAGCGTGTAGCCGACGTCCTCGCCCGGGTCGAGCCGCGCCGTGACGGCGCCGTTGGAGCACACGACCGGGCCCTGCGTCAGGCCCAGGTCGAGCGCGACCTCGACCGCCGAGTGCGCAGAGCGCCCCGTGGACAGCACGACGTGCACGCCCGCGGCGACGAGCGCGGTCACGGCCTCCCGCACGTCGTCGCTGATCACGCCGTCGTACGACATGAGCGTGCCGTCGACGTCGAGCGCGACCAGCCGCGTGCGGCTCACCGGACCGGCTCCAGGACCTCGAGGCCGCCCAGGTACGGCCGCAGGCCCTCCGGGACCCGCACCGACCCGTCGGCCTGCTGGTGGTTCTCGAGCAGCGCGACGATCCAGCGCGTCGTGGCGAGCGTGCCGTTGAGCGTCGCGACGGTCCGCGTGCCGTCGTCGGTGCGCTCGCGCACCCCCAGGCGGCGGGCCTGGAACGTCGTGCAGTTGGAGGTCGACGTGAGCTCCATCCACCGCTGCTGGCTGGGCAGCCACGCCTCGCAGTCGAACTTGCGCGCGGCGCTGGACCCCAGGTCGCCGGCGGCGGTGTCGATGACGCGGTACGGCAGGTCCGCGAGGGCGAGCATCTCCTTCTCCCAGGCGAGGAGCCGTCGGTGCTCGTCGTACGCGTCGTCGGGCCGCGTCCAGACGAACGCCTCGACCTTGTGGAACTGGTGTACGCGGATGATGCCGCGCGTGTCCTTGCCGTACGAGCCGGCCTCGCGCCGGTAGCACGCGCTCCACCCGGCGTAGCGCAGCGGACCGTCGGACAGGTCGAGGATCTCGCCGGCGTGGTAGCCGGCGAGCGCGACCTCGCTGGTGCCGACGAGGTACAGGTCGTCCACCTCGAGCCGGTAGACCTCGTCGGCGTGCGCGCCGAGGAACCCGGTCCCGGCCATGATCTCCGGCTTGACCAGCGTCGGGGTGATGGTCGGGACGAACCCGTGGCGCGTCGCGAGGTCCATGGCGGCGTTCAGCAGCGCGAGCTCGAGGCGCGCGCCGATCCCGGTGAGGAAGTAGAAGCGCGAGCCCGAGACCTTGGCGCCGCGCTCGGTGTCGATCGCGCGCAGCCCCTCACCCAGGTCCAGGTGGTCCCGCACGACGAAGTCCGGGCCGTACTCGGCGGCGAGGTCGCGCGGCGTGCCGACGTGCTCGAGGACCACGTAGTCGTCCTCGCCGCCGCTCGGCACGCCCTCCTCGACGACGTTGCCGATGCGCCGCGACAGCTCGACCGCACGCGACTCGGCGTCGGCCGCGTCGGTCTGCAGCGCCTTGACGCGCGCCGCGAGGTCCTTGGAGTGCGCGAGCAGCGCCTGCTTCTCGTCGCCCGACGCCTGCGCGACCTGCTTGCCGAGGGACTTCTGCTCGGCCCGCAGCGTCTCGTACCCGGTGAGCGCGGAGCGGCGGCGTGCGTCCGCGTCGAGCACCTCGTCGACGAGGTGCGTGTCCTCACCGCGCGCCGCCTGGCTGGCGCGCACGACGTCCGGGTCCTGACGCAGGAGCTGTAGATCGATCACCCCCCGACCCTACCGACCCCCACCCACCGCTTCCCGTCGGGCCACCCGCCGTTCCGCCCCACCCGCCCACGCCGACCGGAACCTGGCTCACCGTCCGGCGCCTCGGACGGTGAGCCAGGTTCCGGTCGGCGGTGCGGGTGGCGTCGTGGCGGGGCGTGCCGTGCGTCCGACCTGCGGCGGGGGCCCGGTCCCCGTAGATTGCGCGGCATGTCGTGGGTGGAGTGGGTCGCGGTGGTCGCCGGTGCGCTGGCGGTCGTCGCCCTCGGGCTCGGTCTGTGGGTCTGGCAGCAGCAGCGGCGCCTCCGCGTGCACCTGGGCACCCCGACGACGACGCCCGCGGCCGCCGAGGAGCGCACCGCGGGCCAGCTCGTCGCGTTCGTCGCCAACCCGTCCAAGCCCGACGTCGCGGCCCTGCGCGCGGCCGTCCGCAAGGCGGCGTCCGAGCAGTACCTGCCGGAGCCGATGTGGCTCGAGACCACCGTCGAGGACCCCGGGGTCGGGCAGGCGCGGCAGGCCGTCGCGGCCGGGGCCGACCTGGTCGTCGCGGTCGGTGGCGACGGCACCGTGCGCGCGGTCGCCGAGGCGCTCGCCGGCAGCGGCGTGCCGATGGGGCTCATGCCGCTGGGCACGGGCAACCTGCTCGCACGGAACCTCGACGTCCCGCTCAACGACCCGCTGGCCGCGCTGCAGCTCGCGCTCGACGGGCGGGACAAGCCCATCGACGTCGGCTGGCTGCGCGTGCTGCGCTGGGAGTCCGACGTCGACGACGACGTCGCCGAGGCGTCCGACGACCTGCCCGCCGACACCGACCAGCCGCGCGACCACATCTTCCTCGTCATCGCCGGGCTCGGGTTCGACGCCGCGATGGTCGCCGACGCCGACGACGACCTCAAGGCGAGGATGGGCTGGGTCGCCTACTTCGTCGCCGGTGTGCGGCACCTGCACGGGCGCCGCCTGAAGGTCCAGCTCACGCTCGACGACCGGCCCGTGCAGCACGTGCGCGTACGCAGCCTGCTCGTCGGCAACTGCGGCCGGCTGCCCGGCGGCATCACGCTCCTGCCGGACGCGGTCCTCGACGACGGCGTGCTCGACATCGCGGCCATCGACACGCGCGGCGGCATCGCCGGCTGGGCGCAGCTCTTCGGCGAGGTCGTGCTGCAGGGCATCGGCGTGCGCAACGAGCTGCCCGCCAAGATCGGCCGCATCGACCACACGCGCGCCCGCAGCGTCCACCTCACGGTCGCGGGCGGCGAGCACGTGCAGGTCGACGGCGACATCGTCGGGCGCGCGAGCGAGGTCGACGCGCGCGTCGACCCCGGCGCGCTCGTCGTGCGCGTCGCCCGCTGACGCGCCGGCACGGTCACCGGGTCAGGCGGTGTCGCCCGCCCGCAGCCGCTGCAGCCACGCCCGCGCCTCGACGAAGTCGGCGTCCGACGTCCCGACGTGCACGAGCGGCGTCACCGCGTCGGCCCGCGGGTACGAGCCCAGGAACCGCACGTACGGGCACCGCCGGTGCAGCCCCATGAGCACCTCGCCCATGCGCTCGTCGGTGACGTGCCCCTCGGCGTCGATCGAGAACGAGTACCGGCCCAGCGCGTCGCCGATGGGCCGCGACTCGATGCGCGACAGGTTCACGCCCCGCACCGCGAACTGCTCCAGCATCGCGAGCAGCGCCCCCGCCTCGTTGTCCGGCAGGTGCACGACGAGGGTCGTCTTGTCGGCGCCGGTCGGGGCCGGGACGTCGCCCGGTGGCCCGACGACGACGAACCGGGTGAGCGCCGACGGGTTGTCGGCGACCCGCTCGGCCAGGGGCGCGAGCCCGTAGGTCCCGACGGCCGCGGGCGGGACGAGCGCGGCGTCGAACGCGAGCGGGCGGGCCGACGCCCCGTGCCCCGCCGCCTCCGCCAGGAGCGCCGCCGGCGCCGTGTTGCTCGTCGCCGGCACGTGCACCGCGCCCGGGACGTGCGCCGCGAGCCAGCGTCGGCACTGCACCCACGCGTGCGGGTGCGCGCTGACGCGCCGCACGTCCGCGAGCCGCGTGCCCGGTGCCGCGACGAGCGTGAACTGCACGGGCACCAGCACCTCGCGCGTGATGACGAGGGCCGAGCCGGCGGCCAGCGAGTCGAGCGTCGCCGTGACACCGCCCTCGGCGGTCGACTCGATCGCGACGACCGCACGGTCCGCCACGCCCGACCGGACCGCCGCGATCGCGGACCCGACGTCCGTCTGCGGCAGGTACACGGCGTCGTCGGGCGACGCGACCTGGCGCAGCGCCTCCTCCGTGAACGTGCCCGCCGGCCCGAGGTACGCGTAGCGCAGCACGACCATCGACCCTCCCACCTCGTGGGCCTGGCGGCCCGTCGGCTCGTGCGCCGCCGTGTCCCCGGACGGGTGCCGGACGTGGCGCGACCGCACGCGCGGCCCCGCCGAGCCTAGTGCGCGCCCGTACCCTGGGGCGGTGCCCCGGTCCCTGCGCGCGCTCGCCGCTGCCCTGCTCGCCGCACTCGCGGTGCTGCTGGGCACCCCGGCGCAGGCGCTCGACCCCGCGGTCCCCGAGCCCGTCCCCGGTCCCGTCGTGCTCGTCGGCGTCACGGGCCTGCGCTGGGACGACGTCGGGTCGCTGACGACGCCCGCGCTGTGGGGGCTCTCGCGCGAGGGCTCCGTCGGGACGGTCGCGACGCGCTCGGTCCGCTCGCGGAACTGCCCCGCCGACGGCTGGCTCGCGGTGTCGGCCGGCAACCGTGCCGCGGACCTCGTCGCCGACGACCGGACGTGCCGCGCGCTGCGCGACCCCGGGGAGTCCGGTCAGGTGCCGGGCTGGGACGACTACCTCGCCGCGGCGGCCGCCGAGTCGTACGGTGCGCGACCCGGGATGCTCGGCGACCTCCTCGTCCGCACCGGCACCACCGCGACCGGCGTCGGCCCGGGCGCGGCGATCGCGCTCGCCGGGTCGGACGGCCTGCCCGTCGGGACGCACCAGCGCGTGCCGTCCGACCCGCGCGCGCTCGCGCGGGCCGTGCGCGCCGCCGCGGGCGCGTCCGACCTGCTGGTCGTCGACGCGGGCCAGATCCGCGACCCCGGGTTCGCCACCGTGGCGCGCCTGCCCTCCGCGACGCCGACCGCCGTGCCCGAGGCCGAGCTGCCCGGCCTGGGCGGCGCCGACGACCTGCCGGACTCCGAGGCCATCGTCGAGCCGACGCGCGCGCAGCAGGCCGTGACGGTCGACGCGCGCATCGACGCGGTGCTCGACGGCCTGGCCGGCCACGACGCGACCGTGCTCATCGTGTCGCTCGCCGACTCGGGCCGGTCCGCGCTGCAGCTCGCGGTCGCCACCGGCCCGCGCCCGCTCGGCGAGCCGTTCGCGGCCAGCGAGCTGACCTCCGGCTCGACGCGCCAGCCCGGTGTCGTGCAGACGACAGACGTCACCCCGACCCTGCTGTCGCTGCTGCTCCTCGACGACGAGGCGCCCGCGCTGCCCGGTGCGCGGATCGTGCCCGTCGACGCCGCAGCGACGGGCGGCGCGCGCGTCGCACGGCTGCTGGACGTGCAGCAGGAGGCGACCGCGATCACGCGGGTCTCCGGCGCGTTCTCGGCGCGCCTCGTGCTGACGCAGGCGGCGCTGTTCGTCGCCGCGGCGATCGTGCTGGTCACCCGCGGCCGCGCGGCGCGCGCACCGCTGCGTCCCGCGCTGCGTGTGCTGCAGGTCGGCGCGCTCGCGCTGGGTGCCGCGCCCGTCGCGTCGTTCCTCGTGGGCCTCGTGCCGTGGTGGCGCGCCGACCGCCCGGCGACCGCCTTCTGGGCCGTGCTGCTCGGTGGGGTCGCCGTCATCACCGGTGCGGCGCTCGCGGGCCCGTGGCGCCGCCACGTGCTGGGCCCGGCGGGCGTGGTCGCGGGTGTCACGGTCGTGACCCTGGCCGTCGACGCGGTCACGGGCTCGCACCTCGTCATCGACTCCCCGATGGGCGCCCACCGGCTCGTGGCCGCGCGCTTCTACGGCATGAGCAACCAGGCGTTCGCGCTGATCACCGCCGCGGGGGTGCTGGTCGCGGTGGTCGTCGCGGACCGGCTGCTGCGGGCCGGGCGACGGCGCGCGGCGGTCGCGGCCGTGGTCGCGACCGGTGCGGTGCTCGTCGTGGTCGACGGCGCACCGTCGTGGGGCGCGGACTTCGGCGGACCGCCCGCGATCATCCTGGCGTTCGCGATGCTCGCGGTGGCCGTGAGCGGGCGGCGCGTGTCGTGGCGGCTCGTGCTGCTCGTGGGCGTGATCGGCGTGGTCGTGGTGCTCGGCTTCGCGTTCCTCGACTGGATGCGGCCCGTCGCGGACCGCACCCACCTGGGCCGGTTCCTCGACACGGTGCTCGACGGCGGGCTGTGGGACGTCGTGTGGCGCAAGCTGTCGGTGAACCTGCGCGTGCTCACGTCGTGGCGCTACCTGGTGCTCGCGATCGGCGGCGTCGCGCTCACGTGGCTCGTGCTGGCCGGGCCCCGCGCGCGCCGCGGTGGGCTGCTGGGGACGGGGTCGCCGCTCGCGGGGCTGCAGCGCGAGGTCCCGCTGCTGCGGCCCGCTGTCGCCGCGACGGGTGCCGCCCTGACCGTCGGGTTCCTCATGAATGACTCGGGGATCGTGGTGCCGGCCCTGGGGATCGCGGTCGCGGTCCCGTGCCTGGTCGCGGCGGCCGCGCAGTGGCGGCTCGACGCGGGCGCGGACTTCGTCGAGGACGTCAGCGACCCGGACGCTGCTCCCGCGGCGAGATCGTCTGCCTGACGTTCGACGCGGCGACGCGCGCCCGGCGCGCGTTCACGGCGAGCTGCACGTCGCGGTACTGCGCGGCACGGTGGAGCTGCCCCTTGAGGTCGGAGCCCGACGGGCGGTGCCGCAGCTCGCACGGGACCTCGAGGACCCGGAACCCGAGCCGCAGCAGGTCGATCGTCATGCCCGCCTCGACGCCCCACCCGCGCGCGAGCGGCGTCGCGGCCTCGAACGCCTCGCGCGTCAGGCAGCGCATGCCGGACAACGGCTGCGTGGGCGTCCACCCCGTCATCGACGCGATCGCGCGGCGCGCGGCCCCGACGACGAGGCCGCGGCCGCCCGCGCCCGGCTGCGGCGGGAGCAGCGCGATCGTGAGGTCCGCGATCCCCTCGATCACCGGCGGCACGAGGGGCGCGGTGTTGACGGCCGTGTCGGCCAGGTCGCCGTCGACGAACAGCAGGTGGCGGGCCGGGCGGTCCGGGGCGTCGCGCATCGCAACGACCGCCGCACCCGTCTCCATCGCGGCCGCCTTGCCGCGGTTGTGCGAGTGCCGGACCACCACGGCGCCGGCCTCGCGCGCGACGTGCTGCGTGTTGTCCTCCGACCCGTCGTCGACGACGAGCACGAGGTCGACGTGCGGGATCGCGCGCGCCGAGCGCACGGTCGCGGCGATCCGCCGGGACTCGTCCTTGGCCGGGATGATGACCGCGACGCGCTGCCGCTGCTTGTGCCCGCGGCCCTTGCGCTGCACGAGCGCGTCCGCCGCGGTCGCGGTCGCGTCGGCAGGTGCGCCCAGGGTCTCGTCGGCCACCGGCAGGACGGCCTCGCTCCCCGTGCGTGTCACGGTCCCCACCCTATCGACCGCAGCCGACGCGCCGCCTCACGGGCGAGGGGTGAGACGCGCCCCCACCCCGCTCCCACCGCGAGGGAGCACGTCCGGTACCCACGGAGCACGCGACGACACCATCCGTCGGTGCGGGATGTGCTCCCTCGCGGTGGGGTGAGCCGGTGCGGGGGCTAGCGCAGCGTGACCTGGCGGGCCACGAGGCCCGCGCGGGCGCGGCGGGCGTTCGCGTCGAGCGGCGTCTCGTCGGCCATGGCGGCCTCGAGGCGGGGCGCGAAGTCGGCGACGGGCTTCTCGACGTCCTCGGCCTCCGAGCCGCGCGCGAGCTCCCACACCGGAACGACGATGCCCGCGGCGCGGAAGTAGCCGATGAACTTGCCGTCGTCGAACCCGGACTCACGGCGCGAGTACAGGCGCGCGAGGCCGTCGAGCACGACCTGCTCGTCGGCCGGCTGCGCCCACCGCAGGTACTCGCGGGCGCCCATGCGGCACCAGTATGCCGACCCGACGGACCCCACGCGACGGGTGTCGATGATGCCGGCGTCGGCCTCCTCGATCGCGGCCTGCAGGTCGGGGGTGACCTCGGTGCTCGGGTCGAGCCAGTAGGAGAAGCTCTCCTCCACCGTGACCTCGAACGGCACGGACAGGTCGAGCACGTCCTGCAGGCGCGGGCCGGGGGTCGGCAGGCCGATGGTGTCGATCGCGGTGCCCGGCTCGGCGTCGAGGGCCAGGAGCAGTGCGGTGGCGACGTCGCGGCTCGCGTCGCCCGAGCTGGTGCCGGTCTGCAGCGCGACGAGCACGGCACCGTCCGCGCGGTGCAGCGCGGCCCAGCTGTTGGGCAGCACCGTGGTGACGACGACGTCGCGCGCGCCGTGCTCGGCGGTCGTGCGGGCGGTCGCGGTCGCGGCGGGCACGAGCTCGCGCAGCGCGACCCAGTCGGGCTCACCGGGCAGCCCCTCGAACGGGCGCAGCACGAACTCGGGCGTGTTCTTGGCCATGCGTGCACCCTACCGACCCGCCGTTCACCCGCGACATCGCCCGCGGCGCCGACGACGGCCCTCCGCACGACGGCACCGGCGAGCCCGAGGCCCTCACGCACGGCTTCCAGGGGTGCTGGTCGCGCCGCATCACCGACGAGCACCGTCGCGTCGACGAGGTCGTCGGCGACGAGATCCGCGTGGCCGCGGGCCGGTACCACGACGAGGAGCAGAGGACCCCGCACGACCACGTGCGCGCCGGGGGTCCGCTGCGGGAGGATCGTCCTATGGATCCGCGCGCCGGCACCCTCGCCCAGCCCTCCGACCTCGTCGACCTCGACGCCCTCCTGGCGGCGTACCACGACCGCCTCCCCGATCTCGACGACCCGGCGCAGCGGGTCGCGTTCGGCACGTCGGGCCACCGCGGCTCGTCGCTCGACGGCGCGTTCAACGAGGCGCACATCGTGGCGATCACCGCCGCGATCGTGGAGTACCGCCGCGGCCAGGGCACCGACGGTCCCCTGTTCATCGGCCGTGACACGCACGCGCTGTCGGAGCCGGCGTTCACGACGGCCCTCGAGGTGCTCGCCGCGGCGGGCGTCGAGGTGCACGTCGACGCGCGCGGCTCGTGGACGCCGACACCCGCGGTGTCGCTCGCGATCCTCACGCACAACGGCGCGGCGACGGGTGCCGGCGTGCGCACGCAGGGCCCCGGCCTGGCCGACGGGATCGTCGTGACCCCGTCGCACAACCCGCCGCGCGACGGCGGCTTCAAGTACAACCCGCCGCACGGCGGGCCCGCGGGCTCCGACGCGACCGGCTGGATCGCCGACCGGGCCAACGAGATCCTGCGGACCGGCTGGCGGGACGTGCCGCGCGTCGGCGTCGAGCGGGCGCTCGCTGCCGACACGACGCGCAAGCACGACTACCTGACGTCGTACGTCGACGACCTCGCGAACGTGCTCGACCTCGACGCGGTCCGCGCCGCCGGCGTGCGCATCGGCGCCGACCCGCTCGGCGGCGCGTCGGTCGAGTACTGGGGCGCGATCGGCGAGCGGTACGGGCTCGACCTGACGGTCGTGAACCCCGAGGTCGACCCCCGCTGGTCGTTCATGACGCTCGACTGGGACGGCAAGATCCGCATGGACTGCTCGTCGCCGTACGCGATGGCCTCGCTGCTCGAGCGCATGCAGCCCGGGGCGGACGGCCGCGCGCCGTTCGACGTCGCGACGGGCAACGACGCGGACTCCGACCGCCACGGCATCGTGACGCCCGACGCGGGCCTCATGAACCCCAACCACTACCTCGCGGTCGCGATCGCCTACCTGTACGGCGGCGCGCGCCCCGGGTGGCCCGCGGGCACCGCGATCGGCAAGACGCTCGTGTCGTCGTCGCTGATCGACCGCGTCGCCGCGTCGCTCGGCCGCCGCCTGCTGGAGGTGCCGGTCGGGTTCAAGTGGTTCGTGCCGGGGCTCATCGACGGGTCCGTCGGCTTCGGCGGCGAGGAGTCCGCCGGGGCGTCGTTCCTGCGCACGGACGGCACGGTGTGGACGACCGACAAGGACGGCATCCTGCCCGCGCTGCTGGCCTCGGAGATCCTCGCGACGACGGGGAAGAGCCCGTCGCAGCACCACGCCGAGCTCGTCGACCGGTTCGGCGAGTCGTTCTACGCGCGCGTCGACGCGCCCGCGACGCGCGAGCAGAAGGCGACGCTCGCCGCGCTGTCACCCGAGCAGGTCACCGCGACCGAGCTGGCCGGTGAGCCGATCACGGCCCGGCTCACGCGCGCACCCGGCAACGACGCGTCGATCGGTGGTCTGAAGGTGACGACGCGCAACGCGTGGTTCGCGGCCCGGCCGTCGGGCACCGAGGACGTCTACAAGATCTACGCCGAGTCGTTCGTCTCCCCCGAGCACCTGGCCCAGGTGCAGGAGGCCGCGAAGGACGTCGTCTCCCAGGCGCTCGACGCCTGACGGAGCCGGGTCGCTCCCTCACTCCCCCCCGGGTGTGAAGGAGCGACCCGGCTCGCGCACCACGACCGGACCGCTCTCTCACCCCCTGTCGAGAGAGCGGCCCAGGGTCCCCACCTCCCGTGCGGGGGTGGGGACGATGGAGCCGGGCCGGCCTCCCAGCGGGGGCGGGGGACCGGCCCGGCGGCCGGGGGACGGGCGTCAGGCGGCCAGACGGCCCAGACCCGTGAACTCCCAGCCCGCGGCACGCCAGTCGGCGGCCGGCAGCTTGCCCCGGGCGTCGATGACGCGCGGCGTGCGGGTCAGGCCCGCGAGGCGCTGCGGGTCGGTGCCCACGAACTGGTCCCACTCGGTGAGGACGAGCAGCACGTCGGACTCCTCCACGGCCTCGTCGACGCTCGTGCCGTAGCCCAGCGTCGGGAAGGCGCGGCGCGCGGTGTCGCCCGCCTCGGGGTCGTACACCGTGACCTGGGCACCACGCAGGTGCAGGGCCGCGGCCACGTTGAGCGCCGGCGAGTCGCGCACGTCGTCCGTCAGCGGCTTGAACGCCGCCCCCAGGACGCCGACGCGCTTGTTCAGCACCGAGCCGCCGCACGCCTCGAGGGCGAGGTCGACGACGCGCTCGCGCTGGCCCATGTTGATCTCGTCGACCTGCTGCAGCAGCGAGGCCGCCCGGTTCGCGCCCAGCTCGGAGGACCGGTGCATGAGCGCGCGGATGTCCTTGGGCAGGCAGCCGCCGCCGAAGCCCAGGCCGGCGTCGAGGAACTGCCGGCCGATGCGCACGTCGTGGCCCAGCGCGTCGGCCAGGACCGTGACGTCGGCACCCGCCGCCTCGCACACCCCCGCGATCGCGTTGATGAACGAGATCTTGGTCGCGAGGAACGCGTTGGCGCTGACCTTGACCAGCTCGGCGGTCGGCAGGTCGGTCACGACGACCGGCGAGCCCTCCGCGATCGGCGTGGCGTAGACGGCGCGCAGGACGGCCTCGGCCTTCGGCGAGACGCCGCCGAGGACGATGCGGTCGGGGTGCAGCGTGTCGTCGACGGCCTTGCCCTCGCGCAGGAACTCGGGGTTCCAGACGAGCTCGGCGTCCAGGCCCGCGGGGACCTGCTCGGCGACGAGCTCACGCAGCCGCGCGGCCGTGCCGACCGGGACGGTCGACTTGCCGACGATGACGGCGTCCTTGGTGAGGTGACGCGCGATGACGCTCGTCGCGGACTCGACGTACGTGAGGTTCGCGGCGTGCGACGTGCGCTGCTGCGGCGTGCCGACGCACACGAAGTGCACGTCGGCGCCGGCGACGGCCGACGCGGCGTCCGTCGTGAAGCGCAGGCGGCCGGTCTGCAGGTTCTTCTCCAGCAGCTCGGGCAGCCCGGGCTCGAAGAAGGGGACCTTGCCGGCGGCGAGCGCGTCGACCTTGGCCTGGTCGACGTCCACGCCGACGACGTCGAAGCCGAGCTCGGCCATCGCGACGGCGTGCGTCGCGCCGAGGTAGCCGGTGCCGAAGACCGTGATCCTGAGGTTCTCCGGGGCGGCCGTGGCCGCGCCGGCGGGGCGGGTGGTGGTGCTGCGCTTGGTGCTCATGTGTCTCTTCTTCGCGTGAGTCGGTTCAGGAGCCGGGGACGAACCCGGCGGAAGGTGCGTGGATGCCGTCGACGAAGGCCCGCTGGGAGTCCTCGCGCGAGGTGATGCGCCAGTCGTTGGTGACCCGCTGCCCCTCGCTGATCGTCGTGACGGTGTGGTGGAACCAGGCGAACCCGATGACGTCGGCGTTCTGCGGCTGCGCGAGCGCGTCGAACAGGTCGGTGACCCACGCGGCCTTGTTGCCGCCGCCGGACTCCGACGCCCCGATCTCCGCGAGGATGATCGGCTTGTCCGTGATGGCGCGGAGCTGGTTCAGCGACTTGTCGAACGTCCACGAGAAGGTCGGCGTCTGGTTCGTCTCGAACGGCGGGCGGTAGTACCCGGACAGCCCGACCCAGTCGACGTACTCGTCACCCGGGTAGAGGCTGCGCGTGTACTCGAGCGGCTGGTTCAGCTTGGGCAGCCGGTTGACGATGTTCGGCGCCCAGACCCACACGGCGTACTCGTTGGCGCCCTCGGCCTCGAAGATGTCGTGGACGTGCCGCCACATCCGGACGAAGTCGCCGCGGTTGTTGCCGTTGACCTGCGCCCCGTTGTAGCCCAGCTCGGACCACGGGTACCAGGCGCCGTTCATCTCGTGGTCCAGCCGGATCGCGACCGGCAGGCCGAGCGCGGCGACGTCCCGTGCGTACTGGCGCAGGTAGTCGTCGAACGCGCCGTCGATGATGCGCGGCAGCGAGTACTCGGGGTCGGTCGGCTGGCTGTTGCTCGCCGTCATGGGACGCGACTCCCACGTGACCATGGGCAGCACGCCCTTGGTCCACGAGCGCGTGACCGCGTCGGCCCGGAACGGCGTGTCCCAGCCCTGGAAGTACCCGGCGAGGCCGGGCTGCACGCCCACGGTCGCCGCCACCTGGTCGTACTCCGCCCACGAGAACGGCGACTGGGCCGTGTACAGGCCGAAGTACCGGTCGGTGGGGTGGACGATCGCGTCCCGCGCGGGGGCGGTCGGACGGACCGGCTTGGCGGCCTCGGCGCGGGCGGCCGCGGCCTGCCGGGCGAACTCGACCTGGGACTGCGCGACGGACTCACGGATCGCGGCACCCTCGGCTGCGCCCCTCGCCTCGGCGAGCTGGCGCTCGAGCGCGGCCTTCTGCTGGGCGCGGGCCTCGGCGGCGGCGCGCTCGGCAGCCGCCTTGGCCTTGCCCCGTGCGGCGGCGGCCACCTTCTCGGCGGCGGCCTTCGCGCTGCCCCGCTGCTGCGCGGCGGCCTTGTCGGCCGCCGCCTTCTGCTGCGCGGCGGCCTTCTCGGCGGCCGCCTTCGCCGTGCCGCTGGCGGCACCGGCGGCACGCTCGGCGGCCGCCTTCTCCTGCGACGCCTTGAGGTCCGCGAGCTCGTCGTCGCGGTCCGCGAGGATCGCCGCGAGGTCCGCGTTCTCCTGCTCGAGCTGCTTCTCGGCCTCCGTCTTGAGGGGGCCGGGCGTCGCGCCGGACGGCGAGAGCCAGACGAGGCCGGTGACGGCGCCGAGCGCGAGCGCGAGCGCGAACGCGGCGAGCTTGCCGACGAGTCCGAGGCGGCCGGTGAGGGTCCACCAGTGCTTACCTGTGTGCTCAGACATAGACCACCGCCATGAGGGCGAACATGAGGAGACCGATCATGTAGGGGACGAGGACGAGGGGGTTGCGCCTGCGCCGCGGTGCGGCCTGCGTCTGCGCCTGGACCTGTGCGGCGCGGACGCGGGTCTCGGCGCGCAGCGCCACCCGGCTCGGGTTGGCGACGCCACCCGAGGTGCGCGGCGCGTCGGGCCCGGCCTGCGAGGGCAGGGCGCGACGGTCGACGACGTCGACCGGCGCGGTGCTCGACGACGTGCCCTCGAGCTGCGCCATGAGGTCCACGTCGCCGGCGTCCTGCTGCCCGGCGGTGTAGGCCCCGGCGCGGGTGCCCCACCCGGCGACGTGCGCCATGCGGAAGAACCCGAGCAGCCGGATCGGCATGAGGAAGAGCGTCGAGGTGATGATGAAGACGGGCAGCCGCAGGAAGTCCGAGGGCTTCTCCTGCAGGTGGCGGATCTGGCGGATCGCCATGGACAGCACCGACGACACGATCATGAGGCCGATGACCCACGCCCAGCCGTGCAGGCCCGTCGTGGACTGCAGCAGCGCCTGGTACAGGTTGATGCCCGTGCCGGAGACCGCGCGGTAGACCCATCCGGCGACGGTCCCGAAGAGCAGGAACGGCAGGATGATGTCGACGAGGAAGAAGATCGCCAGGACCGGCGCGTGGCCGAGCATCCAGGGCAGCATGCGCAGCGTGTTGTACTGGCTGCCGCGCGACCAGCGCAGCTGCTGCTTGTAGAGCTTCCTCAGCTCGAGCGGGGCGTCGGTGTAGACGAGGCTCGTGTGCTGGTAGACCGTGCGGTAGCCGGCCTTGAGCGTGAGGTTCGTCAGGGTGCGGTCGTCGGAGACCTCAAGGAACACCCCGAGGAACTTCTCGGTCATGAACTTGTCCATGACCTGCATGAGGATGTGCCGGCGGAACGCGATGGTGCGGCCCGGCAGGCACCCGACCTGGCCGAGCACGGACTGCGCGGGCATCGAGTAGAGCGCGCGGGTGTTCTCGAGCCAGTCGGCCCAGCGGGTGATCCACGAGCGGTTCGGCTCGAGGATGCGCTGGCGCGTCGTGACGCCGCCGACCGACGGGTCGGCGAACGGCTTGACCAGCTCGGGGAGCGTGCCGTCGGTCCACACGGTGTCGGAGTCGACGAGCACGGTGACGTCGCCGCGCGACATCTGCGTGCCGATCTTGACGGCGTTGCGCTTGCCGGGGATCGGCGTGTGGACGCGCTGCACGACGGGGCCGAACTCGTCGCAGACGGCCTCGAGCCCGGGGTTGGGTGCGCCGTTGATGACGACGATGACCTCGTCGGGCTGCTGGTCGACGATGCGGCGCAGGACGTCGCGGAAGAGGTCGAGCGGCTCGTCGACGACGGGGACGACGACGCTCGTGCTGATGTCGTAGGGGGCGGTGAACGGGCGGTAGCGCCGCGAGAGCACGACCTTGAGGATCCAGAGAGCCCAGACGATGGTCGAGAACACGGCGAAGAGGTAGATCTCGCTCTGGCCCTCGAACATGTGCCGCAGCTGCAGGATGAAGATGAACATGGGTCTCCTGTGCAGACCTGACGTGGGGGACGGGCTGACCGACGCCATCGGCGATGCAGCAGGGACAGCCGGGCGGGGCCCGGTCGGCGGCCGTGGGGCCGCGGGTCCGAGGTGAGCGGTGGCGCGGAGGACGGGGGCGACCCGTCCCCGGCAGTGCGCCGGATGCTGAGCGACGCCGGTTCGCGGCGCTCGTCGGTGGCACCACTGTGCAGCCCGTCCGGACGATTGCAAAGCCGCTCCGGGCCTACCGGATTGAAACGACTCATCGGACATATGTCCAGGTCGGAGGTGACAAATCGGGTCACCGTCCAGGTCAGTCCCGGGGTGTCGAGCCGCAGGTCGCGGGGCACGTGACGACGCCCCGTGTGACGAGAGTCTCACGCGTCCGCGACCGCGTCGCCGCCCCCGCACCCCACGCGGCCGATGTCGTCGCCGGGTGCGACAGTGGGCACATGCTCCAGCCCTACCGGGACGTGCTCGCACGCCCGGGCGCACTCGCGTTCTCCGTCACCGGCGTCGTCGCGCGCCTGCCCATGTCCATGGTCGGCATCGGCATCGTCCTCATGGTCTCGGCCCTCTACGGCTCCTACGGCCTCGCGGGACGCGTCGCGGCGGCCGTCCTCGTCGCCCAGGCCGTGTGCGCACCCCAGATCGCCCGCCTCGTCGACCGGTACGGGCAGGCGCGCGTCATGCGGCCGGCGATCCTGGTGTGCGCCGCGAGCCTCGTCGGGCTCGTCGTGGCCGCGTCCCTGCACGCGCCGCCCGCCTGGCTCTACGTCACCGCCGCGCTCGCCGGCGCGACCATCGGCTCGTTCGGCTCGCTCGTCCGGGCACGCTGGAACCACACCCTCGGCGACGACCCGCGGCGCGTGCACACCGCCTACTCGCTGGAGTCCGCGTTCGACGAGCTCGTGTTCGTCGTCGGGCCCGTGGCCGCGACCGTGCTGGCCACGAGCGTGTCCCCCCTCGCCGGGCTGATCGTCCCGGTCGTGGCGATGGTCGTCGGCGGGCTCGCGTTCCTCGCGCTGCGCCGCACCGAGCCGCCGCCCGCACCCGCGCACGAGGCGCGCCCGCGCGGCACGGTGCTGCGCCTGCCCGGCATGGCCGTGATCCTGCTGGTGTTCGTCGCGATCGGGTCGATCTTCGGGGCCACCGACGTCGCGACCGTCGCGTTCGCCGAGGAGGCCGGCCGCAAGGAGCTCGCGGGCGTCATCCTCGCGGTCTTCGCGCTCGGCTCCCTCGTCTCGGGCCTGCTGTACGGCGCGCGGCACTGGGTGTCGCCGCTGCACCGGCGGTTCGCGATCGGCGTCGTCGCGCTCGCCGTCGGGGTGTGCGCGTTCTTCCTCGCGCAGTCGCTGTGGGTGCTCGCCGCCGTCATGTTCGTCGCCGGGTTCGCCATCGCGCCGTCGATCATCAACGGCAACGCGCTCGTCGCCGCGCTCGTGCCGCCCGGCCGGCTCACCGAGGGCCTGACGTGGGTGGGCACGGGCCTGAGCATCGGGGTGTCCGTCGGGTCGTCGGTCGCCGGGACGCGCATCGACGTCGGCGGGTCGCACGCCGGCTTCCTCGTCGTCGTCGCGTCCGGTGCCGCCGCGCTCGTCGCCACGCTCGTCGCGCTGCCCTCGATGCGCCGGGACGCGGCCCGCGCGCGCGACCGGGACGCGTCGGCGGACGCGTCGGCCCGCGACGCCACGTCGACCGAGGACGAGCCGCCGAGCCCGACCGCGGGCGCGACGGTCGCCGCGTGCGAGCTCGCGACGGACCGGACCGCCGAGCGGCGGGATCCGCGCCCGTGACCGGCGCCGCCCCGGACCTCCTGGTCGACGACGCCACCCTCGCCGGGCTGAGCCGCGTCGTCGCGCCGCTCGGGGCGCTGACGTCGGCCGCGCCCCTGACCGGCGGGATGTTCGCGACGACCTACCGGGTGACCCTCGCCGACGGCACGCGGGTCGTCGTGAAGACCGCGCCGACGGCGACCGAGCGCCTCATGACCTACGAGCACGACCTCGTGCGTGCCGAGTCGCTCGTGTACACGCGCGTCGCCGACCGCCCCGACCTGCTGATGCCGCGGCTGCTGCGGTTCGACGGGTCGCGCACCGACCTGCCGGGCGACGTCGTCGTCGCCTCCCACCTGTCCGGCACCCCGTGGGAGGACGCGGGCTTCGGGACGGTCGCGGACGACGGCCGGGCGGCCCGCGCGCAGCGCGACCTCGGGGCGTACATGGCGCGGTTGCACACCGTGACCGGTGAGCGCTTCGGGTACGTCGGTGCGGTCGAGAGCCGCGGCGGGGCCGGCGACCCCGCCGGGACGCGGCTGCACGGCGGCACGTGGCCGGAGGCGTTCGGGCGCATGGTCGGCGCGGTCCTCGAGGACGGCGCGCGCTGGGGCGTCGACCTGCGGCCCGGCGACGTGCGCCGCGCGCTGACGCGGCACCACGACGCGTTGGCGCAGGTCACCACGCCGGTCCTGGTGCACGGCGACCTGTGGCCGGGCAACCTCTTCGTCGATCCCGACGGTGCGCTCGTCGGCGTCATCGACCCCGAGCGCGCGCTGTGGGCCGACCCACTGATGGAGCTGATCGGCGCCGACCAGTTCGGCGGTGCCGACGTCGCACCCGGACTGCGCGGGGGGTACCAGGACGTCGGAGAGCTCGACCTGGAGAGCGCCGAGGCACGCGTACGGTTCGTGCTCTACCGGATGTACATGAGCGCGATCCTGCATGTCGAGTGCGTCCCCCGCGGCTACACGGGCGAGTTCGGCGACTGGTACAGCAGGACGTCGGGCGAGCTGCTGCACCGGTCCCTGGACCAGCTCGCCGCGCTCTGAGCGCCGGCGACGCGCCGGGCGCGCGGGTGCCAGCAGGTGCAGGCCGCTGCGAACCGACCCACCATGAGGGTGCACCCCACCCCTCCCGGAGGTCACCGTGGCACGACGCACCGTCGCCGACCAGCTCGTCGCCCAGATCGTCGCCGCGGGGGCGCGGCACGTGTACGGGATCGTGGGGGACAGCCTCAACCCCGTCGTCGACGCGGTCCGGCGTGCGCGCGAGGACGACGCCGACATCGCGTGGGTGCACGTGCGCCACGAGGAGGCGGGCGCGTTCGCGGCCGCCGCGGAGGCCGAGGTCACCGGGCGGCTCGCGGTGTGCGCGGGCTCCTGCGGACCTGGCAACCTGCACCTCGTCAACGGCCTGTACGACGCCCACCGCACCCGGGTCCCCGTGCTGGCCATCGCGTCGCACATCCCGAGCGCGCAGATCGGCACCCAGTTCTTCCAGGAGACGCACCCGGACCGGCTGTTCCTCGAGTGCTCGGCGTACTCCGAGCTCGTGTCGTCGGCCGCGCAGGCGCCGCGCGTCATCCGCTCGGCCATCCACCACGCCTACGGCGCACCGGGCGTCGCCGTCCTCAGCCTGCCCGGGGACGTCGCCGACGAGGCCGCGCACGACGACGGCATCGACGTCCTCACCCCTCCCCCACCGCCGCGCGTCGTCCCCGACACCGCGGCCGTGCGCGCGCTGGCCGACGCGGTCGACGCCGCCGGCAAGGTCACGATCTTCGCCGGCGCCGGGGTCGCGGGGGCCCGCGCCGACGTACTCGCGCTGGCCGACCTCGTCGCCGCGCCCGTCGGCCACTCGCTGCGCGGCAAGGAGCACATCCAGGTCGACAACCCGTTCGACGTCGGCATGTCCGGGCTGCTCGGCTACGGCGCGTGCCAGTCCGCGATGGAGGGCGCCGACCTGCTGCTGCTGCTCGGCACCGACTTCCCGTACGACCAGTTCCTGCCCTCCGACGTCCGCACCGCGCAGGTCGACGTCGACGCCACGCACCTGGGCCGTCGCACGCGCAACGACCTCGTCGTGCACGGCGACGTCGGCGAGACCGTGCGCGCGCTGCTCGCCCTCGTCCGGCGCAAGCGCAGCCGGCGGTTCCTCGACTCGATGCGCAAGAAGCACCGCCGCGCGATGGAAGGCGTCGTCGGCGCGTACACCAAGGACGTCGAGCACCACACGCCCATCCACCCCGAGTACGCGGCCGTCGTCCTCGACGAGGAGGCGTCCGACGACGCCGTGTTCACGGTCGACACCGGCATGTGCAACGTGTGGGCCGCGCGGTACCTCACGCCCAACGGGCGGCGGCGGGTCATCGGGTCGTTCCTGCACGGGTCGATGGCGAACGCCGTGCCGCACGCGATCGGCGCGGCGTTCGCGGCACGCGACGACGGGCCGCGCCGGCACGTCGTCGCGATGGCCGGTGACGGCGGGCTGTCGATGCTGCTGGGCGAGCTCGTGACCCTCAAGCACTACGAGCTGCCCGTCAAGGTCGTGCTGTTCGACAACGCGACGCTCGGCATGGTGCGCCTCGAGATGCTCGTCGACGGGCTGCCGTCGTACGCGACGGACTCCCCCACGGTCGACTACGCGGCGGTCGCGCAGGCGATCGGCATCCCCGCGGTGCGCGTCGAGAAGCCGACCGAGATCCGTGCCGCGCTGCGGCAGGCGTTCGCGCACGACGGCCCCGCGCTCGTCGACCTCGTCACCGACCCGCGCGCGCTGTCGCTGCCGCCGAAGATCACGCGCAAGCAGGTCACCGGGTTCACGGCCGCGATGAGCAAGGAGGTCCTCGGCGGCGGCCTGGGCGAGGTCATGGCGATGGCCCGCTCCAACCTCCGCAACGTCCCCCGCCCCTGACCCCCGCCCCCCCACCCGCCCACCGGAACACCACTCACCCACCGGACCCCGGGTCGAGGACCCAGGTTCCGCTCGGCGGTGGGATGAGGGTGATCAGGGTGTCGGGTGGTGGGCGTCGTAGCGCCAGAACGTGCGCTGCGCGCGCACCAGGAGCCACAGCAGGACGACGCACGTCAGGCCGCCCAGCACCGCCGCCCAGCCCTCGCCGACGCGCGTCGACAGGGCGCCCAGCGCGAGCTCGCCCAGCCGCGGGCCACCCGCGACGACGACCACGAACACGCCCTGCAGCCGGCCCCGCATGTCGTCGGGCGTCGCGGTCTGCAGGATCGTCTGGCGGAACACCGACGACACCGCGTCCGACGCACCCGCCAGCGCGAGCGTCACGACCGCGAGGGCCAGCGCCACAGGCAGCACGCCGTCGGGCGACGTGCGCCCGGCCGTGACGAGCACGACGCCGAACGCGACGATCGACAGCCCCCACGCGGTGATCGCGACCGCGATGACGCGCCCCTGCCAGCGCACGCGCGTCAGACCACCGGAGAACAGCCCGGCGAGGATGCCACCGGCCGCGATCGCGGCGGTCAGCACGCCCGTCGTCGTCTCGCCGCCGCCCAGGTACAGCACGCCGACCGCCGGGAACAGCACGCGGGGCATGGCCGTGACCATCGCGACGATGTCGACGAGGAACGTCATGCGCACGTTCGGCTGCGTGCCCAGGTAGCGCAGACCGTCGACGACCGACCCGAGGCCCAGGCGTGCGCGGCGGTGCGCCGACGGCTCGGGCGGCACCGGCGGCAGCCGCAGCAGCGCCGTGAGCGCGAACGTGAACAGCACGGCGTCGACCGCGTACGCCCACGCGTACCCGATCCCCGCGACGAGCACCGCACCGCTCAACGGCCCCAGGGTCAGCGCGACGTTCCAGCCCATCGTCTGCAGCGCGTTCGCCGCGGGCATGAGGCGCGGCTCGAGCAGCCGCGGGATGATCGCCGAGCGCGCGGGCGAGTTCACCGCGCCTGCCGCCGACTGCACCGCGACCAGCGCGTACAGCAGGCCGACGTGCTGGTTGCCGACCGCCGCCTGCGCGACGAGCGCGAGCACCGCGACCCACGACACGACCGACGCGGCGAGCGCGACCGTGCGACGGTCGTAGTGGTCGACGAGGGCCCCGCCGTACAGCCCGAACACCACGAGCGGCACCAGCGCGCTGATCCCGAGCACGCCGACGGCCAGCGTCGAGGCGGTGAGCGCGTACACCTGCAGCCCGACCGCGACGACCGTGAGCTGCGACCCGAGGTTCGCGACCGACAGTCCCAGCCAGAGCCGCCGGAACGCCGGGCTGACCCGGACAGGGGTCAGGTCGACGAGCAGCGAACGCACCGCAGCACCCTACGTTGCTCCGGGCAACCGCCCGCCCGGCGACCACCTGACCCGCACACTCACGCCGGGCCCGGGCCGGTTCGCCCTCTCACGAGAGGGCGAAGCGTGCCTCCCCCCAAGGCGCTGGGCCTAGCGCAGGGCGGTGAGGGCGGTGGCGACGACGACGTCAGGCGAGCCCGTGACCGGGACGGCGACGCCGTCCTCGTCGGCCCGCAGGGGTTCGAGGGTCGCGAGCTGCGACTCCAGGAGGCTCGGCGGCATCCAGTGGCCGGTCCGGTGAGCCATGCGGTCGCGCAGCACGTCCGCCGGGACGTCGAGCAGGACGAACCGCACACGCCCCCGTGCCTCGCGCAGGACCGCGCGGTACGTGCGCCGCAACGCCGAGCACGCGACGACGGTCGACGTGCCGGCGTCGGTGTGCGCGCTCATCGCGTCGCGCACCGCGGCGAGCCACGGCCACCGGTCGTCGTCGACGAGCGGCACCCCCGCGCTCATCTTGGCGACGTTGACGTCGGGGTGGAACGCGTCGCCCTCGAGGAACGGCCGGCCGAGCCGGCCGGCCAGCGCCTGCCCGATCGTCGACTTGCCCGTCCCTGAGACCCCCATGACCACCAGATGCTCGACGTCCACACGCCCACCCTGCCATCCGGCCCACCCCGCCCCACCGGAACACCACTCACCGCATCCCGCGCCCCACGGGTAGTGGTGTTCCGGCCGGCGGAGGTAGTGCCGCCGACCGGAACACCACTCACCGTTGCGACGCCCGAACCAGGAGCCAGGTTCCGGTCGGCGCCAGGGATGGCGGGCCCGGTGGCCTCGGCGGTCGGGTGGGTGGTGGTGGGGCGGGTGGTGGGGCGGGTGGTGGCGCCGGTGGTGGGGCGGGTGGTGGGGCCGGTGGTGGCGCCGGTGGTGGGGCGGGTGGTGGCGCCGGTGGTGGGGCGGGTGGTGGCGCCGGTGGGAGTGGGGGGTCAGGGGCGGGGGGTGGCCGGGTTGGCGTCGTCGGCGTCGACGATCGGGCCGTCCGCGGGCTCCCACGTGGCGGCGTCGTCGGGCACGTCGTCGGAGTCACCCGAGAACTTCGCCTTGGCGGTGGCGACGGCCTTGTCCTTGAGCGCGCCGCCCTGCGTCCGTGCGAAGTCGGTGGCGGCCTGCTCGGCCTCGTGCACGTACCCCTGGACGCGCGGGTCGTGCCACGTGTCCGACGCCCAGGACTTGATCTTCTCGAACTGCTGCCGGCCGGCCCGGGTACCCAGCAGGTACCCGACCCCGGCGCCGACGACGAACGCGAGCTTGCCCTTCATGGGTGTCCTCCTTCGCACCGGCCGCGACGAGCCGGTGGTCGTGTGGTCGTACGAGGGCGGGCGAGCGACACCGGTGCGGCGCACGGCGAACGGTGCCCCACCGGGCCACGTCGCCGGAGTCACCGAGCGTAGGTCCGCCGGGGCGAGCACGCGCGGTGAACCACGGAGCCCGTCGGTCGTGCGCTCGCCGCGACGGCACGCAGGCGGTGCGGACGAGCGACCGGCGGCGGTCGACGGCACGTGGCACCGGAGCCGATCGACCTCTCGCAGCCGGCGGGGGTGGGAGGGACGTAAGTTCGTCCCGGGGACGGACGCCCCTCTCCCGTCGTGTCGTGAGGTGACGCATGGATCTGCTCGTCTTCGCCGTCCTCGCCGTGCTGGTCATCGTCGCGGTGACCTCGTTCGCGCCGCGCGTCGGCGTCGCCGCGCCGCTGCTGCTGGTGCTGATCGGCGTGGGGGTCAGCGTCCTGCCGTTCGTGCCGGCGATCGAGATCGAGCCCGAGTGGATCCTCGGCGTCGTGCTGCCACCGCTGCTGTACTCGTCGGCGACGAACATGCCGACGATGGACTTCCGGCGCGACTTCCGCACGATCTCGGCGTTCTCCGTGGTCCTGGTGGTCCTGTCGGCGGTCGTCGTGGGGTTCGTGCTCGACGCGCTCGTGCCCGGGATCGGTCTCGCTACGGGCATCGCGCTCGGCGCCGTCGTCAGCCCGACGGACGCGGTGGCGACGTCGATCGTCCGCAAGGCGGGCGTGTCCCCGCGGATCGTCACGGTGCTCGAGGGCGAGTCGATGCTCAACGACGCCTCGGCGCTGGTGCTGCTGCGCTCCGCGATCGTGGCGACCGCCGGCACGGTCTCGCTGTGGGGCGTGGCCGGGGACTTCGTGTTCGCGGTCGTCGTCGCGGTGGTCGTCGGCTACGTCGTGGGCCGCCTGCACGTGTGGGCGCGCGGGCACCTCACGCAGACGACGTCCAACGTCGCGCTGTCGTTCGTCGTGCCGTTCGTCGCGTTCCTCCCCGCCGAGCACCTGGGCGCGTCGGGGCTGGTCGCGGCCGTGACCGCGGGGCTCGTCACGGGGCACGCCGCCCCCCGCGCGCTGCGGGCCCGCGACCGCGTCACCGAGCACGCGGTGTGGCGCACGATCGAGCTCCTGCTCGAGGGCGCGGTCTTCCTCATCATGGGGCTCGAGGTGTTCGCCCTGGTCGAGGACGTGCACGAGGCGCACGGGAGCCTGTGGGTGGCCGTCGGCCTCGGGGCGCTGACGGCGGCGCTCGTGGTGGCGCTGCGGTCGGTCTTCGTCACGTGGTCGGTGTGGGAGCTCGCGCGCCGGGCCGACCGCAACCCGCAGGTGCGGGACTGGCTGACGCACGCCCAGGCGCGGCTCGACGCGGGTGACCTGGTGCCGCCGCCTCGCGGCAGGCTGCGCGGGCGCACCGCCGCCGAGGGCGCCGCCGCCGTGGGACGACGTGTCAGGCGCCGGATCGCCGACATCGACTACCTCACCGCGGAGAAGTTCGGCCCCCGCGAGGGTGTCGTGCTGGTGTGGGCCGGCATGCGCGGGGTCGTGACGCTGGCCGCCGCGCAGTCGCTGCCGTCGGACACCCCGCAGCGCTCGCTGCTCGTCCTCGTGGCGTTCGTCGTGGCGGCCGGGACGTTGCTCGTCCAGGGCGCGACGCTGCCGTGGGTCACGCGTCGCCTGGGCCTGACGGGACGCGACGTGGACGACGTCGAGGCGCTGGCCGCGCTGCACGCCGACCTGCACCGCGCCGCGATCGACCGGCTCGACGACCCGGACCTGCGCCAGCCCGACGGGACGACCTACCCGCCCGCCGCCATCGAGCAGGCACGTGAGCGGATGACGGCCCTCGACGAGTCCGCCGAGCAGGATGCCGAGATGCACGCCCGCGACCGCGCCGCTGACCTGCGGCTGCGCGTGCTCGTCCTCCAGGCGCAGCGCGAGGAGCTGCTGCACCTGCGCGAGCTGGGGACGTACCCGTCGTCGACCCTGCGTCAGGCGCTGGCGGAGCTCGACGCGGTGCAGATCGGCATCGAGCTGAAGTCCTGACGGGACGTCACGGCCACGGCAGGTCGCCCAGCCAGGCCCGGGCGGCGGTCCCCGCGCCGCGCAGCAGGTCCACGACCGCGGCGCGCATCGTGGGGTCGGTGTGCAGCAGACCGACGACGACACCGACCGCTGCCACGAGCGTCAGCAGCGCGAGCCCGAGGTCGCGCCACACGTAGCGCCGTCGGCCGCCCGCGTGCCGCACGGGCCGGGACCGGCGGGCACGGCGCGTGTGGTGGGGCGGCCGCGTCCACGCCGGGTCGCGCACGTGGTGCGCCGCGCTGCGGGCGATCCCGCCGTGCCCTGGACGATCGACGATGGTCGCCATCTACGCAAAATAGACAAACCGTGCAAGGTGCGCGTCCATCGTTCGTGTGGTTCCGGCAAAGAGTCACCTGGACGAGTGACCATCTGACGGCCCCGACGCGGGTGCCGGGACCGTCGTCCGCGTCGTCAGCCGCCCACGTACTGCGCCAGGTGCTGCCCGGTGAGCGTCGAGCGGTCGGCGACGAGGTCGGCCGGGGTGCCCTCGAAGACGACGCGACCGCCGTCGTGCCCGGCACCGGGCCCGAGGTCGATGATCCAGTCCGCGTGCGCCATGACGGCCTGGTGGTGCTCGATCACGATGACGGACTTGCCGGCGTCGACCAGCCGGTCGAGCAGCGCGAGCAGGTTCTGCACGTCGGCCAGGTGCAGACCGGTGGTCGGCTCGTCGAGCACGTAGACCCCGCCCTTGTCCCCCAGGTGCGTCGCGAGCTTGAGGCGCTGACGCTCCCCGCCCGAGAGCGTCGTGAGCGGCTGGCCGAGCGTGACGTAGCCCAGTCCGACGTCGACGAGCCGCTGCAGGATCGCGTGCGCGGCGGGGATGCGCGACTCGCCGGCGGCGAAGAACTCCTCGGCGACCGTCGCCGGCATCGCGAGCACCTCGCTGATGTCCCGCCCGCCGAGCTTGTACTCGAGCACCTCGGCCTGGAACCGGCGGCCCTCGCAGACCTCGCACGTCGTGGAGACGCCGGCCATCATGCCGAGGTCCGTGTAGACGACGCCCGCGCCGTTGCACACGGGGCACGCGCCCTCGGAGTTCGCGCTGAACAGCGCGGGCTTGACGCCGTTGACCTTGGCGAACGCCTTGCGGATCGGCTCGAGCAGCCCGGTGTACGTGGCGGGGTTGGAGCGGCGCGAGCCGCGGATCGCGCTCTGGTCGACCGTGACCACCCCGTCGCGCGCCGCGATCGAGCCGTGGATGAGCGAGCTCTTGCCGGAGCCCGCGACGCCCGTGACCACGACGAGGACGCCGAGCGGCACGTCGACGTCGACGCCCTGCAGGTTGTGCGTGGCCGCACCGCGCACCTCGAGCACACCGGTCCGGGCCCGCACGGCGGGCTTGAGCTGCGCACGGTCGTCGAGGTGGCGCCCGGTGAGCGTGCCGCTGCCGCGCAGCTCCTCGACGCTCCCCTCGAACACGACCTCGCCACCCGCGGTCCCGGCACCCGGTCCGAGGTCGACGACGTGGTCGGCGATCGCGATGGCCTCGGGCTTGTGCTCGACGACGAGCACCGTGTTGCCCTTGTCCCGCAGCCGCAGCAGCAGGTCGTTCATGCGGGCGATGTCGTGCGGGTGCAGCCCGACGGTCGGCTCGTCGAACACGTACGTGACGTCCGTCAGCGACGACCCGAGGTGCCGGATCATCTTGGTGCGCTGCGCCTCGCCGCCGGACAGCGTGCCGGACGGACGGTCGAGCGACAGGTAGCCCAGCCCGATCTCGACGAACGAGTCGAGCGTCTCGCGCAGCGCCGTGAGCAGCGGCGCGACCCCGGGCTCGTCCAGCGCGCGCACCCAGTCGGCGAGGTCGGTGATCTGCATCGCGCACAGGTCGGCGATGTTGAGGCCGTCGATCCGTGACGCGCGGGCGCCCTCGTTGAGGCGCGTGCCGCCGCACTCGGGGCACGTCTGGAACGTGATGGCCCGCTCGACGAAGGCGCGGATGTGCGGCTGCATCGCGTCGACGTCCTTGGCCAGGAACGACTTCTGGATCTTCGGGATCAGGCCCTCGTACGTGACGTTGATGCCCTCGACCTTGATCTTGGTCGGCTCCTTGTGGAGCAGCGCGTGCAGCTCCCTGTCGGTGAAGTCGCGGATCGGCTTGCTCGCGTCGAAGAACCCGCAGCCGCGGAAGATGCGCCCGTACCAGCCGTCCATCGTGTAGCCGGGGACGGTCAGCGCACCCTCCTCGAGGGACTTGTCGGCGTCGTACAGGGCCGTGAGGTCGAAGTCGTTGACCTTGCCCATGCCCTCGCAGCGCGCGCACATGCCGCCGATCTGCTCGAACGACACCTTCTCGGCGCGCTTGCTGCCGCGGTCGACCGTGATGGCACCGCTCGCGCGCACCGTGGGGACGTTGAAGGAGTACGCCTGCGGCGAGCCGATGTGCGGGTCGCCGAGCCGGCTGAACAGGATGCGCAGCATCGCGTTGGCGTCGGTGACGGTGCCGACCGTCGAGCGCGAGTTGGCGCCCATGCGCTCCTGGTCGACGATGATCGCGGTGGTCAGCCCTTCGAGGACGTCGACGTCGGGACGGGCCAGCGTCGGCATGAAGCCCTGCACGAAGGCGCTGTAGGTCTCGTTGATCAGCCGCTGGGACTCGGCGGCGACGGTACCGAACACGAGCGAGCTCTTGCCGGAGCCCGACACTCCGGTGAACACCGTGAGCCTGCGCTTGGGCAGGTCGATGCTGACGTCCTTGAGGTTGTTCTCGCGCGCGCCGTGCACGCGGATGAGGTCGTGGCTGTCGGCACGTGCGGGCTGCGGTGCGGGCGTCGTCGCCGAGCTCATCGGGTCTCCTGTCGTGGGTGGCCTGCGGGCAAGCGTAGGTCGGGGCTCCGACACCCGGCTTCTCGGTTCCTGACCGCTCACACTTGAAGGTTCAACCGATGGGGCGTACCTTGTTACTTGTCTTGACAACCATCGCGCGTCGGAGGACGACATGACCACCACCACGCCGCAGCCCGCACCCACGGACGAGCGCGTCCTGCACGCCGCCACGTCGATGGACGCCGTCACGCTGCACGTCGGCGACCTCGAGGGCATGTCGGCCTACTACGCCGGCGCCATCGCGCTCGAGCCGCTCGAGGAGCGCAGCCGCGGGCACCAGGTGCACCGCGTGCTCGGCCGCGGCACGACGCCCATGCTGCGGCTCGTCCACACCCCCGGGCTGCCCGGTGCCGACCCGCGCCAGGCCGGCCTGTTCCACACCGCGTTCCTGTTCGACGACGCCACGAGCCTGTCCGCCACCGTCTACCGCGCCGCGCAGGACCCGCGCAGCCGGTTCGTCGGCTCCAGCGACCACCTCGTCTCCGAGGCGTTCTACTTCACGGACCCCGAGGGCAACGGCATCGAGCTGTACACCGACCGCGACCGCGACCTGTGGCTGCACCGCGACGGCGACCTCGTCATGGCCACCGAGCACCTCGACCCCCAGGCCTACCTGCGCGAGCACCTCACCCAGGAGGCGTTCGACGCGGCCCCGCGGCTCGCCGGACGCGTCGGGCACGTGCACCTGCAGGTCGGCGACATCGCCAGGGCCGAGGCGTTCTACCTCGACGCGCTCGGCTTCGAGGCGACCGTCCGCGGCTACCCCGGCGCGCTGTTCGCGTCCGCCGGCGGCTACCACCACCACGTCGCGATGAACACCTGGAACAGCAGGGGCGCCGGGCCGCGCGCCTCGACGCTCGGCCTGGGCGACGTCGCCGTCACCGTCCCGGGCCGCGAGGACCTCGACGCGCTCGCGGCCCGCCTGCGCGCCCGGGGCCTGCCGTTCGCCGACGACGGCCGCGCGATCACGCTGCGCGACCCGTGGGACACGCAGGTCACGGTGTCGGTCCCCGGCACGACCACCGAGGACCTCCTGACCCGCTGACACCCAGCCCCACCGACCCACACCCCACCCACCAGCAGCCCCACCGACCCACATCCCACCCACCAGCAGCCCCACCGACCCGCATCCCACCCACCAGCAGTCCCACCGACCCACACCCCACCCACCAGCAGCCCCACACGCCCGCCGAGCTCGTACTTCGGCGGCTTCTCGGGCCGCAGAAGCCGCCGAAGTACGAGCTCGGCGGGTCGGGGTGGGGGTGTCAGGCGGGGTGGGGGCGTCGGGCGGGGTGGGGGCGTCGGGCGGGGTGGGGGCGTCAGGCGGGGTGGGGTGTCAGGCGGGGTGGGGTGTCAGGCGGGGTGGGGGTCGCGGAGGACGGCCGACGTCAGGCGCAGCGCCACGCCGCGCGGGATCAGCCGCGCGACCGACGTGATCAGGCGGTTGCGCAGGCCCGACACCACGCTGGCCGGCGGGGCGGCGCGGTCGAGCGCGCGCAGGGTGGTCGCGACGACGGCGGCGGGGTCCTGGATGCCGCCCAGCGCGGCGGCCGGCGCCCCGTACTCGTCGAAGAACTCGGTGCGCGTGATCCCCGGCGACAGCGCGAGCACCCGCAGCCCGGTGCCGGCCGACTCGACCCACAGCGCCTCGGTGAGGTGCAGGACGTAGGCCTTGGCGGCGGCGTAGGCGGCGGACGTCGGCATCGGCAGGTAGGCCGCGATGCTCGCGACGTTGACCAGCACGCCGGTGCCGGCCGCGCGCAGCTGGTCGATGAAGACGCGCGTGACGTCGGTCAGCGCCGCGACGTCGAGCTGCACCATGTCGCGCAGCCGCTGCGGGTCGGCCTCGTGGAACGGCCCCTGGAGCCCGAAGCCGGCGTTGTTGACCAGGCTCGTGACGCGCAGGCCGCGGCCCGCGACCTGCGCGGCGAGCCGCTCGGCGGCGCCCGGCTCGACGAGGTCCGCGGGGACGACGTCGACGCGCACCCCGTGCGCGTCGCGCAGCTCGGTGGCGAGCGCCTCGAGGAGGTCGGCGCGGCGCGCGACGAGCACGAGCGCGGAGCCGCGGGCCGCGAGCCCGCGCGCGAGCTCGGCACCGATGCCCGAGCTCGCGCCGGTGACGAGCGTGGTCTGGTGGCGGTAGTCGACGGCGGGCATCGGGATCTCCTCGGGGGCGGCGACGGGTGCGTTGACACTGTAGGCCATTGTGACACTCAGTGCCATAGTGGCCTGCGGTGCCCCCGCGGGTAGGCTCGGCGCATGACCGACGCCTCCGCTCCCGGGCTGCTCGAGCGCAGCCGCCGGGCCGCCCGCGCCGAGGTCGCCCGCACCAGCGTCGCCCTGTTCCTCGAGCGCGGCTTCGACACGACGACGATGGACGACGTCGCCGCCGCCGCCGGGGTCTCGCGGCGCACGCTCTTCCGCTACTTCGGGTCGAAGGAGGAGGTCGCGCTCGGCCACCTCAGCGGGCTCGGGGACCAGCTCGCGGACGCGGTCCGCGACCAGCCGGCCGACGTCGACGTGTGGCAGGCCCTGGTCACGGCGTTCGAGCAGGTGCTCCCCGCGGAGCTCGCGTCCGACGACGGCGCCGCGCGCGCCCTGGCACGCCTCGTCGACACGACACCGGCGCTGCGCGCCGCGCACGCCGACAAGCACCGCCGGTGGACCGACGCGCTCGCTCCGGCGGTCGCCGAGCGGCTCGTCGGCACCCCCGACCCCCGGCTCGCCGCGCGCGCCGTCATCGGCACGGTCCTCGCGTGCCTCGAGGCCGCGACCCACGAGTGGCTGTGCGCCGACGACGCCCGGGACGTCCACGACCTGACCCTGGCGGCCCTCGCGACGGTCCGCAGCCTCCCCTGACGCTCCCCCCTCTCCCCCACCGCCGCCGACCTCGTGGTTCGGCGGCCTCCGGGTGCCCATGAGCCGCCGGACCACGAGCTCGGCGGTGGGGTCACGACGGGTCGCTGCCCGTCCTCGCCAGCCGACGGGCCAGGACCGCGCAGACGACGATCTGCAGCTGGTGGAACGCGATGACCGGCAGCGCGACGCTCGCCGCGACCGCCGGCGCGAACAGCACCGCCGCCATCGGCAGGCCCGTCGCCGCGGACTTCTTCGACCCGCACATCAGCAGCGCGACCCGGTCGGCCCGGTCCAGGCCCAGCAGCGCACCGCCGCGCCACGTCAGCACGAGCATCGCGGCCAGCAGGACGCCGCACACGACGAGCAGCAGGGCCAGCGCACCGACCGTCAGGTGGTCCCAGGCGCCCGCGGAGTGCGCCTCGTTGACCGACGTGAACACCACGAGCAGGATTGCCGCGCGGTCCGTCACGCGCGTGAGGCCCCCGTGCGCCCGCAGCCACGCCCCGATCCACGGCTGCACGCACTGGCCGGCGACGAACGGCAGCAGCAGCTGCAGCAGGATGCCGGTCACCGCACCGCCCTCGAGCCCCGCACCCGTCGCACCCAGGAGCCCCGCGACGAGCAGCGGCGTGAGCAGCACCCCCAGCACGTTCGAGATCGTCGCGCCCGTGATCGCCCCGGCGACGTTGCCGCGCGCGACCGACGTCAGGACGACCGACGACTGCACGGTCGACGGCAGCACCGACAGGTACAGCAGACCGCGCCGCAGGTCCGGGGCGAGGACCGCGTCGGGCAGGAGCTGCACCGCCAGGCCCAGCACCGGGAACAGCACGTACGTCGCGGCGAGCATCGACCCCTGCAGCCGGAACCGCCGCAGGCCGTCGACGACCTCGCGCGTCGGCATCCGCGCGCCGTAGAGGAAGAACAGCAGCACGATCGCCGCGGTCCGCACGGTGTCGAGGCCGGCCGCGACACCGCCGGGGACCGGGACCAGCAGGCCCAGCACCAGGGCGACGAGGATCATCGCGGTCAGCGGGTCGAGCCACCGCAGCCAGGCGGGCAGCCTCATGCGGTGCGCCGCGGGACGCGGGGGCTCGGGGTCACGGGCTCATCCTCGCGCACGGCGCGCGCACCGGGACGCGCGCCCCGTCGGGCCCCCGCAGCTGGGACGCGTCCGCCGCGAGACCGGGCTCACGTGGCTCACCGACCCCCGGGAGCGATCCGGGCCCGGTCTCGCGGGCGGCGCGTCTCACGTCGTGGACCCGACGAGGCGCGCGGCGTCCGCGACACGCTCGAGGGCGCCGCCCGGCGCGTCGACCGCCTAGCCTGGGCGCGACCCCGAGAAAGGACCCGAGCGGCACCCGTCCGCTCGTCCGACATGACGAAGACCCTGCTGGCCGTCGACGGCAACTCCCTCATCCACCGCTCGTTCCACGCGCTGCTCGGCTCGCAGCTGCGCACCCGGGACGGGCAGCCGACGTGGGCGGTCAAGGGCGCGCTGGCGCAGGTCCTCGGCGCGGTCGAGCGCGTCGGCGCGGACGCCGTGGTCGTCGGGTTCGACGACGCCGCGACCAACCACCGCAAGGTCGCGCACCCGCACTACAAGGCGCACCGGACCGCGAAGCCGGACGACCTGGTCACGCAGCTCGCGCTCGCCGTCGACGTGTTCTGGTCCGCGGGCCTGCACGTCGTCATCCCCGACGGCCTCGAGGCCGACGACGTCCTCGCCTCGGCCGCGGCGACCGCGACCGCGGCCGGCTGGCACACCGTGGTGTGCACGTCCGACCGGGACGCGTTCGCGCTGGTCACCGAGACGACGTCGGCGCTGCGGATCATCAACGGCGGCGTCGAGGCGTCGCCCGTCCTGACGCCGGCCCGGCTGCGCATCCTCACGGGCATCGACCCGTGGCAGTACCGCCAGTACGCGGCGATGCGCGGCGACGCGTCGGACAACCTCACCGGCATCCGCGGGATCGGCGAGAAGACGGGCGTCGCGCTGCTCGCCGCGTTCGGGTCCGTCGAGGCGGCGTTCGCGGACGTCGACACCAACGACGGCGCCCGCGTCGCCGAGGTCGTCGGCAGGGCCTGCGTGAAGAAGCTCGCGGACCCCGACGGGCGCGCGGCGTTCTGGCGGAACGTCGAGCTCATGACGATGCGCACGGACCTGGACCTCGGGATCGACCTGGGCGCCGCGACGGGCCCCGGCCTGCTGCCCCTCGACGCGCGGGGGCTCCACGACGCGCTCGTCGCCGTCGAGCTGCACTCGCTGCAGGGGCTCGCCGCACGCACGCTCACGTCGGGGAACGACGCCGCACCTGCCACCGCACCCGCACCCGCGACGCCGGTGGGTGCCCGCCCCGACGCCGCAACCGGCGTCCCCGCCGTCGAGGACGAGCTCACGCTCTTCTGAGCCGGCCTCCCCCGCGCCGACCCCCGTGGGCGGTGCTCACGCCCATCAGACTTGACGAACGAGTCCCGCGGCTTCGTCCCTGTTTGACGAAGGGTCGCGCACAAACTTGGCGAAGGTACCCCACCAGTCACAATGATCAACTTGCGTCACACTCCTGGGCAACGCGTGTGGTGACGCCGAACGCGCCCGGCGAACTAGGGCGTGTCTGACAAAGAGTTGCGCCTCTGGCGAGGATGCTGGCGGGGTGTCGCGATTTCAGGTGCTCTCGGATGCTCAGTGGTCGTTGATCGAGGAGTTGCTGCCGCGACCGACGGGGC
>Ga0160450_100050_pt1 | contig 98499 bp, 88 predicted proteins | sample HID1975K_E1MG_FD_108257 | JGI IMG/M metagenome (GOLD analysis project Ga0160450, IMG submission 108257) | Enriched soil microbial communities from UW Madison campus, WI, USA - HID1975K_E1 MG | ecosystem: Environmental > Terrestrial > Soil > Unclassified | place: USA: Madison, Wisconsin...
CGATCGACGATCTCTCGGTGTCTGCGACGCTCGCGGCGGTCCGCGGCGCACTCGAGCAGCAGCCCGACTTCGGCAACTGGACTCTGAGAGACACGACGTATCTCGCGATGTTCTCCTTCGCCAAAGAGGCGATGTATCGGGATCTGCAGGACAACGAGGCCCGGATTCTCGACCATCCGATCGTTCGCGCTTTGGCTACGTCGGACCCCTCGAAGCAATCGACCCGGTTCCAGTTCGATCCGATCGACCCCGCTCGGATCGACGAACTCGCGCCGCCGGAGTCGACACCGTTGGTCCTCGATGCCGACTCGTCGCAACGCGTCGCGATCGCAGCTGCGCTCGACGGCAAGACCTTCGTCATGGACGGTCCTCCCGGCACGGGCAAGTCTCAGACGATCGCGAACATGATCGGCGCCCTCCTGCACGCGGGCAAGACGGTGCTGTTCGTCTCCGAGAAGATCGCGGCGCTGGATGTCGTGCGCAATCGGCTTGCGGCAACGGGGCTGGGCTCGTACCTCCTGGAGCTGCATTCCCACAAGACGAGTCGTCGAGAAGTGGCAGCCGAACTGCTGCGGACGCTGGACAACACCGTCAAGCCGCCCGCGGGCATGGCACCTCTCTCGCTTCGGACCGCCCGGTCGCGGCGCGAGCAGCTGAGCGAGTACGCCGTCGCGATGAACGAATTGCGTCATCCGCTGAACATGTCGCTGCACCGTGTACTCGGGATCTACGCCGAGCTCACCGATGCGCCTGCCGCGCCCGTTCCGGATGTGTCGCTCGCGGCGCTGGCCGAAGAGGACTACCTGCAGCTCCAGGACGAGCTGCAGCGCCTGGTCCGGGCATGGCGACCGGCAGCACAGGGCTCGTCGTATCTGTGGCGCGAAGTCATCGACACCGACTCGCTCGAGATACGTCTCTATCAGGCGGCAGGTGCGCTCGAGGAGCTCCAGGGAACCGTCGCGCTCAACGGCGAGGTCACGGCGGCATTCGGCTTCACGCGGCCATCGGATGCTGCACGCCTCGCGGACATCGTCGAGCACCAGCACGACTCCCGTCCTGCGGGAGTGAGGGACGAGTGGCTGACGATCGACTCGATGCTGTCGGTCCAGCTGCTTCGTGCGCAGCTGGGCGAGCAGATGCAGGAGCTCGCCGCGGCCGAGCGCGAGGTCGTCGGTGCCGTGAGTGTCGACTCGACGGCGCTGCCTCGGCGAGGAGCACTGCCCGAACTGCTGTCCGTCGACGTCGGATCGCCCGGCGCGCTGCCGTTGGACGGAATGACCGCAGCCGAGCTGCGCGCAACCGCCGAGCGGTTCGAGCGCGACGCGACGATGCTGCGCTCGCACCTCAGCGCGCTTTCTGGACTCGCCGCCTCTCTCGGGCTGCCATCCGTGACGACGTTCGCCGATGCGGATCGGATTGCGCGGCTCGTGGAGCTCCGCTCATCGGACGTCCGACCTGAACGAACATGGTTCACAGCGACGGGACTTTCGGACGCTCGGGCGTCCGCCGCCGCACTGCGCGACCGCGTCGACGCGCTGGAGTCTGCGGAGACTCGTGCCTCGGCCGTCTTCACACCAGATGCACTGCGCGCACCGATCGCCGACCTTCAGGATCGCTTCGCCAATCTGCACAAGGGCCTCAAGAAGCTCTCCGGCAACTATCGTGCCGACAAGAAGTCGCTCGCTGAGGTTCTCCACACCGCGGTCGATGTGAAGGTCGGAATCAGCCACCTCTCGGACGCGATCGTGTGGGCCGATAGCGCACGCGCTCTCGAATCGGCCACGATCGAGCATGCCGAGATGCTCGGAGCGCGCTGGATCGGCCGGAGCACCGACTTCGAGGCGTTGCGCAAGAGCTTCGGCATCGTTGACGAAGTCTTCTCTCTCGTCGACGGTCCCCCCAGCCGGCAACTGGTGGCCTACTTCAGCGGTGACACGCCGAACGAGGCGTTCGCTGCGGTCGTCGAATCCGCGGTCGCGGACTTCGATGCTTGGAGGTCGGGCCTCTCGGCGGCACACGCGCATGCTGCGCGACCCGAGCTCGCTGTATCGACGATCGACGACGCAGCCGGATGGCTGGAGGCGCACGTCGTTCCGATGCGACGTGCAGCATCTCGCATCGAACCGGTCACCGTCGCGACAGGTCTCGATCACACGCTGGCCGATATCGAACGGGTCCTTGCGCTCGGCTTTCGCGCTCACGACGCACGGGACCGGCTGAACGCCGAGGAGCCGCGGTATCGCACCGCCTTCGGAGAAGACTTCCACGTGCGCGACGTCGACCTCGACGGACTCGATGAGGCCATCGCCTGGGCGGAACGGCTTCGGGCTCTCGCGGGCGGGCCACTCACCCTTGCGCAAGTCGAAGTCCTCCGCAGGTCCAGGGTGACTTCGAAGCTGCGCTCGGCCTACGAAGCCTGGACCGACGCGCGCGACCTGATCGTCCACGCGTTCGCCGACGGCCGTCGACGTGAGCTCTCCGACGAGTTCGACGACTATCGCGATGCGATGGAGTTCATCGGCGACCTTCGCTCGGACACGATCGGCCAGCAGGAGTGGTTCGACTACACGAGCGCGAAGTCCGCCCTCGCCGCACGCGGACTCGACGCTGCGGTCGACTTCTGCGTCGCCCAGCATGTCTCCGCGCACGACGTCGCCGCGGTCGTCAACCGAGCGCTTCTGCGGGGCTGGCTGGATGAGATCCTCCGCCATGACGGGCGGCTACGTCCGCTCCTGACCACGGAGCGGGAGGCGCTTGTCGACGAGTTCCGCCGGCTCGACCATGACCTCATCGATGCAGCGACGGGCGAGATCATCACCGCCGCGAACGCTCGTCGGCCCGTGAACACGGCGATCGGCGAACCAGCGGTCATCCGTCGCGAGGGCACGAAGCAGAAGCGGCACAAGTCTGTGCGTGAGCTCATGGCTCTCACGCGCGTCGCGACGCCGAGCATCAAACCCGTGTTCATGATGTCGCCGCTGGCCGTGTCCCAGTATCTGCCGTCCGATATCGAGTTTGATGTCGTCATCTTCGACGAGGCATCACAGGTGACGCCCGGCGATGCGATCAACTGCATCTACCGCGGCCGTTCGCTCGTGCTGGCCGGCGATGACAAGCAGCTCCCGCCGACGTCCTTCTTCGACCGGGCCGTCGACGACGACGAGGACGACGAGACCGATGTCGCCGACTTCCTCTCTGTCCTCGAGCTCGCCAAGGCAGCCGGATCCTTCAACAACCTCGGTCTGCGGTGGCACTACCGCTCGCGGCATGAAGATCTGATCGCGTTCTCGAACTACAAGTTCTACGAGGGAAAGCTCACGACGTTCCCCTCTGCGCTCGAAGAAGGACGCGACGTCGGGGTCGAGTTCTTCAACGCCCACGGCATGTACCGGCGCGGCGGCGGAGCGTTCAACCCGGAGGAGGCCGCCGCGGTCGCCGCCCGGGTCATGGAGCACTTCACCCACCACCCGGAACTCACGCTCGGCGTCGTCACCTTCTCGGTGGCGCAGGCCGACGCCGTTCAGACCGCGATCGATGCGGCGCGTGTCGAGCACCCGGAGTTCGAGCAGTTCTTCGACACCGAAGACCGTCTCGACGGCTTCTTCATCCGCGCCCTCGAACAGGTGCAGGGCGATGAGCGCGACGTCATCATCTTCTCGATCGGCTATGGGCCGGATGAGGCGGGCAAGATCTCGACGAACTTCGGAGCGATCAACAAGGACAAGGGCTGGCGGCGCCTCAACGTCGCCATCACGCGGGCGCGCCAGCGCGTCGAAGTCGTCGCCTCGATGCGCGCTGCGCAGATCCCGCCCTCGGCCAACGAGAACGTCGAGTACCTCCGCTCCTACCTCGAGTACGCCGAGCAGGGCTCGCGGGTCCTGGCCGTCCCTGTCTCGTCGACGGGCCTCGACCCTGAATCGCCTTTCGAGGAGTCGGTGCTCCGCACGATGCAGGGATGGGGATACACGGTCGAGCCGCAGGTGGGTGCGGCCGGCTATCGCATCGACCTCGGCGTGCGCCATCCCGCTCTGCCAGGTGCCTTCGCGATCGGGATCGAATGCGACGGCTACCAGTACCACTCGGCGCCTGCGGCGCGGGATCGTGACCGGCTTCGCGACCAGATCCTCAACGGACTGGGCTGGCGGCTGCACCGCATCTGGGGGACCTCCTGGTATCGCGACCGCGAGACCGAGGAAGCCAGGCTGCGCAAGGCGATCGAGGATGCGATCCTTGCCCCTCCGCTGAGTCGCCCGAAGGACACGCCCCGACGGGGGCATCCCCTCGTCGAGTTCCAGCAGGCGGCCGAGCCCGAGGCTCCCACCTGGACGAGCGAGTACGTCACGGCACCGGCGCAGGCGCTGCCCCGCTGGGCGGATCCGAGCGACGAGGATCAGTACTTCCACATGATCGAGCCGATCGAGGTGCTCGTCGAACACGAGGGACCGATCCACATCCAGCTGGTTCACGAGCGTCTTCGCGGCTGGTGGTCGGTCGGCCGCGTCGGATCCAAGATCCGGGCGAACATCGAGCTGGCGATCGCTGACTCGGAGGTCGGTCGAGACGGCGACTTCCTGGTGCACGCGAGCGGCAGAGTGAGCAAGGTCCGCGTCCCCGGCGCGGTCGTGGCGCGGAAGGTCGAGCACGTTCACCTCGGCGAGCTCGCACTCGCGGTGGTGCACACCGTGCGCGATGTCGGTGCCGTGCCCCGGGAAGAAGTGGTGCCGAGCATCGCGCGGATCTTCGGCTGGGCACGCACGGGCGCCATCGTCGGGCAGCGGGTCAACGATGCGATCGACCTTCTCGTCGGCCGCGATCTCGTCACGGAGCAGAACGGCACGCTGACGGTCCCGCGGCCCGACTGACCCGCGCCGGCACACGACGAAACAGTTGGCGTCGCATGCCGGCCTGGGCTACCGTGGTCATGTGCATCTGACCTGTCGCTGTTGTCGCTGAGTGCTTCGGCACACCTTCGACGACCCCGACAGCCGGCATCCGCCTGACCTCTTCAGGTGTTGATGCGCCAACCCTCAGGACACACTCGTGCGCTATGCAGACCACGTCGCCGATCTCGTCGGCAACACCCCGCTCATCCGCCTGAACCACGTCACCGACGGCATCCAGGCCACGGTGCTCGCCAAGGTCGAGTACTTCAACCCCGGCAGCTCCGCCAAAGACCGCATCGCCTCGCGGATCGTCGAGGCCGCCGAAGCGTCCGGGCAACTCAAGCCGGGCGGAACGATCGTCGAGCCGACCAGCGGCAACACCGGGGTCGGCCTCGCCCTCGTCGCGCTCCAGCGCGGCTACCGGATGATCTTCGTCGTGCCGGACAAGTTCGCCGGTGAGAAGGTCGCCGTGCTCAAGGCGTACGGCGCCGAGGTCGTCATGACACCGACCAGCGTCCCGCCCGAGCATCCCGATTCGTACTACAGCGTCTCGGACCGGCTCGCCCGCGAGATCCCCGGCGCCTTCAAGCCGAACCAGTTCGCCAACCCGAACGGGCCTCGAGCGCACTACGAGACGACCGGCCCCGAGATCTGGCGCGACACGGACGGCCAGGTCACCCACTTCGTCGCCGGTATCGGGACGGGCGGCACGATCAGCGGCACCGGGCGCTTCCTCAAAGAAGCCACGGCCGGCGAGGTCGTCGTCGTCGGCGCCGACCCCGAAGGCTCGATCTACTCCGGCGGGCCGATCCACGGCTACCTCGTCGAGGGGGTCGGCGAGGACTTCATGCCCGACACTTTCGACCCGTCCGTCGTCGACCGGTACGAGCGCATCGGCGACGCCGAGTCGTTCGCCATGACGCGGCGTCTCGCCCGCGAGGAGGGCCTGCTCGTCGGCGGGTCGTCCGGCATGGCCGTCGTCGCCGCTCTGCGCATCGCGCGCGATCTTCCCTCGGATGCCGTGGTGGTCACGCTGCTGCCCGATCACGGCCGCGGATACCTCAGCCGCATCTACGACGACGCCTGGATGACCGAGCACGGCTTCTCCGGAGCGTCCGCGGCCGCGGCATCCGCCCTGTGACCCGCGCGTCCTCGCGCCCACGCCCGTCCGAGTCCGACAAAGGAGCACCATGACCGTTTCCGCCCGCGGCTTCGCGAGCCTCGCCGTCCACGCCGGGCAGGAGTTCGACCCCACGACCGGGGCCGTCATCCCACCGGTCCACTTCTCGACGACGTACGCGCAGGACGGCATCGGCGGGCTGCGCGGCGGCTACGAGTACGGCCGCAGTGCGAATCCCACGCGCACGGCGCTGCAGACGCAGCTCGCCGCGATCGAGGGCGGCGCGCACGCGTTCTCGTTCGCCTCGGGGCTCGCGGCCGAGGACACCTTGCTGCGCGCCGTGCTGCAGCCCGGTGACGAGGTGCTGCTCGGCAACGACGTGTACGGCGGCACCCACCGCCTGATCGCGAAGGTCCTCGCACCTTGGGGCGTGAACCTGCGCGTGGTCGACATGAGCGATCTGGATGCCGTCCGGGCCGCCGTCGCTGACCGCGCACCGCGCATCGTCTGGGTCGAGACGCCGTCCAACCCCCTGTTGCGCATCACCGACATCGCGGGCCTGGCCGGCATCGGCCACGACGCCGGAGCCCTCGTCGTCGTCGACAACACGTTCGCGACGCCCGCGCTGCAGCAGCCGCTCGCCCTCGGCGCCGACGTCGTCGTGCACTCGACGACCAAGTACCTCGGGGGGCACTCCGACGTCGTCGGGGGAGCGCTCGTGCTCGACGACGACGCGCTCGCCGAGAAGGTCGGGTTCCTGCAGTTCGCCGTCGGCGCCGTCTCGGGGCCGCTCGACGCATGGCTGACCACGCGCGGCATCAAGACGCTCGCCGTCCGCATGCAGCGGCACAGCGAGAACGCCGCCGCCGTGGCGGAGTTCCTCGCCGGTGCCGACCGCGTCGCGCAGGTGTACTACCCGGGGCTCGCCTCCCACCCCGGGCACGAGCTCGCGGCGCGGCAGATGAGCGGGTTCGGCGGCATCGTCTCGGTGGCGCTCGAGTCGGGTGAGGCTGCCCGCCGGTTCGCCGAGTCGACACGGCTGTTCCAGCTGGCCGAGTCGCTGGGCGGCGTCGAGTCGCTCGTCAACTATCCCGATGCGATGACGCACGCGTCCGTCCGGGGGACCGAAGCCGCCGTGCCGGTCGAGGTCGTGCGTCTGTCGGTCGGCATCGAGGATGCCGGTGACCTCCTGGCCGATGTGGAGCAGGCGCTGCGCAGCTGATCGCCTCGACCGGCGGAATAATCTTCGAATAAGATGCAGGAAAGGCTTGCATGCTGTCGTAATGATCTGCTACTCTGGGAGGTAACCGGAGGCGCCGTTCATGCCGAAGGTGCGGATTGAGCAGGACACAGCCTCCTGACGTTGTCGACGTCAGGAGTGTCCGTGAATCCCTCGCCCGAGTTGATCGACCCGCACTGGGTCAGAGTCAACGAGCTGGTCGCGCGCATGGCGCAGAACCGGGCGGCGATGGCGAGGCTCCACGCCGAACGGGCGGAGATGTGCGCAGAGGCGCTGGCCCTCGTCGAAGACCGCGTCGCTCAGCGCGAGGCCGCCGGAACGGGCCGAGGCCAGCCCTCCGGGGATCGGATCCCGCTGCGCGAGGTGATCGGCGAGATCGGCGCTGCGCTGCGGGTCTCCGATCAGACCGTCCAGCACTGGCTGGGCGACGGCGCCGCCCTCGTCTCCGCCTACTCCGCCACGCTCGACGCGCTCCGCGAGGGCCGCATCGATGAGCGGCACGCATCGGCGATCATCGACGGCGGAGCCCCCATCGTCGACGACGACGTGCGCGGCGACTACGAGACCCGGATCCTCGAGGTCGCCGAGCACGAGACCGCACCGCTCGTGCGACGCTACGCCGAGGTGCTCGCCGCCCGGCTGCAGCCCGACGTCGTCGACGAACGCCACGGCAGCGCGCACGAGCGCCGGCGCTCGCGCTTCTACGACCTCGAGCCGGGGCTGTCCCGCATGCAGTTCGACCTTCCGAGCACTCTCGGCCACGCGGTCTACGACCGGATCACCCAGATGGCCACCGCCCTCGAGGGTGCAGGCGGGTCGGAGGCGACGGAGGACGCGGGCGCCGAGGCGGACGGCGATGCCGAGGGCGAAGCGCGCGACTCGCGCACGAGAGACCAGCGCCGCGTCGACATCTTCTGCGACCTCATGCTGTGCGGCGCGCCCACGGCGCACGGCGAAGGCGACGCGCTCGCCGCGATCCGCGGCACCGTCCAGGTGACCATCCCCTTCCTGACGCTCGCCGGCCTCGGCGACGAGCCGGCGCTGCTCGCGGAGCACGGCCCGATCGACTCCGTCACCGCCCGCCGCATCGCGGCCGACGCCCCTGAATGGGAGCGCGTCCTGGTGCACCCGCACACCGGCGAGCCGATCGCCGTCGACCGCTACCGCCCGAGCGCGCAGCAGCGCCGCCTCGTCAACGCCCGTGACCAGCACTGCCGCTGGCCGGGATGCCGGCGGAGGGCCGAGAGGTGCGACGCCGACCACACGATCGCCTACGCGGACGGCGGTCCGACGTGCGCGAAGAATCTCGCGCTGCTCTGCCGCAGACACCACGTGCTCAAACATGCCTCGCCCTGGCGGGTCCTCCAGCTGGGGGCGGGCTCTCTCGAGTTCACGTCTCCGACGGGCCGCGTGTACCGCAACGATGCGCCCCCGGTCGTGCAGTTCGTGTCGTTCCGAGAACCCTGGTTGATCCCACCCGACCCGAGCGACCCGGCGCCCTTCTGAACCGTGCCGCCTCGGCTGGGCGATGCCCAGTAGCGTAGGTGCGGTGACTGACACCATCCGCTGGGCCATCGCCGGGCCGGGCGCCATCGCGGGCGACTTCGCGCGCGCCCTCCCGCACGCACGCCTCGGCGTGCTCCACGCGATCGCCGGCCGTGACGCCGGCCGCGCCGAGGCGTTCGCCGCCGAACACGGCGCGAGCATCATCGGCACCCATGCCGAGATCTTCGCCCGCGATGACGTCGACGCCGTCTACATCGCCGCGGTCCACACCGCGCACCTCGACCTGGCCGTCGCCGCCCTCGAAGCGGGCAAGGCCGTGCTGTGCGAGAAGCCGCTCACCGCGACGACGGACGACACCGAACGACTGCTGGCGGCCGCCGAGCGCACCGGGATGCCGCTGGTCGAAGCCTTCAAATACCGGTTCGGTCCGCTGCCCGCCCGGATCCGCGAGCTGATCGCGGGCGGTGCGATCGGCGAGGTCGTCGAGCTCGAGGCGACCTGCGGCTTCGCCGCGGGGGAGCGCACGGGGCGCCTGTTCGACCCCGCCACGGCGGGCGGTGCGATCCTCGACGTCGGCTGCTACCCGGTCTCGCTCGCCGTCGGCGTCGCGGCCTGGTCGCGGCAGCTGCGCGACACCGCGGTGCTCGCCGCCGACGGCGTCATCGGGCCCACCGGCGTCGACGAGTCGGCGACCGCGACCCTGCGCCTGGGCGGGATCACCGCGTACGTGCGCACCTCGATCGTCGAGGACCTGCCGGACCACGCGCGCATCGTCGGGACGGCGGGCATCTTGGAGCTGCCCGACCCGTGGGGCTCGCGCACCGTGAGCGCCTCGTCGGTGACGCTGCACGGTGCCGACGGCGCTGTCGAGGAGATCACCGCGGACGTCGTCAGCCCCATGGCCGTAGAGGGCGACGCCGTCGCCCTCGCCCTGCGCGAGGGTCGCACTCAGGCGCCCGAGATGCCCTGGGCCGAGACCCTCGAGATCGCCCAGCTGCTCGACGCCTGGCGCGCCGCACTCCCGGCATCCCGCTCCTAGCCGCTCGCGCGGCCTCCGCGCGCCTTGCACCCGGCATACCGCGTATGCATATACTCGGTAACCAGATACCCGGTATGCATGACGAACGGAGGCGCCGATGTCGGTGCGACAGAGCCTGCTCGCGATCCTCGATCAGGGGCCGTGCTACGGCTATCAGCTGCGTGCGGAGTTCGATCGCCGCACGGGGTCGACGTGGCCGCTGAACGTCGGTCAGATCTACAACACCCTCGACCGGCTCGAGCGTGACGGACTCGTCGAGAAGGGGGAGGTCGACGAGCAGGGGCACGTGTACTGGGAGATCACCGACTCCGGTCGTGACGAGGTCCGTGCGTGGCTCAGCTCGCCGGTGGCGCGCAGCCAGGGCACGCGCGACGAACTGGCGATCAAGCTCGCCGTGGCCGCGACGCTGCCGGGCGTCGATGTCACGCAGGTCATCCAGACCCAGCGGCTCGCCTCGCTCAAGCAGCTGCAGGAGCTCAATCGCGCCAAGTACGCCGGCGCGAACCCGGACGGTCCCGAGGAGCTGGCGTGGTCGCTGGTCGTCGACTCGATGATCTTCACAGCAGAGGCCGAGGTGCGCTGGCTCGACCACACCGAGCAGCGGCTCGCGCTGCACCCGCGTCACGCGATGGCGCTCGAGCTCTCGACCGAGAAGCCCAAGCGGGGGCGGCCGGTCAAGACGGAGCAGGAGGTGTCCGCATGACCGCGGTGCTGCAGCTGGTGGGGGTGACCCAGCAGTACGGCGAGGGCGCGACGAGCGTCTCGGCGCTGTCCGGCGTCGATCTCACGGTCGAGAAGGGCGAACTGGTCGCCATCATGGGCGCATCGGGGTCCGGCAAGTCGACGCTGCTGTCGATCGCCGGCGGCCTCCAGAAGCCGACCACCGGCGAGGTCATCGTCGAGGGGACGTATCTGTCCACCGCGTCCGCGCGCGATCTGGCGCAGTTGCGCCGCCGCTCGCTCGGGTTCGTGTTCCAGGACTTCAACCTGATCCCGACCCTGACGGCGCTCGAGAATGTGACCCTGCCGCTCGAGCTCGACGGCCTCGCGGCGCGCGCGTCGCGCCGCGCCGGTCGCGACGCGCTGACCTCGGTCGGCCTGGACGCCAAGTTCGGCGCCTACCCCGACGATCTGTCCGGTGGGCAGCAGCAGCGCGTCGCGATCGCCCGCGCCGTCGTCGGCGGGCGCCGGCTGATCCTCGCCGATGAGCCCACCGGAGCGCTCGACTCGGTCACGGGCGAGGCCGTCATGAAGATGCTGCGCTCGCGCATCGACCAGGGTGCGGCCGGCATCCTCGTGACGCACGAGGCGCGGCACGCGGCCTGGGCCGACCGTATCGTGTTCCTGCGCGACGGCCGCATCGTCGACCAGTCGCAGCGCGACGGCGCCGAGACACTGCTCGCGGCTTCGAGGTGATCGTGGGTTCCCAGCCGTCCCGCATCGCGCGCTGGCGGGTGTCGGTGCGGCTCGCGTGGCGGCAGGTGCGGCGCACCTGGGTGTCGAGCCTGCTGATCCTGCTGCTCATCGCACTGCCCATCGCGGGCATGAGCGCGGTCGCCGTCTACGTCGCCAGCATGTTCGGCACGGTCGCCGAGAAGGCGGATGCCGAGCTCGGCCGGATGCAGGCGTGGATCCGGCCCGCGGGGATTCCCGGCGCCGGCATGTGGCAGGTGCCCGACAACGCGCACTGGACCGGATATCCCGCCAACGCCGACGGTTCGTGGAGCGAGCCTGAGGGCGAGATCCCCGCCGACCCGCTCGGAGCGCTGCCGCCCGGCACCGAGACGGTGCAGCTCTCATCGGGACAGGTGAAGATCGGCACCGCGACCGGCATCGGCGTCGTCGACGCCTGGGCCGGCCCGGTGGCAGACCCGCGGTTCGCGGAGCGCTTCGTGCTCATCGAGGGCCGCGCGCCGCAGAACGACAGCGAGGTGCTCGTCACCCCCGCGACGCTCACGCGCGTCGGCACCGCGGTCGGCGGCAGCCTGTCGCTGGCCGATGGCACCGACGAGTTCACGGTCACCGGCACCTTCGACGCGGTCGGCATCGGCGACGACGACAGCGCGATCGCCTTCTTCGACGCCGATCGCTTCCCCTACTCGAAGTGGTACCTGCCCGAGTTCTCGCCGAACTGGGCCGACGTGCAGGAGCTCAACGCGCAGGGCATCGCCGTGTACTCCCGCCAGGTCGTGCTCGATCCGCCGCCCTTCTCCCACCCCGCCGACGGCGTCACGGTCAATGACGCCGCCACGCAGGAGCTCCTGAGCATGCTGGCGCTCGCGGCCACCCTCGCCGCGGCGGGCATCGCGGCCGGGTACATGGTCGTCATGCTCGCCGGCGCCGCCTTCGCCGTCAGTGCGCGCCGGCAGCAGCGCGCGCTCGCCATCGCTGCGAGCGTCGGCGCCGACGCCAAGGACCTCCGCCGCACGGTGCGTCTGCAGGGCACGGTGCTGGGGCTGGTCGCCGGGATCGCCGGCGTGGCGCTCGGCGTCGGGATCGCCGCGGCCGTCATGGCGATCACCGACGACGGGTCCGGGTCGATGTTCTGGGGGTTCCACGTCCCGTGGCCGCTGTTGGCCGGCATCCTCGTGTTCGCCGTGATCGTCGGAACCGCGTCGGCGCTCATGCCGGCGCGCGGCGTCGCGAAATCCGACACGATCAGCGCCCTGCGCGGTGCGCGGCGGCCGCAGAAGCTCACGGCGGCCCGCCCGATCTGGGGATCGGTGCTGCTGGTCGTCGGGGTCGCCATCACGATCCTGTGCGGCGTCGCCGCTGCGGCGGTGGTGACCGTCAGCCACGACAGCATCCCGTGGGACTCGCCGGTGCGCTGGCTGCCGACGGCGGGCATCATCGTCGGGCCGATCGTCGCCCAGCTCGGGATCATCCTCTCGGGCCGGTGGCTGCTCTGGCTCGCCTCGCGCGCCCTGTCCAAGGTCGGCATCTCGGCGCGCATCGCCTCGCGCGATGCCGTGGCCAACGGCGCGCGGACCGTTCCCGCCTTCGCGGCGATCGGCGCCACCGTCTTCGTCGGCGTGTTCGCGGTGGGGCTCGGCACCATGTCGGCAGGGCAGACGGCCCGCGCGTGGACCTACCCCGCGCCGGTCGGCACGGCCGTCGCGACGCTGTACGCCCCCGGCATCGACCGCTTCACCCCGGCGGTCGCCGCAGCTGCGGGCACGGCTGCGGCCCAGGTGCTCACCGATGCCGGGGCCGTCGCCACGGCCGTCGTCGACCGGCAGGACGAGTACTGGGTCGAAAACGAGAGCGAGATCCCCGCGGACCTCCTGCGGGCCGTCGCCCTCACCCCCGAGCGCAACCTCGTCGACCCCGAGGGGACGACGAACGTCCGCTACAGCGAGCTGCGCGATCCTCGGAACAATCTCTCGGTCATCGATGTCGACGGCGTCGAGACGGTGACCGGCATCCGGCTCACGGCAGCGCAGCGGCAGTCGTACGAGAGCGGCGCCGCCCTCGTCACCGACCCCGCGATGGTCACCGACGGCACGATCGAGGTCGCCGCCTGGACCGAGCGCGAGTGGAGCTTCGGCGCGGCGCCGAGCAACATCTTCGCGCCGATGCCGGAGGACGAGTCGATCGCGGATCCGCAGTGGACGCGCACGCTCGACGCGATCCTCGTCGACGCGCCCGACCAGGGCGTGCTCATCGCACTGGCTCCGGCGACCTCGGCCGAGCTGGGACTGCAGGTCGTCACGAAGGCCGTGTTCGGGACCATCCCGGCCGCGGACGTCGCCACCGAAGACCGGCTGTACGAGCTGACCGACGTGGCGGGGACGCCGGAGTATGCGATCTCGGCGTGGATCTCCTCCGGACCGCCCGGGCCGGAGGCGTGGCTGGTGCCGCTGCTGATCGCCGTCGCCGTCCTCGTGCTCGGCGCAAGCGCCGTCGCCCTCGGCCTGGCCCGCTTCGAGCGGCGGCCCGACGACGCGACGCTCGCGGCGGTGGGCGGCACCGAGGGCCTGCGTCGCCGGATCGGGTTCTGGCAGGGGCTCGTGATCGCCGGGTTCGGGACCTTCGCGGGCGCGGCCGCCGGCATCCTGCCCCCGATCGGCTTCTGGCTGCAGTCGCAGACGTCGTGGCAGGGCCGGATGGACCTCGCCGACATCCCGTGGCTGCTGCTGCTGGCGCTCGCCGTCGCGCTGCCGGTGACGATCGCACTCGTCAACTGGGTCGTGCCGCCGCGTGAGCCCGAACTCACCCGCCGGTCGGCGATCGCATGACCGGAGTGCTGGCCGGCCAGCACCGCTCCCTGTGGCCGCGCCTGCGCGCGGATCTGCGCCTGGCCGGTCGCCAGAGCAGGCGCGCATGGGCCGCAAGCCTCCTCGTGGTCACCCTCGTCGCTCTGCCGATGACGCTGGTGACCGGTGGCATCGTGTTCGCGATGAGTCACGTCCCCACGACGCAGGAGACGATCACGGCGCAGCTGGGAGAGGCCGATTCGTGGGTCGCGGTCCTCGATCACCCGGACGATTCGCGCCGCCAGTACCTGAACGAGCCGACCTGGTACGAGCAGGATCGCAGCGAGAAGGGCGGTGCCGAGCCGCCGTCGCAGCACGAGAGCGCCGCGCCGTTCCTCGCGGGGCTCGATCCGATCGAGATCGGGATCGGGGCGGTGACGGCCGAGACGGCGGGCGGCATCGGGGCGTTCACCGCGGTGATCGGCGATGCCGGTGCCGCCGTGCTGCACGGGCGGTTCACGCTGCTCGACGGCCGGGCCGCGCGCGGGGACGGTGAGGCGATGGTGTCGCCGGGCGCCCTCGAGCGGCTGGGGGCGCGCGTGGGGGACGCCCTCGTCCTGACCGAGCCCGTGGGCACCTACACGATCACGGGCGTGCTCACCCGCGCCGAGGACGCCCATCGCGGCGAAGTCGTGTTCCTCCCGGGCACGCCCGCCACGCGGGCGCTGCAGTCGGACCTGTCGTCCACCCGGTGGTACGTCCCGGAGTGGTCGCCGTCGGCGGAGGACGTGTTCGCACTCAACCGCGAGGGGCTCGTCGTCTTCGACCGGCACCTCTACGCGAATCCGGGCGAGCACGCGGCACCGGGCTTCGGCATGGACGCGACGGTGTGGACGGTCGCCTCGCTCGCGGCGATCGTCGGGGCGTTCTGCGCCTATCTCGTGATCCTCCTGGCCGGTGCCGCCTTCTCGGTGAGCGCCCGCCGTCAGCAGCGCGCGCTCGCCGTCGCCGCGAGCGTGGGCGCGACGCGCGCGAGCGTGTTCCGCATCGTCCTGCTCCAGGGCACCGTCCTGGGGCTGGTGGGCGGCGTCGCGGGCGCCGCACTGGGCGTCGGGCTCGGCATCCTGTTCCTGCACCTGCTCGACGACGGGGCGGCCGCCTCGTTCTGGGGCCTCCACGTGCCGTGGTGGGGAATCGCCGCGGTCACGCTGTTCGCGACGATCGTGGGGACGCTGGCTGCGCTGGCTCCCGCCCGCTCCGCGACGAGGGGTGCGGTGATCGCGGCGCTGCGCGGAGCGCGCCGCCCCGTGTCGGTGTCGGCGCAGCGACCGCTGTGGGGAATGCTGCTGATCGGGCTCGGCGTCGCGACGACGGTCGCGTCGGGTGTCGTGCTCGCCGCGCTCAACGCCGTCGATGTCGTCGACTACGGCCATCCCCTCCGGACCGTGTGCATCGTCGGGTTCATCGCCGGACCGATCCTGCTGCAGATCGGCGTGATCCTCGCCGGCCACTGGATCCTCGCGCAGTCCGCGCGCCTCCTCTCGCTGCTGGGGATCGCGCCGCGCATCGCGAGCCGGGATGCCGCGGCCCACCCGGGCCGGATCGTCCCGGCGTTCGCGGCCATCGCGGCTGTCGCGTTCCTCGCCTCGGCGGGACTCGGCGCCGTCGGCGTCGGCCTGGGCGCGGCCGAGCGCGGCTGGTTCTACCAGGCGCCGGTGGGCGGCATCGCCGTGTACGCCAACGTGAACCAGGCCACGACGCCCGCGGAGGTCGCCGACACGGAGCGGGCGGTCCGCGCGATCGTGGACCGATCCGCCCCGGCGTCGATGGGGACGGTGTGGACGCAGGGCTGGATGCCGCGTGACGAGGCCGGCCTGCTGCGAGAACCCGAGGCCACCTACGTCGCCGTCGAGATCCAGACGTACACCGCCTGCCCCCACGGCGCCGGCTGCATGACGCCCGTCGAGGCCGCGATCACCACGTCGCACCTGCTCGGCGTGGTCGAGCCCGACGAGCTCGCCGCGGTGCTCGGCATGCCCCTCGCCGACGACGTGATCGCCGCGTACGCGTCCGGCGCGCCGCTCGTGCTCGATCCGGATGTGCTGACCGCGGACGGCGAGGTCGTGTTCGTCACCGCGACGCATCAGGTGCTCGACGACTTCTACGCCGCCCACCCCGACCGGTCGGGCGAGGGCATCGCGTACACCTCGACGACGCGTCCCGCCGTCGTCGCCGTCGACGGGAGGCAGCGGCCCCAGGCCGTGTACCTCGCGCCCGAGACGGCGACGGTGCTCGGCGTGAGCGTCGGCGAGTGGCAGCTGATCGCCGGATACGAGCCCGAGATCGGCACGGCGGCGCTCGACAGGCTGCGCTCCGAGCTCTCGTACAGCCGCTTCCCGACGGAGCTGATGTCGTTCTGGCTGGTGAAGGAGTCCGGGCCGCCGGATCCCGCCCCGTGGGTGTGGCTCATCATCGGAGCCACCGCCGTCCTGGTGGTCGGGGCGGCCGGGGTCGCCCTCGGACTGGCGCGCGTCGAGCGCCGGCCCGACGACGCGACGCTCGCCGCCGTCGGCGGCTCACGGGCGCTCCGCCGGAACATCGCCTTCTGGCAGGCCCTGACGATCGCCGGCGTCGGCGCGATCACCGGCGCGGTGGCGGGGCTTCTCCCGGTGTGGGGCGTCGTCATCTCGGGAGAGGGCGGGTTCAACCCGCCGACGATGGCCGATGCGCCCTGGCTCGCCCTCGTCGCTCTCGCCGTCGCCCTGCCGCTCGCGATCGCCGTGGTGTCCTGGCTCGTGCCGCCCCGGCATCCCGATCTGACGCGCCGCACCGCCATCGCCTGACGCGCGGTGGCCGGACGGGCACACTGGAACCATGCGAGCGACCTACATCCACGGCCCCGGCGACGTCCGCGTGGTCGACGTGCCCGACCCGGTGATCGAGCAGCCCACCGACGCGATCCTGCGCACAGTCGTCGCATGCGTGTGCGGCAGCGACCTGCACCCGTACCACTCGATGCCGCCGCGCGAGAACGGCGTCCCGATCGGCCACGAGATGATCGGCGTCGTCGAGGAGGTCGGTGCCGACGTGCGCACGGTCGCGCCCGGCGACGTCGTCATCGTCCCGTTCGTGTGGTCGTGCGGCGAGTGCGACTTCTGCCGTGAAGGACTGCAGACCTCATGCCGCGTCGGCGGGATGAGCAGCCATCAGCGCACGGGCGGCGCGCAGGCCGAGTACCGTCGCGCGCCGCTGGCCGACGGCACCCTGTACCGGATCGACGTCGACGAGAACGACGAGCGGATGCCGGGGCTGCTCACCCTCAGCGACGTGTACGGCACCGGATACCACGCCGCCCTCACCGGCGGTGCCGGGCCCGGCACGACGGTCGCGGTCATCGGGGACGGGGCGGTCGGACTGCTCGCGGTGCTCTCCGCGCGTGGGCTCGGTGCCGAGCGCATCGTCCTCATGGGGCGCCACGAGGCGCGCACCGACCTGGGCCGCCGCTACGGCGCCACCGATGTCGTCGCCGCGCGCGGGGAGGAGGGCATCGCCGCTGTCCGCGAGCTCACCGGCGGCGACGGCGCGCACGTCGTGATCGACGCCGTCGGCCACCTTCCCGCGTACGAGCAGGCGCTGGGCGTCGTGCGCCCGGGGGGCCGGATCAGCCGCGTCGGCGTGCCCCAGTACGAGACCGGACCGATCGGCCGCGCGCAGTTCGCGCGCAACGTCACGATCACCGGCGGCGTCGCGCCCGTGCGCGCCTACATCGAGCGGTTGCTGCCGGCCGTCCTCGACGGGACGGTCGATCCCGGTGCCGTGTTCGACCGCGAGGTCGCCCTCGACGACATCGCCGACGGTTACCGGCTCATGGACGAGCGCGCGGCCCTCAAGGTGCTCGTGCGGCCGGGGCGCGCATGACCGACGGGCGCGTGCGCATCGGCGTCCGCGAGGTCGCCGCCCGCGCGGGCGTCTCGTCGCAGACCGTGTCGCGCGTCATCAACGACCATCCGAACATCCGCCCCGAGACTCGGCGGCGCGTGCAGTCGGCCATGGCCGACCTGGGCTATCGCGTCAACAACGCCGCGCGCGCGCTCGGCACCGCGACCACGCGCACGCTCGGCGTCCTCGCCTCGGATGCCGCGCTCTACGGGCCGGGCGCCGGCATCGCCGCGCTCGAGGCCGCCGCGCGCGCAGCCGACCGCTGGATCGCCACCGCCTACGCCGATGCCGCCGACGCCGGCTCGGTCGAGGCGGCCGTCGAGCGGCTGCTGGCGCAGGGCATCGACGGCCTGGTCGTCCTCGCCCCGCACGCGCGCACGCTCGATCTCGTGCGCGCCGCCGTGCGGGACGTGCCCGTCGCGGCGCTGCACGTGCGACTCGGCGCGGACGGCGGCGCGGATCGGCAGGCCGAGGGGGCCGCGCTCGCCGTCGACCACCTCGTCGCGCTCGGCCACCGCCGGATCGCCCGCCTCGCCGGGCCCGCCGACTGGCTCGAGGCCGCCGCCCGCGACCGCGGCCTCGATGCGGCCCTCGCCCGCCACGGCCTCGTATCGGGCCCGCGCTGGGAGGGGGACTGGAGCGCCGCCGCCGGCGCGCGTCTCGCCCCCCGCGTCGCCGACGCCGCGCGGACCACGGACGGGCCGACGGCGATCGTCGTCGCGAACGACCAGATGGCCCTGGGGCTGATGGCCGGCCTGGATGCCGTGGGCATCGCCGTCCCCGGAGATCTCAGCGTCGCCGGGTTCGACGACAACCCGGACGCGGCGTACTACCGGCCGGCGCTGACCACCGTGCGCCTCGACCTGGCGGGCGAGGCGCGGCGCGCCGTCGCCGAGGCGCTCGGGCTGCCCGGCGTCGCCGTCCCGGGCCCCGCGCGCCTGCGCGCACGTGCGTCGACGGCATTGTTACCGGTAACATCGGAAGTCGGTACCATCGACTGATGGATGCCGGCATCCCACGAGAACCGATGGAGCAGCCCGTGACGACCTTCCCGCCTGATGTGCAGCAGGCCATCGACGCCGTCCGCTCCGACGTGGCGCGACTGCACGGCGAACTCGTCCGCTACGGCCTGGTCGTCTGGACGGGCGGCAACGTGTCGGGACGCGTCCCGGGCGCCGAGCTGTTCGTCATCAAGCCGTCCGGCGTGAGCTACGACGACCTCGCGCCCGACAACATGATCCTCTGCGATCTCGACGGCGCCGTCATCCCCGGCACGCCCGGCAGCGACCGCAGCCCGTCGAGCGACACGGCCGCCCACGCGTACGTCTACCGGAACATGCCCGAGGTCGGTGGTGTCGTGCACACCCACTCGACGTACGCCGTGGCGTGGGCCGCGCGCGGCGAGGAGATCCCCTGCGTCATCACGGGCATGGCCGACGAGTTCGGCGGCCCGATCCCGATCGGCCCGTTCGCGATCATCGGCGACGACTCGATCGGCCGCGGCATCGTCGAGACCCTCCGCGGCCACCGCAGTCGCGCCGTGCTCATGCAGAACCACGGCCCGTTCACGATCGGCGTCTCGGCCGCAGACGCCGTCAAGGCCGCCGTGATGTGCGAGGACGCCGCCCGCACCGTGCACCTGGCGCGCGAGGCGGGGCCGCTGGTGCCCATCCCGCAGGAGAAGATCGACGCCCTCTACGCGCGCTACCAGAACGTGTACGGCCAGAGCACGGACGCGCGGCGATGAGCCTCCCCGCCAGGACTGCACTGGGTATCGAGCTCGGCTCCACGCGCATCAAGGCGTGTCTCGTCGACGCCGACGATCCCGCGACCGTCCTGGCCACCGGGTCGCACGCGTGGGAGAACGCGTACGTCGACGGACTGTGGACCTACTCCTTGGATGCCGTCTGGACCGGGCTGCAGGCCGCCTTCGCCGACCTCCTCGACGACGCCGAGCGCCGCCACGGCACCCGCCCCGACTCGTTCGGCGCGATCGGCGTCTCGGCGATGATGCACGGCTACCTCGCGTTCGACGCCGACGGTCAGCTGCTCGTGCCCTTCCGCACGTGGCGCAACACGAACACCGGTCCCGCGGCGGCCGAGCTCACCGAGCTGCTCGGCGTGAACATCCCCCTGCGGTGGTCGATCGCGCACCTGCACCAGGCGATCGTCGACGCCGAGGCGCACGTGCCGCGGATCGCGTCGGTCACGACCCTCGCCGGGTACGTGCACGCGCGACTGACCGGGCGCGACGTGCTCGGCGTCGGCGACGCGTCGGGCATGTTCCCGATCGACTCCGCGGCGCGTGACTACGACGCCGACCTCGTCGCCCGCTACGACACGCACGCCGCCGGACGGGCGCCGGCGCCGCTGCGGCAGCTGCTGCCCGAGGTGCTCGTCGCCGGCCAGGACGCCGGCGCGCTGACGGCCGAGGGCGCGCTCCTGCTGGATCCGACCGGGGCGCTGCGCCCCGGCATCCCGTTCTGCCCTCCCGAGGGCGATGCCGGCACGGGCATGGTCGCCACGAACGCGGTCGCCCCGCGCACCGGGAACGTGAGCGCCGGGACGAGCATCTTCGCGATGGTCGTGCTCGAGCGCCCCCTGCACGAGGTGCACCACGAGCTCGACCTGGTCACCACGCCGGCGGGCGATGCCGTCGCGATGGTGCACTGCAACAACGGTGCCAGCGAGCTCGCGGCCTGGGCCGGCATGTTCACTCGCTTCAGCGCCGCCGCCGGCACCCCGCTGGACGGCGATGCCGTCTTCGACGTCCTGTTCCGCGAGGCGCTGCAGGGCGAGGCCGACGCGGGCGGGCTGCTGGCCTTCAACCACCTCGCCGGCGAGCCCATCGCCGGGCTGACCGCCGGCCGCCCCCTGTTCGTGCGCACGCCGGACAGCCGCTTCACCCTGGCCAACGTCATGCGCGCACAGCTGTACGGCGTCTTCGGGACGCTCGCCCTGGGCATGCGCGTGCTCGATGCCGAGGGCGTGCGCCTCGACCGGATGTTCGCGCACGGGGGGATGTTCCGCACCGCGGGCGTCGCCCAGCGCTTCCTCGCCGGGGCGCTGAACGCACCCGTCGCCGTGGGCGAGACGGCCTCGGAGGGTGGCGCATGGGGGATCGCCGTGCTCGCGGCCTTCCTCGGCGCAGACGGTGCCGACCTGAGCGCGTACCTGGCCGACGACGTGTTCGCGGGCGCGGAGATGTCCGTCGTGGCGCCGGATGCCGACGACGCGGCCGGCTTCGCCGCCTATCTCGACCGCTACCGCGCCGGCCTGGCCGTCGAGGCCGCCGCCGTCGCTGCACTGCCCACGAGAACCGGCCCGTGACGCGAACCACTCCGTGACGCGAACCTTCGCCGACCCACCCAGATCCGACCGTTTGGAAGACCCATGGCACTGAACACCTCCCTCGACTCCTACACCGTCTGGTTCGTCACCGGCAGCCAGAACCTCTACGGCGAAGAGACCCTCCGCCAGGTCGCCGAGCAGTCCCGGCAGGTCGTCGCGGGCCTGGCCGGACTCCCCGTGAACATCGAGTGGAAGCCGGTGCTGAAGGACTCCGACTCCATCCGCCGACTCGCCCTCGACGCCAACAGCGACGACTCCGTCATCGGCGTCATCGCGTGGATGCACACGTTCAGCCCGGCCAAGATGTGGATCGCGGGGCTCGACGCGCTGCGCAAGCCGCTGCTGCACCTGCACACGCAGGCCAATGTCGAGCTGCCGTGGGCCGACATCGACTTCGACTTCATGAACCTCAACCAGGCCGCGCACGGCGACCGCGAGTTCGGGTACATCCAGACCCGCCTGGGCGTCGCGCGCAAGACTGTCGTCGGACACGTGTCGAACCCCGCCGTGCGCGATCAGATCGAGACGTGGCAGCGCGCCGCCGCCGGCTGGCAGGCCGCCCGCACGCTCAAGCTCGCCCGCTTCGGCGACAACATGCGCTACGTCGCCGTCACCGAGGGCGACAAGACCGAGGCCGAGCTGCGCTTCGGCGTGCAGGTCAACACCTGGGGCGTGAACGAGCTCGCGGATGCCGTGGCCGCGGCGTCGGAGGCCGACGTCGACGCTCTCGTGGCGACCTACCTCGCCGAGTACGACGTCGCCCCCGAGCTGCTCCCGGGCGCCGAGCGTCATCAGTCGCTGCGCGACGGCGCCGCGATCGAGGCCGGCCTGCGCACGTTCCTCGAGGCCGGCGGCTTCGGCGCGTTCACGACGAGCTTCGAGGACCTCGGCGCCCTGAAGCAGCTGCCCGGCCTCGCCGTCCAGCGGCTCATGGCCGAGGGCTACGGCTTCGGCGCCGAGGGCGACTGGAAGACCGCGATCCTCGTCCGCGTCGCGAACGTCATGGGCGCCGGCCTGCCCGGCGGCGCGAGCCTCATGGAGGACTACACCTATGACCTCGTCGCGGGTGACGAGAAGATCCTCGGCGCGCACATGCTCGAGGTCTCGCCCTCGCTGACCACGGCGACGCCACGGCTGGAGGTCCACCCGCTCGGCATCGGCGGCAAGGAGGACCCGGTGCGCCTCGTGTTCACCGCCGACCCGGGTCCGGCGCTCGTGGTCGCGATGAGCGATCTGCGCGACCGATTCCGGCTCGTGGCCAATGTCGTCGAGAACGTCGACGCGCCCGACCTGCCGAACCTGCCCGTCGGCCGGGCGGTGTGGAAGCCCGCGCCGGACTTCGCGACGAGCGCGGCGTGCTGGCTCGCGGCCGGTGCCGCACACCATACTGTGATGACGACCGCCGTCGGCCTCGAGGTCTTCCAGGACTTCGCCGAGATCTCCGGAACCGAGCTGCTCGTCATCGACGAGGACACCACGACGCGCGGATTCCAGCGCGAGTTGCGCTGGAACCAGGCCTATCACCGACTCGCACAGGGACTCTGACTCGCATGACTCGCACCCCGCTTTCCGGAACGCAGCACACCCTTCGAGCGGGGGAGTACGAGGCGATCGTCGCCGCGGTCGGCGCATCTCTGCGCGTGCTGCGCCACGGCGACCGCGATCTCGTCGTCCCCTTCGACATGGACGAGCTCCGGCCCGGCTATCGCGGCGCGACGCTGGCGCCGTGGCCCAACCGCATCGTTGACGGGCAGTACGCGTTCGGCGGCGCCCGCTATCAGGTCCCGCTGACCGAGCCGGAGCGGCACCACGCCCTGCACGGGCTGGCCGCCTGGCTCGACTTCGACGTCGTCTCACGCGGCACGGACCACATCACCCTCGCGGCGACCATCGTGCCGCAGAGCGGCTACCCGTGGCGCGTGCGCCTCGAGACCGAGTACCGCCTGGGTCCCGACGGGCTCACCCAGTCGGTGCGCGCGACGAACGAGAGCCGCGATGCCGTGCCCTTCGGCACCGGTCCGCACCCGTACCTCGTGGCGGGCACGAGCCCCCTGGACGCCTGGACGCTGGAACTGCCGGCCGCGCAGGTGCTCGAGGTCACGACCGACCGGCTGTCCCCGGTCGCGCTCCACGCGGTCGGCGAGCTGGCGGCCGGCCGGTTCGATTACCGCACCCCGCGCGCGCTCGACGACGCTCAGATCGACCACGCCTACACGGACCTGGTGCGAGATGCCGGGGGCTTCGCGACCGTGCGCGTGTCCGACCCGAACGGGACCGGCGTCGAGATGACGTGGGACGCGGCCTGCCCGTGGGTGCAGATCCACACGGCCGATCGTCCTGGCGGCCCAGCGGAGCCGGGTCACCGTGCCGGGCTCGCGGTGGAGCCCATGACGTGCGCGCCCGACGCCTTCAACGCCGATCGCTACGACTATGACGCCGGGCTGATCGTGATCGAGCCCGACGCCACGGTCGCAGCATCCTGGCGCATCTGCGCCGTCTGACGCCTGAGCGTCACTCGTCGCCGCGCAGCTTCTCCTTGAGGTCGTTGCGGGTCTCGACCGAGTCCCTCTCGGCTTCGGCCTTCTTCACGTTCGCGTCGGCCTTCACTTCGTCGACCTTGTCGCCGATGCGGTCGGTGGTGTCCTCCCACGCGTCCTTGACCTTGCGGCCGGCCGTCTCGGCTGTCTCCTTGGCATCATCCATGAATCCCATGGGTTCACTCCCTTTCGTGAAGGTGATGCTCCTCACGGTAGGCGGGCGGCCCGAGGCGGTCACGGGGGTTGTCAGCCCCGTGACCGTGTGATACCCGAAGTGCCGCGCGAGCACGCGGCGCCACCTGTTCGCGGGGAGGGCCGGATGCAGGGCGGCCAGGCCGGTCCCGTACTTGGAGATGCGTGCCGGGCGGTGGCCGTGGCGCCAGAGCGAGCGGTCGAGCGCGCCGGCGCGCTGGCCGGACTTCGTCTCGACGATCACCGTGCGGGGGAGGGCGAGCACGCCGCCGTCGGCGGAGATCCACGTCAGATCGACGTCCACCGTGCCGCGCGAGGCCCCCGCCCGCTCGGTCGCCGGCAGCAGCAGCGTCGCGCGGCGGTACTGCGTGACGAGGGTGGGCCGCAGCCGCTCGGCGAGCTCAGAGGCGCGGGGGATGCCGGCATCCCCCAGCATGTCGGCCGCATAGGCGACGGCGGCGTCGTCGAGCTCGTCGCCGGTCACGGGGACCCGGTCCTTGACCGTCGCCGACCGCCCGCCGCGCGTCTTGACCTCGAGGAAGGAGCCGCCGGAGTCGACGTAGGTGCGGGCACGGACCTTGAACCGGCGCCGGCGGCCCCGGGCGGCGCCGAGATAGCTGTCCAGCTCGGGGGTGTCGAAGTACTGCGAGGCATAGCGCAGCGCGCGCTCGCCGCCGATCTCGAGGATCTCGCTGCCGCGGGGCAGCTCGGCCAGCACGGCAGGGAGATGGGCGAGCGGGAGGACGTACTTGCGGTCGACGCGGGTCTGCAGTTCGGCGGCGGCGTTGAGGTGCTCGAGGTCGATGCTCGGCAGCGTCTCGAGGCGGTCGAGGGGGTTCACCGGGACACCTGCACCCGTGCGGGCGCCGCCGGAGCGCTGTAACGCACGTCGACGACCGTCGTATCCGAGACCAGGTCGATGCTGCGGATTGCGACGCGGTGCACCGCGGTGCCGATCACCTGCTCGACGGCGGCGCGGACTTCGTCCTCGTCGGCGTAGGCGCGGTCGAGGACGAGGGACTGCTCGCGCGCGCGGCGCAGCAGGGCGGGGCTGTCGACGGCCGCGAGCACGCCGACGACGAGCGTGATGAGCCCGGCGCTGAGCCAGGTGAAGCCGGTGGAGAGGCCGGCGACCAGCCCGATGGCAAGGGCGGCGAGGTAGTAGGCCATCTCGCTCTGCTCGATCTCACGCGAGCGCAGGCGGATGATCGAGAGGACCCCGAACAGGCCCAGCCCGAGGCCGGCGCCGACCGTTGTCCCGGCCAGGGCCATCGCCACGGCCAGCACTCCCACATTGACGCCGACGAAGGCGACGGCGAGGTCACGGCGGCGATGACGGGGGTAGTAGACGCCGAATGCGAGCAGGGCGATGGCGGCCAGGTCGAGGGCGACGGGTGCGAGCAGGTCCATGAGAACTCCTGACGGGTGATTGTCCGGAGTCCAGTCGACGATGTCGGGCTATGCGGTTCCTATGACGGCGTTCGGTGCGGGATACGAGTCTCAGACGGGAGTCGTCGTGTCGATCGCCTCGCGCAGGGGGCGCCGCAGGAACGCCCAGTACCGCGTCGGGAGCGCCCGGGAGAGCACGTCGACCGCACGCGCCTCACGCCCGACCATGGTGCGCGCCCGCCGCGCGATCGTCGCCGTGACGATGCGCGCCGCGGCATCCGCGGGGTCGGTGCGGTACATCGCGGCCTGCGCGCGGGCGGCGCGCGCGGCGACGGCGGGATCGAGGGCGGCCGCGTACCGGCCGTGCAGGATGATCCCGGTCTTCACTCCGGCCGGGTAGATCGCGCCGACGGTGATGCTCGTGCGCTCGAGCTCGTGGCGGAGCGCTTCGCTGAACCCGCGCACCGCGAACTTGCTCATCGCGTACGGGATGCGCCCGGCCGGAGCGGCGAGGCCGTAGATCGAGGCGAGGTGGGTGATGTGGGCGGCGGGGGAGCGACGCAGGGCGGGCAGCAGTGCCTGGGTGATGTTGACGGTGCCCCACAGGTTGACGTCCATGAGCCAGCGCATCTCGTCCATCGTCAGCTGGTCGATCCCGCCGAGCATCGACGATCCCGCGCACGTGATGAGGGTCTGCACGTGGGGGTGGGAGGCCGTGATCTCGGACGCGAGCCGGGTCACGGCATCGTCGTCGGTCAGGTCGACGACGTGGGTCGTGTGGCCGGTGCCCGAGAGGGATGCCGCGACCTCGGCGAGGCCGTCGCCGTTGCGGTCGACCAGCGCGATCCGCGCTCCGCGGGCGGCGAGCTGGCGGGCCACCTCGGCGCCCATGCCGGCTGCGCCGCCGGTGATGACGCTGGTCGCTCCGGCGACGTGGAGTCGTGGCATTCGGGTCGACCTCTTTCCGCGCTGCGCCGTGACATCACGGTCCGCGTCTCGATTCTTCCGGATGCGCGACCGTAGGATCGAGTGCAGCGGGAACGAGTCGCGAGATATATCGCGCGCGGTCGGGTCCGGGCGGAGCGAGGGGAGGCACGGTGGACAAGCCGAAGCGCGTGCGGACGCGCGACGTGGTCGCCGAGGGCCTCTACATCGCGTCGGCGGCGACCCGGCTCAGCCTGAAGAACAGCATCCTGATGCACATCCTCGCCGAGGGCGAAGGGTTCGACGCCGACCGGTTCCTCCCCGACGCGCGAGAGGCGCTGCTGGCCCTCGCCGTCGAGGCCGACGAAGACGCGCAGCGCGCACAGCGCGAGCGCAAGCTGGCGCGCGGCCGCTACTCGGACTCGGACGGCACGCACGACTACCGGCGACGCGACGTGCGCAATCTGCGCCGCCGGCAACGGCAGTCCGAGCATGTCGCCCGGGAGCTCCGCGAGCGTGCCGCGAACGAGGACGAGCTGCGCAAGCTCGTCGCCGACGCGCGCGACGCCGCCTGGAGCGAGGTCGCCACGAACATCGACCGCACGCTGCGCATCGAGGCGTTCCGGCCCGACCTCGAGCCGGACTACGACCGCATGCGCATGGCGCGCATGCAGGCGCTGCGCCTCGTCGATCTGCCGAAGCTGCGGGCCCACCGCCGCAGCGCCGCGAAGCAGCAGGAGCTGCGCGCCGAGGGCATCGAGCCGGAGGTCATCGAGGCCGAGCCGGTGGGCGACTTCGACCCGGCCGAGCTCGAGTAGCCGCATCGCGATCCGCCCGGTCGCCTCGATTCGGCGGATCGAAAAGCGTGCGCTAGGCTAGACGCTGGCCTTCGAGAGATGGCTGGGCGCCCGTAGCTCAATGGATAGAGCATCTGACTACGGATCAGAAGGTTAGGGGTTCGAGTCCCTTCGGGCGCACACTGTGTTGAGACAGTACTGAGGTAGAGGCCCCGTCACTTGGCGGGGCCTCTTCTGTTTCGTCTCCGAATGCGATCCAGTCGAGTGAGCGGCCTGTGATCCGCGCCCACCGGGCGACGGCCGCGAACGGCGGCTCGACAGCGTCGCGCTCCCAGTTCCCGATGGTCTGGCGCGTCTTGCCGAGTAGTTCGGCCATGCCCGCCTGCTCGAGTCCGACCCAGAGTCGAGCGCGCGACATCCGCTGACCTACTGTTGCAGGTGCGTTGATGATGACCATGCTGTGCCTCCCGGTGCGCCGTGGTGGTAAAGATGACTACCACCATGGCAAAGATACTTGCCGATATGCAAACCTGAGCACTAGGTTTGCGCTGCGGCAAAGTTCCTTGCGGCGCCGGAGACTGTCTCACTGCTCACGACGCGCGAGGTGGCGCGGCGAATGGGTCGCTGTCGGGAGACCGTGAGCCTCGCGGCTCGTCGCGACGAGCTCGCGCCGGCGCTGCAGCTTCCGGGTGTGAACGGCGCGTATCTGTTCACTGAGGCGACTGTGGTCGGGTGGCGTTTCCCTGGTGATCGGCTGGCCGGCCTGTGACGCGTCGCGTCCAGTTGATGGACGTGAGTGCGCTCGCTGCCGGGCGCCGATCCCCGTGGCCGCGCGCCGCGACGCCTTGTGTTGTTCGGGGCGTTGCCGCCAGGCTCCGCACCGGTTCGGATCGGGCGTAGGGGCCGCGAACGCACGCAGAACGCATGTGTTGGGTATCGCGGACACCGACCGCTCGCGTCGTGCCCACCAGGTGTACGCGTTGCTGCATGAGTGCGAGGTGAGTGCCCGACGCGTAACGGAGGACCTCTGAACGAATGGGAATCGGTGATCTACCTCGGGGGCCGCGTCCGTCTCGAGGACCCGGACGACGCGTTGCTTCCCGGTGGTGGACACGTCGCGCATGCAGTGCCTACGCGCGTCACGCTCGTTAGGTCCGCGGTGTAATGGGTTCCTCGTCTTTGCCGGACCCGCCGGGCAGGTGCTTGGTGATCGTTTCGACACGCCCGGTGTGCGCGTCCGAGGCGACGAGGCGAACCCCACTGAGTCGGCGAGCGACGAGGTCAGAGTTGAATGCCGATACGCTCGCCGCGTGATGGCACCCGCGGCGTGGGTCTCCTACCCGGCCGCGAACGCGAGCCCGCGAAGTAGGCGGGCGAGGGTGTCCCTTTCGTCGGCGCTCAGAGCTGCGAGCAGGTGATCCTCTGCGTGGACCACGCCAACGCGCGCGCGGGCATGCGCCTCCCGTCCGGCTGGTGTTGCGACCAGCACATTCGAGCGACGATCGCGCGGGTCGGGTACGCGGTCGACGAGCCCGCGGTCTTGCAGTTCGTCGATGAGGGTGACGACCTGACTGGGGTCCAGGCGCAGGAACTCCGCGATCTCTTTCTGGCTCGGGCGAACGTCGTCGCACGCAAGGGACAACACAATGTAGGTCCTCACCCGTAAGCCGTGCTCGGCTAAGTGGGCGCTCGCCGTAGAGAGCGAGACGGCGTTGGCGCGGGCGAGCAGGAAGCTCACGTCGTTCCCGATGGTGCCACGGGCCAGCAGCTGCTGCCGGGGCGGGGGATTGTGGGTATTCACCGGGTCATCATAGCTAATTTGCGGAAGACAATAATCGATGGATTCTATTAAGCCGGTTTGCTCAGGCCGTTTTGGCAACGCGACGGTCAGCTTCGATCAGTTCGGCGACACGACGGGCGAGCATCATCACGGTGAGATGTGCGTTCGCTCGGCAGACGGTGGGCAGTGAAGAGGCGTCGGCGACGCGCAGTCTGTGAAACCCTCGCACGCGGCACGCACTGTCGAGGATGGCGAAGGCGTCGCCCTCCCCGCCCATCCGGCAACTGCTCGTCATGTGCGCAGTGTCGCGAACGGCCGTGTCCAGCCAAGCGTCCAGTTCGTCGTCGCTCACGTCCCCGGGCGGCAAGTCCTTGCCGTTGTGGCGGACCGACGCGATCCGTGACAGCCACGCGTCGCTATGGAAGATGTCGAGGGCGTGGCGGTAGAGCAGACGCATTCGCTCACGGTCGCGCTCATCGGAGAGCAGGTTGAAGTCGATCTCAGGAAGGGCGCGCGGGTCGCTCGATGTGATTGCCACGGTGCCGAAGGAGAAAGTCTGCTCGAGCGAGACGAGGACGGACGCGCTTACCGTGTCCTCGTCAACATTCAGCGCCTTGATGGCAAGGTCGCCGACACCGGCGAGTCCGGACGAAAACCGGACGATGACGTTGCCACGCTTACTGCCGACCACGGGTTGCCGCATGGCGGCACGCGCCACGGTGGAGACCTCGATTCCGGCGTGATCCTGCATGTGGAGTCCGACGGGGAGGTCTCGACGGATGGAGATTCCGTGCTGGTCGAGCAGCGGTCTGGGGCCGATGCCGCTTCGCTGAAGGATGAGGGGCGAGTGAACGGCCCCCGCCGCGAGGACGACCTCGTCCGCCTCGATGGTCTCGATGCGGCCCTCACGAATCACGCGAGCGGCGATTGCGCGATCGCCGTCGAACACGACGGTGTCCACGATGGCGTCGAAGAGGAATGCGAGGTTCTCGCGGTGCCGCGCATCGCCGATGAAGGCGTCCGCAGACGTCACGCGCTGATCGTCGACGATGTTCTGAGGGCAGATGCTGGCGCCGACCACGCCCGGCTTGTGCAGGTCGCGCTCCCAGGGGTGCCCCACTTCAAGGGCCGCGTCCCGCATGATGTGGTCCATGTCGCCCCAGTCGGACTCGGAGACGCGGGCGATCGGCAATGGGCCATCGGCCCCGTGATATGAAGCGTCACCGTATTCGATGTCGCGCTCAATGTCGTTGAACACCCGCAGGACCTCTTCGCGCCCCCATCCCCTCAGACCGGTCCTGGCCCAATCGTCGAACTCTTCGAGCGGTGGGCGAAGAATGCACGCTCCGTTGATCACCGAACTCCCGCCGTAGCCCATTCCGCGTAGGTAGCGCCCCCGCGGCTGCGCGTGCGTCCGGACGGCTGTCAAGCCTGGCCACGATCTTGGAACCTCTTTATCGATGTCCCACTTGTAGTACCCGCGGGTATATCGGAACTCGTCATCGAGCTTGCCCTCCACCCAATCGGACCCGGCCTCCACCACCAGCACCGTCGTTTCGGGATCTTCTGAGAGCCTGCCCGCAAGGACGCAGCCAGCGGACCCGGCTCCCACAACCAAGACGTCATACTTCATCGGGTCTCCTGCGGGTCGAGAAGTCGGTTAAGGGAATTGACAATTACTCTACGATACTCAATAGTTGAGAAAATCACTGATCATGAGTCCCACTCTCAAGCGACAGTGGGACTTCTTCACCGCAACGGAGCGACAGATGAATGTACGGATGAAGGTTGCCGCAGTTGGCGCCGCGCTCATGGCATTGGCCCTCGTAGGGTGCTCGTCGAACGCGGCTGCAGGACCCGAGCTCACCCCGGCCGCGCCGGAAGACGGGGGGCAGTTCTCGCAGGAGCTTCACGACGCATTGCCGAAGTCCATCCGGGACAAGGGGTACATCAGCTTCGTCGGGGAAGCGAACCCGCCGTTCCGCAACGTCGGAAGCGATGGCACGGTGACCGGGCTGCAGACCGACGTCCTAGCCGAGTTCGAAGACATCCTTGGCATCGAGATCAAGACCGAGGTCATCGACAGCCTCGCTGGCGTCAAGCTCGGCCTGCAGAGCGGTCGTAACGACGCCGCATTCGGGCCGTCGCTGGATACGCCGGCCACCCAGGAGAGTTTCGACTTCGTCGATGTGTTCGTCATGCGCACGGGGTTCCTCTACCCGCTCAGCGGCCCTAAGGTTACCGACACGACAGACGTGTGCGGCAAGAAGGTCGCGATCCAGGAGGGCAGTCCGCCCATCATCAACGCTCTCGCAGCGATCGATGAGCAGTGCAATGCCGCGGGAAGGGAAGCAGTGCAGCAGGTCCCGCTCGCGGACAAGAACGCAGCGATACTGGCGGTGCAGTCCGGTCGAGCTCAATTGATGGCTACCAGCCCCGCGACGATGGCGTTCACGATAGAGCAGCAGCCGGGCGTATTCGGTATGTACGCCACGACCGAAGAGGACTTCGCCGGCGATCTAGTCGGCACGTCCCTCGCCAAGGGTAACGACGAGCTCCGCGACGTCCTGTACGGCGCTTGGAAGGTGCTCTTCGAGAACGGCAAGTACGAAGAGATCCTCGCGAAGTACGGCATGGAGAGCACAGCCCTTCCCGAGCCCGTCGTCAACGGCGCAACGCAGTAGCCATCGGGGTCAGCCGCCCCACGGGATTTCTAGGGGCGGCTGGCACCTGGCCGTCCCCCCCCGAAAACCACCGGCGCCAAGGAGTGCAACGACGTGAATGTCAAAACTGAGGGGTCTGTCGACTCCGAGGCTGTCGCCGACGACGTAGCGACAGCGCGGCCGCGAATGCGGGCGGCGCGGCTGCTCCTCCAAGCCGTGATCCTCGCGGTCAGCGCTTCAGTGCTGTGGTGGATGATCACCAACCCGCGATTCGAGTGGCCGGTCGTCGGAGAGTATCTTTTCTCCGAGGCGATCCTGCGAGGTATCCAGACCACGCTCTTCCTCACGGTGACATGCTTCGTCGTTGGTGGATTGGGTGGCATCCTCATCGTCGCGATGCGGACGAGTCCGTTCACGCCTCTGCGGATCATCGCCGACGCCTACCTGTGGATCGTGCGCTCTGTGCCGATGCTGGTGCAGCTGATCTTCTGGTTCAACTTCGCCTACCTTGTTCCGCGCATCGTCGTGGGTGTGCCGTTCGGCCCGGAGCTGTTCAGTTGGGACACCAACGCGGTCGTCACGTCGATGGTCGCCGGCATCATCGGTCTTTCCATTCACGACTCCGCCTACATGGCCGAGATCTTCCGCTCGGGTCTCACCTCTGTCGACTCCGGGCAGAAGGACGCCGCACGGGCACTCGGCTACCGCGCGTCGCAGATATTCTTCTTCATCTCGATGCCCCAGGCTGTGCGCGTGATCATCCCTCCGGCGGCCAGTCAACTCATCTCGCTGATGAAGGGAACCTCGCTGGTCAGCGTCATCGGCATGACCGATCTGCTGCACGCTGCCCAGATCGTCTACGGCCAGACCTACCAGGTGGTGCCGCTGCTGCTCGTTGCGACCATCTGGTACCTGGTCCTCGTTGGCGCCCTCACGCTGTTCCAGCGCTGGCTGGAGGCTCGACTGAACTCCGCCTATGACCGCTCTGTGGTCGAGCGAAAGCGCGTGTCGCGCGCCGAAAGTAGGAACGCATGAACGAGACACCGCTGCTGCAGGTCCGCAGTGTCACCAAGCGCTACGGCGACACGGTCGCGCTTGGCGGCGTGAATCTTGAGGTCGAAGCCGGTGAGGTCGTCGCGATCATCGGTCCGTCCGGATCCGGCAAGTCCACCTTGATCCGCTGCATCCACATGCTTGAGCCGTTCGATTCCGGATCCATCTCGCTCGGCGGTGAGCAACTCGGCTTCGGCCGCGTACGCAACACGCTGCAACCCCTTAAGGAGAGCGCGGTCGCCGCCCAGAGGGCGCGCATGGGTATGGTGTTCCAGCAATTCAACCTGTTCCCACAGATGTCGGTGCTCGGGAACATCACGCACCCGTTGACGCACGTCAAGAAGGTCCCCAACGCCGACGCGGTGAGCGAAGCCACGCGGCTGCTGGGGCTGGTCGGACTCAGCGAGAAGGCGGACAGCTACCCGCGCAAGCTCTCCGGCGGGCAGCAGCAGCGTGTCGCCATCGCGCGAGCGCTCGCAATGCAGCCGCAGCTTCTCCTGTTCGACGAGCCGACGAGTGCGCTCGATCCCGAGACGGTCGGCGAGGTGCTTCAGGTCATGCGACAGGTGAGTCAGCTCGGTACGACCATGATCGTCGTCACCCACGAGATCGCATTCGCGCGCGATGTGGCCGATCGGATCGTCTTCATGGAGGCAGGAAGGATCTTGGAGCAGGGACCCCCTGCACAGATGCTGGGGTCGCCGTCGCCCCGGCTCGCGGCCTTCCTGCGCCGTGAAGCCGACGCCGAGGCTCACGCTCAAGGCAACTGATGGTCCGTCTTGCGGAGCCGTCAACCCACACGCAACGCCGGCATTATGCCGGGCATCGAATGGAGGTCGAAGACATGCAGAATCAACCTGCGGCAGGCGAGTTCGGTCCCAACCGAGGTCCTCTTTCGGGCATCCGTGTCCTCGACTTGACCCAGGCGCTCTCGGGACCATTCGCTACCTACCTCTTGGCGGGTCTCGGTGCGGAGGTCATCAAGATCGAGAATCCGAAGGGCGGGGATTTCGCACGTCACATGCCGCCGTTCTTCGGCCACGGCGAGCTAGCCAAGGTCCAACGGGACGATGAGGACCTGTCTTTCGGCTTCATGAATCGCTGCCGCGGCAAACTTGGGATGGCGCTGAACCTGAAGTCCTCCGAGGGCGTCGAGGTCTTCCTCGAATTGGTCAAGACCAGCCATGTCGTTGTCGAGAACTATGCCAGTGGCACGGCAAATGGTCTGGGCATCGGATACGACGTCGTCCGAAGGGTGAACCCCGCCATCGTGTACTGCTCCATCAGTGGCTATGGTGCCGATCAGGAGATCGGCCGTGGATCGATGGACTCGATCGCTCAGGCGCTGAGCGGCGTCATGCTCTCCGGCGGCCACCCCGAAGATATGCCGTACCGGGTCGGCATTCCCATCGCCGACACCGCCGCACCGCTGTTCGGCGTGATGGGCGTGTGCGCCGCGCTCGTTCGTGCGCAGGCGACCGGCGAGGGCGACCACGTCGACGTGTCCATGCTCGGCTCGCTCACCACTCTCGTCGCCTCCGAAAACTGGCAGGCCAGCGATCGGCTCGGGCAGGAGCCGCGCACGGGCCCCCGACTCACGCGACTCTCGCCTTTCGGGACGTATTCGTGCAAGGACGGTTACGTGTCCCTGGCCGCCCCGAACGACCGTCAGGCGCACGCATTGATGCGCGCGATCGGGCGGCCGGAACTCATCGACACGCGGGAGTTCGCCACCGTGGCGACGCGAGCGATCAACGACGATGCGCTCGCCGCGATTATCGAGGAGTGGGCGGCGGATTACACGGCGGCGGAGGTCGTCGACATCCTGGATGCCGCCGGAGTGCCCGCCGCTCCTGTACGCAGCCCGCTCGAAGCGCTCGAGGATCCACGTCTGCACGAGCGCGGAGAATTGACCCGCGCGGTGACGCCCCAGGGGACTGTGCTGGAGGATCTCGCGACTTACGGGATGCCCATCAAGCTGAAGAATGCGCGCGGATCGGTCGGGCGTCCGGCACCGTTGCTCGGTCAGCACACGGACCACGTCCTCGGTGACATATACGGCTTCGACAGCGACCATGTCGAAGGCCTCCGGGCTCGAGGCGTCATCGCGTGATCCTGTGCGTGATGCATCGACGTGTCACGCACGAGCGCTCCCACGCAAGCGAGGGCCTCGGCCCGCGGCAATGGAAGGACCAAGCCGATGTCGGCAGTCCCAGACCTGAGTGACCTCCTGACCATCCGCGACTTTGAGCGCGCGGCCCGCGCCGCGCTGCCGGCGGCGATGTTCGACACGCTGTTCGGTGCCGTGGGGGCTGAGCTCTGGCGCACGAACACGAACAACGTCGAGGCGTTCGATGCGCTCCCGTTGCGCCCCCGGGTGATGACGGGCGTCGGCGCGCGCAACCTGGCCACGACCGTCCTCGGGCAGGAGATCTCTCTGCCGATCATCGCTGCGCCGACCGGTTCGCACCAGCGTGTGCACGCAGACGGTGAAATGGCGACCGCATGCGGGACCGCGTTGGCCGGAACGGCGATGATCCTGAGCTCAGTTTCGAACTTCTCGCTCGAGGAAGTGGGCCCCTCCACCGACGGCCCGAAGTGGTTTCAGTCCTACGTCTTCAAGGACAGGGAGATGTCGGCTGACCTCATCCGGCGGGCTGAGGCGGCAGGTTTCAGTGCCATCGTGCTCACGGTCGACAACATCTCTGGTCGTGTCGAGCACAATGAGCGCGCGCGCAGGAACGGCTACTCGTTCGCCGACGAGGTCCGCACCTCCCCGACGCTTCAGGCGGACCGGGTCCTCCGCAACCTCCAGCCATACGAGACCCCGGCACACGGCAGGCAACCGCGGTTCCAGCGCCAGGGGCTTGGCGACGCCTTCGACCCCACCCTGTCGTGGGCCGATCTGGATTGGGTGCGTTCGATCACGCCGCTGCCGGTCGTCGTCAAGGGCATCCAGACCGCAGAGGACGCCATCCTGGCGGCGCAGCACGGCGTGGATGCCGTGGTCATCTCCAACCACGGCGGAACGTCGGTCGAGACCGATGGTCAGGTCGGTTCGCTGACGCTACTGCCGGAGGTGAACGATGCCGTAGGGGACAGCCTGGAAGTGTACCTCGACGGCGGCATCCGAAGCGGCGGCGACGTGCTCAAGGCGCTCGCGCTCGGCGCCCGTGCGGTGCTCATCGGCCGAGCCGAGGTGTGGGGTCTTGCTGTTGCGGGTGCGGAGGGCGTCGCGCGGGTGTTCGAGATCCTCGCGAGCGAGCTCGACGCGACGATGGGCCTGTGCGGCGTCTCGGATGTCCGTAGCGTCAGCCGTGCGATAGTCGGACGCTTCCGCGGAACAATCCTCGCGTCCGGACTCGAGCGAACAGCCTGGCTGCATTGGGCGAACACTCTGAACGACCAGGAGTTCGCCGCCGCAAAGACGCGGGTCCTCGGCGCCCGCTGAGCCTCGCACCCCACTCGAATGAACCCAACTACGGAGATTGACATGACCCAAGCCGAACCCACGCTCCTCTTCGAGATCCAGGGGCAGGTCGCCATCGTGACGCTGAACCGTCCCACGAAGATCAACGCGATGGATGGCGAGCTCTTCGACCTGCTGGAGGGCGCTCTGCGTCGTTACTCGGCCGACGATTCGCTCCGATGCATGGTGATCACCGGCGCGGGCGGCAACTTCTCCGCGGGCGGCGACATGAAGTGGTTCCACCAGATGCACGTGGACCTCGACACTCCCGAGCACCGATGGGCCTACCACTTTCGCGCGTACGAGATGATGCATGAGCTGACCAAACCGATCATCTCCGCGATCGACGGCTACTGCATCGCATCGGCGTTCAACCTGGCGATCGTGCACACCGACATCCGGATCGCGACGACTCGGGCAAAGATCGGTCTTCCCGGCCCGCAGCGTGGTCTTGGCATCGGGCACTACGCGATGCCCTGGCACAATTACACGGGCCTCGGCAACATCATGTACCTGGCCCTTACCGGTGCCCAGATCGGCCCGGACGAGGCTCTGCGGATGGGGCTAGTCAACGAGATTGTCGAGCCCGAGGATCTGCTCGCTCGCGCCACTGAGCTTGCTCACATCGTGTGCGAGGGGGACCCTGTCGAGGTGATGGGGTTGAAGGAGTTCTGGCGCACCTACCTTGAGCTGCCCGGTGGTTCGTACATGACGGTGGCAAACACGATCCGCAAGCGCCTTGACATCCTCAAGGGTGACGCCGAGGAAGGACGCAAGGCCTTTCTCGAGGGCCGTGCGCCCTCATGGGTCCGGAAGGCCTGACCCATGAGTAACCGGCACGAGAACGCACCGGTGCCCGCCGTTGCAGACGGGATGAGGACGCGGTGTACGACCACACGGAAGTGCCGGAATGGTTCACACTCAAGCGTGAGCTCGTCCGTACGTCCCACGTGTTCGATGTCGCGGGCGCCCGGATCTCGAGCGAGACCTTCACGCCTCGCCAAGGCCCGGTGGCGGCGCCGATCCTCTTCGTGCATGGAGGGGGAGCGAACGCCGCCTGGTGGCATCCGGCGATCGCGCTGGTCGCCACGCATCGCGCAATGGCGACGATCGACTTGTCCGGCCATGGCCTGAGCGACTGGAGAGAGCGGTACTCGCATCGTGTGTGGCGTGCCGAGATCTCTGCTGTCGCGACGGCGCTCTTCCCGAAGGGTTGCGTGCTCGTCGGGCACTCGATGGGCGGCGCGCTCGCCTGCGGGGTCGCCGCGCGCGGACTGTACGCGATGCGGACGATCGTGTCCGTCGACGGTAACCCGCTCGGTCCCCCTCCCGGGCGGACGCGGCTGCCCCTCCCGGCAGCGACCGTGTACGAGAGCGCGGAGGACGGGATCCGTGCTCTCGCACGCGCCAAACCGGCGTGGCCGGCGTGGATGATTGAGTACGTCGGCCGACGCAGCGTCGTCGAAGTGCCGGGCGGGTGGCGGATGCGTCGGGATCCGATCGCGATGTCGCTCCGGATGTCCCCGACGCGATTCCAGGACCTGCCACCTCTTCCCACCTTACTCGTGCACGGTGGGCGCTCCCCGTTCCTTCGACGCGATCTGCGCCTCATCGAGCGAAACCGCGAGGAAGGGATGACGCACCTCTCATCGTGCATCGTCCCCGACGCAGGTCATGACGTCATGATGGAGGACCCGGCGGCCCTCGCTGCGATCCTCAACGGCATCCCGTGAGGGCTCGTCTAGCGAACATGGGGCAGCACGGAGGGTCTTCGTGGTGGGCGCGGGTGCCGACTGGAAGCGGTACTGAACAAGGGACAGCATGCGCGTCACCGAACAGCTCGCGCAGCTGAGCCCCCGGATCGCGACGCGCCCTCACCGCAGGCAAGGCTTCTCATGGATGACGGCGCGGGTGACGGGACTTGACCCAACGTCTTCACCGACGGTTCCTGACCCGCGTGCGTCCACGCGCGTTCCCAGACGGATGTCTATCTGCCGAGCGGTCCACTAGCATTCGGGGATGACGAACCCGGCTCCGATCGATGACGTGCCGATCGGCGGTGAGACCATTCGCCTCGGACAGTTCCTGAAGTTCGCGGGACTCCTCGATTCCGGGGGAAACGTGAAGGAAGCGATCATCGACGGCTTCGTGGTCGTGAACGGCGAGGTCGATCGCCGCCGCGGACGTCAGCTGCAGATCGGCGACGTCGTCGCCTTCGATGGTCGCCGCGTTCGCGTGTGCCCGTGAACCGGCCCACGCGCCGCTCGCTCGTCGCGGTCGGGATCGTCGTCCTGGTGGGCCTCGTGGCGGGCATCGGGTGGTGGGCGGCCTCGGCCACGGCGCTGAACGGCGTGCGCGTCGTCTACGACGCGGCGCCGCTGCGCTGCGACGGGGCCGAGGTCGGGGCGATGCCCGGTCTCAGTGACGAGGACATGCTCTTCGACGAGCAATTCCACACGCCCTACGTCGCCCTCACCCCGGGGATGCAGTGCGGCCTGCGCTTCCACGTCCTCAACGAGGGCTGGACCGACGTTGCGGTCGACCGGATCACGCTGATGCTGTTCGGCGCGGACGCCGGTCTGGAGCTGAGCGACGTGTTCGTGAATCCGAACGGCCACGAGCGGGTGCCGAGCGCGGACGGCGGCGAGCTCGATGCGCACCTCGCCGTCGCGGAGCTGGCGATTCCGGCCGGAGGCGCCCAGGCGTTCACCGCCGTGTTCTCCTACGCCGGATCGACGCGGATCGCCGAGTGCACCTCGATCTGGCTCAACGTGCCCGTGGTCACCGTTGCGGCGCTCGGCGCAGCGCGAGATGTTCAGCCTCCCGCCGAAGCGGTCATCGGCTTCCATCAGCCCGCGCAGGAGTGCCCGGTTCCGTGAGCACGAGACGCCGCCCCAGGGCTCAGTAGCGGCGCGGACGGTCCTCGCGCTTGGCGGACGCGCCGAAGCGGTCGGGCTTCAGCTCGATCAGCTTGCCGCTGATGCGCGTGTTCTCGAGGCGCTTGAGGGTCTCGCGCGGCAGGTCGGCGGGAAGTTCGACCAGCGAGAAGTCGGGGCGGATCTGGATGGCGCCGAAGTCCTCGCGGCGCAGGCCGCCCTCGTTCGCGAGCGCACCGACGATCTGGCGGGGCTCGACCTTGTGCCGGCGGCCCACCGAGATCCGGTAGGTGGTGCGCGGAGCGCCGCTGCGCGCGCCGCGGTCCGGGCGATCGCGCCCATCCCGTTCGAACCGCTGCTGCGGCGCCGCATCGGGCTCGAGCAGCAGGGGCGTGTCGCCCTGCGCGACCACCGCGAGAGCGGCGGCGACGTCGGCCTCGGGGACATCGTGGTGCTTCACGTAGTGCGCCACGATGTCGCGGAACAGGCTGACCTGTGCCGGATCGGCCAGCGCCGCGGTGATCGCGTCGTCGAAGCGCGTGAGGCGCGTCGCGTTCACGTCATCGACGCTCGGGAGCTTCATCTCCGTCAGCGGCTGCCGGGTCGCCTTTTCGATGGCGGTCAGCATCCGGCGTTCGCGCGGCGTGACGAAGCTGATCGCATCGCCGCTGCGTCCGGCGCGGCCCGTACGTCCGACCCGGTGCACGTAGGACTCGGTGTCGATCGGGAGGTCGTAGTTCACGACGTGGCTGATGCGCTCGACGTCGAGCCCGCGCGCGGCGACATCGGTCGCGACGAGGATGTCGAGCTTGCCGCTCTTGAGCTGATTGACGGTGCGCTCGCGTTGGGCCTGGGCGACGTCGCCGCTGATCGCGGCGGCGGTGTAGCCGCGGGCCCGCAGCTTCTCGGCGAGCGTCTCGGTCTCGTTCTTCGTGCGGGTGAAGACGATCATGCCCTCGAAGTTCTCCACTTCGAGGATGCGCGTGAGCGCGTCGACCTTCTGCGGATACGACACCATCAGGTAGCGCTGGGTGATGTTCGCCGAGGTCGTCGTCTTCGTCTTGACGGTGATCTCTTCGGGGTCGTTCAGGTACTGGGCCGAGATCCGGCGGATCTGGGGCGGCATGGTCGCGGAGAATAGCGCGACCTGCTTGTCGGCGGGGGTGTCGGCGAGGATCGTCTCGACGTCCTCGGCGAAGCCCATCTTGAGCATCTCATCGGCCTCGTCGAGCACGAGGTACTTGAGCTCGGAGAGGTCGAGTGTGCCCTTCTCGAGATGATCCATGATCCGCCCGGGTGTGCCGACGACGATGTGCACGCCGCGGCGCAGCGCGGACAGCTGCTGGCCGTAGCCCTGTCCGCCGTACACCGGGAGCACGTGCACCCCGCGCAGATGCGACGCGTACTTCTCGAACGCCTCGCAGACCTGCAGGGCGAGCTCGCGGGTCGGCGCGAGCACGAGTGCCTGCGGCGTCTTCTGGGCGAGGTCGAGCCGGGAGAGGATCGGCAGCGCGAACGCCGCCGTCTTGCCGGTTCCCGTCTGGGCGAGGCCGACGACATCGCGGCCGCTCAGGAGCGGCGGGATGGTCGCCGCTTGGATCGCGGAGGGCGTCTCGTAGCCGACGTCCTTGAGTGCCTTCATCACGGCGTCGTCGAGCCCGAGCTCGGCGAAGGTGGGTTCGGGGCGAGCGGATTCTGCCTCGATGGAGGTGGTCTCACTGGAGGCGGTCATGATGCGACGTTAGTCCTCTCGACCGTGTCGCCGCGACTCGACGGGCCCGCCCGGTCCGTCCGGCATCCGAGAAATTGCCTTACCTGGTAATTAGCTAGCTGGGTTAAGCTATGCCTCATGCACTCCCTCGAGGTCCAGCGGGTCGTCTCCGCTCTGCACGACGCCGCGACGATGGATCCCGAGGGGACCCTGCTCGAGCGCGGGCGCCTCACCCCCGCCGAAGTCGCCGAGATCACCGAGGTGATGGAGGCGCTGCGCGCGTGGAAGGACGAGGAGTCGCGCCAGAACAAGGCCTCGAGCGACTACATGGCGCTGTCGGAGCGAGACATGCGCGCGTTGCGGTTCATCATGGCGGGCGCGCGCTCGCACACCGTCGTCACCCCGGCGATGGTCGCGGAGTACGTGGGCATCACCAGCGCCGCGGTCACCAAGATGCTCGATCGGCTGCAAGCGGGCGGACACATCGAACGCGCACCCCACCCGAGTGACCGGAGAGCGATCGCTCTGAGCGTCACGCCGCACACCCGGGCCAGTGCCCGCAGTCAGGTCGGCGTCCTGCACGCGCGGCGCTTCGCGGCAGCGGCGCGACTGAGCCCGGCCGAGCGCCGCGCGGTGATCCGATTCCTGACCGATCTCGCCGAAGGGAGCCAATCGTGACCGAGCTCGTCGTCCTTCTCGATGCTGCCGGCGCGCCGATCGGCACCGCCGACAAGGCGACGGTGCACACCGCGGACACTCCGCTCCATCTCGCGTTCTCCTGCCACTTGCGCAACCGTCAGGGGCAGGTCCTGATCACGCGCCGAGCGCTGAGCAAGGCGGCCTGGCCCGGGGTCTGGACCAACGCCTTCTGCGGGCATCCTGCGCCGGGCGAGCTGCTGACGGATGCCGTCGCGCGCCGCGCGCGGGACGAGCTCGGGCTGCACGTCTACGACGTGGGCGTCGTGCTGCCCGACTTCCGCTACGAAGCGGTCGATGCCAACGGCATCCGTGAGAACGAGGTGTGCCCCGTGTACACCGCCGTCACCGATGACGAGCCGCAGCCGCAGCCCGACGAGGTCGCCGACTATCGCTGGGTGGAACCCGCCGACCTCGACGCCGCGCTCGCACACGCACCGTGGGCGTTCAGCCCCTGGCTGGTGTGGCAAGCCGAGCAGCTCGCGCAGCGGGGAGGACGTCGATGAGCGTGGAGATGAGCGTGGAGACGGCCGCGCGGACGCACGGTGAGATCGACGACGCCGCGGTCGACGCGCGACTGGGCGAGCATCTCGCCCGCCTGCGGGAGCGCGCCGAGGGTCACCACGCCGGGTTCCGGGAGATGTGGCGGAGCGCCGAAGAGCTGGTCCGGGGCGGGAAGAGGCTGCGCTCGTCGGTCTTCGCATCCGCGCTGCGGGGACTGCGGGAGGACGGCGACACGACGGGCGGCACTGTCTGCGGCACGGTCGGCGGCACAGCCGACGCCGTCGACATCGCGTGCGCGGTGGAGCTCCTGCACGCGGCCTTCATCGTCCACGACGACGTGATCGACGGCGATCTCGTCCGTCGGGGCAGGCCGAACGTCTCCGGGCGGGCGGTCGAGGCCGCGAACCGCGCCGGCGCCGTCCCCGCCGCCGCCGGCGCATTCGGCCAGGCCGCCGGCATCCTCGCCGGTGACGTCCTGCTGAGCGCCGCGCTGTCGCTGGTGGGTTCCGGCGATGTCGGGGGCGCCACCCGGCGAGCGCTCGTCGATCTCTTCCACGACACGGTCTTCGCCTCGGTGGCGGGGGAGCATGCCGACGTGTGGTTCAGCCTCGGTGTCGAAGACGCCGACGCGACACGGGTTCTGCAGACGATCGAGCTGAAGACCGCCCGCTACTCCTTCCAGACGCCGCTGGAGGCGGCGGCGATCCTCGCCGGGTGCCGGCCGGAGCGGATCCGGCAGCTGCGCGACATCGCGCGCGGTCTCGGAGTGGTGTACCAGCTGCGCGACGACGTGCTCGGCGTGTTCGGCTCGTCCGAGGCGACGGGAAAGAGCGTCAGCGCCGACCTGCGCGAGGGGACCCAGACGCTGTTGATCGCCCTGGCCCGCACATCGCCGGAATGGCGATCGGTCGCTCATCGGTTCGGGGCGCCGGACCTGGACGAGGACGATGCCGAGGCGCTGCGGACCGCGCTGCGCGCCTCGGGCGCCCTCGATCGCGTGGAGCTCGCGATCGACGCCGAGTGCGCCGTCGTCCGCCGCCGGATCCGTCATGCCCACCTTCCGCCCATGCTGGAGTCGTATCTGCTCGATCTGCTCGTGCGCTGTGCGGAGCGCGACGCATGACCGCCGCGGTCGGCCGATCGGCGCGCGACCCGGGGCTGGCCCGGTACGACGCCGCCGCCCGCGCCGCCGCGCGGCTCGTGCTCCGGCGGTACTCCACCTCGTTCGGGATGGCCACGCGCCTGCTCGCCCCCGAGATGCGGCCCCACATCGCGGCCGTCTACGCGCTGGTGCGCACCGCCGACGAGATCGTCGACGGTCCGGCCGCGGCGGCCGGGCTCGACCTCGACACGCGGCGTGAGCTCCTCGACCGGCTCGAGGAGGAGGTCCGATCCGCGCGCGCGACCGGTTACAGCGCGAACCTCGTCGTGCACGCCTTCGGGCGCACCGCGGCGCGCTTCGCCATCGACGACGAGCTCATCGAGCCGTTCTTCGCATCGATGCGCGCCGACCTCACCCTCGTGCGGTGCACGCAGGAGGAGTTCGACCGGTACGTCTACGGGTCCGCGGAGGTCATCGGCCTCATGTGCCTGCGCGTCTTCCTCGGCGACCCGTCGAGGTCGCCGAGGGTGCAGCCCGCACGGCGTGCCCGCCTCGAAGCCGGGGCGCGGCGCCTGGGCTCGGCGTTCCAGAAGATCAACTTCCTGCGCGACCTCGGCGAGGATGTGCGCAGTCTCGGACGGTCGTACTTCCCCGGGGTCGTCGACGGTGCACTCGACGAGATCGTCAAGGCCGAGATCACGGCATCCATCCGGGCCGACCTGGACGCGGCGGCGCTGACCCTCGGCGAGCTTCCCCGCGGGGCGCAGCCGGCGGTCGCGGCCGCGCTGATGCTGTTCGCCGAGCTCACCGACCGCATCGACGCCGTTCCGGCCGCGGAGGTGATCGAACGCCGTGTTCGGGTGCCCGATCCGGTCAAGCTGCGCATCGCCGCGCGCGCGGCGCTGCGACGCGGAGGAGGATCATGAGCGCAGACCCCGCAGCGGACCTCGGCGGCACCCGCCGCGTCGTCGTCATCGGAGGCGGTATCAGCGGACTGGCCAGCGCCGCGCTGCTCGCCCGGGACGGCCACGAGGTGACCCTGCTGGAGCGGCACGACGAGGTCGGCGGCCGCGCCGGTCGCTGGCGAAGCGGGGGATTCACCTTCGACACGGGACCGTCGTGGTATCTCATGCCCGAGGTGTTCGAGCACTTCTTCCGCCTGATGGGGACCACGGCGAGCGAGCAGTACGAGCTGGTGCGGCTCGACCCCTCGTATCGCGTGCTCTTCGAGCCGGAGGCGACCGGCGACGCCGCGCAGGACCTCGTCATCCGCTCCGACCGCGACGCGGCCATCGCCGCGTTCGACGCGGCGGAGCCGGGATCGGGTGCCCGTCTCGCGCGCTATCTCGACTCGGCGGCCGACACCTACGCGACCGCGGTCGCCGCGTTCCTGTACAACCCGTTCCGAGATCTCCGCACGCTCCTGCGAGGTGACATCCTCCGGCGCCTGCCGCGCCTGGCCCGACTGCTGACGACCTCGCTCCACCGGTACGCGGGCTCGGTGGCGAAGGACACGCGGCTGCGGCGGGTGCTGGACTATCCCGCCGTCTTCCTCGGATCCTCTCCGTTCGCCGTGCCGGCGATGTACCACCTGATGAGTCACATGGACCTCGCCGACGGCGTCTGGTATCCGCGCGGCGGCTTCCGCGCGGTGATCGCGTCGATCGAGCAGCTGGCCCGCGCGAGCGGTGTGCGCATCGTGACGGGGGCCGAGGCCACGCGGATCACGACGGCCGACGCCCGGACGACAGGCGTCCAGTGGCGCCCCGCGCACGGCGACGCGCAGTGGCTCGCCGCCGACCTGGTCGTCTCGTCGGCCGACCTGCACCACACCGAGACGAGACTGCTGGCTCCCGCCGACCGCGACCGCCGGCCGCGCCACTGGCGCCGGCTCGACCCCGGTCCGAGCGCGATCCTCATCATGCTGGGCGTCCGGGGCGCGCTTCCGCAGCTCGAGCATCACACGCTCCTGTTCGCGCGACGCTGGCGGGAGAACTTCGCGCAGATCTTCGGCCGGCGCGGACGTGTGCCGGCCGTGCCCTCGCTGTATGTCTGCAAGCCGAGCGCGTCGGATGCCGCCGTCGCGCCGCCGGGGCACGAGAATCTGTTCGTGCTGATCCCGGTGCCCGCCGATCCGGCCATCGGGGCCGGCGGCGTCGACGGCGCCGGTGACCCGGACGTCGAACGCATCGCCGAGGCCGCCGTGGCGCAGCTGGGCGCGTGGGCCGGCATCCCGGATCTCGCCGAACGGATCGTCGTGCGCCGCACCGTCGGGCCCCGCGACTTCGAGCGCGACTTCTCCTCGTGGCGAGGCAGCGCACTCGGTCCTGCGCACACCTTGCGGCAGAGCGCGTTCCTGCGCGGGCGCACCGCGTCGCGCCGCGTCGCGGGGCTGCTGTCGGCCGGCGCGACCAGTGTGCCGGGCATCGGCCTGCCGATGTGCCTGATCAGCGCGGAGCTCGTGCTGAAGCACGTGCGTGGCGACCGTAGCGCCGGCCCGTCGCCCGAGCCCCCGCAACCGGCATCCGGGCGGCGCCGGCGGGCATCGTCGGGGGTGGCCGAATGAGCGGGGTCTACCTCGTGGCGCTGCTCATCTCGATGGCGGGCATCGCCGCCCTCGATGCGCGCCACCGTCTGTTCCTGTGGCGCGCGCCGCGCCGCGCCGCGCTCGTGCTGACGCTGGGGCTGGTGTTCTTCCTCGCGTGGGACGTCGCCGGCATCTCCCTCGGCCTGTTCCGGCACCTCGACTCGCCGTTCGCGACCGGCCTCCTCGTGGCGCCGCACCTCCCCATCGAAGAGATCGTGTTCCTGGTCTTCCTCTGCCATCTCACGATGGTCCTTCTGTGCGGATGCCGGCGCCTCACCGGCCGGCTGCGCGCGCGCCGCGCGGAGAGGAGCCGGGGATGAGCTCCGTCGTCCTCACCGGCGTGTTCCTGCTGGTCGCGCTCAGCCTCCTGGTGGCCGGCCTGGCCCGGTCCGGCCGCGCGCGGAGCCTCGTCCGGACGTGGTGGCTTCCCGGGCTGCTGGCGGCAGCAGGTCTGTTCGTGCTCACCGCGATCTTTGACAACCTCATGATCGCGGCCGGGCTGTTCGACTACGACTGGGAGAACATGTCGGGCCTCCGGCTGGGGCGCATGCCCCTCGAGGACCTCGCATACCCCCTGGGGGCGCTGTGGGCGCTGCCGGGCCTGTGGCTGCTGACCGCACCCCGGGAGCCGGAGGCGTGAGCGCTCCGCCCCGTGCGCTGGCGCATACTCTCCTCCTGGCCTCGCGGCCGGTGAGCTGGATCAACACCGCCTTCCCGTTCGCCGCCGTCTGGCTGCTCACGACCGGTCGCGTCGACGCGGCGTTCGTGATCGGGACCGTGTTCTTCCTCATCCCGTACAACCTGCTCATGTACGGCATCAACGACGTGTTCGACTATGCCTCCGACCTCGCCAACCCGCGCAAGGGAGGCGTCGAAGGCGCGCTCCTGCCGCCGTCGCAGCATCGCGCGGTGCTCGTCGCGGTGAGCGTGATCGCCCTCCCGTTCGTCGTGGCGCTGGCCGTGCTGGGGGGACCGGCATCCTGGATCGTGCTGGCGGTGAGCCTGTTCGCCGTCGTCGCGTACTCCGCGCCGGGGCTGCGCTTCAAGGAGATCCCGTTCCTTGACTCGGCGACATCGAGCACGCACTTCGTCGCGCCGGGCCTGTACGGCGCGGCGCTCGCCGGGACCGACATCACGCCCGGGTTCGCTCTCGTGTTCGCCGCGTTCTTCCTGTGGGGCATGGCCAGTCACGCCTTCGGCGCCGTCCAGGACATCGTCCCGGACCGCGACGCCGGCATCGCCTCGATCGCCACGGTGCTCGGCGCGCGCACCACTGTGCGCCTGGCGGTGCTCCTGTGGCTGGCGGCCGGAGCGCTCATGCTCGCAGTCCCCTGGCCCGGAGCACTGGGCGCCGTCCTGTGTCTGCCGTATGCGGCCACCGCGCTGCCCTTCCTCTCCGTGAGCGACGAGGACTCCCCGCGCACGAACCGCGGGTGGAAGAGATTCCTCGTCCTCAACTACATCGGAGGGTTCCTCGCGACGATGCTGATCCTGTGGTGGGCCGGCGTCGGATAGCGTGCCGACGACCTCGGCGCAAGCCGGGGACAGAACAGTCCCGACGTGATTGGGTGTGAGCATGACCGCGCGCATCGTCTCGATCGGCACCGCGGTCCCCGCCACGCGCATGCCGCAGGAGCACGTGCGTGACTTCTTCGCCTCGCAGGCGTGGGCGGACCGCCTCACCGGGCGACTGATCCATGCGGCCTTCGATGCGGCGGAGATCCGCACGCGCCACAGCGTGCTCGCGGAGCTCGGCCCGGGCGGCGCCGCCCCGGATCACGCGCAGACGCCGTTCGTCGGGGACGGCGGGGCGCTCCTCGCGCCGAGCACCGGAGCGCGCAACGACCTCTACATCCGCTTCGCCCCCGCGCTGTCGGCCGCGGCGGCACGGAGCGCGCTGGGGCGCGCCGACGTCGACGCGGCCGCCGTCACCCACGTCGTGACCGTCTCGTGCACCGGGTTCGTCGCGCCGGGACCCGACTACCGCCTGGTCCGCGACCTCGGCCTTCCCGCCACGGCCGAGCGGTACCACCTGGGGTTCATCGGCTGCGCCGCGGCGCTGCCCGCGCTCCGGCTCGCCGCTCGCATCACCGCGGCTCAGCCCGAAGCCGTCGTGCTGGTCGTGTGCACCGAGCTGTGCTCCCTGCACATCCGGGCCTCGGCGGATCCGCAGCAGATCGTCGCCGCATCGGTGTTCGGCGACGGTGCGGCCGCCGCGATCGTCACCGCCGATGCCGGGCGCGGCAGAGCGGGCGGCCTCGAGCTCGACCGCTTCGGCACGGCGCTGACCGAAACAGGCGAGCGCGACATGGTCTGGACGATCGGCGATCACGGCTTCGAGATGGTGCTCTCGCCCGAGGTGCCGCGCATCATCGGGAGAGAGATCCGTGCGGCGGTGGGCGCCTTCTTCGCGGGGGACGGCACGCCGTCGGCCTGGGCGGTGCACCCCGGTGGACGCAGCGTGCTCGACCGTGTCGCACAGGGGCTCGGGCTCGCGTCCACCGCCCTCGATGCGTCGCGGGCGATCCTGCGCGACCACGGCAACATGTCCAGCGCCACCGTGCTGTTCATCCTGCAGGCGCTGCTGGACGACGACGCCGTCGGCGACGGCGACCGGATCGGCGGGCTCGCCTTCGGGCCCGGACTCACGGTCGAGTCGGCTCTGCTAACCAAGCGCGTCGTGCGCGGGGGAGTGCGGGAAGGATGAGCCTGGGAGCGCGGGCCGAGACGCTCACGGAGCTGATGGACGATCCGGACTGCGACCCGCGGCGCCTGCGCGCGACGCTGCGCCGGTTCGGGCTCGTCAACCGGCTCGTATCCGGCTGGGGCGCGGTGTACCGGCAGACCCTGCGCCCCTGTCTGGCCGCGCTCGACCGGCCCGCGCGCGTGCTCGACCTCGGCTCCGGCGGCGGCGACGTCGTGCGCCGCCTCGCCGGACGGGCGCGCCGCGACGGCTTCGACGTGCACTGGACCGGCGCCGACCCCGACGCCCGCGCTCTGGACGTCGCCCGCGCGCGGCCGGCGCCGGCCAACATCGCGTTCCGATGCGCCACCGCCCAGACCCTCGTCCGCGAGGGCGAGCGGTTCGACATCGTGCTCTCCAACCACGTCCTGCACCATCTCGGTGCAGACCTCGACGGCTTCCTGAGCGACTCGCGCGCCCTCGCGCGGGAACTGGTCCTCCACGGCGACATCGCGCGGGGGCGTCGCGCCTACGCGCTGTACGCGGTCGGCATCCTCCCCCTCGCGCCGGGCACGTTCCTGCGCACCGACGGACTGCGCTCGATCCGGCGCAGCTTCACCCCCGCAGAGCTGCGGGACGTGCTCGAAACCCGCGCCGCGGGCGTCTGGTCGGTGCGCACCCCCGCGCCGTTCCGGCTGCTGGCGGTGGCGTCCGGAAGCGGCTGAGGCCGTGCCGGTCCACGATGTGGTCGTCGTCGGCGCGGGGCCGGTCGGACTCCTCCTGGCCGGCGAGCTCGCCCGCCGGGGCGTGGACGTCGTGGTGCTCGAGCGGCGCGAGACCGTCGGGGGCGGCACCCGGGCGATCGGGGTGCACGCTCCGGTGCTGGCCGCGCTCGCCCCGTCCGGTGTCACCGAGAGACTGCTGTTGCACGCCGTGCGCGTGCGGCGCGGTGAGGCGCGCGCGGACGGACGCCTGCTCGGCACGGTCCGCTTCGACCGCATCCCGGCATCCTTCCCGTTCGTGGCGACCCTGCCCCAATCGGCGACCGAGGCCGTCCTGGCCGAGCTGGCGCCGCCGCCGCGTCGCGGTGCCGAGGTCACGGGTGTGCACCCCGGCGCTGATGCCGTGCGCGTGCTCGGCGCTGACGGTGCCGGCCGGTTCTCGCTGACGGCGCGGGTGGTCGTGGTGGCAGCGGGGGCAGGCGGGCGCCGCCTCGTCTACCGCGAGGGCGCGGTCCGCACGCACGAGTACCGGGACCGCTATCTCATGGCCGACATCGAGACGGGGCCGCACGCGGACGCCGACCTCGCCGTGGTGCACCTCGACCGTGCCGGCGTGCTGGAGTCGTTCCCCCTCGCCGGCGGCGTGCGCCGATTCGTCGCCTGGGACGCCCCGGCCGCCGACCCCGGTGAGCAGTCCCGGGTGCGGCGGCTGCGGACGGCGCTGCGCGCACGCGGCGAGGAGGACGCCGCCCGGGCGGTGGGCGAGGCGACGGGATTCGGGGTGCGCCGCTTCGTCGCACCGCGGCTGCGGAACGGCCGGGTGCTCGTCGTCGGAGACGCCGCGCACGAGGTCAGCCCGATCGGCGGGCAGGGGATGAACCTCGGGCTGCTCGACGCGGCGCGGCTCGCCCCGCTCGTGGCCGCCTGGCTGCGCACGGGGACGGCGCCCGAGGCCGAGCTGCGCGCCTGGGAGCGGCGCCGGATCGCCTCGGCGCGGACGGCTGCGCGGCTGGCCGCCGTCAACACCGGGCTCGGCCGGCCGCTGCCGCGCGCATTCGATGCGGCGCGCCGCGGCATCGTGGGCGCCATGCTCGGCCCCGTGACGGGGGGACTGTTCGCCCGCGCCTACGCGATGGGGTTCGACCGCGACGCGTGAGCGGATCAGGCGGCCAGGTGCGCGCCCGAGACGACCAGCTGCGCGGCGAGCAGCAGTGCCGCGAGCATCACGAGCCGGAAGACGGCACGCGTGGGCGCACCGGCTGTCGCGCGCACCAGTGTCGCGACAGCCACGACGGCCACCGCGGCGAAGAGCGCCCACGACGGCGCGGTCACCGCCGAGACATCCCCGCCGACCGGCCCGAGCAGCACGGCGACGGCGCCGCAGACGACCGCGAGGGCGGCGATCGCGGCCGACGCGCGCGCTCCCAGCCGGTGCGGCAGCCCCCGGACGCCGGTGCGCCGGTCGTCGCCGAGGTCGGGCAGGACGTTCGTCAGGTGCACCGCCGCCCCCAGGGCCGCCCCCGCGAGCCATGCCCACCCGCCGGCGTAGGCGGGCTCGGGAGCCGCCAGCGACGCGAGCGAGGGGAACACGCCGAAGCTCACCAGGAACGGTGCGATCGAGATCGCCGTGGACTTGAGCCCCGCGTTGTACGCCCAGGCGCACCCCAGGGTGAGCGCGTGCGCGGCCAGCATGCGCCAGCCCAGCGGGGCGGACAGGACCAGGGCGAGGGTGAGGGCGATCGCCGCCGCCGACCAGGCCGTCCGAGTGCTCACCTCACCGCGGGCCAGCGGCTTGTCGGTGCGCCCCACGGCGCGATCGCGGTGCGCATCGATCGTGTCGTTCGAGATCCCGACCGACAGCTGCCCGCACAGCACCGCCGCCGTGAGCAGGGCCAGTCGCCACGGCTCGAGTCCGACGGCCACGCCGAGCGCGAGCGCGAGCGCGGTCACCACGAGGGTCGGGCCGGGATGCGACGAGCCCCACAGCGCCCGGAGGGTGCGCACGGCGATCCGGCTCACATCGTCCGCAGCGGGAGGACGCGCAGCCACACGAATCCGTACGGCGGCAGGGCGAGGCCGTCGTCCAGGTCGACGCCGACGCCGTGGACGAGGTCGCGGGCGTTGCGCTCGAACCCCGACAGGGTGAGCGGGTCGATGAGGACCTGCGTCGCGCCGACGTTCGCGAGCACGAGCACGACGTCGTCCGCCCCCGGCCGCTGATAACCCAGCACCGTCGGGGCCGGGACGTGGAAGCCGATCAGCTCCGCACCGGAGAACTCGGGCGTGGACTGCCGCACGGCGATGAGCGTGGTCAGCCGCGCGAAGACGCGACCGGCGGGGGTTCCGGCATCCCGTCGCTCGGCGTAGCGGTCGCGCGGCCGGTTGCCGCGGTGCACCCAGCGCGGGTCGTCGCGGCGCGCCGGGTCGTCGGCGTAGGTCGGATCGTTGAGCTGGGCGACCTCGTCGCCGAGGTACAGCATCGGCACGCCGCCGCTGGACAGGGCGATCGCGTGCGCGAGCACGACGCGGTCCTCGCCGGCCGGGTCGCCGGCTTCGATCCCGGCGAGCGAGGCCGTCGTCCCCGCGATGCGCGGGCCGTCGGGGCCGGGTGACCCGATGCCGCGCGCGACGCTGCCCGGCGTGCGTCCGAGGTAGAAGTCGGCGATGCGGCGGCGGTGGCTCTCGTCGATGCCGAGGTCGCCGGCATCCTCCCATCCGAGATCCTCGTGATCGCGCACCGTCACGAGGCGTGCCGCTCCCTCGGGGAGGGGATGCCGGCGCTCCAGCGTGCGTTGCACGCGCCGCGGGTCGTGGGTCGCGAGGGCGTCCCACAGCAGCGCGGGAAGCAGTGCGTCGTCGACGAGTCGCCCGGTGGCCCCGGCGACGGCGACCGCCGGCGCACCGAGCGCGAGCACCGCCTCGAGCACTGCGATCTGGTCGGCCGCGGCGTCCACGTGCAGCATGTCGACGCCCCGGTTCGCCAGGAACAGGGCGTCTTCGGCGAGCGTCGTCATGCCCGCGGCGACCGGCAGGTCAAGGCATAGGGCGATGCCCGCGAGGCGCAGGTCGGCGGCGAGCTCGGTCAGCGTCGACAGGCGTCCCACGCTCGGGTCGACCGTGCGCGCGTCGGCGAGGACGCCGCGCAGGTGCAGGCAGGTGAGGCCGAGTTCGCGGAAGTATCCGATCTCGTCGCGGATGCCGGCGAGGTTCCCGGCGTAGCGGCCGGCGTCGCACGTGCCGCCGAGCATCCGCTCCGAGTTCAGCCAGTCGGTGCCCGCGCGCTGCGCATCGTGGACGCGCAGGTCGACGGGGCGAGTATTCCACGAGGTGCATGCCGCGGCCACGAGCGCGGTCAGCTCGTCCAGATCGGCAGCGGCCAGGTGCAGCGCGGGCAGCTGCGCGTCGAGCCGCTCGAGGAACGCATCGTCGACGCGTCCCGCCGCCTCGAGCGCGGCGAGGACTTCCCGACGGTCCTCATCGACCGTGGTGAGCGTGGTCATGGCGATGACTCCTCCCGCCTCCACACTAGGCCTCAACGCAGGGGAGGTGTATCAGCGCGGCACCCTGGGGCCTCTTCTGAGACGACCCGTATGGCGCGGGTCGGAAGTGGTCCGTGTGGGGCGGGTCACGGCATCCGCATCGTCGCGGATCGAGCAGAGGAGGCCATCGTGGCTCTCGACAGAAATCTCATCGCCATCATCGGCAGGATCCATCCCGCCATCTACGACGTGGTGTTCCCGCACGGGGTGGCAGAGCTCAACCCGCAGCCCTTGCCGCCACGGCATGTCTTCGCGGGCATCGAGACCGGTGCCGCCGTCGGGCACGAGCTCGTGCGCGCGGCCGGTCTCGCGAAGGCGTTCGGCCTCGACTTCCGCATGGACCTCGTCGAGATCTGCCCGCCGCCGCGGCCCATTCCGCCGCTGCCGTGGCCGTTCCCGTGGCCGCCGCGTCCCTATCCGTGGCGCGGCATCGAGACCGAACCGGAGTTCGACCACGGGTACGGGCTCGGGCTGGGGGCCGTCCTCGAGGCGACCGCCGAGGTGTGGCAGAAGCTGCCCGGGGCGGCGTTCCTCGAGGAGCTGTACGGTGCCGCCGGCGAGCTCGCCCTCGCCCACGGGGGTGGCCGGCACGCGTAGCCTGAGGGCGTGAGCGCGTACGTTTCGGCGTTCGAGCTGTTCTCCGTCGGTGTAGGACCCTCGAGCTCCCATACGGTCGGCCCCATGCGGGCCGCCCGGGACTTCGCGGCGCGCGTGCGCGACCTTCCCGTCGCGCGCCTGCGCTGCGTGCTCTACGGCTCGCTCGGCGCCACGGGCATCGGGCACGGGACGCCGGATGCCGTGGTCGCCGGGTTGCAGGGCTGGGAGCCCGAGACCGTCGACCCGGCCGCCGTGCGCGCGGCGTGGACCGACTGGCCGGCCGGACGCGACCTTGCGCTCGACGGCGGCCGGCCGGTGCCCTTCGCCAAGGAGCACGTGGAGTTCGCGCCGCGGACCCGGCTGCCCGGGCACCCGAACGCGATGACGCTCGAAGCCCTGGGCGGTGACGGCGGGATGCTGGCGACCGAGACCTACTACTCCGTGGGCGGCGGCTTCATCCGCCGCGAGGGCGAGCCGCCGCCCGTCGCGGCGGCGCCGTACCCGTTGCAGTTCGACACCGCCGCAGAACTGCTCGCGCTCTGCGACGAGGAGCGCCTCACGATCGCCGAAGCCGCTCGCCGCAACGAGCAGGCGCTGCGCACCGAAGAGGAGATCGCGGCCGGACTCGACCGGATCTGGGATGCGATGTCCGCGTGCATCGACGCCGGGCTGCACGCCGATGGCACCCTGCCCGGGATGCTGCGGGTGCGGCGCCGGGCGGGCGCCATCCGCGCGCAGCTCGACGCGGTGGAGCAGGACGGGCGCCGCGAGCTGCCCGGCGAGTGGCTGGGCGCGTTCGCGCTCGCCGTGAACGAGGAGAACGCCGCCGGCGGCCGCGTCGTCACCGCCCCGACCAACGGCGCCGCGGGGATCGTGCCGGCCGTCGCGATGTACTGGTGGCGCTTCCTCGCCGACTCGGGCCTGGGCACGGGCAACGCCGTCACGCCGTACGGCGAGCTCGTGGGCTCGGCGCTGCTGGGGCTGCACAGCCCGATCCCGGCGGTGAGCGACGCCGCACACGAGGACGCCGGGGCGGTCGCCGACGCGAACCGGCGCCGTGGCATCCGTCGGTTCCTGCTGACGGCGACCGCGCTCGGCTCGCTGTTCAAGGCGAACGCGTCGATCTCGGGCGCCGAGGGCGGGTGCCAGGCCGAGGTCGGCTCGGCCTGCGCCATGGCGGCGGCCGGGCTCACGGCCGTGATGGGCGGGACGAACCGGCAGATCGAGAACGCCGCCGAGATCGCAATGGAGCACCACCTGGGCCTGACCTGCGACCCGGTGGGCGGCCTCGTCCAGATCCCCTGCATCGAGCGCAACGCGATCGCGGCCTCGACCGCGGTGACCGCCGCGCGCCTCGCGCTGCGCGGCGACGGCAGTCACTACGTCTCGCTCGACGCCGTCGTCGAGACGATGCGCCAGACGGGCATCGACATGTCCACGAAGTACAAGGAGACCAGCGAGGGCGGGCTGGCGGTCAACGTCATCGAGTGCTGAGCCGCGCGTCGCTCCGGCATCCCTCGCCAGCAAATCGGGGTCGCGAAGTGCGGGTATTCACGGGCCGTTCCTGCACGGAGCGTCCCCCATTTTCTGTGGCGGGGAGATCGGGGTCGCTGAGTGCGGGAATCCACGGGCCGTTCCGCACGGAGCGTCCCCTATTTCCTGTGGCCAGCAAATCGGGGTCGCTGAGTGCGGGTATTCGCCAGCGTTCCCGCACGGAGCGTCCCCTATTTCTCAGCGCATCGGACTCAGGGCGCCCGCGGGGTCCAGCCGCGCCGGACCAGCACCGTGCGCACCATCTCGACGGCGCGCCGCGTACCCCGGACGTGGGTCGATGTCAGGCGCACGACCTCCCATCCCGCAGCGACGTACCCGGCGTACTTCTCGATGTCACGGTTCCACTGCCGGCGGTCCGTCCGGTGGTGGTCGCCCTCGATCTCGACGACCGTGCGCTGTTGCGGGTACACGAGTTCCGAGATGCCCAGCAGGCGCCCCCGCTCGTCCCGGATCTCGACGTCGAGCTCGGGCTCGGGCAACCCCGCGGCGGCGGCGTCGATCCGGAAGTCGGTCTCGAGCGGCGACGAACTCCCGACCCGGACCGACGCCAGCGCCGTGATCAGCGCGTCGCGCCCCCGCCTTCCCGGTGCCTCTGCCGCCGCGCGCAGGTGCGCGATCGTCGCGAGCTGCGCGTGCGGCCGGGGCACGCCGGCGCGGTCGCGCGGGACGCGCACGATCGCATCGCCGACGATCGTGAGCTGCCGCGCGTCCAGCTCGATGCCGAGCATCGCCCAGACGGACGCGGGACTCGCGACGCGCAGTCCGTCGACGGTGCGCACCGACGCGAGTGAGGGCGCGACCTTGATCCCCCGGATGCCGGTGCGCCGCAGCGCGCGGTGCGGCGCGTGCACGGCGACGCACAGTTCATCGCCGTGCGCGCCGACATGGTCGAGGGGGAGGCCGTAGGCGACGCCGCCGGTGCGCCCGGCGAAGAAGGCGTGATCGGGGATGACGAGGGCGCTCGCGCGGGCACGGCGCAGGACCGCGGCGCGGATGGCACGATCCTGCGCGAGCGGCTCGTCGCCGATGGCTTCCGGTGCCGCCGTGGCAACCGTTCGCACGCCGCGGAATGGACGCTCCAGGTCGCTCGCGCGCAGCCGACCGCGGGTCACCCCCTCGGCCTCCGCGTGCGCGGGGGTGAACGCCTCGCCGAGTGACGAGGGCAAGGGAGCAGGGCGCCGAGACACCATCCGAGGCTTGCGCATCGCCGACCGTCCCGGGTGCCGAAAGGCGCCATCCGTGGAGGGATTCCCCGCGTCGCCGGGTGGGGAGGAGGCGGCGCGTTCGCTCAGCGAGAACACTTAGCACTCGACATGCCAGAGTGCTAATCTGAAGCTACTTGAGCCGATGCGACTCAAGTTTGAGACCAGGACAGTCACACAGGACACCCAGGAGGAAACAATGGCCACGTACGACCCCTTCCGTGACCTCGACCGCATCGCGTCGAGCCTCTTCGACACGCGTCGCGGCCCGCGCCGCATGCCGATGGACCTCTACCGCGAGGGCGACCACTACGTGCTGAGCGCCGACCTGCCCGGCATCGACCCGGGCTCGGTCGACATCGACGTGGACGGCCAGCTGCTGACGATCCGCGCCGAGCGCACGCTGACGACCGGCGACGGCGTCAAGTGGATCACCCGTGAGCGCGAGGCGGCGAGCTTCCTGCGCCAGCTCAACCTCGGCCAGGGGATCGACACCGACGCCATCGCCGCCAACTACAGCAACGGCGTCCTGACCGTCACGATCCCGGTGAGCGAGAAGGCCAAGCCCCGCAAGATCGCCGTCGCCGACGGCGGCGGCGCCTCGACGATCCCGGCGCACGAGTCGGCCGAGGAGCCGCAGCCGATCGAGCAGTGATCGCGCGCCGAACCGCCCCGTGTCCCGCCGGACCGGGGCGGTTCGGCGTCGCGGACCGGGGCATAGGATCGAAGCACCCGATTCCCGCCGGCCCGTCAGCAAGGATGCCGATGCCCGAACCTGTCGTTGCGCCCGCGCGCGGCCTGTCCCCCCACGCCCGTCTCGCCCCCGTCGGCGCACGTACCTGGACGGTCGTGATCGTCCTCGGCCTCGTCGGCCAGCTCGCGTGGACGGTCGAGAACATGTACCTCAACGTGTTCGTGTACGACACGATCACGACCGACCCCACGGTGATCGCGATCCTCGTCGCCGCCTCGGCGACGGCGGCCACGCTCGCGACGATGCTCGTCGGCGCCTGGTCCGACCGCGTGCGCAGGCGGCGGCCGTTCATCGCGGTGGGCTACATCCTCTGGGGTGTGACGACCGCCTCGTTCGGGCTGGTCCAGCCCGATCACACCGCGACCGCCGCTCAGGCGGTGGGCCTCGCGGTCGCCGCGATCATCGTCCTCGACTGCGTGATGTCGTTCTTCGGCTCCGGCGCCAACGACGCGGCCTTCCAGGGGTGGGTGACCGACACGACCAGCACGGGAAATCGCGGCCGCGTCGACGGCGTGCTGGCGATCATGCCGCTCATGGGCATGCTCATCGTCTTCGGGGCCCTCGACGGCCTGACCCAGGCCGGTCAGTGGCAGCTGTTCTTCGGCATCGTCGGCGCCGCGACCGCCGTCGTCGGCGTCATCGCCTGGTTCTTCGTGCGCGACGCGCCCGACATCCGGCCGCAGTCCGAGGGATACCTCCGCGCCGTCGTGTACGGGCTGCGTCCGAGCACGATGCGGCGGCACCCGCGCCTGTACGTGATCCTCATCGCGTGGGCGATCATCGGTACCAGCACCCAGGTGTTCATCCCGTACCTGATCATCTACATCCAGCGCTTCCTGCGCATCGACGGCTACGCGATCGTGCTGGCGAGCGTCCTGATCCTGGCATCCCTCCTGAGCGTGCTCGGCGGGCGCGTCATCGATCGCGTCGGCAAGCTGCGCGCCGTGCTTCCGGCCACCGCGGTCATGGTCGCGGGTCTGGCCGGCATGTTCTTCGCGCGCGACATGCTCAGCGTCATCGCATTCGGCACGATCATGATGGCCGGCTTCATGCTCTCGACCGCGGCCCTCGCCGCCAGCGTCCGCGACGCGACCCCAGAGGGCCGCGCCGGCACCGTCCAGGGTCTGCGCATGATCTTCGCCATCCTCATCCCGATGGTGGCAGGTCCCTTCCTGGGCGCCGCGGTCATCGTCGGCGCGAACGAGACCTACACCGATCTCGGCATCGTCAAGCAGGTGCCGACGCCGTGGATCTTCGTCGCAGCGGCCATCGTGGCGGTCTTCGTCGTGGTGCCCATGACGATCCTGGCGCGCAGAAGGGATGCCGGGGCATGATGCTGACGCCCTGGGGCGAACGGCTGGATCCCGACGCCCCGCTGCCCGAGTACCCGCGCCCGCAGCTCGTCCGCGCGGACTGGCTCAACCTCAACGGGCGGTGGCAGTACGCCTTCGCCCCGTTCGCCGGTGCCGATCCGCTCGCCGTCGACGACCCCGCGCGACCGCGCCGCTCGCCGAACGGCGAGTTCGTCGCGGACGGCGAGATCATCGTCCCCTTCTCGCCCGAGACCGCGCTGTCGCACGTCGGCCGGACCCTGCGCCACGACCAGCTGCTCTGGTATCGCCGGCTCTTCGGGCTGCCGCGCGCGCTGCGCCCGGGCGAGCGGGTGCTGCTGCACTTCGGCGCCGTCGACCAGACCTGTCGCGTCGCCGTCGACGGCGTCGAAGTCGGCGGCCACACGGGCGGCTACCTGCCGTTCGCGCTCGATGTCACCGCGGCGCTGGCCGACCGGGACCAGCACGAGGTCGTCGTCGCCGTGCGCGACGTCACGGACGCGGCGTGGCTCACGCGCGGCAAGCAGTCTCTGCGTCGGGGCGGGATCTGGTACACGCCGCAGTCGGGCATCTGGCAGACCGTGTGGCTCGAGATCGTCCCCGCCGTCCACGTCGAGCGGCTCGGCCTGGTTCCTCACCTCGACACCGGCGAGCTCGAGATCACGGTCCACGCGCCCGGCGGCGCGGACGTCACCGCGGAGGTCGAGGTCACCGCCGACGGCGCGGTCGCGGCATCCGTCACCCTGCCGGTGAACACCCCCACGCGCATCGGGCTGCCGCAGCCGGTGCGCACGTGGAGTCCCGAGGATCCGTTCCTCTACGACATCGAGGTGCGCCTGGGCGACGACCTCGTGCGCTCGTACGCCGGCATGCGCTCCTTCGGCGTCGACGCCGGTGCCGACGACCGCCCGAGGCTGCTGCTCAACGGCGAGCCCTACCTGCAGGTGGGGCTGCTCGACCAGGGGTACTGGTCCGACGGAGGCTACACGGCGCCGTCCGACGCCGCGCTGGAGTACGACATCCGGCTCGCCAAGGCGATGGGCTTCACGATGCTGCGCAAGCACATCAAGGTCGAGCCGCTGCGCTGGTACCACCACTGCGACCGGCTGGGGATGATCGTCTGGCAGGACGCCGTCAACGGCGGCGGGCTGTACAAGCCGGTCACGATCACCGCGCCCGCGCTCACCCCGCTGCGGCTGCGCGACGACGCCTACGAGCGGTTCGCGCGCGCCGACGCGACCGGGCGCGCGAGCTTCGAGGTCGAGCTCGACGAGATGATCGCGCACCTGCGCGCCGTGCCGTCGATCGGCTTGTGGGTCCCGTTCAACGAGGGGTGGGGACAGTTCGATGCGGCGCGCATCGCCGCACACGTGCGTGCGAGCGACCCGACCCGGCCGGTCGACCACGCGAGCGGCTGGCACGACCAGGGTGCGGGGGACCTGCAGAGCCTGCACGTGTACTTCCGCCGGTTCCGCGCGCCGCGGCGCCGTGACCGGCGCGTGCTCGCCCTCACCGAGTACGGCGGCTACAGCCTCGCCGTCCCGGGCCACACGTGGAGCCGCAAGACCTTCGGCTACCGCACCTACCGGTCGAAGGGCGCGCTGCAGCGCGCGTTCGAGCGGCTGCACGACGACGAGATCGTGCGCGCCGTCCGCGCCGGCCTCGGCGCCACCGTCTACACGCAGCTCAGCGACGTCGAGGACGAGGTCAACGGCCTGATCACCTACGATCGTCGCTTCATCAAGATCCCGATCGAGGCGGTGCGCGCCGTGAACGACCGGCTGCGCGCCGCGGCTGGAGAACCCGTATGACCGAGCGCGAACTGACCGAGACCGTCTCCCTCACCCTGCCGAACGGGCGGCTGAACACGGATGCCGTGGGCTGGGCGCGCGAGTCCCTCGTGGACACGTCGGGCATCGGCGATCGCCACGGCTGGGGGCGCAACAAGCGCTGGGAGTACTGGAACGTCATGACGCCGACGCACATCGTCGCCCTGACGGTGTCGTCGATCGACTATGCAGCCGTGCACGAGGTGTGGATCTTCGACCGTGCGACCGAACGGACGTGGGCGGCGGGGGCGACCGTCATCCCGCCGAAGGACGTCGAGCTGCCCGGCTCGCTCGCCGGCGGCGTCGCCGTCGCCCGGGCGAAGGATCTCGCGATCACCCTCACCCCCGCCCGCGGGGGCGCCGCCTGGCGGCTGTACGCCGAGATCGCCGACGCGTCCTTCGACATCACCGTCACCCGCCCCGAGGGCCACGACTGCCTCGCCGTCGTCGTGCCCTGGTCCCACCGGTTGTTCCAGTACACCGTCAAGGACGTCGCGCTCCCGGCGTCCGGCACGATCACGGTCGACGGAGTCGTGCACGCGGTGCCCGTCGGATCGTGGGCCGTGCTCGACCACGGCCGCGGGCGGTGGCCCTACGACGTCCGGTGGAACTGGGGCGCAGGCGCCGGGACTCTCGCCGACGGCCGGGTGATCGGCATCCAGGTCGGCGGCAAGTGGACCGTCGGCACCGGATCGACCGAGAACGGCGTCGTCCTCGACGGGACGATGCACAAGATCTCGGAGCAGCTCGTCTGGGAGTACGACCTCGCCGACTGGCGGCGTCCGTGGCGCATCCACGGCGGTGGACTCGACGCGACCTTCACGCCGTTCTACGACAAGCGGTCGCGCACCGAGCTCGTCGTGCTCGCGTCGCGCACGGTCCAGTGCTTCGGCGTGTGGTCGGGCACATTCGACGGCGTCGCGTTCGAGGGCATCGAGGGGTTCGCCGAGGACGTCCACAATCGCTGGTGAGGCATAGGCTGACGCCATGGCAGAACCCGCTGCGACGCCGCGACGCCGGGGGCGTCCGCGGGGGCGCACCGATTCGCGCGAGCGCATCCTGGCCGCCGCGGCCGATGAGTTCGCCGCCCACGGCTACGACGCGACCACGATGCGCGGCATCGCCGCACGTGCGGGGGTGGATGCGGCGCTCGTGCACCACTACTTCGGGACGAAGGCGGACCTGCTGGCCGAGTCCATCGGCGCGCCGCTGCGTCCGGACCGCGAGCTGCCGCGGCTGCTCGCGGGCGACCGCACCCAGCTGGGCGAGGAGATCGTCCGCTTCGTGCTGGGCGCGTTCGAGCGGCCCGAGGTGCGCAAGCGCGGCGTCGCACTGCTGCGGACGGCGATCGGGAACAAGCTGACGACGCCGCTGCTGGCGGGCTTCCTCTCGCGCGAGCTGCTCTCGCGCATCGCCGCCGAGCTGGACACCCCCGACGCCGAGCTGCGTGCGAGCCTGGCCGCCTCGCAGATCGCCGGCATGCTCGTCGCGCGCTACGTGCTGCAGCTGCCGGGCATCGCCACGGCCCCTGTCGAGGAGCTGGTCTCGCGCGTCGGACCGACCCTGCAGCACTACCTGACCGAATGATCCCGGCCCCTGACCGACGAGGAGAACGATGTCATTCCAGGCCTACCTAGACAACATCGAGGACAAGACGGGGCTCACTCCCCGGCAGTTCCTCGAGAGGGCGACCGAGAAGGGGTTCGGCCCGGGCACCAAGGCGACGCCCATCATCGCGTGGCTGGCTGAGGACTACGGCCTCGGTCGCGGGCACGCGATGGCGCTCGTGCACGTCATCACGAAGGGCGCGAAGATCTCCGCGAAGCACGTCGACTCGGGCGGGACGCACAGCGACTCCTCCGACGAGCTGTGGCTCGACGGCAAGGCCAGCAACCCGCACCCCTGACGGCGCGCCGGCCTGCTTGACAGGGCCCCGGCACAGGCGCACAATTCATCGCATGATGAATAAATCGGATGCCGTCACCGTCACGGACCTGCGGGTCCGGCGCGGGCGCACCGAGGTGTTCGACGGGCTCGACGTGACGATTCCGCGCGGCCAGATCACCGGATTTCTCGGACCGTCCGGATGCGGCAAGACGACGCTCATGCGCGCCATCGTCGGCGTGCAGAAGATCGCCGACGGAACGGTCACGGTGCTCGGTGAGCCTGCCGGATCGCGGCCCTTGCGGCACCGGGTGTCCTACGACACGCAGGCCGCGTCGGTCTACGCCGACCTCACGGTGCAGCAGAACCTGCGATATTTCGCCCGACTGCTCGGAGCACCGGCATCCGATGTGGATCGCGTCATCGCGCAGGTCGGGCTGCGATCGCAGCGCGCGCAGACGATCGGCTCGCTCAGCGGCGGGCAGGAGAACCGCGTGTCGCTGGCTGTCGCGATGCTCGGCGCGCCCGAGCTGATCGTGCTCGACGAGCCGACGGTCGGACTCGACCCGTTGCTGCGCGCCGAGCTGTGGGAGGTGTTCCGCGGCCTTGCCGACGCGGGGGCGACGCTCATCGTCTCGAGTCACGTCATGGACGAGGCGCTGCGCTGCGACCGACTCCTCCTCATGCGGGCGGGGCGCGTCATCGCCGACACGACGCCGGACGCGCTGCTGCGCGACACCGGCGCCGATGACCCCGACGCAGCCTTCCTCGCCCTGGTCGAGCGCGACGCCGCGGAGGATCGGTCGTGAGCGCCGTGCGCACGTTCGCGACATCCGGCCGCGTGCTGCGGCAGCTCAGCCACGACCACCGCTCGGTCGCGCTGATGCTCATCGCGCCGAGCCTGCTCGTCGGCCTGTTCGCGTGGCTCTTCAGCGATCAGGAGGGTGTGTTCCAGTTGTACGGCGCGGCGATCCTGGCGTTGTTCCCGTTCATCGTGATGTTCCTCATCACCTCGATCACGACCCTGCGCGAGCGCCGCAGCGGAACGCTGGAACGGCTGATGACGACACCGCTGGGCAAAGCCGATTTCATCGCCGGCTACGCGCTCGCGTTCGGGCTCATGGCGACGCTGCAGGCGGTCATCACCGTCTCCTTCGCCGTGGGAGTGTGCGGACTCGAGGTCGCGGGCCCGCTGTGGCAGCTCGGGCTCGTGGCCGTCGTCGACGCGATCCTGGGCACGGCGCTCGGACTGCTCGCGAGCGCGTTCGCGCGCACCGAGTTCCAGGCTGTGCAGTTCATGCCCGTCGTGGTGTTCCCGCAGATCATCCTGGGCGGCCTGTTCATGCCGCGCGACCAGATGCCCGACGTCCTCCACGTCATCAGCGACTGGCTGCCACTGAGTCACGCGATCGACGCCGTCGCCGCGGTCAGCGCCGGTGACGAGGGCTGGGAGCTGTACGGGCCGCTGCTGATCGTCGCGGCGTTCGCGGCCGGTGCGCTGGTGCTGGCCTCGCTGACGCTGCGGCGCCGGACCCCCTGAGGCGCCGCTGACAAGGGGATGCCGGGGGATCGGTCGCCGCGGCTAATGGCCGCGCAGCTTCGTCGTGAGCTCCTGAAGCCGCGCGAGCTCGTCGTCCGTGAGCACCGACATCCGGTCGGCGATCGATCTGCCGTGCAGCATCGCGACGCGCCGGAAGGCCGCGAGTCCCTGATCGGTCGCGCGCACGATCGCGCCGCGCCCGTCGTGCGGGTCGGCGCACTTGGTGATCAGTCCCCGCGAGACCATGCGGTCGACGAGGCGCGACACGCTGGGCTGGCTGATGAGCATGTTCGCGGTCACGTCGCGCAGACGCGCGGACGCATCGTCGGCGCGCGCCACCGTGAGGAGGACGTCGTACTCGGCCTGAGCGAGATCGCTGTCGTCGAAATCCGTGCTGATCTGCTGGAACACCTCGTACTGGGCGCGGAACAGGCTCTCCCAGGCAGCGATGGCGAGGCGACGGTCCGTCATGGCGTCAACTGTAGTCGGCTCGCTCATGACTCGTAGGCTGAGGGCATGCGCCGACTCCTGCGTACCCTGACCGCTGCCGCCGTGGGGCTGGTGGCGGTCCTCGTCGTCGCTGCTCCCGCCGCCGCGGACGTGGACGACTTCTCGTTCGACTCGTTGACGGTCGACTACACGCTCACCCGTGACGGCGACGGCACGAGTCGCCTCGAGGTGGTCGAGGAGTTCGTCGCCCGCTTCCCCGATCAGGATCAGAACCGCGGGATCCGCCGGGCGATCCCCGAGACGTACAACGGCCAGCCGCTGCACCCGCGCCTCGTGTCGATCACCGACGGCGAGGGCAACGCGCGGGCTGTCGAGACGGACTCCGATGACGGCGTGTTCTTCGTGACCTCGCGGGCCGACGACTACGTCCGCGGCGTACAGACCTACGTGATCACCTACACGCTCGAGCACGTGACGTGGGATTTCCCCGACACCGGGCTCGAGTTCTACTGGGACGTCAACGGCGTCGACTGGCGGCAGCCGTTCGGCGAGATCACCGCGCGCGTGCACCTCGACGCCGAGCTCACCGCCGCGCTGAGCGGACGTCAGGCCTGCTACGCCGGAGCGCAGGGGGCGACGGACCCGTGCGAGGGGATCACGGTCGAAAGCGCGGGCGACGGCGCGACGACGATCACGGCGCGGGCGACGGATGTCGGCCTGGGGGAGACGCTCACTCTCGCGGTCGGCTTCGCGGACGGCGTCTTCGTTCCGTTCGACTCGTCGTTCACCGCGTCGGGGGCCGGCTGGGTGCAGGCGATCGCGGGCCTCGGGATGCTGGGCGTCGGAGCTGCGGCGATCGGCTCACGGCGCCGCTGGATGCGCGACGACGCGGGGCGCCCGACGATCATCGCGGAGTACGCGCCGCCCCCGAACATCGACGCGCTCGAGAGCGCGGTGCTGCTGCACAAGCACACGAAGGCGATCCCCGCCGAGGTGCTCGAGCAGGCGGTGGTCGGCTCGATCCGCATCGTGGAGGGACACAAGCGCGCCTTCGGCGGGGCGCGGCTGACGGCCGAGCTCGTCGACCCGTCCCTCGCCGACGGGGACGGGCGAATGCTGCTGGAGGGCCTGTTCCCCACGGGGCAGCCGGGGGAGCAGTTCGAGTTCGGGCGGCAGGACACCCGCCTGTCGAAGGTGGCGCACAGCATCCTCGCCGCGGCGGAGAAGGAACTCGACCGCCGCGGGCTGCGCCGACCGGTTCCCGCGGGCGCACGGCTCTGGCCGATCGTCCTCGCCGTCGTCGTCGGGGCCGTCGTCATGGTCTCGGGAGGCCTGGCACTGGACCGGGGTGTGCATCCGCTCGTCCCCGTGATCCTGATGGTCGTCGCCGGGCTGATCATCGTGACCGTCATCGGGATGCTGGTGCGCAAGCCCCTCACTCCCGCCGGCGCCGAGACGCGCGACCATCTGCGCGGGCTGCAGGAGTTCATCGAGTGGGTCGAGGCCGACCGTCTCCGGGTGCTGCAGTCTCCGCGCGGGGCGGAGCGCGCAGCCGTCGACGTGGACGACCCGCGGCAGATGCTCAAGCTCTACGAGACGCTGCTCCCGTACGCCGTCGTCTTCGGACAGGAGAAGGAGTGGTCGAAGCATCTGGCCGTCCTGTACGCGGCCAGCGGTGTCGCGGGCCCGGCCTGGTACTACGGCGCGGGCGCCTTCGACGCCTCGTCGTTCTCCGCGGGGATCGGGTCGCTGTCGGCGGCAGCGTCCTCGTCGTCGTCGACCTCGGGCGGGTCCGGAGGCGGCGGTTCAGCCGGCGGCGGGGGAGGCGGCGGCGGAGGCGGCGGCGTCTGACTCCGGTGATCGAGTGCCGCGGCGAAGCCGGGTGTATCGGGTCCGGTGATCGAGTGCCCCGGCGAAGCCGGGGTGTATCGAGATCAGAGTAAGGGCCGGTCGGAGAGGCTCCCGACCGGCCCTTGTCCCTTGCACCAAGAGTGTCCTGCAATCACATGCCGGTAGCTGCCACAGCAAAACAACTACCGTGCTTGCACTCTATAACGGAAAGATAACGGCGGCAAGCTTTTCTCGTTATCTTTTTGTGATTCTTCGCTGACTCAGATCAGCGCGAGGAGGATGCCGCCGCCGGCGGCGAAGAGGACGATCGCCGCGGGCGGGAACTTCCAGGCGACGAGGAGGACGAAGCAGGTCACGGCGAGGCAGAACGGTCCCGGGCCGGTGATCGCGGTCGTGAACACCGGCGAGTACAGTGCGGCGGCAAGGATGCCGACGACGGCGGCGTTGACGCCGCGCATCAGCGCTTGCGCCCACGGGCGGCGACGAAACGCGTCCCAGAACGGCAGCACCCCGACGAGCAGCAGCATTCCGGGCAGGAACACGGCGATGAGCGCGATCGCGGCGCCTCCGATTCCGCCCGGGCCCACGCCGCCGAGCGCGCCGAGGTATCCGGCGAACGCGAACATCGGCCCGGGAACAGCTTGCGCCGCACCGTATCCGGCGAGGAAGTGCGAGTTCGCGATCCAGCCGGGGTCGACGACCCCCGCTTGCAGCAGCGGGAGCACGACATGCCCACCGCCGAACACCAGAGCGCCGGCGCGATAGAACGCGTCGAACAATGCCACCGCGCCCCCCTCTGTCCTCGACGCGACGATCGGAGCCGCGACGAGAAGGACGCCGAACACGACCAGGCACGCGATTCCGACAGTCTTGCGCACCGAAAACCGCAGGAAGGTCTCCCCGGCCTCCGGTGTCGTGCGACACAGGACCAGGCCCATGATCGCGCCCACAAGGATCGCAGCGACCTGACCCGCCGAGCCCGCCACGAGGGTCGCCGACAGCAGGGCGATCACGGCGATGCCTGCGCGGGTCGCGTCGGGGGTGAGCGTCCGCGCCATGCCCCAGACCGCCTGGGCGATGATCGCGACGGCGACGATCTTCATCCCGCTCAGCACTCCCTCGCCGATCGGGCCGGCGAACAGCGAGGTGCCGTAGGCGAACGCGATCATCAGCACAGCCGATGGCAGCGTGAACGCCGCGAACGCCGCGAAGGCGCCCCCGACCCCCGCACGCAGCATCCCGACCGCGAAGCCGACCTGACTGGATGCGGGCCCGGGCAGGAACTGGCACAGGGCGACCAGGTCCGCGTACTCGCGGTCATCCAGCCATCGTCGCCGCTCCACGAACTCCGTGCGGAAGAACCCCAGATGCGCGATCGGTCCGCCGAAAGACGTGCTGCCCAGTTTGAGGAACACGCGGACCACCTCCCACGGCGAACCACGCCGTGGCCGAGTCGCGTCCGGCAGGGTCTCCATCACTGGTCGCTGCCCTTCCGGGTGAGCATCCGACGCACGGCCTCACCCACGAACCGACGTTATCGAGATCCGAGCGCGATGTCCGGGGGAGAGGGTGAAGATCGGATGAACAGCCGACATAGTCTGCTGTCCATGGAATCGGTTGCTCCCCGCCGGGCGTTCGGCCTGAACATCCGGATCGACGCCTATGACGCCGAAGCGGCGACTGCTCAGTCCGAGATCGTCCACAGCGTCTACGCGGCGCAGTACCCGCCGGGCCCCGATTTCGCGGAGTGGAGGGACGGCGTGTGGCGACGCCACCGTGCGCGCGGAGGTTTCGACCTGCTCATCGCGCGACGGCGGAGAGGTCGCCGGCGTGGCCTGGGGGTATGTCGGCGGGCGCGGCCAGTACTGGACGGATCGCGCCGCAGCCGCCCTCCCGGCGGGTGTCGGCGAGGCGTGGCTCGGCGGGCACTTCGAAGTCGTCGAGCTGATCGTCGTGCCGGCGTGCCGCCGTCGTGGCGTGGCCGGCGCGTTGCTGCGGGCCCTGCTGGCCAGAACAGCCTCGAGCAGGGCCCTCCTCAGCGTGGACGACACCAACACGGCCGCGCGGTCGCTCTACCGGTCGATGGGGTGGGAGTTGCTCGGGTCGTATGGATCGGCGATGTCCATCATGGGCATCGACCTGCGCAGGGCGACAGGTCAGGCGGGGTCGTCGCGCTGACCGGCAACGCCGAGCATGTCGTTCGCGAGGTGAACGGCGATCGCCGTGACGAGCAGGCCGCCGACGATCAGAGTGCCGTTGAGCATGAGGCCCGACACGGTCCAGAACGTGCGTCCCTTCGGCACCGACGGCGACCAGGCTCCCCAACGACCGATCGCCCGAGAGGCGGGCGGCGGTGTATCAGCCGACCGCGTACACGACGCCGCTGACCAGCACGGCCACGACCGTGGTCCAGCCGATGATCGCGATCGCCTGCCAGACCAGCACGCGCACCTTGCCGACACCGGCGGCGGCGAGCATCGTCGCCGTGAACTGGGTGGGCAGCAGCAGCGGGCCCAGCAGACTCACGCCCGGCACGCCGTAGCGCACGAGCGCGCGCTGGAACTTCGCCTTGCGCGGCGAGACAGCGGCATCCACCTGCGGTGCGTCCGATTCGAGGGATGCCGGAGCATCGCCGCCGGCCGGGACGAGCTCGCGCGTGCGGTTGCGGCGCCGCGTCACGACCGCGTTGCGAGCCCCGGCCCCGGCCAGCACGAGGATGGCGACGCACGCGAAGTTGCCGATGACGGCGGCGATCACGGCGACGACGGGGTGGATACCGCCGATGATCCCGATCGACGCCGCGCCTTCGCCCTCGATGAAGGGGACGGCGGCGGCCAGTGCGACGATGAGGGGCTGGACGAACTCGGGCACCTGGGCGACCAGGTCCTGGAAGGTTTCGATGAGGTTCATGGCTCCAGTCCATCGGCTCCGCCCGATCTCCAGAAGTGCCCGCGTGTCACCGCTGTGCGGGCGATCCGCACGTTCGGTCCGTGACATTTGTCACGCGCATAGTCTGGAGCGATGACCGTCCCCGCTTCCTCCTCGCAGGACACCGCGGCGTCCTCCGAGCGTGTCGCCCTGCGGCTGTCGCGGGGCGTGACCGCCACCTGGTGGTACACGTTCGGCGGCATCGCGACGTTCCAGGTGATGCTCGTGTTCGTGTGGGCGGTGGCGGTATACGGGTCGGCGCGCTCCGTGCCGGCGGCGGCCGCGGTCGGCGGCGCGGGACTGGTGTGGGTGGCGGCGACGATCCCTCTGCTGCTCGACTACCGCCACCGAGTGGATGCCGCGCGCGCGGCGCGCTGGCGACGCGCGGTCGTGCCGCTCGCGATCGCCGTGGCGTGCGGCGCGATCGCCGGCATCGTCTCGGGAACGTGGATCATCGCCGTCACGCCCGCGGCCGTGATGCTCGTGGTGCTCAAGTGGGCGCCGGGCGTGCGCTGGCGGGTCGTGCTCGCCGTGACGGCGCTGCTCGGTGCGCTGTGGATCATCGACGCACGCCTGACGTTTCCCGCCGATGCCGAGAACAGCTGGTGGCTCGTCGGCTTCTTCGCCACCTTCCTGCCCTTCATGTCGGTGATCTCGCTGTGGTGGTGGGACGTGCTGGTCGCGCTCGACCGTGCCCGGCTGTCCGAAGCGCGGCTCGCCGCCACGCAGGAACGGCTGCGCGTCGCCACCGATGTGCACGACCTGCAGGGTCATCACCTGCAGGTCATCGCCCTACAGCTCGAACTGGCCGAGCGGCTCCTGCGGGACGACGCCGACGCCGCACTCGCGCAGTTGCGGGCCGCGCGCACGAGCGTCGATGAGGCACGGCAGGGCACGCGCGACCTCGCGACGCGGTTCCGCTCGGTGCCGCTGAGCGACGAGCTGGCCAACGCCGCCGACCTGCTGCGCGCCGCGGGAACGACGGTCGAGGCGATGGTGGATGCCGGTGCCGACGACGCACCGGCATCCGTTCTCGGCCCGGTCGTCCGCGAGGCGACGACGAACGTCCTGCGCCACGGCGGCGGCTCCTGGGCGCGTCTCGCGCTGGAGCGGGTGGGGCCGGTGTGGCGTCTCGAGGTCGCCAACGACGCCGACGGCGCACACGAGGAGCCCGACGGGCGCGGCGGGGCGGGCCTGACGGGGATCGAGCGCCGCATCGCCGAGGTCGGAGGGTCGCTGGAGGTGCGACCCGGTCGAAGCGCGTTCACGATCGTCGTGACGGTGCCGGCGGAGGGCACGCCGTGATCCGGGTGCTCATCGCCGACGATGAGGCGATGATCCGCTCGGCCCTGGCTGCGCTGCTGCGGTTGGAGCCCGACATCGAGATCGTCGCGGAGTGCGCCGACGGCACCCAGGCGCTCGCCGAAGCGACGAGGCTGACTCCGGACGTGTGTCTGCTCGACCTGGAGATGCCGGGGCTGGACGGCGTGGAGGTCGCCGAGCGGCTGGCGCGCACCGTGGCCACCCGTTGCCTGGTGATCACCCGCCATGCCCGACCGGGAGTGCTGCGTCGCGCGCTGAGCGCCGGTGTCGCGGGCTTCCTGCCCAAGTCGCGCGGCGCGGACGAGGTCGCCGCCGTCATCCGCCGGATCGCCGCCGGCGGCCGCTACGTCGATCCCGAGATCGCGGCCGACGCGCTCAGCGATGCCCGCAGCCCGCTCACCGACCGCGAGCTGGATGTGCTGCGTGCCGGCCGGCGCGGAGAGACGACCGGTCAGGTCGCCCGCACGCTCTCGCTCGCGCCCGGCACCGTCCGCAATCACGTGTCGGCGATCATCGCGAAGCTCGGGGTGCGTACGCGGCAGCAGGCCGTGCTGCTCGCCGAGGACCGCGGCTGGATCTGAGACCGGCAGGCGAGCTTTCGCAGACGCTGCGATCGTCGACACCCGTCGCGGGCGCTGACTGCTTCTCTCAGTGGATCGGTCGGCCTTCGAGCGCGGCCCGGTCGATCTCTTCCTGGTCGGGGACGTACGGCGTGCCGTGTGTGTGGAATGTCGGGACTGTCTTCATACCCCAGGCCTGGCCCTTCGCGCGCTCGGCGGCGGTCCATTCGACGACCGGCCAGTCGGGGTCGAGCAGCAGGCGGGCCTGCGCCGTCGCGAACTCGATGCGGTTGCCGCCCGGTTCCCAGACGTACAGGAAGAAAGTCTGGTTGATGGCGTGTTTGTATGGGCCGTACTCGATGTAGATCCCGTTCTCCAGGCAGATGTCGGCCGCCGTGAGGATGTCCTCGCGATTGTCGGGCGCGAAGGCGAAGTGGTGGAAGCGACCGCGCTCGCCCGTCCAGTCGCTGGAGTAGACGACGTCGTAGGACTTCTGGTGGAAGCGAAACCACCACGCACCGTAGCCGCCGTCGTCGAGGACGATGCGCTCGGATTCGCGCGTCATCATGACGTCGCGCCAGAACGCCCCGCACGCGTTGACGTCCTTGGCCAGATAGTTGATGTGGTCGAGGCGACGCACGTTGATGCCGCGGCCGGGGAACGCCGATGCCTGGTTCTTCAGCGCGGGGCGATCCTCGTCGTCGGGCACGTACCGCTCGGTGTCGTAGTACACGGCCATGACGTGCCCATCCGGGTCCTCGAACTCGAACGAGCGCCCGACGCCGACCTCCGGCTCACGCCAGCCGTGACCCAGGCCCGCCTTCTCGATCGCCGCGACACGGCGCTCGAGCGCCTCCTGCGAGGTCGTGCGGTACAGCGTGCGACCCACGCCGTTCGTGTCGCTCGCGGTGAGCTTGAGCGAATAGACCTGGTACTCGTCCCAGCAGCGCAGATAGGCGGAGTCCCCGACACGGGCAACCTCGCGCATCGCGAGGAGATCCCGGAAGAAACGGAGACTCTCCTCGAACTTCGGCGTGAACAGCTCCACAGCACCCATGTGAGCCAGATCGAAACTCTCGGGTGTGGCCATGTCTCCTCCAGAACTCCGAAGGATCCACGCGAGGATCCTTCCCACGATCGTCTGCAATCATGACGACAAACGCGAACGGAACGGTCAATTGACAGCGTAGCGCCGCACGTCTAATATCAACAATATTGTCAACAATAAAGTCAACGAAATCCAGTGGGCCCGCGCGGCAGCTTCGGCGAGTGTGCGGAGGCCGGAAGTGAGCGCACGATGATTCAAGCCGTGACCGCCCAAGGCGTCGTCTCGGGGGCAAATGCCCCCAGCCCGTTCGAGCAGGTATCGCTGTTCCGTGGCATCCCCTACGCGGCGCCTCCTGTGGGGGATCGTCGCTGGGCGCCACCCGAGGATCCTGAGCCGTGGGAGGGGACGCGGGAATGCGTCACAGTCGCCCCGAGCGCACTCCAGCAGTTCCACAACGACTGGTTCTCACGCGAGGGCTACGTGCCGGGGTTCTACGGGACCACGCCGCCCATGGACGAGGACTGTCTGTATCTCAACGTCGCCACCGCGGCCACCTCGCCGGATGAGAGGCTTCCCGTCTATGTGTGGTTTCACGGTGGAGGGCTGACGAACGGCTTCGCCGTCGATGCGCCCACCGACCCGAGCCTGCTGGCGTCGAAGGGCATCGTCGTGGTGAGCGTCGCCCAGCGGCTCAATGTCTTCGGGTATCTGGCACTCCCGCAGCTCCGGGAAGAGCAAGGTAAGAGCGGGAACTACGGGTTTCTCGACCAGCTGAAGGCCATGGAATGGATCTATGCGAACATCGCGCAGTTCGGCGGTGATCCCGCGAACGTCACCGTCGGCGGACAGTCCGGGGGCGCGCAGAAGGCCGCCGCCCTCGCTGCAGTGCCGCAGAGCATCGGGCGCATCCGACGAGTCGTGAGCGTGAGCGGCCTGAAGTGGATGCAGCCGCTCGTGGCGCAGTCTGTGCAGGAGGAGCGGGGGCGCACCCTGTTGCGTCGTCTCGGCCTCGACCCCGACTCCACTCTTGAGGAGCTGCGCGCGCTGGATGCCTCGATCTTCCTCGCACCCGTGGACCGACAGCTGCTGCCCGACGACATGGTGACCGATGACGTGCTGCCTTACGCGAATCTGCGCGAGGGGGTCGAGCGGTACGGGTGTGACATCGACTGGCTCAGCGGGATGGTGCTCGGCGAGACCGAGCCGTTCGCGCTGTCCGCCGGGAACCCGGACTTCGTCGCGCCGTCCGTGCGGGAGCCGTTCGGCTCTGTCTCCGAACTCGACGCACACTTCCGGTCGCTCCTGGGCGACCTTGCACCCGAGGAGGGTGTCTCGACCATCGCAGGGCTCGACGAAGAGGATGCGTGGGATGCCGCCCGCGTGATCGCCGGCTACGGCCTGGCCGGCAGCGAGCGCACCAACATCAGCCGGAACCTCATGCTCAATCGTCTGTTCGGTCGGTACCTGGACGGGCTGGGGGGAAACGGGTCCGTGTACAACTACCTCTGGAGTCACCGCATTCCGGCTTCGTCCACGGACGCCGGAACGTCACGCGACCCGAGAAACACGCTCGGCTGGCATGGCTCCGACACCTGGTTCGTTTTCGGGACCGTGCGCGCGGGTATCTCCCCCGAACGGCCATGGACACGACGGGATCATCAGCTCGCCGATGTGATGTCGACCTATGTCGCGAATTTCGTTCGCACGGGTGACCCCAACGGTGCGAACCTGCCGGGATGGCCGCGGGCGAATGACGACTTCGGCTACATCGAGGTGATCGACGATGTGGTCGCGCACGCGGGTTGCACCTCCGCCATCGACGTGCTCACGCGCGCGTTCGTGGAGCGGGAGTATGGCCTGGAAGGGCAGATCCCTGACTCCGCGCTCGGATCCGAATCCACAGGATCCTGCCGATGACGGTTGCGCAGATCAGCCGCGTCCACGCGCGTGACCGCGTCGCGGTCAGCCGCACGTATCATCGCGTCGCCGGTGCGAACGTGCTCGTCTACGAGCCTGCGCGTCGCGCCCCGGGAGCCGAAGATCTCATGGTGGTCTCGATGCACGGCGGACTCAACCCCTCGCTGGAGTCCGCATTCCTGGAGTCCGTCGCGTCCTACGGTGTGCGCACGGCCTTCTGCGTCCCGGACAAGAGCTCGTTCATTGATCAGTTCCGTTCCATGGATGCCTGTATGGCGCTGTTCCGTGAATTGACCGGCACGATCGTGCTGATGGGGCAGAGTCGTGGCGCCGCGCTCATGAGTGGCTACCAGAAGATCGCAGAGAACGGGTCGCACGTCTTCCAAGGGCCAGAGCGGCGGTTGCCGATTCCCGATCTGCACCTCCGCCCCGCCGACGGGCTCATGCTGCTCGATGCGAACTTCGGTACGACGGTGATGCACGTGATGTCGCTGAACCCGGCTCTCGTCGCAGAGGGGAACGCCGTCCGCATCGATCCGACGCTGGACGCCACGAACCCTGCGAACGGGTACGCCCCTGACGGTGGGTGCTCGTTCGACGAAGAGTTCAAGTCGAGATTCCTGAGTGCGCAACGTGCTCGCTACCTTGCGCTGCTGGATGCTGCGCAAGAGCGACTCGACGCCATTGCGCGCGGCGATGGGGACTACGCCGACAATGAGCCGTTCATCGTTCCGGACGGGATCGGCATCAACGACTCGCCCAAGCTCTTCGCCGGAGATCTGCGGTTGCTGAGTCACACGCGCAAGCCGTGGCCGCTCATCCATCGTGATGGATCGATCACGACCGGGATCGTGCCATGCGTCCGCACCGATGAGAACAACCCCGGCTTCGCGGGGAAGCTGGCTGCCGCGTTCGTCTCGACCGTGAGGGACTACCTCTGGAGCGAAGTCACGGTTCGCGAGGACTACGACTACGGGGAGGACTTCCTCTCCGGGATCGACTTCGAGAGCAGTTTCACGTGTTCGAGCGGCAACGTCGCGATGATCTCATGCCCGCTCCTGCTGATGGGGCACACGGGTGGCTACGAGTACATCGCGGCGGAGTGGTCGCACGACCGAGCCGCGAGCGAGGACACGACGATCGCATTCCTCGAGGGCGCCACGCACGGTTGGACTCCAGTCGACGCGCAGATCTACGGCGACACCCTCGGATTGGAGGCGCGCTACGTGGTCCAGTGGGTCACCGCGCCGGGGCGGTTCGCGCCCGCGGAGGAGGACGCTGCCGAGAGGAGTGGATCAGCCGAGCCCGACGCGAGCCCGGGCGACATCGTCGCGCTGCGGGCGCGGCTTGTGGGCGAATGGGTCGGCGCAACAACGTCTCAGCGAGCGCGGTTCAGCCTGGGCGGCGGGAGCGAACTCGGCTTCGCCGAAGCCCTCACCCGCTTCGAGATCATGCCAGACGGGTCGTTGCGTCTCCACGACCGGTACGGTGACACCGTGTCGGCACGCCTGACCTCGGATCCCCTCCGGGCAGCCGTCGAACCCGGCGCGTACTACCTCGACGACGACACTCTCGTCCTCCAGACCGTCGCGCTGCATCGGGCAGGCGACGATGCCGAAGTCAGGGAACCTCATGGGTGACGGTTCAAGCCGGGAGGTCTTCGCGTACGTCGGGAACTGGCGGATCGACGGCACGGGGCTCGGGATCACCATCTGCCGGTACGACTCCACCTCTGGCGCACTCGAACCGCGGAGGACCGTTGCGCCGGGGATCAGCGTGGGCGCCACCCACGTCGACGCCGAGCGCGGCATCCTGTACTGCGCCGACGAGCGCTCGGACAATCCGGATCTCGGCCCTGGCGGCGGCGGGAGGGTGTTCGCATTCCGCATCGATCCCGTCACCGGCGAGCTCACCGAGATGGGCCGGCAGCCCGCGTACGCATCGCTGACGTCGTACGTGACGACGGATGCCGCGCGTGAGTACCTTCTGGCCACCAACCACGCCCGCTTCACACGCATCACCACCGCGGTCCGCGATGCCGAGGGGACCTATCGCGTCGTCCCCCTTGCGGACCCCGCGACCACAGTGCTCTACCGCCTCGAGGCCGACGGCAGCATCGGCGAGGTCCGAGACATCCACACGCACGTGGGGGAGGGGCCGGCGCCTCGGTTCCATACTCCGGCCGCGCACTGCGTCGTGCCGTCCCCTGACGGTCGGTCCTTCGCTGTCTGCGACAAGGGGACCGACGAGGTCCTCATGTTTCAGATCGACCGGCGACGCGACGCACTCGTCCTCACCGGACGCTCCCGCGAGTCGGACAACACGTCGCCGCGCTACGTGCAGTTCCACCCGACCGCGCCGTACCTATACGTGAACCACGAGAACGCTCCATTTGTCACGGTGTTCCGGTACGACCGGGACGGCGGCCTCGAGCGCGTCGCCGAGGTTGACGCACTTCCCGCTGACGACACCTTCGCGCGCGATATCGCCGAACAGGCGGATCTCCTCATCAACGCCTCAGGGAACCGGCTCTACGGGCTTATCCGGCGGACGAACGCGGTATCGGTGTTCGATGTGGATGCCGCGACCGGTGCCCTGCGGCGGATTCAGACGCTGCAGCTCGACGGCGACAACCCGCGCGGCGGTGCGATCTCACCCGATGGCAGGTTCCTCCTGGTCGCCCAGATCGGCACCGAGGACGTCGCGACGCTCGCGATCGACGACGTGGGACGACTGCGCGACACGGGGATGCGGTCGACGTTCACCCGGCCCGGAAACATCGCATTCTTCACGGCATAGCCTCGGCCAGCGCCTCGAGCGCCGGAAGTGCCTCGGCGATCGAGCGACGCTGGTCTGGAGGCAGCTGACGCGACGCCTCGATGATCCCGGCGACGCGCTGATCCCGGATGCGGCGATGCAGTGCCTCGCCCTTGTCCGTCGACACGGCGAGATAGGCGCGCTGATCGTCCGGGTCCTTGCGCCGTTCGACCAGCCCCCGCGACTCGAGGACGCCGACGATACGCGAGACCATGGTCGGGTTGAGGCTGTCGACGCGTGCGACCTCGGACAATGGGATCGGCCCGCGCGCCGCGATCAGCCCCAGCGTCGAGGCCTGAGACGGCGTGAGGCCCTCGTCGGTGGCCGATGCGTTGAACCTGCGTGCCAGGTGGATGATCGTCCGCCGCAGCTGCACGGCGGTGTCTTCGTCGTTCATTCCGCGCTCCCGTCAATGTCAAATAATTGCCTGTTGGCAAGCAAGTAAACTACTCTCAAAGGGTGAGTAGTCGCGAATCCACAGCAACCGTAGCAATGGCAGTGGCCCAGGATGCGCCCAAGCCGCGTCGGCATGCGGTGATGGCTGTCGTCTGCATCGCATTGTTGATGGCGTCCGTCGACCAGACCAGCGTGGCGACGGCGCTACCCGCTCTGCAGGAGGATTTCGGGGCACCCATGGTGTGGAGCGCGTGGGTCATCACCGTATACGCGCTGGGACAGATCGTCGCCATGCCTCTCGCCGGCCGACTCAGTGATCAGTTCGGACGCAAGTGCATCTTCCTCTGGGCGGTTGCGCTGTTCACGGTCGCGTCCCTCCTGTGCTCGCTCGCGCCGAACATTCATGCGTTGATCGCTCTGCGCGCGGTGCAGGCACTCGGCGGTGGTGCCTTCATGCCTGCCGCCGTCGGGATCGTCTCTGACTTGTACGGGCGCAACCGCGACAAGGCGATCGGGCTCTTCACGAGCGTCTTCCCGGTCGGCGGGCTGATCGGGCCACTGGTGGGCGGCCTCCTCGTCACCGCGTGGTCGTGGCGGGGGATCTTCGTTGTCAACGTGCCGCTGGGTGTTGCGGTCCTTGCTCTCGGGTTATGGCTGTTGCCACGCTCGCAGTCCCGGCGCGCGCAGCGCCTGGATCTGCTCGGGCTGACGCTGGCCGTCCTCGGGCTATTGGGCGCCATGATCGGCGTCAGCAATCTCGGCACGACGGGAGTCACATTGCTCGGCTTCATCGTCCCGATCGCGATGGGGGGCGCGTGCCTTGCGGCCTTCATCTGGCGCAGTGCTGTGGTCGAAGAGCCGTTCGTGCCGCTGCGACTCCTGGCTGGTCGGGAGTTCGCCGTCATGAACGTGATGAACGTGTTCTCGGGGGCGGCGACGATCGGGTTCGGTGCGCTCATGGCTCTGTATACGGTGGAACGGTACGGGATGTCCGTTCTCGGGGCAGGGGCGATGCTCACGGCTCGCGCGATCGGGACGATGGCAGTGGCCGGGGTGGCAGCGCTTGCCATTCGGCGCACCGGCTATCGATGGCCGCTGCGGATCGGGTACTTCCTGACCGGCATCGGGTTCATCGGCGTCGCGACTGCTCCGCCGCATGGAGTCGCGGACTGGGCCTGGTTGGGCGGTGTGGCATTGATCATCGGTGTCGGCATGGGGATATCGATCCCGTCGAACAACAACGCCGGCCTGGACTTGGCGCCGCGCGACATCGCCGCTATCGCGGGCGTCCGCGGCATGGCGCGTCAGATCGGCGGCATCCTCGGCGTGTCGATCGTCGCGGCGGTCGCGGCCGGCACTGGTGATTCCGCCATGACGCAGGCGGTCGCGTTCCTGGTGTTTGGGGGAATCATGATCGTGCTCGTCCCCTTCGCATCGCTCGTCCCGCAGCGTCTTACACTACTTGCTTGATGGCAAGCAAGTAGTGTAAGATTGAAGCGTCCGGATGACGGACCGCAGAGTTTTCAACGCCCGCGTGCGCGGGCACGAAGAAGTGAGGCACACCATGAAGGAACCGGTCTACGAGGTCCTGTGGCCCCTCGGGCGCTCCACCGTCAAGGAGATCGACGCGAAGCCGCGCGTCTCGGATCTGTCGAAGGCGACGATCGGGCACCTCTCGCACTACGGCTTCCGGCACGACGAGATGATCCCTGTCGTCGAGGAGGTCATGAAGGAGCGTTACCCCGGCATCAGCTTCGTCGGCCCGGACGAGTTCGGGAATATCCACGGTCCCCGCCATGGCAAGGACACGCTCCCCGTCCTCCCGGAGAAGCTTGCGGCGCTCGGCGTGGATGCCGTCATCACGGGCGTTGGCAGCTGCGGCACCTGTACTCCCGCCGTCGTCCGCGCAAGCATGGTCGCCGAGAACGCGGGCGTGCCCAGCGCGACGATCGTAGCGACCGCGTTCCTGCGGCAGGCCGGGGTCGTCGCAAAGGGCGAGGGCATGGCCGACCTGTGCATCGCCGAGTTCCCTGGAGTCATCATGACTCAAAGCGACGCCGAGCTGCGGCGGAACGCGGAAGAAGTGCTCGTCCCGAACATCGTGGAGCAGCTCACTCGGCACGTCACCGCGGCCGCTCAGATCGATGAGCCCGAGCCGCGGTCGGTCGTGTTCACCGGCACGCTCGACGAGGTGAACGAGTACTTCTACGACCAGCGCTGGACCGACGGTCTGCCGATCGTGCCGCCCACGATCGATCGTGTCGAGGCCTTCCTGCGCCACACCGATCGCGTCCCCGATGAGGTGCTGGGCGTCATCCAGCCGGAGAACCGCGAGGCCACTGTCTGGGCTGTCGCCGTCAACGGCGTCATGTCCGGATGCCGCCCCGAGTACATGCCGATCCTCGTCGCGATCGTCGAGGCGATGGCCGAGCCGAACTTCTACGCGCGCGACTTCGGCGCGACGCCCGGGCTGGAGCCGCTCATCGTCATCAACGGTCCCATCGTCAAGCAGCTGAATTTCAACTACGAGACCGCCGTGATGCGCGTCGGGCGCCAGGCGAACACAAGCATCGGCCGTTTCGCGCGCATGTTCCTCCGCAACATCGTCGGACTGCGCTTCTCGCCGGATGAGTCCGACAAGGCATCGATCGGGGTCGGGATGAACGTCGTTCTTGCCGAGAACGAGGATGCCGTGACCGAGGTGGGTTGGCCCTCGCACGCCGAGGGCTTCGGCTTCGCCCGAGGGGAGAACGTCGTGACGGTGCAGAGCATGATGGCAGCGTCGATTCCGATCTACACCGCCGGCGACACCGCGAAGGAGCATCTAGATCGCCTCGTCGAGATCTTCGGTGGAATGTGCGCGGGCTGGGCTCACACGGGCATCAAGAAGCGCAAGAACTTCCCGTTGCTGATCGTGAGTCCGGGGGTCGCGAAGATCATTGCGAACGACGGCCTGAGCAAGCGCGATGTGCAGCAGTACATCTTCGACAACACGAAGATCTCGGTGCGTACGCTCACCCGCCATGCGTGGGAGTTGGGCTACACGTCGTACGACCTCAAGCAGCTTCATGACGAGGGAATGGTCTCCGACGCGTACGTGGAGTCTGACGACCCCGATCGCCTCGTGCCCGTCTTCGTCGCTCCGGAAGGCATAGGCATCGTGCTCAGCGGCGACGCTGGACGAAACCAGAGCAAGGGTTACGTCCAGAATCAGAGTCACGGGTACCCGACTGCCAAGCGGATCGAACTCCCCGAGGCCTGGGAGACGCTGATCTCGTGACCGTCGTCCCGTCTGTCACGCTGAACAACGGCGTCACGATCCCGCAGCTCGGCTACGGAGTGTTCCAGATCCCGCCGGAACAGACGAAAGACGCCGTGCTCGCGGCCCTCGATGCGGGATACCGCCACATCGACGGGGCGCAAGGTTACCGCAATGAGCGGGAGGTAGGCGAGGCGATCGCCGAGTCGGGGATCGACCCCGCCGAGATCTTTCTCACGAGCAAGCTCAGCAATGCATATCTCACCGAAGACGAAGCCCGCCGCTCCATCGACCAGACGATCGAGGACTCCGGCGTCAAACGTCCCGACCTGTTCCTGCTCCATTGGCCGTTGCCCACGGTCCGGGACTTCATGGTCGTCTGGAGAACGATCGAGGAGGCGTACGCGTGCGGTGTCTTCCGGGCCGTCGGCGTCTCGAACTTCCACGTCCCCCACCTCGAACGGCTCTTCGCGGAGTCCGACCTCGTTCCCGCGGTGAATCAAATCGAACTGCACCCGTACCTCTCGCAAGTGCCGCTGCGCGAGTTCGGTGATCTGCACGGCATCGTTACCGAGGCATGGTCACCGCTCGGTCAGGGGCTCCTCCTTGAGGATGACACGATCCGCGCCATCGCATCCGAGGTGGATCGCGCCCCTGCCCAGGTAGTGCTGCGCTGGCATCTGCAATCGGGGATCGTGGTGTTCCCGAAGTCGTCCACGCCCGCGCGAATGCGTGAGAATCTCGCCGTCTTCGACTTCGAGCTATCCGACGATCAGATGGCACGAGTCCACGCGCTCAATCGTGACGAACGAACCGGCATGAACCCTGACACGTGGCGGTACCGCTACTGATCGCCCCCTGCGCATCACGATCGCGACGACGGCGATCCCCCGGGAGCCGCGAGTAAGAGGCAGACCGGCACAGGGGTGTGGATTACCCTGCCGGAGCGGCGGAGCGCACCGTCGACGGCGTCGACGTCGAACTCGACAATGGTGCCGTCGCCCTGATGTGCGACAAGTAGCTTCGCGCCCTGCGCGGCGAAGACGGCGGCACGCGGGATCGCGCCGCCGCTGGGCACACGCCCACTCCGCATCAGCCGGCCATCTGCGGCATCGATGCGGAACCAGGCGATGCAATCCTCTCCGCCCTCCGGGCGCGGTCCGCTCGAGCCGTGGCTGCGATGTGTCACGTAGACGAAGCGTCCGGCCGAGTCGACGAGAATCTCGGCCGCCGAGCGATAGCCGGGCACGTCGTCGGGCAGCACCGCGATTGTCTGGATCGGATTCAGCGCGCCGGTGGCGGGGTCGAAGGAGAGCGCCGTGATCGTCGCGTTCATCTCGTTGACGACGTACGCCCATCGGGCGTTCGGATGGAACGCGAGGTGGCGTGGCCCGGAGCCTGGGGCGAGCGAGACGCCGGCATCGGGCAGGCGATCGAGCGCACCCCGCATCGCGTCGAAGCGGTAGACCTCGACGCGATCGGTGCCGAGGTCAGGTACGAGAGCGTACTTGCTCCTGTCATCGAGAACGACGGCGTGAGGGTGGGGCGTTCGCTGGCGCACAGGGTGGACACTCGAGCCGGTGTGCACGACCGTGTCGGTCTCTGCGCCGAGTCGACCGTCCGCGCTCAGTGCGAACACGTGGATTGTCGAGCCGTGGAAGGTCGTCACCAGTAAGGAAGTACCGGCGGCGTCGACCGTGGCGTGGCAGGGAGACGCCGCGGTCGGGAGTCGGTTCAGCTCGGCGAGGCGTCCGGTGGCGGGATCCACCGAGTACGCCGTCACGCTCCCTCCGGGTCTGCCTGCGACGGCGGCGACCTCGTTCACCGCGTAGATCACATTCCTCGCGGGATGCCGCACCAGCCATCCGGGGCGGAGCGCCTCCTGCTCCTGGACGCGCGTCGAGCCGTCGGTCGCGGGCCCGGGGGAGAGGCGGAACACGGAGATCCCCCGTGCCACGTCCTCGGCGTCCGCGTGATACGCGCGCGGGAAAGTCCCCACGTATAGAAGCGATCCGACCATCGCACTCCCCTCCCCGGCGGCCGCGACGTCGCTGTCGCCGTACTCGCGGTTGTGTTGTCCGCATAAATTGTTTACAATTTGGGGAGACAACATGCTGCACAGTCAGCCTACCGCTCGCTGTCGGACGATGTCGAAAATCGCAGATCGAAGCCCGAGCGCAGCGGCTCAGGCAGGAGAGCCGACGGATGACCGTCGCGAGGAAGGGAGACCCTATGGGTCACACGGCCGACAGCGAGCACGAGCACGAGTGGGACGGTCTCTCCGACACGGAGTGGAACAAGCGACTCGACGGCATGATCGAGCAGTTCAACGACGAGCGCGGCGAGGTCAAACTTCCTCCGCCTCCGCACGCGGTCATGACCAACGAGTACGAGCGTGGGATCAACAACAAGTACGTGACGGAGGATCTCATCCGCCACCACGCCGACGCCATCGGGGACCCCAACCCGATCTGGCGCGATCCGTCGTACGCCCAGAGCACGCGGTGGGGCGGCATCATCGCACCTCCCACCTTTGAGTCGGCCATCTCGTTCGGCTCGTCCTTCGGCGGGCGTCTGCGGGTTCCGGGTGTAGCGCGCCTCGCGGCGGGCAACAAGCACGAGTACGTCACGCCTATCCGTCATGGCGACTCGTTCTCGGTTTACGACAAGTACATGGGCTTCGAGGAGAAGGACGTCCCGGACAAGCCGTACCGGATGTTCATCGAGAGCGTGCCCCGCTACTTCGTGAACCAGCGGGAGGAGATTGCCGCTGTCGCCACGGGGCGCAACATCTACGTCGCCACGCCACCGAGCAGACGCAAGGCCAAGCGTGACGGCGACGGCAGCCTCTACTCAGGCAAGCAGCGGCACCACTTCAGCGACGCCGAACTCGACGTCATCCACCGAGGCTTCGACGAGCAGCTCGCGGGGGTCAACCGCCGAGGGGCCGACGTGCGCTACTGGGAGGACGTCGTGGTGGGGCAGGCGATCCCGGCAGTCGTCAAGGGCATCTACGACGTCTCGGACGCGTGCGCACGCACGATCGTCAGCACCTACCCGTACGCCTTCGCGATCAAGTGGGCCGTCATGCGCGAGCATCTCTCACACCACCCCAAGGATCCGGAGACAGGAGAACACCGCATCCGTCGCGATTGGCACTACGACGACAACGCGGCACGTCTGTTCGGCGTGCCCTACGCGAACGTCGGCGGTATCCACAACGAGATGATGCTCGTTCATGCGGTCACCGACTGGATGGGCGACGACGCCTGGGTGGTGTCGATGGACTCCCAGGACCGTCGCATGAACTGGCTGGGCGACGCGACAACGGTCAAGGGCCGGGTGTCGAACAAGTTCGTCGTCGACGGGGAGCATCTCGTTGAGCTCGAGGTATGGGGCCAGAACCAGGAGGGTGTCGTCCACACCAAGTCGACGTTCGTCGTCAAGCTCGTCTCCCGCAATGAGTGGAGCCGACGCGGATGAACTCCTCCGCTGAGGCTCCCCTCGGCCACGTCAGGCTCGATACGCTCGAGCTCGCCGTGACGGGGTCGATCGCCGTGCTAACGCTGAATCGTCCGCATGCGCGCAACGCCATCGACACGCAGATGCGTGCCGACCTGCGGGTGATGGTCGATGGTCTCGCCGCGCGCGAAGACGTGCGCGGCGTCGTGATCACGGGAGCGGGGAGCGCCTTCTGCGGTGGCGGCGACATCCGGGGGATGCAGGAGCGCATCGACCAGGGCCCGCGTGTCGGCGAGATCGGCTGGCGACGCCAACGCGAACTGCACGAGACGCTCGAGAAGCTGTACGCACTCGACAAGCCGACGCTGGCCGCTCTCAACGGCGCAGCGATCGGGCTGGGGCTCGACCTGGCGCTGACGTGCGACTTCGTCTGGTCCGCTGACACGGCGGTCATGGCTTCCTCGTTCATCACGCGCGGACTGGTCCCTGACGGCGGCGGCATGTTTCACCTGCCGCGACGGATCGGTGTGAGCCGCGCGAAGGAGCTGGTCTTCTCTGGTCGAGCCGTCGGCGCCGCCGAAGCGGAACGGATCGGCCTGGTTGATCGCGTGATGCCGGCTGAAGATCTCGTCGCTGCTGCGGCCCACTTTCTCGAGGGCATCGCACAGCATCCCTCCGCGGCACTCGGAATGGCGAAGTCGGTGCTGAATCGAAGTCTCGAGTCGAGTCTCAGCGAGATCAACACCCTGGCGGGTCAGGCGCAGGCATTCTGCTATGCCTCACCCGATCATCTGGACAGTGTCCGCGAGTTCCTCGCGGCCCGAGCGAAGGCGGCGACGCAATGACCGACGAAGAGTTCCCCCCGTTCGAGGTGGATGAGTCCGTCGTCGACCCGCACTGGAAAGACGACCGTTCTGAGCGCCCGATGGCCTGGCTGAAGGTCGTCGATCTGTCCAGCGGAGCGGCTGGTCCGTTCTGTGCGAAACTCCTCGCCGACTACGGCGCGGACGTCGTCAAGGTGGAGGACACCCGCAGACCAGACTGGGCGCGCACCTACCGTTACGCACCCGATCGGATCGTCGATCCGGAGCAAGGTGCGCTCTTCCTGTACGGGAACACGAACAAGCGCGGGCTGGCGCTGGACCTGGGCACGCACGAGGGGAGGCAAGTGCTCCTCGATGTGCTCGCAGACGCCGACATCCTCGTCGAAGACTGGACGCATCAGGAGGTGCTCGACGCGGGACTCGACTTCGCTGCTCTCCATGCGCTGAATCCTCGGCTCATCGTCACGAGTGTCACTCCCTTCGGACGTACGGGACCGTTCCGCGATTACAAGGCCCACCCGCTGAACGTCTTCCACGCGAGTGGTCAGGGATACCTCGCACCCATGAACTCCCCGGACAAGACCCGCGAACCCGTCAAGGGCGGAGGACTGGTCTGGGAGCATGACGCCGGGATGGCATCGGCGATCGCGACCCTGGCAGCGCTGTACTGGCGTGAGAACGGCGGCACAGGACAGCACGTGGACGTGTCGAAGCAGCACGCCGTCATGCACCTGGAGAAGTCGCAGCTGCGTCGCTACATCGACGACGGCGAGAGCCCTGACCGCACGGGCATGGGCCGATTGCTCGAGACCCTCGTGCAAGGCAAGGACGGCAATTACGTCGTTGTCATCCTCTCCTCGCAGATCCAATGGGTGGGGCTGTTCGAGGCGATGGGCAAGCCCGAGTGGGGTGCGAACCCGCCCTTCGACACACAGGCCGGGCGTTCCGCGAACTACCTTGAGCTTCGCCGCCGACTGCAGGAATGGGCCGACGGCTTCACAGCCGAGGAAATCTTCCACAAGATCCAGGCGTGCCGCTCCGCCGCGGCCCCGGTATACCTCGCCGAGCACTTCATGGCTTCCGACCAAGTGGCGGCACGCGCTTTCCTGGTGGAGCTGGACCATCCCATCGTGGGGCGACTCAGATACCCCGGGCGCTCCGGCCGATTCTCGGAGATGAGCTGGACGGGCACCCGCGGGGCGCCGGTGCTGGGACAGGACACGCACGAGATCCTCGCCGAACTCGGCTACTCCGAAACGGAGATCGCCGACTTCGAACTCGCCGGCGCGGTGCGCAGGAATCGCACGTCGGACGAACTAGGCGAGCACGATGCCGCCGTCGTCGAACTCGAGCGTGCCGGCGCGGCGCGCGGACAGGAGAACAGCCATGCCGACTGACATCGATGTGCCGCAGGACGAAGCGCTGCTCGCAGCACTCGGGCTCGGACGAGGGGCTCTCGCGGGTGTCCGCGTGGTCGACCTCGGCTGGGTGCTCGCTGCGCCGTACGCCACCATGTTGCTCGGCTATCTCGGTGCCGAGGTCATCAAGGTCGAGAGCCGTCGTCGCATCGATGAGCAGCGGATCGCGCATCGGGCGGGGCTCTCGAAGGACTACGACGCGTCGTCGAACTTCTTCGAGGTCAACCTCACGAAGCGCAGCGTGACTCTCAACCTCGCCACGCCCAAAGGGTCTGAGCTGGTTCGCCGACTGGTGGCCATCAGCGATGTCGTGATCGAGAACATGCGCCCGGGCGTCGTCGACCGGCTCGGTCTCGGTTACGCGGAGCTGGTCAAGGTCAAGCCCGACATCATTATGGCATCCGTGTCGGGATGGGGCAGCCGTGGACCGCTGCGCGAGTACACCGCCTACGCTCCGTGCTTCTCGTCCTTCAGCGGTCTGGCGCACCTCACCGGCTACGTCGACGATGAACCGAACACGGGAACCAGCTCGAACGACGCGCGGTCGGGCACGGGTGCGGCGTTCGCGATCCTGATGGCGCTCATGATCAAGCAGCGCACCGGTCGCGGGCAGTACATCGACATGTCGTCGTGCGAGACGCTCAACACGTTGATCGGCGATCGGATGATCGAGTACGGGCTGAGCGGGGTGTCCCCGGGCCGCGACGGCAACCACGACGGCATCGTCGCGCCCCACAACGTCTATCGGTGCGCAGGTGAGGACGCGTGGCTCTCGATCGCCGTCACGACGGACGAGGAATGGCGGTCGCTTCGCGCCGCGATGGGCGAGCCCGCCTGGGCGCAGGATCCCGCCCTCGACGCCGGCCAGGGACGATGGGACCGGCAGGAGGAGCTCGATCGGGCGATCGGCGAGTGGACGACGACGCGCTCGGCGGTGGAGCTGACGGAGATCCTTCAGGCACGCGGTGTCGCTGCCATCCCGTCGTACTCGGCGGAGGAACTGTTCACCCACCCGCACCTGATCGAGCGCGGCAGCATCTCCGAGGTGCCGCACCCGCGGCTGGGCATGCGGACCGCGATCAGCCCACCGTGGATCCTCTCGCAGACTCCCGCCCGGATCGCACGCACCGCGCCGCTGCTGGGCGAGCACAACGACTACGTGCTCACGGAGTTGCTCGGGCTCACGGCCGGTGAGATCGACGCGCTCGCCGAGGAACAGGTTGTGTACTGATCCAGAGGATCACCAGTCCACGACGAGCAGAGCCCCGGCGCCCGAGAGGCGCCGGGGCTCTTGCGCGAGTTCGATGGATCAGCGGCGGTGGCGTCGGACTCGCCGGGTCACCACGAGTAGAACCCCTGACCGGACTTGCGGCCGAGTTCACCCGCAGCGACCTTGTCGCGGAGAATGCGGGGTGGAGCAAAACGCACGCCCACCTCCGCGGCGAGGTGCTCGGCGATCGCCAGTCTGACGTCGAGGCCGACGATATCGGTCGTACGCAGCGGGCCGACGGGATGCCGGTAGCCGAGTGTCATCGCCGTGTCGATATCTTCGGCCGACGCGACGCCCTCCTCGAGCATCCGCATCGCTTCCAGAGCGATTGCCACCCCCAGTCGCGATGAAGCGAATCCGGGGGAGTCCACCACGGTGATCGCGGTCTTGCCGAGACCTTCGACCCACTGCTGCGCGAGCTGGGTGAGTTCGGGTGAGGTGCGCGGCGCGACCACCACCTCCACGAGAGAACTGGCAGGAACGGGGTTGAAGAAGTGAAGCCCGACGAATCGTTCCGGTCGCGACAGCGTCTCGCTCAGATCGCCCACGGAGAGGCTGGACGTGTTGGTGGCGAGCCAGGCCTCGGGAGCGGCCCGCTCTGCGGTGACGAGCACGCGCCGCTTGAGATCGGGGACCTCGGGCACGGCTTCGACAACCAGCCCGCAGAGGACCAGTGCGGCGGCATCCGTCGCGACGTTGAGTCGGTCCAGGATGTCGGATGCGGCGCGGTCGAGTGTGCCCAGAGTTTCAGCCTTCACGATCGACTCCGCGATCGTGCGCCGTGCCGCGTCTGCCCGTTCCTCACTGGACTCGATCACGACGACCGCCGCGCCGCTCTGCAGAAAGGCATGGGCGATGCCTGCCCCCATGCGTCCGCCGCCGTAGACGCCGACCTGAGCGGGAACCATCATCTCGTCTTCTTTCTCTCCAGGAATGCCGTCATCCGCCGCTCCTTCGCCTCGGTTTCGAAGAGGATCGCCTGCGCGAGGTCGTCCACGAGGGGGTGTGCGTCGCGAGGGGCGTGGAACGTCGACTTCGTGAGTCGAATGGCCAGGGCGCCTTGGGCGACGATGCGATCGGCCAGCCTGTGGCCTGCGGAGAGTAGATCGTCGGGCTCGACGATCTCGCTGAGCAGGTGGACGCCATGCGCCTCCTGTGCGGAGAGCGTCCGGCCGGCGAAGAGGATCTCCTTCGCGAGCGGCTCGCCCACCAGCTCCCTCAGCCGCCAGGTGGCTCCCGCCGCCGCCATGATCCCGAGACCCGGCTCGGGATTGCCGATCTTCGTGCGCGCCGTGCCCAGACGGAAGTCGCAGGCATAGGCGAGCTCGGCTCCGCCGCCGAGTGCGAATCCGTCGAGGAGAGCGATCGTCGGCATCGGCAGACGCTGGATGCGGGTGAAGACCCCGGAGTTGATGCCGCGGAGAGCGTCGGTGCGGCGCCGCTCCCGAAGTTGTCCGATGTCGGCGCCGGCGGCGAATGTCCCGCCTGCTCCGATGAGGAGCATGACGCGAGGATCCTGCTCGAGCGAGTGGCAGACCTCGTGGAGCTCATCCACCATCTGCTGGTCGATGGCGTTGCGTGACTCGGGGCGGGCGAGTTGTACGACCACCCGGTCGTCGTTCATCGTCAGCTTCAGTGCTGCAGACATGCTGGCTTCCCGTGGCATCGGACTCAGATGACTGCCGCGGCGCCCGACGCTGTCACGGCCTGCGCGAGCGCAGCGAGATGGCGCTCCGCGTCGAGCGACGCCGCGCAGCCCGAACCGGCGGCCGTCACCGCCTGTCGGTAGGTATGGTCCACGAGGTCACCGCAGGCGAACACTCCCGGAACGCTGGTGCGTGTCGTGCGTCCCTCGACCAGGACGTATCCAGCGTCGTCGATGTCGACTTGACCCCGGATCAGCTCCGAACGCGGGTCGTGCCCGATCGCGACGAAGAGTCCGGTGAAGGGCACCTCTCGCGTCTCGTTCGTCAGCGTATCCCGCAACGTGAGCGCCTCCACGGACTCCTCGCCGTCGATGCCGACCACTTCGGAGTTCCATGCAAACCGGATCTTCGGGTCGTTGGCGGCGCGATCCTGCATGATCTGCGACGCGCGGAGCTCGCCTCGTCGATGGACCAGTGTGACGCTCGACGCAAAGCGTGCAGCGAACGTGGCCTCCTCGATCGCCGAGTCCCCGCCCCCGACTACCGCGATGTCCTGATCTTTGAAGAAGAAGGCGTCGCACGTCGCGCAGTAGCTCACGCCGCGTCCCGACAAGCGCTCTTCGCCGTCGAGGCCGAGCTTGCGATGACTGGAACCCATCGCGAGGATCACCGCCTTCGCCGCGTACTCGCGATCGGCGGTGCGGATGACTTTGATCTCACCGGCGAGGTCGACATCGGTGACGTCCTCGGGACGCAGCTCGGCGCCGAATCGCTCTGCCTGCGCGCGCATCTCGTCCATGAGCGTCGGCCCGTCGATACCGTGACGGAATCCCGGGTAGTTCTCCACCTCGGTCGTGGTCATCAGGGCTCCTCCTGCCTCGAGTGCGCCCTCGAACACCAGCGGACTCAGGTTGGCGCGTGCGGCATAGATGGCGGCGGTGTAGCCGGCCGGGCCGGATCCGATGATGATGAGTTCGTGTGGTTCGTTGCTGTCGCTCATGTGGATATGTCTCCTCTGCGCCGACTCTGACTTGACGGTAATATTATAGGACAAAATAGTCAACAATATCGTCAGACAAACCATCATGATTGCCAACGTCGGCGGGCCGGCCGGGCGCTGCGTCAGTTCATCGTTTACGATGTGTGCGGACAATCGACGCCGCCCGATGGGCTGGCGCGATGAGAGCATTCGGCGGGAGCAGACGTGGCAGTAGCGAAGCAGTCGCCGACGAGTTCGCGCGAGGAGGTCGCCGACGCGATTCGCCGCGCGATCCTCGAGGGCGAGCTCGCGCCCGGTCAGCGCCTTGTTGAAGCGGAACTGTGCACATCGCTGAATGCGAGTCGCGGGGCGGTCCGGACTGCACTCATGGATCTGGCGCACGAAGACCTCGTGGAGCGGATCGCCAATCGCGGAGCGCGCGTGCGCGTGGTGACCGTGGAGGAAGCGATGCAGATCACCGAGGTCCGCATGGCGCTCGAGATTCTCTGCGCGGGCAAGGCTGCGGCACGGGTGACCGACGCGCAGATCGGCGGGTTGCGTGAGATCGGTGCGCGCATGGCCGAGGCTGTCGAGTCTGGCGACTCTGTGAGCTACTCGAGCTACAACCAGCAGCTTCATCGCGAGGTCGTCCGGATTGCCGACCAGCCTGTGGCGGCGGACATCCTCGACAGGCTTCGCGCGCGCAACGTGCGCCATCAGTTCCGGCTCGCCTTCCGTTCGGGCCGCGCCCAGGAAGCGCTGCCGCTGAGGCTTGCCGTCATCGACGCGATTGCGCGACGTGATGTTGCCGGCGCCGAAGAGGCGACGCGCATATACATGACGAACGTGCTGCACGAGTTCGAGAAGTTCGTCGGCGAACCGACTGGCGCTCTTCGCCCGCTGCGCTGAGGCGCGCGCCGACGACAGCGGACGATCGGCCTCGCGCGTCATCCGAGGTCGTGCTGCGGCTACCTCCTTGCTCCGGCGCCGATGTGAGGCGCGTGGAAGTCGGTTGTTGACCGTGGAAGCACTCTGAGGTACAGTTTTGTAAACAATCTCGTTAGCAGGAATAGCGTTCAATATTGAAAGACGATTCCACGCTCTCGGCCCGTTTCGCTGGCCAAGAGACTGGTGACGAGCAACCATTGTCAAAGGAGAGAATGATGAAGATGCGGCATCGATGCCTCGGCATCATCGCGGCGGGCGCACTCGTCGCAGGTATGACGGCGTGCGCCGGCACCGATCGCGATGCGGGTTCTGACGGCAACCAGACCGTGCGGATCCAGGGCATCGAGAACATGACCGGGCTGGATCGATATGCGGTCAACGGCATCGGTCAGGACTCGATCGCCATGCTCTGGGGCGACATGCTCGTGTCGACCGATCACCGCGGCACCTACACGGCCGGCCTGGTCGAGGACTGGGAGTGGTCGGAGGACGAGCTGTCCGTCGAGCTCACCGTTCGTCAGGGCGTCACGTTCAGCAACGGCGATGAGTTGACCTCGGAGGACGTGGCGTTCACAATCGCCCGCCTCAAGGACCCGGAGCTTCCGAATGCCGGCGCCTGGGCTGTCGTAGACACCGTCGAGACACCCGACGAGCACACGGTGATCGTCAACTTCTCCGCACCGATGCCGGTGTTCCTCAATCTGGCCTCACGGACGCCGGGCCTGAACGCGGCCGCGTACGCGGAAGACCCGGAAGGCTACTTCGATGCTCCGATCGGAACGGGCCCATACAACGTGGTGTCGTTCAACGGGCCCACGGGCACGGTCAAGCTCGAGCAGAAGGACGACTGGTGGGGCTGGACGGATGACAACCGCAGCAACGTGACCACAATCGAATACTCCTACGTGCCCGCTGACCAGAGCCGCGTCTCAGCGCTTCAGGCCGGAGAGGTCGAGATCGTCCAGAAGCTGCCGGTGGGTGACTCCGATCGGATCGCGGCCGAGGGCTTCGTCATCGACAAGTACAACGAGCTCTCGCACGTCTACTTCGGCTTGCGGTCCGGCGAGGGCGACCCGTTCGAGAGCCCGCAGCTGCGGGAGGCCCTGTCGCTGGCGATCGATCGCGAGTCGCTCGTGAACGATCTGCTCGGTGGTGGTCGCGTGTCGACGTGGCCATCGATGCCCGACACGATCGGCTTCCGCGACGGTGACGGCTACGCCTTCGATCCCGAAGCCGCGGCCAGATTGGTAGTGGAGTCCGGGTATGACGGCGCGGAGCTCAACTTCATCCTGCCCAACGGGCTTTTCGCCCAGGGGCAGGAAGTAGCGGAGGCGATTCAGGCCATGGCGGGCGCGGTCGGAATCAACCTAGCCGTAGTCAGTCTGGAGACGGCCACGATGCAGGAGCACATCAGCGCGGGCAGCTACGACATCTACATGAACGCGTTCACGATGGTCAACGCCGACAGCTTCACGCAGATCACGAGCCTCATTGGAAGGGACCGTTTCAACACGGGGTTCGTCAACCCGGAGCTCACTGCCCTCACGCAGGAGATCGCTGTCACTGTCGACCAGACAACGCGGGACGACCTGACCGCCGAGGCGTACCAGATCATCATGGACAGTTTCGCTCCGACGATCTTCCTGTACGAGCCGCTGGGCGTGACGGCCAGCGTCGAGAGCGTCACGGGGCTGATCCCCTTCCCCGACGGAGTCGCGGACTTCCGCTTCCTGACGAAGTCCTGATGACATGACCGACGTCTCCACAGTGACGATTCGGGCCGCCGGGGCAGGGGTGTCCACCCTTGCCCCGCGGCGACCCCGGTCGCGCACCACGGGTGGCGGGTCGCAGGGGCGCGCGGCCGCAGTTCGAATCATGCGGCGCGCGCTCCAGACCCTGATAGTGCTCTTCGGGATCACGGTCATCGCCTTCATCCTGGTGCGCGTCGCTCCGGGAAATCCCGCAGCCCTCATGCTCCCAGCGGACGCTACCGATGAGCAATTGGTGGCTATGGAGGCGTTCATGGGGCTCGACCAGCCCCTCATCGTCCAGTACTTCACGTATCTCGGAAACCTCCTGCAGGGAAACCTCGGATACTCGTTCACATACCGGCAGGATGTCACGACCCTCATTGCTGCAGCTCTGCCCATGACCGCGATTCTGGGACTCGCGGGGATGTTCCTCTCACTGCTCGTATCGATTCCGCTGGGTATGCTCGCCGCGGTCAGGAGAGGCACCGCCTGGGACACCTTCGCGATGATCGCGGCTCTGATCGGTCAGTCGATGTCCACCGTGTGGCTGGCGGTCGCGCTCGTCCTGGTGTTCGCTGTCCAACTCGGCTGGCTTCCGACCTCCGGTTCCGGTGGCATCGAATACCTGATCCTGCCTGCGATCTGTGTCGCTTCGCAGGACTACGCGCTGACGACCAGGATGCTCCGTTCCGGCATGATCGGCGCTCTCGGGCAGGACTACATCATGGCAGCGCGGGCGCGAGGGGTGCCGAAGCTCCGGATCTACTGGCACTACGCCTTCAAGAACGCCGTCCTGCCGCTGGTCACTGTCGTCGGAAGCCAGATCGGGATGGTGCTGGCGGGATCGCTGATCATCGAGCGGATCTTCAACTGGCCCGGTATCGGGCTGCTGATGTCCAATGCCATCGCGTCGCGTGATCTGCAGCTGATCCAGTCCATTCTGCTCATCTCGGGCTTCATCTACGCCGTGCTCAATCTGTTCGTCGACGCGCTGTACACCGTCCTGGACAAGCGCATCGCCTTCGCGTAAGGGGCCAACTCATCATGAACATCGCAGTCCCACCGCGTACCGCGGCCGCTCCCGTCCAGACCGGGAGGGCTTTCTCGGCCGTTCGGCACAAGATCACGAGCAGCAAGCTCTTCATGATCGGTGCCGTCGGTGTGTTCGTCATCGCATTGATCTGTCTCCTCGCGCCGTGGATCGTCGCGTTCGATCCGGAGCAGGGTGGGCTGCAGTCCCGACTCCTCCCGCCCCAGTGGTTCAGCGAGGGTCTCGGTGGCCACGTTCTCGGGACCGACCAACTCGGACGCGACGTTCTCTCCCGGGTGCTCGTCGGAGGGCAGTACTCGTTGATGATCGCACTCACCGTCGTCGTCGGAGGGATGCTGATCGGCATCGCCCTCGGCCTCATCGCCGGCTACTTCGGAGGCATCGCCGATGCGATCATCATGAGAGTGGTCGACGTCATGATGTCGTTGCCGACCTTGATCGTGGCACTCTGCTTCGTCGCCGTGCTCGGACCGAGCTTCCAGAATGTCATCATCGTGCTCGCGCTCACCTCCTGGGTGCTTACCGCACGGGTGGTTCGCGGCAGCACGCTCGCGGTACGCAGCACGGACTACATCGCGGCCGCGCGGGTCATGGGTGCAGGGGGCGGGCGAATGATGATCCGCGAGATTCTCCCGAACGTCCTTCCTCCGATACTGATCATGGCGAGTCAGCAGATCGGCGTCATCCTTCTCACAGAGGCCGGGATGAGCTTCCTCGGCATGGGCATTCCCGCGCCGACTCCGTCGTGGGGAGGCATGATCGCTGGTGGTCAGGCGTACATCGCAACGGCGCCCTGGATCGTCGTCGCACCGGGCATGGCGCTCATGCTCGCGGTGTTGGCCTTCAACCTACTCGGCGATGGCGTGCGCGACGTCCTCGATCCGCGCAGCACGAACTGAGGAGTGCGGACGATGTCGATGCAACCGATTCCCACGTCGAAGGAGAGCAGCCGGATGGCAAGCGCTGAGCGAAGCACCGAAGCCGCGCTGGACCCGGTGCTGTCCATCGCCGGCTTGAACGTCACGTTCGCAACGTCCTCGGGCCTCGTCGAGGCGGTGCGCGGTGTCGACCTCACCGCATCGAAGGGGGAGATCGTCGCCATCGTCGGCGAGTCGGGGTCGGGGAAGTCCGTGACCTCACGTGCAATTCTCGGACTCCATCCGACGAACGCGACAGTGGCCGGCTCCATCAAGCTGTCCGGTGAAGAGCTCGTCGGACTGAACGAAGAGCGCTTCAACGAGGTGAGGGGCAGCCGCATTTCGATGGTCTTCCAAGAGCCCTCGCGCGCGCTCAACCCTGTGTTCACGATCGGCTCACAGATGGTTGACACGATCCGCATTCACCGCGGCGTGTCCCGGAAGGAGGCACGCGACCGCGCGATCGAGATGCTCGGCCTCGTTGGGATCCCCGAGCCCCAAGAGCGCCTGGGGTATTATCCCCACCAGCTTTCGGGCGGGCAGAAGCAACGCGTCATGATTGCGACGGCAGTCAGCTGCGACCCCGAACTGATTATCGCGGATGAGCCGACGACGGCCCTGGACGTCACCGTCCAGGCAGAGATCCTCAGGTTGCTGCGCGATCTGCGCGATCGGCTGGGAACGACGATTCTCCTCATCACGCACAACATGGGAGTAGTCGCAGACATCGCCGATCGTGTCGTTGTGATGAACCAGGGTCGCATCGTCGAGACGGCGGGCACTTTCGAGCTGTTCGCGGCACCGAAGGACGCGTATACACGCACGCTCCTGTCCGTAGTCCCGCAGCTGCAGTCCGTAGAGGCGGGAGGGGCGGAGACAGAGCTCGTGAGCACCCAGGAACCCGCGATCCTCAAGGTGTCCGAGCTGACGGTGCGGTTCTCTCGCGGGTTTGGTCGGGGCAACTTTCTCGCGGTGGATGACGTCAGTTTCGCCCTCGGTGCCGGTGAGACCCTCGCGATCGTGGGGGAGTCCGGGTCTGGGAAGTCGACCGTGGCCAAGACGATCGCGGGCTTGCAGAAGCCCACGCTGGGGACGGTCCGGCTCCACGGGGTCGACCCGCACGGATCGAACGGTCGGCGCGCGCGTGAGCTGCGTCGAGGCGTGGGCTATATCTTCCAGGACCCGAATGGCTCTTTGAACCCGCATCATCGAGTCGAGGCATCGATCGGGGCGCCGCTGTCGCTGGAGAGGGGGCACTCGTCCAAGCAGATCTCAAACCGGATCGACGAGCTCCTCGACGCCGTGCGGCTGCCGCGGTCGATCCGGACGAAGTATCCGCATCAGCTCTCGGGCGGTCAGTCGCAGCGTGTCGCGATCGCGCGTGCGCTCATCCGGCGGCCGTCGCTGCTCATCGCGGACGAGCCGACGAGTGCACTCGATGTCTCCGTGCAGGCGCAGGTGCTGACGCTCCTCGAAGAGCTCAAGGACGATCTCGGGTTCGCGTGCCTGTTCATCACACATGACCTCGCCGTCGCTTCCAGCTTCGCCGACACCGCTGTCGTCATGAGCAAGGGGCGAGTCGTTGAGCACGGGCCCGCCGTACGCGTCCTCGGCGACCCGCAGGCCGAGTACACGAAGAAGCTCGTCGCGGCGCTGCCCATCGCGGATCCTGTCCGGCAGCGCGCGCGTCGTAAGTTGATCGGCGTCTCATCCGTGAGCTCGCGTTGAGCGGACTGTGAAGGCATAGGACCGCGACAGCTGAGGCGCCCGCTCAGGCCGGCAGCACGACCTCGGCCGCACGGTTCCCGCCGCACCGGTCGTCGCCGTCGATGCGCACCCAGTCGACCGCGATCTGCCCCTCGGCGACGACGGCGCCGGCGCTGTCGGTGACCCGGTAGCCGAGCACCGGCTGGCCCGCGAACATGCCGGCCGACCATCCGGACGCGCTGTCGCCCTCGAGCAGATGGATGCCGGTGTCGACCGGCTCGGCGGTGGCGCCGATCTCGGTCGGCTCCATGACGGTGCCCGGCGTGCACCCCTCCCCGTCACACAGTTCGAGCCGGAGCCCCGGTCGCGGATCCTGGAGCACGATGTGCGCCGTGCTGCCGTAGCCGATCGCCGGGCACGCGAAGCCGAAGGAGACGCAGCCGCTCAGCAGCGCGATCGGCAGTGCGAGGAGAGAGGCGGCACCGACCCTGCGCATGAGACCCACCTTATGCCGAGCGGCCGAGCGGCCGGGCGGCCGGGCGCGAGAGGGAAGGCGTCGTCGGCCGCCTATCATCGGGAGATGCAGTCGAGGCAGGCGGCGGTCGTCTACAACCCGGTCAAGGTCAGCCTCGACCGGCTGCGCCGCGCTGTGGAAGACGAGGAGAGCCGACACGGCTGGGGCCCGTCTCGCTGGTACGAGACCGGTCACGAGGACTCGGGACGGCGTGCGGCCGAAGAGGCGCTGGGGGACAATCCCGCGGTCGTGATCGTCGCGGGCGGGGACGGCACGGTGCGTGCGGTCGCCGAGGTCGTCCACATGAGCGGGACGCCCATCGCGCTGGTGCCCGCCGGGACGGGAAACCTGCTGGTCCGCAATCTCGGCGACTCCCTGAACGACATGGGCGGCGCCGTCGCCGCCGCCTTCTCCGGCATCACGCGTGCGATCGACATCGCCGTCGCCGAACTGGAGGACGGTGACGGGCATCGCAGCACGCAGGTGTTCCTGGTGATGGCGGGCATCGGACTGGATGCCGAGATGGCGGAGCAGACGAGCGCTCTCGCGAAGAAGCGTCTCGGCTGGCTCGCGTATGTCGCGCCGATCGCACGGTCGGTCATCGCGAACCGCCTGTTCCATCTGGACTACCGCGTCGACGGCGGTCGCCCGCGCTCGGCTCGCGCACACACGGTCATCGTGGGCAATTGCGGGACGCTCACCGGCAACATGCTGCTGATCCCGGCCGCGAAGGTCGACGACGGACTGCTGGACGTCGTCATGCTGCGCCCGAAGGGCCGGTTCGGGTGGGCGAGGATCGGCACGCGCCTCACGCTGCAGGGGCTCGCGCATCGCACGCGGTTCGGCCGTCGCATGCTGCGGCTCGCCCCCGACTTCCGGGCACTCGCCTACACACAGGGCCGGACGTTCGAGGCCCGCTTCGAGACACCGCACGGGGTCGAGCTCGACGGCGACAGCTTCGGCCGGGTGATGCGGGCGCGGATCAACGTCCGCCCCGCTGCGCTCCAGGTGTGCGTCGGCGGCGGCGCGACCTGACGGACCGCGTGCGCCGCAGCGGCCGAGGAAGCATCAGCCGAGGATGCATCAGCCCAGGAGGTAGATGAGCAGATGGCTCGGCTCGTCGGCCGTGACCGCGTGCGGCACGCTCGCCGCGACGTGGATGATGCCGCCGGGCGCGAGCGTATGCGTCACCTCGCCGATCGTGAAGCGCACGCGTCCGGAGGCGACGGCGACGAGGATCGGCCGCGGTGCCGAGTGCTCGGTCAGCACCGTGTTGGCATCCATCGCGAGGTGCCGGATGCGCACGCCGTCGCCGTCGAAGGCCTTGTGCGGCGTGATGCGTCCCGCCTGAATCGGGTTTCCGGCGAGCAGCTCTGCGGCGCCGGCGGCGATCAGCGTCGAGGGTTCGGAAGCGGCGGCGGACATGCCCCGATGATGGCATGCTCCGAGCTGCGGCACCATGGCCTCGGCGAAAAGGCCCCGGCGCGAGGGATCGACCGGGCCGGCGCCGCTGGGTTAGCAGCGAGTAGCAGATAGTTCCGACAGTGGAACCGGTTCCATGGGATGGTTGTCCACAGGAACAGGCCCGGTCCGGGTGAGAATAATCTCACCCGGAATCGTGTATTTGTTCTAGTGTTGCGCCGTGTGGGGCGGTAGAGTGGGGAACATGAGTAGTACCCCCTTGGATGCGGTGGCTGCCGTGGTCGACACCGCTCGCGGCCTCTGGCCCGCCGGTGAGACGGTCGACGGGGTCGAGGCGGGGCAGCTGGTCGCGTTGAACGAGGCGCTGGGGCGGGTGCGACGGTTGGTGGAGGCGGCGGCGGCGAGAGTCGCGGCGGAGATCTCCCGGCAGTCGCGTCCGGAGCTGGGGTCGGATTCCCTCGCGAAGCGGCAGGGGTTCCCTCACGCGCCCGCACTGCTGGCCTCCACGTGGGGGACCTCGACCGGTGAAGCGGTCCGGTGGGTGAAGGTCGGGGAAGCCACCGCGCCGCGGATGCTGCTGACCGGGGAGACCGCCCCGGCGAAATACCCGCACGTGGCGGCCGCCGTCGAAGCGGGCAACCTCACGGCCGGGGCGGCCGCGGCGATCATCGCCCTGCTGGACCGGGTCATCTGCCGTGCCGGGGCAGCGGCGTGCGATCGGGCCGAGCGGACCCTGGTCCGGCAAGCCGAGGGCCTCGCTCTCGACCAGCTGAACAAGATCCTCACCCGCGCCGAAGCACACCTGGACCCGGCCGGAGTGCAACCGCGGGAGGAAGAACTGCAGGCGAAACG
>Ga0160450_100071_pt1 | contig 70883 bp, 54 predicted proteins | sample HID1975K_E1MG_FD_108257 | JGI IMG/M metagenome (GOLD analysis project Ga0160450, IMG submission 108257) | Enriched soil microbial communities from UW Madison campus, WI, USA - HID1975K_E1 MG | ecosystem: Environmental > Terrestrial > Soil > Unclassified | place: USA: Madison, Wisconsin...
GATGGAGCTGTACAAGAAGGAAAAGATCAACCCGATGGGCGGCTGCCTGCCGATCCTGATCCAGATGCCGATCTTCTTCGCCCTGTACTGGGTGCTGGTGGAGTCGGTGGAACTGCGCCAGGCGCCGTGGCTGGGCTGGATCCAGGATCTGACCGCACGCGACCCGTACTTCATCCTGCCGGTGATCAACGTGGCGGTGATGTGGGCTACGCAGAAGCTGACCCCGGCGCCGGGCATGGACCCGATGCAGGCCAAGATGATGCAGATGATGCCGCTGGTGTTCGGCGTCATGATGGCCTTCATGCCGTCCGGCCTGGTGCTGTACTGGGTGGTCAACGGTGGCCTGGGCCTGCTGCAGCAGTGGTGGATGACCAAGCGCCACGGCAGCGACCCGGTGCCGGCCACCACCGCGCCGATCAAGAAGAAATAACACCGACCCTTGGTCGGTTGCCCCTGGAAAACCCGCCATCCGGCGGGTTTTTCTTTGGCGGCGATACAATCGCCGCCACCATTGCCCCGTTTGCCCGAGCCACCCCATGCCCCCTGCGTCGTCGCTGCTCCGCCTGCCCGTGCCCCTGCTGCTGCTCACCCTGGCGTTGGCCGGCTGTGGCGACAAGAAGGCGGCCGACAGCGGCGCGATGACCCAGCCCAGCGCGCAGGCCGCCGCCGCGGCAGACCCGGCGGCCGCGCCACTGCTGGCCGCGCTGCAGAAACAGCTCGACGGCCACCGCCGCATCATCGTGCTGCTGGCCGACGAGGCGCAGCAGTCGCCGGCCGATCGCGCCACCTCCAGCCGCATCGGCCAACAGCTGTTCCACGACGGCCTGGCGCAGCGCGCCGCGATCGCCACGCAGTTCGACACGCTGCTGCGCAGCTCCAGCCCGCAACGCTTCGCCTCGCTGGGCACGGTGCTGGACTACATCGAATCGGCGCCGGAGCTGTTCGATGCCGACCGGCTGGCCTTCCGCGAAGTGCTGCGTGACCTGCACGAGCGCGTGGGCAAGGATTCGTCGCTGCCGGCGGTGAAACTGCACCAGCGGATCGGCGAGGACCTGGAGGCGCTGGATGAGATCGAGCGCAACTACAACCAGGAAATCACCCGCATTTTCAGCCGCTTCGACCGCACCCGGGCGATCGCGCTCAAGCGCGAGAAGTGGGATGACTACATCGCCCACCTGCACGCGCAGTACCGCCGCGACGACATCCTGCGCGACTACGGCGTGATCGAGCCGTACCCGATGTCGATGAAGGACAGCGACCGCGAGATCTTCGGCCGCGACCTGCCGCCCAAGACCGTGGTGCTCACCTTCGACGACGGCCCGCACAAGGCCTACACCGACGAAGTGGTGGCCATCCTGCAGCGCTACGACGTGCCCGGCGTGTTCTTCGAAGTGGGCCGCAACCTTGGTGAAGTGAAGGCCGATGGCAAGGTCACGCTGGGCCCGCTGGCCGGCATCAGCCGCAACCTGATGGAACAGGGGTACGCGGTGGGCAACCACAGCCTGACCCACGCGCAGCTGTCGCGTACCACCGGCGACGCACTGCGCGAACAGGTGCTGTCCACCGACACGCTGCTCAAGGACGTGGATGACAAGCGCGCGCCGCTGTTCCGCTTCCCCTATGGGGCGCGCAACGCCGAAGGCCTGCAGCTGCTCAACGAGGCCGGCCTGAAGTCGATCATGTGGAACATCGATTCGATGGACTGGGCCGACCCGGTGCCGGAGTCGATCGTGCAGCGCGTGGTCGACCAGGTGCAGAAGGAACAGCGCGGCATCATCCTGTTTCACGACATCCATGACCGCGCGGTCAAGGCGCTGCCGCAGATCCTGGACCGGCTGATCGCCGATGGCTACCAGTTCGCCGGCTGGAACGGCCGCGACTTCAGCGTGGCGCGCCCGCGCAAGGGGGCCGGCAGCGCGCCCACCGTCACCACCGGTTACCAGAAGTCCTGGGCGATCGTGATCGGTATCGACGACTACGCCAAGTGGCCGAAGCTGGAGTACGCCAGCCACGATGCACAGGCCATCGCCGACACCCTGACCGGACAGTTCGGCTTCCCGTCGTCGCAGGTGATCGTGCTGAAGAACCAGCAGGCCACCCGCAACAACATCCTGGCCGCCTTCCACGACCGCCTGGCCGACGACCGCACCGGGCGCGATGACCGGGTGTTCGTGTTCTTCGCCGGCCATGGCGCCACCCGCCGCCTAGCCTCGGGCCGCGACCTCGGCTACATCATCCCGGTGGATTCCAACCCGGACGAGTTCGCCACCGATGCCATCGCGATGACCGACATCCAGAACATCGCCGAGAGCATGCAGGCCAAGCATGTGATGTTCGTGATGGACGCCTGCTACAGCGGTCTCGGCCTGACCCGCGGTGGCCCCTCGTCGTCGGCCTTCCTGCGCGAGAACGCCCGCCGCAGCGCGCGCCAGATGCTCACCGCCGGCGGGGCCGACCAGCAGGTGGCCGATGCCGGCCCGAACGGCCATTCGGTGTTCACCTGGGTCCTGCTGCAGGCATTGGCCGGCAAGGGCGACCTCAACGGTGACGGACTGATCACCGGTACCGAGCTGGCCGCGTACGTGGCCCCGGCCGTGTCGGCGGTGTCGCAGCAGACGCCCGCCTTCGGCAGCCTGCCGGGGTCGCAGGGCGGCGAGTTCGTGTTCCAGGTGCCCGACAGCCAGGAGTACCTCACCGCCGATACGCGCCAGTTGTCGGCCGACGCCATTGCGCTGAACAACAAGGTCGATGCGGCGCAGGACGCCAAGGGCAAGGACGAAGCGCCGGTGACCGTGGCCGACCTGCAAGGCGGCAAGAGCACGCTGGTGGTGCCGGCCGCTGCGCCCACCTCCGACCGCCAGCGCGCGCAGCAGGCCAACGACCGCGGCCTGCAGCTGTACCGCGAGAAGCGCTACGACGAGGCCGTGGCCGAGTTCACCGAGGCCCTGAAGCTGCGTCCGGACTTCGCCCAGGCCGCCAACAACCTGGGCTTCGTCTACTACCGGCAGCAGCGCTATGCCGAAGCAGCCCGCTGGCTGGAGAACACCTTGAAGATCGATCCCTCGCGGGCGGTGGCCCATTTCAACCTGGGCGACGCCTACTTCCATGGCGGCGACACGGCCAGGGCCAAACAGGCCTACCGCACCTACCTGGCCCTGCAACCGCAGGGCAGCAACGCGGCACAGGCCCGTGCCCAGCTGGAGAAGCTCTAAGCGATGACCACCGCGTCCAACATCGACACCATTGTCGCCATCGCCACTGCGCCCGGTGCCGGCGGCGTTGGCATCGTGCGCCTGAGCGGCCCGCGTGCGCGCGACATCGCCGAGGCCATCGGCGTACGCACGATGCAGCCGCGGCAGGCGCATTACGCCCGCTTCCGCGATGCGCAGGGCGAGGTGATCGACGATGGCATCGCGCTGTGGTTCCCGGCACCCAACAGCTTCACCGGGGAAGCGGTGGTGGAACTGCAGGGCCATGGCAGCCCGGTGGTGTTGCAGCAGCTGGTCGCGCGCTGCATCGCGCTGGGCGCGCGGCAGGCCCGGCCGGGTGAATTCAGCGAGCGTGCCTTCCTCAATGGCAAGCTCGACCTGGCCCAGGCCGAAGCCATCGCCGACCTGATCGCGGCCAGCGACACCCGCGCAGCGCGCGCTGCGCGGCGGTCGCTGGACGGAGTGTTCTCGCGCCGCGTGGACGAGGTGGCAGAACAGCTTGTTCTGCTGCGCATCCATGTCGAAGCGGCGATCGACTTCGCCGACGAGCCGCTGGACACCCTGGGCGGCGAGCAGGTGCGCGCCGGGCTGGGCCAGGCGCTGCGCGCGCTGGGGCAGCTGCGCGACGATGCCGAACGCGGCCGCAAGCTGCGCGATGGCCTGCATGCGGTGCTGGTGGGACCGCCGAACGCCGGCAAGAGCTCCCTGCTCAACGCACTGGCCGGCAGCGAGCGCGCCATCGTCACCGACATCGCCGGCACCACCCGCGACACCCTGCGCGAAACCATCCGCATCGACGGCCTCGAACTGACCCTGGTCGACACCGCCGGCCTGCGCGACGGCGGCGACGCGATCGAGCGTGAGGGCATGCGCCGCGCGCACGTGGAGATGCAACGCACGGATCTGGCCATCATCGTGCTCGACGCCCGCAACCCGCAGGCCGGGCACGCGGCGGTGGCGGATGCCTTGGCGGGGGTGCCGCAGCAGCTGTGGATCCACAACAAGAGCGACCTGCTGGAGCAGCTTCCCGCCGACAGCGATCCGAATGTCGTCCACGTCTCCGCCGCCACCGGCCAGGGCCTGGACCGTCTGCACGCCCGCCTGCGCGCACTGGCCAGCGGCAGCGCCGGCGACAGCGTGGACGGCGAGTTCTCTGCCCGTGCCCGCCATGTTGAAGCGATCGTGCTGGCCATCGGCCACGCCGAGCGCGCCGACGCCGAGCTGGTCCACGAACACCTGGAGCTGGCCGCCGAAGAACTGCGGCTGGCGCATGAGGCGCTGGGGGAGATCACCGGGCGGATGAGCGCCGATGATCTGCTGGGGCGCATCTTCTCGAGCTTCTGCATCGGGAAGTAGGGCCTTTCTTCCCGCTGTCATACCGCACCACCACAATGCGCCGGTCCATCCACGCCCCGCCGCGTCGGCGCGGGCCGCATTACACAGGGGTTTGCAGTGTCGAAGTTGTCGTGGGGTTGTGCCTTGCTGTTGTCGCTGGCCGTGGCACCATCGGTGGCCATGAGCGCTGAATCTTCCCCTCCCGCGCCGCGCAAGGCGGCGGTGTACGGCCATCGTGGCGCCAGTGCGCTGCTGCCCGAACACACCTTGGCCGCCTATGCCCAGGCCATCGCCGACGGCGCCGACTACATCGAACCGGACCTGGTGATGACCAAGGACGGCGTGCTGGTGTCCCGGCACGAGAACGAGATCGGCGGCACCACCGACGTGGCCGCCCGCCCGGAGTTCGCCAGCCGCAGGACGGTCAAGACCATCGACGGCGAGCGCATGGAAGGCTGGTTCACCGAAGATTTCACCCTGGCCGAGTTGAAGACGCTGTACGCCCGCGAGCGCCTGCCGCAGCTGCGCAGCACCGCCTTCGACGGCCAGTTCCGCATCGCCACCCTGGACGAGATCATCGCCTTCCTGGTCCAGCAGGCCGGCCGTGCCAACCGTGGCATCGGCCTGGTACCGGAGATCAAGCACGGCACCTACTTCAAGGGCATCGGGCTGCCGATGGAAGACAAGGTGCTGGCCACGCTGCAGGGCAACGCCTATACCCGCGTGGCGCCGGTGACGATCCAGTCGTTCGAGGTGGGCAACCTGCGTTACCTTCGCAGCACGCTGGCACGCGATTCCAACATCCGCCTGCTGCAGCTGATCGGCGACCCGAAGCAGCAGCCCGGCGACGTGCTGGCGGCCAAGGGCAGCCAGCGCTACGCCGACATGCTCACCCCGGCCGGACTGGAGCAGGTAGCCGCCTATGCCGACGGCATCGGACCGAGCCTGCGCCTGGTCATTCCGCTGGACGCCGCCGGCAAGCTCGGCACGCCTACGTCGCTGGTGCGCGATGCACATGCGGCAGGGCTGATGGTGGTTCCGTACACGTTCCGCCCGGAGAATCCGTTCCAGGCCGCCGAGTTCCGCACGGGCGAACCGAACGCGCGCAACGCCGAGGGTTCGGTGGCTGAAATGCGCGCTTATCTCGCCACCGGCATCGATGCCTTCTTCACCGACGACCCGGCGCTGGGCCGGCGCGCGGTGGATGGCGATGGCACGGCGGTGGCAAACCCGTAGGTACCGACCGTTGGTCGGTGCGACCGTGATCGGTGCTGCCCGCATCGACCAACGGTCGATGCCTACCCGGGCATGCCCCAACCGTGCTTGCCGACCGCGCGCTGCCGGGGTTACCGTGCCCGGCAGACAAGGAGGTCGCATGCTGATCGGGCATCGCTACGAACACACGCCGGACGGCGATCTACACATTCGCTCGCACAACCACGTGCTCAGTGGCACGGTGCTGATGATCCTGATCATGGGCTTTGGCATCCCCACGGTAGTGCTGATGGAGGGAATGAACGTCACCTCTCCATCGGACACGGTTCTGGCGCTACTGGTGATGCTGTTGCTCCCTGCGGTGAGCGTGGTGGCGCTCTTGTCGTTTGCCACGCACGAGACGCTCACACTGTCCTGGCGAAACCACGTGGTTGAACGCCGCCGCCGGATGCTGCTGGGCCTGCGTGAGCAGGTCGAGCAGTTCGCACTTGGCCGACCCGCTGCGTTGGAGTTGCGCGTCCGCAAGGATGCCTGGCCAGCCATCGGCACGCTCTGGATGATGCTGCCCGACGGACGCAAACACTGCCTCAGCCCCGGCAATGCTGTGCTTCTGCCGGGCCGACCGTCGACAGAGCGGTGGCTTGGCGAAGTTGCCGGCTACCTGCAGGTGGCGGTTACCCGCGTCGAACGGGATGCTGCCGGTGCAGATGCCCGCCCGGTGGCCCCATTACCGGCCTGGCGACGGCGCGCAGCGGCTTTCAACGCGGTGCATGCCCCGCCACCCCGCGTGGCGCGGAAAGCATCCACCCCCAATGCGCCGACAGCATCCGACCCGAACGACAGGATCGGCTTCCTTGCCCGTGTGGTGGTCGCGTTGTTCGGGCTGTTCCTGGCGGTACTGGAGCTGTCCCAGGCACTGGCAGTGGGAACGGCGCTGTTCACCGGACGCCTGCGTGTCAGCGGATTCCGCACCGGATCGCACAGCTACCTGTGGGACGAGCGTCCCATGGCGTTCTCGGTCCACACGCTGTTCGGCGTGGTGGAAGTGCTGGTGGTGGGCTACATCGCCTGGCAATGCCTGCGCATCAGTGCCACCGGCGTGATCAAGCCACCGAAGTGAACCGCCGTTACTCGCGCGGTGCACCCGGATCGCGCGGACGGAAGGGCAGCACCACGAAGTCCTGCCCTTCGCGCGGCTGCCACAGCACCGGCACGCGGTGCGGGGAGGGCGGTTCGAGGTCGTTGTCACGCTGCAGCTGCAGGTCGTCCTCGTCTTCTTCCTCTTCCCAGCTGTAGCGCTTGCGCGGGGCCATCGGGTCGGACAGGCGGAACAGCAGCGCGCTGATGATGCCGGCGAAGGCACCGCCCATGTGCGACTGCCAGGACACTCCCGGCTCGTGCGGCAGGATGGTGATGAGCATGCTGCCGTAGAACAGGAAGGCGATCAGGCCGGCGGCAATGGCCGGCCGGTCGCGGCGCAGCAGGCCCAGCACGAAGATCAGGAACATCAGGCCGTGGGTGATGCCGCTGGCACCGAGATGGCGGCTGCCCAGGTCACCCAGCAGCCAGGCACCCAGTCCTGAGCCGACCCACAGCAGGGGCAGCGCGCGCACGGTGGCTTTGGGATAGACGCTGCCGGCAAGGGTGCCGAGGATCAGCAGGGCGAATGCATTGGCGCCCAGGTGCTGCACCGAACCGTGCAGCAGCGGTGCACCGAGGATGCCGAGCAGGCCGGCCTTGTCCAGCGGGGCCACGGCCCACGGGCGCCAGTCGAAATGACCCTGCGCGGTATAGATGGCCACCAGCACCAGCACGAAGGCCAGGCTCAGGTTGAACGCCCGCAGCACGCGACCGCGGTCGTTGCGGGGAGAGGTCGGCGGCTCGCCGGCGGGCAGGGGCAGGTTGGCGTTCATACCCTTAGGGATTGCGTCGCCCGGGCTGAACACAAGGGCAACGCGACGGGAGAGAGTAGTGCCACCGGCGGGACAATCCCGCCGGTGGCACACCGGTTACGCGTCGCCGGTCTTCGGCGGGTTCTTCAGGCTCAGCACCACGGTGGCGGCGATGATCACGGCCACCACGCCCAGCGAGATCGGGGTGGGGATCTTGAAGATGTCGATCAGCATCATCTTGATGCCGATGAAGGCCAGCACCAGGGCCAGGCCATACGGCAGCAGGTGGAAGCGATCGGCCATGCCGGCCAGCAGGAAGAACATCGCGCGCAGGCCCAGCACCGCGAACACGTTGGAGGTGAGCACGATGAACGGGTCGGTGGTGATGGCGAAGATGGCCGGGATGGAGTCCACCGCGAAGATCACGTCGGTGACCGCAATCAGGATCAGCACCACGAACAGCGGGGTGAACCAGCGCTTGCCATCGCGCATGACGCTCATGGCGTTGCCGGCGTAGTCGGGCAGCAGGCGCAGGTGCTTGCGCATCCAGCGCAGGGCGGGGTTGCTCTCCAGATCCGGCTCGCTGCCGGCCGAGAACCACATCTTCCAGCCGGTGAACAGCAGGAAGGCGCCGAACACGTAGAGCAGCCAGTGGAACTTGGTGAGCAGCACGCTGCCGGCGAAGATCATGATCGTACGCAGCACGATCGCGCCCAGGATGCCGATGATGAGCACCTTCTGGCGCTGTTCCTCGGGCACCGCGAAGTAGCCCATGATCATCAGGAACACGAAGATGTTGTCGACGGCCAGGGCTTTTTCGACCAGGTAACCGGTCAGGAACTCCAGGCCGACCTTGTTGGCCACTACCTGGCCCGCGGTCTCGTTCAGGTAGTACCAGAGGCCGCCGTTGAAGGCCAGGGCCAGCACGACCCAGCCGATCGACCACCACAGGGCCTCCTTGAAGGTGACCTTGTGCGGCCCGCCATGTCGCATCAATACGAGGTCGACCAGCAGCGCGATGATCACCACCGCGCCGAAGCCGCCCCACAACCACACATTACCGATCGTCTGCATTGGGTTTATCCGTTGGAAAAATGATTGCCTCAAGCCGGACGGCGAGGATCTGCAACGGAGGATCGGGGGGATCCGGGGACAGAGCTTCGCCATACGGCGAAGGTCTCGCTCGCAGCCCCGATGGGTGGGACTGCCGTTGCACCGGAGCCTGCGGGCTCGAATTGACGGCGACAACGTCTGGGAGCTACTCCCCTTCTGGGGCCGATTCTGCGGGGTGGCCGGGCCGGCGTCAACTGGACGCCCATTGCCCGGTGATGGAGGGCGTTGGGCGCCAACCGCGTACGGGCCGGACGCGATGGGGAGACGCCCGGCGGCCGTCACTACCGGGGCGCGGGGGCTTCCCGGATACAATACGGAGATGAATACCCCTGCCCCCGTTGTCCGCCTCAAGAACGCCTGGCGCTCCAGCCACCCGTGGATCTTCCAGAAACTGGTCGAAAAGCCGGCCGTCCGTCCCAAACCCGGTGCCATCGTCGACGTCATCGGCGTGGACGGCGAGTGGATCGGCCGGGGCTTCTACAACGGCCATTCGCGCATTGCCGTGCGCATCCTGGAAACCGACCAGGCCGTTCCGGTGGACGCGGGCTGGTTCTCGCGCAAGATCGCCCAGGCCGTCTCGCTGCGCCGTGATGTGCTGAAGCTGGACGCGGTGTCCGACGCCTGGCGCGTGGTGCACAGCGAAGGCGACGGCCTGTCCGGCCTGGTGGTGGACCGCTACAACGACCTGGTGGTGGTGGAGTTCTTCGCCGCCGGCATGTTCCGTCACCGCGAGTGGATCTACGAAGCACTGCGGGAGCAGTTCCCGGGCTGCCGTTTCCACAGCTTCGCCGACGAACACGTGCAGAAGCAGGAAAGCTTCGACTTCCACGGCAACACCACCACCGAAGCGTCGGTGATCACCGAGTACGGCGTGAAGTTCCGCGCCGACCCGGCCGGTGCGCACAAGACCGGTTTCTTCGCCGACCAGCGCGAGAACCGCCAGTGGCTGAGCGAGCAGGTGGAGGGCAAGAGCGTGCTCGACCTGTGCTGCAACACCGGCGGCTTTGCGGTGTACGCGGCCGCGCGCGGTGCGTCGGAAGTGGTCGGCATCGACATCGATGAAGACGTGATCGCCATTGCCAAGGCCAACTCGCGCCTCAACAACGTGCGCCCGAAGTTCATCCAGTCCGACGTGTTCCCGTGGCTGCGCGATGCAGCCAACCGCGGCGAGCAATTCGACGTGGTGATCCTGGACCCGGCCAAGATGACCCGCGACCGCGACCAGGTGATCACCGCGCTGAAGAAGTACTTGGACATGAACAAGCTGGCGCTGGGCGTGGTCAAGCCCGGTGGCCTGTTCGCCACGTTCTCGTGCACCGGCCTGGTGGCCGAGGACCAGTTCCTGGACATGCTGCGCCGCGCGGCGTTCTATTCCGGCCGCACCATCCAGATCCTGAAGGTGGCCGGCGCCGGTCCGGACCACCCGTTCATGGCCCACGTGCACGAATCGCGCTACCTCAAGGCGGTGTTCTGCCGCGTGCTGGACTGATCCGCAGGATCCCGGCTACGTTCGGCATCAGGTAGTGCCGGCCGCTGGCCGGCTCCTCCTGGTCTGCGATTGTCGCGGGGAGCCGGCCAGCGGCCGGCACTACCGTTTGTTGTCCTCTCAGCGCTATGGTCTGACGCTTCCCATCCTAGGTGAGGCGTCATGACGTTGCGCAGTCTGTCATTGCTGGTATCGCTGGCGTTGTGCACGCCGCTGGCCGCCCACGCCATCGAGTTCACCCCGCAGGAGCTGGCGCGGGCCTCGGCCCTGCAGAAGACGCTGCTCACCCTCGACAGCCATCTGGACACGCCGGCCAACTTCCACCGCGCCGGCTTTGATATCCAGCAGCGGCACGACCGCAACGCGCTCTCGCAGGTGGATTACCCGCGCATGGTGGAAGGCGCGCTGGACGGCGGCTTCTGGGCGATCTACACCGACCAGGGCGACCGCAGCGAGGCGTCGCATGTGCACGAACGCGACGCGGGGCTGCTGCGGCTGATGGAGATCCGCGAGATGCTCGCCGCGCACCCGGACACCTTCCAGTTGGCGCTCACCGCCGCCGATGCGGCCAGGATCAAGGCGGCCGGCAAGCGCGTGGTCTACATCAGCATGGAGAACGCCAGCCCGCTGGTGGACGATCCCTCACTGCTGAGCTTCTACCACCGGGCGGGCCTGCGCCTGCTGAGCACGGTGCACTTCGCCAACAACGAGTTCGCCGATTCGGCCACCGACAAGAAGGGTGCCGAATGGAAGGGCCTCAGCCCGGTCGGCAAGGCGTTGGTGGACGAAGCGGTGCGGCTGGGCATCGTGATCGACCAGTCGCATGCGTCCGACGCGGTGTTCGACGACCTGCTCGAGCGCATGCCGGTGCCGTTCGTGCTGTCGCACAGTTCGGCCAAGGCGATCTACAACCACCCGCGCAACCTCGACGACGCACGCCTGAAACAGCTGGCCAAGGCCGGCGGGGTGATCCAGGTCAACGCCTATGGCGGCTACCTGATCGACACCGGCAAGACCGAGGCGCGCGCGCAGGCCGAGGACGCGCTGATGAAGCAGCTCGGCGGCGACTACGACGGGCTGACCATCGCCCAGGGCGTGGCGCTGAAGCAGGGGCTGGACGCGCTGGACGCGCGCTACCCGCTGCGCAAGGCCACGCTGGACGACTTCTTCGCCCACTTCGAGCACATCCTGAAGGTGGTCGGCCCCGAGCATGCCGGGATCGGCCTGGACTGGGACGGCGGTGGCGGCCTGGCCGACCTGCCCGATGTGACCCAGCTGCCGAAGATCACCGCCTGGCTGCTGCGCAAGGGTTACAGCGAGAAGCAGATCGCCGGTATCTGGGGCGGCAACCTGCTGCGGGTGATGGCCCAGGCGCAGGCGCACGCGGACAAGGTGGCGACGCCGAAGAAGTGACGGGGATTGCGGGCGCCGCGCTTGGCGTAGCGCCCGGTATATCACCGACGTTGGGCGTTACGGCAGCCGGGCAGAGCCCGGCTGCCCGCCGACGCCGCGTGCCCGGATCAGGCCTTGTCGATCACCGCGTTCCGCCGCCCATAGGCGAAGTAGGCGATCAGGCCCACCACGTTCCACGCCAGGAAATACAGCTGGGTCTTGCTGGGCAGGCTGAAGAACAGGTACAGGCAGCCGATCACCGCCAGCGGGCCGACGATGAAGGCCAGCGGGGTGCGGAATTTGCGCACGCGGCCCGGCTCGCGCACGCGCAGCACGACCAGGCACAGACCCACTGCGGTGAACGCGGCCAGCGTACCGGCATTGGCCAGTGCGGCGATTTCATCCAGGCGGGCCACGCCGGCCAGCGCGGCAACCAGCACCGCGGTGAACAACGTGGTGGCAATCGGCGTGCCGGTGCGCGCGCTGACCTTGGACAGCCCGCGCGGCAGCAGGCCATCGCGCGACATGACGAAGAAGATGCGGCTCTGCCCGTACAGGAAGGCCAGCAGCACGGTCGGCAGGGCGATCACCGCTGCCGCCCCGATCCACTTGGCCGCGCCCGGGCTGCCCAGTTCGCGCAGGATCAGCGCCAGCGGCTCGGCGCTCTGGCCGAAGATGGTGTAGCTCATCGCGCCCACGGCGGCCAGCGCCACCAGCACGTAGATGATGGTGCAGCCCACCATCGACCCGATGATGCCGATGGCCAGGTCACGGTCGGGCTTCTTGGTTTCCTCGGCCGCGGTGGAGATCGCATCGAAGCCATAGAAGGCGAAGAAGATGATCGCCGCAGCGGCCATCACGCCCTGCTCGACACCGCCGACGCCTACCGACTTGGCGAAGCCGAACGGCATGAACGGGTCCATGTGCGCGGTATCGAAGTGCGGCAGCGCGATGGCCACGAACAGGGTCAGCGCGATGATCTTGACCACCACCAGGATGGCGTTGAGCGTGGCGCTTTCCTTGGTGCCCGCCATCAGCATGCCGGCCACCACGAAGGTGATCAGCACCGCCGGCAGGTTGATGAAGCCACCGGCCACGTGCGGGCCGGCGGTGAGCGCCAGCGGCAGGTCGATGCCCCAGCCATGCAGGAAGCCCACGGCATAGCCGGACCACCCGACCGCCACCGTACTCACCACCAGGGAGTACTCCAGGATCAGGCTCCAGCCCACCACCCAGGCGATCATTTCGCCCAGCGCGGCGTAGCTGTAGGTGTAGGCGCTGCCCGCGGCCGGCATCATGGTGGCCAGTTCGGCATAGGACAGCGCCGCGCAGGCACAGACCGCACCGGCGATGGCGAAGGAGATCAGCACCGCCGGGCCAGCCAGGTTGGCGCCCACGCCGATCAGGGTGTAGATGCCGGTGCCGACGATGGCGCCGATGCCCAGTGCGATCAGGTGCGGCCAGCTCAGGGTCGGGACCAGTCGCCTGCCGGCTTCATGGACGGTGACTTGGTCTAGGGACTTGCGCCGGAGCAACGATGACATGGGACCTCGCGGTAAATGACGGCTACTGACTAGTCAGCGAGTTTTACCCAATGCGGTGCAGCATTACTACTGTCGGGCGTCACAGGAGGGCATAAGTAAATCCTGAGTGTCAGTGGATGACGAAAACAGCACAAATGCGCCGGTGTCAGTCCCAGCGGCAGCCGGTCTCGGTCACGGCGCCGATGTCCTCGCTGAAGGCCGTCTGCCGTCCGGTGCGGGCGTTGGTGTAGTCGAACCCATAGATGCGTGCGCCCTGGGTGGAGATCGCATAGCGGCCGATCACCTTGCCGTCCAGGTGCTCCGCCCACACCGTATCGAACTGCCAGGGGCGGCCCTCGGCCATTTCGGTGCTGTCCTCGCTCAGCAGGGTCAGGCGCAGCCAGGCGGTCTTGCCGGCATATCGCACGTAGCTGGTGCGTTGCCCCTCGGCCGGCAGTTTCCAGGACAGGTGGATCTGTGCCCGGGAGCCGCCGGTCAGGCAGCGGATCTCGTCGGCCTGGGCTGCGGCCGGGGCGAACAGCGCCAGCAGGGGAAGCAGGGCAAACCAGCGCATCGGCGGTCCTTGGGGGTCAGGCGTGTGGCACAGGCGGCGGCCCCGCGCGCGGGGCCACCGTTGGATCAGGCCGGCGGCTGCAGCGGAATGCAGCCGCGGCGGGTATCCACCACCGGTGCGGCGTTCTGGGCCTGCAGCTGTTCAACCACCGTCTCGAAGTCGTGCTGCTGGCCGAAGGCATGTTCTTCCAGCGTCAGCGGCAGCATCTGCAGGAAGCGGAACTGGCCGCTGGCCAGGGTCTGGATGTCGCCCAGGTGCTCGGCGGCGACGAACACCAGCGCCTGCAGCTGGCTGTCGGCGTTGTCGATCGGGGTGCCGATGCGCATGCGGTCCCACAGGTCCAGCGGCGCGTGGTCGCCCATGCGGCCGGCGGCCAGCAGCAGCTGGTAGGCGCAGAACCGCTGCACCAGGGCCAATGCCCACGGCGCGCGTTCGGTGGTCTGCAGCAGGAACTCCATGCCCAGGCCGGACACGCTGTCCGGGTCGGCCTCGGTGTCATTCCAAGGGTTGGACAGGCCGGAGCTCACATAGGCCCACCCGGGCCGGTCCGGCGTGGGCGGGCACTCGAACACGCCGATGGTGAGCCAGCGCGGGTCCACGCTGTCCTGGCCGAACACGGTGGAAAACACCGCCGCGTCCAGGGGATACAGGCCGGGGCCCAGGGCGCCCAGCAGGCGGGGGTACAGGACTTCTTCGCGCTCTGCCCAGGCACGGGCCAGCAGGTCATCGGGGTGGGACATCCGTTTACTCACAGGCGATGGCCCACCATTGTGGACCATCGCAAGTTCGTACCGACCACCGGTCGGTACCTCCCGGTGGGAAACCGCACCCGGCGTGTTCCTACCGATCGGGGGGGACGGAACCCGGTCGGTCACGCCCGTTGGTCGTGACCGCTCCCTCAGCGGTCCAGCGTGGCCATCGCCGCGTCGGCGTAGCGTTGCCCCGCCGCGGCATCGGCCGGGAAGATCGCGTCGATGCGGGCCAGCTCGTCCGGGCTCAGCTGCACCTGCAGTGCGCCCAGGTTTTCTTCCAGGAAGGCGAGGCGCTTGGTGCCGGGAATCGGGACCAGATCTTCGCCCTGCGCCAGCACCCAGGCCAGCGCCAGTTGCCCGGGCGTGATGCCCTTGGCCTGGGCCATCGCGGTGACCGCGTCGGCCAGGGCCAGGTTGCGGGCGAAGTTGTCGCCCTGGAAGCGCGGTGACTGGCGGCGGTAGTCATCGGCGTCGAAATCGTCCGGGCTGCGGATGGCGCCGGTCAGGAAGCCGCGGCCCAGCGGCGAGTAGGGCACGAAGCCGATGCCGAGTTCGCGCACGGTGTCGAGCACGCCATTGGACTGCGGGTCGCGCGACCACAGCGAGAACTCGGTCTGCACCGCGGTGATCGGGTGCACCGCGTGCGCGCGGCGGATGGTGGCCGCCGACGCTTCGGACAGGCCCAGGAAACGGACCTTGCCCTGCTCGACCAGCCGCGCCATCGCGCCCACGGTGTCTTCGATCGGCACGCGGGTATCCACGCGGTGCTGGTAGTACAGGTCGATGTGGTCCACGCCGAGCCGCTGCAGGCTGGCCTCGCACGCGGCGATCACGTACTCCGGGCGGCCGTCCACACTGCGCGCAGCGCTGTCGCTGGGCTCCTGCCGGATGCCGAACTTGGTGGCCAGGAACACCTGGTCGCGGCGGTCGGCGATGGCCTTGCCGACCAGCACTTCATTGGTATGCGGGCCGTACATGTCGGCGGTATCGAGCAGGGTGACGCCCAGCGCCAGCGCGCGGTGGATGACCGCAGTAGCTTCGGCATCGCTGCCGCGACCGCCGTAGAAGGCGCTCATGCCCATGCAGCCCAGGCCGAGCGCGGAAACAGTGGGGCCGTGGCGGCCAAGGGTACGGGTCTGCATGGAAGGCTCCGGAAGCGGGGAAGGGGCGACGCGGTCGAGCGCCGGTGCCCACAGCATCCTCCGCCGCACCATGTGGATAAACTGGTGTTCGCCACATCGACCTTGAAGGCAGGCTTCACAATGTCGTCCCAGCCCCCGCTGTCTGCCGTGGTTGCCTTTGCCCGGGTGGCCGAGCGTGCCAGCTTCACCCGCGCCGCCGATGACCTGGGCGTCTCGCCGTCGGCGCTGTCCCAGACCGTGCGCGCGCTGGAGGCCAGCCTCGGGGTGCGCCTGCTGCACCGGACCACGCGCCGGGTGGCCCTGACCGAACACGGCGCGCGCTTCCTGGCGCGCGTGGGCGAAGGCCTGGCCCAGATCGAGGCCGCCTTCGTGGACCTGGACAGCGTGCGTGCGGTACCGGCCGGCAAACTGCGCATCAACGTGCCGCGCGTGGCCGCCGAACTGCTGGTGCTGCCGCACCTGCCCGGCTTCCTGGCGCGTTACCCGCAGGTGGAGGTGGAGCTGTTCGTGGAGCCGGGGCTGGCCGACCTGGTCGCCGGTGGCTTCGACGCCGGCATCCGGCTGGGCGAGTCCCTGGCGCGCAACATGATCGCCGTGCCGATCGGCCCGCTGGAGCGGCAGGTGGTGGTGGCCACGCCCGACTACTTCGCCCGCCACGGCGTACCGCAGACGCCGGCCGCGCTGGTCGACCACGGCTGCATCGTGCACCGGCTCAGCACCGGCCGGCTGATGCCCTGGGAGTTCAGCCGCGACGGCCGCGATTTCGACGTGGCGGTGAGCGGGCCGTTGGTGTTCAACGACACCGGCCTGATCCACGCGGCGGTGCGTGCCGGGCTGGGCATGGGCCAGGCCTTCGAGGCCGTGGTGGCCGCCGACGTGGACGCCGGGCGCCTGCGCTGCGTGCTGCAGGACTGGCAGCAGCCGTTCGCGGGGTTCCACCTGTACTACCCGGCACGCGACCAGATGGCACCCAAGCTGCGGGTGTTCATCGACCACCTGCGGCAGGCGCTGGACGCGCGCTGAGCCGGCGCGTGTCAGCCGGCGAGGGGGCCGCGCCGGTCGTCCACCAGCGTGCGCAGCCACGCCGCATCGCCGGGCAGCCCGTGGGGAAACACCACCCGCTCGTCGCAGGGGAACCGCTTGCAGCGCAACACGCCCTGCGCGTCGAACACCCGCCACCCCTGCGCGGCGTGTTCGGCCTCGCGGATGCGCCGACGCAACGCCAGGTCCAGGCTGGCCTGGCAGTCGAATCGGCACGCGCGAAGATCGATGCGATCCAGCGGCTGCAGCCCGGCGACGATGCGGCTGACCGCCGGGTGGGCCAGATCGACGCGGTCGGTGGCCATGCCGAGCAGGCGTTCGCTGTGACCGGCAAGGTGGTGGACGAAGTACACGGGCGGCATCGGGTTCCTCGCGTGGGGCGCGCGGTCGCGCTGGACGGCGACCGTTGGGCGACGGGGCCGATTGGACACCGCGCGGGCGTCGCGGGGAATCTCAAGTTCCCGATTGAAAAGACGCCTTCTGATGACGTTGTCTATTCGCCACGCGGCACCGGTGCCCGCCAGATCGGCGCATCGGCCCGCCCGGCGGGGCGTCAGCCGCTGACGCCAAGCCGCACGCCGAATCCGATCAGGAAAACACCCGCCACGCGCTTCAAGAAAAGTCCTACACGAGGATGCTGAAGAATCCTACGGCGCAACAGGTTGCCCACCCCGATCAGCACCGAGCAATACGCCAGCCCCATGACGAAGATGATCACCGCCATGGTCGCGAACGTGACCACGCCCTGGTGGCGGGCCGGGTCGATGAACAACGGCAGGAAGGCCATGTAGAAGATGATCGCCTTCGGGTTGAGCAGGTTGATCAGCACCGCCTGGCGGAAGTAGTGGCCGGGCTGCAGGCGGATGCCGCCTTCTTCGCCCCCACCGCGCGGCCGGCGCAGCAGGCTGATGCCGACCCACACCAGGTAGGCCGCGCCCAGGTACTGCACCGCGTGGAACACCAGCGGGTTGGCCTTGAGCAGCGCGGCCACGCCGGCCACCGCCAGCCACATCAGGATCTGGTCGCCCAGCAGCAGCCCGAACAGCGCCGTGTAGCCGCCGCGCACGCCCCCGCGGCCGGTGGCGGTGAGCAGGGTGAAGGTGCCCGGGCCGGGCAGGGCCAGGAACACCAGCACGGCGGCAACGAAGGTCCACAGGTCCTGGATGCCCATCCACGGCATGGCGGCGACTCGACTACGGGGGAGCGCCATTGTCCGGCACCGCCCCGCATCCCGATAGCGTCAGCCGGCCACGCGCGGCAGATCCTTCAGCAGCGGTTGCAGGCGCTGTTCGAACATCGCGTGCAGCTGGCGGATCGCGGGGGAGAACTGCTTGCGGTGTGGGCACACCAGGTTCAACGGCAGGCTGTCGCCGGCACCGCCCAGCAGCACCTGCAGGCGCCCGGCACGCACGTCGGCGCACACATCCAGCCACGACTTGAACACGATGCCTTCGCCGGCCACGGCCCAGCGCCGGACCACGTCGGCATCGTCGCAGACCATGTTGCCGCGTACGGGCACGACGACCCGGCGGCCATCGGTCTCGAAGTTCCAGCGGTCGTAGGCGCGCCCGGCCAGCTGGTACAGCAGGCAGTGGTGGTCCTTGAGCGCGTCCAGGCTGTCGGGCGTGCCATGCCGGGCCAGGTAGTCCGGCGAGGCCGCCAGCACCCGGCGGTTGCCTGGCAGCAGCGGCAGCGCCACGTAGCTGGCGTTGTCGAACCGGCCCAGGCGGAAGGCGATGTCGACCGGATCGCGGAACACGTCGGCCACCTGGTCGGACAGGTGCAGGCGCAGCTGCAGCTTCGGGTGCGCGCTGCGGAACTCGCTCAGCCACGGCAGCAGCACGTTGCGGCCCAGGTCCGACGGCGCGGCCACCTGCAGCACCCCGCGCAGTTCGGCGTCCTCGCCCCGCACCCGTGCCTGGCCCTCGCTCAGCGCGGCCAGCACTTCCTGCGCGTAGGGCAGGTACAGCGCGCCTTCGGCGGTCAGGCGCAGGCTGCGGGTGGAACGCACGAACAGGCGCAGGTCCAGCTCACGCTCCAGCCGGGCCACCGCCGCGGCGACTTGCCCGGGCAGCAGGTCGGCTTCGCGCGCGGCGTTGGAAAAGCTGCCCAGCGCGGCGGTACGCACGAACAGGCCGAGATCGTCGATGCGGACCATTTTCATTCCCACAGTGAAAGTGCTGCCCGATTCTGCGCCTTTCCGGCCCGCGCCGTGAAGCGCAGGCTGTGCGTCTTCCCGAACGGACCTGCCCCGATGAAAGCTGTTGCCTACACCGAACATGGCCTGCCGATCAGCGACCCGCGCGCGCTGCAGGACATCACCCTGCCGATCCCGCAGCCGGGCCCGCGCGACCTGCGCGTGGCGGTCCGTGCGATCTCGGTCAACCCGGTCGACACCAAGGTGCGCAACGGCGTGGCCGTGACCGAGCCGCGGGTACTGGGCTGGGACGCGGTCGGCATCGTCGATGCCGTGGGCGATGAGGTGACCCTGTTCCAGCCGGGCGACGCGGTCTTCTATGCCGGCGCGATCGGGCGCCCGGGCAGCAACGCCGAGTACCAGCTGGTGGACGAACGCATCGTCGGGCACAAGCCCGGCAGCCTGGACGATGCCGCCGCCGCGGCGCTGCCGCTGACCGCGATCACCGCCTGGGAACTGCTGTTCGACCGCCTGCGCATTGCCGAAGGCGGTGGCGAGGGCCAGACCCTGCTGGTGGTCGGCGCGGCCGGTGGCGTGGGCTCGATCCTGGTCCAGCTGGCGCGCCAGCTCACCCGGCTGACGGTGATCGGCACCGCCTCGCGCCCGGATACCCAGGACTGGGTGTACGGCCTGGGCGCGCACCATGTGATCGACCATTCGCAGCCGCTCACCGACGGTCTGCAGCGGCTGGGCATCGCCGAGGTCAGCCACGTGGCCAGCCTGACCCACACCGACCAGCACTATGACCAGATCGTGGCCGCGCTTGCCCCGCAGGGCCAGCTGGCGCTGATCGACGACCCCGGCCAGCTCGACGTGATGGCGCTCAAGCGCAAGAGCCTGTCGCTGCACTGGGAGTCGATGTTCACCCGCTCCAGCTTCAACACGCCCGACCTGGAGCGCCAGCACGCCCTGCTGGAACGCGTCGCCGCGCTGGTGGATGCCGGCGTGCTGCGCACCACCCTGGGCGAGCACTACGGCCGCATCAATGCCGCCAACCTGCGCCAGGCCCACGCCCTGATCGAGAGCCACCGCGCACGCGGCAAGCTGGTCCTCGAAGGCTTCTGAACCCCCTACTGAACCTGCACTGGAATCTGTTCCCATGACCCTCGCTCCGGTGGCCCTGCGCCGCCACACCACCAAGGCCTACGACCCCACCCGCACGCTGCCGCCCGCGGTGCTGGAGGACCTGCTGGAGGTGCTGCACAACGCACCGTCGTCGGTGAATTCGCAGCCGTGGCATTTCCTGGTGGCCGGCACCGCCGAAGCACGGGCGCGCATCGCCCGCGCCACGCAGCCCAACCAGCCCTACAACACCGCCAAGATCACCGACGCCTCGCATGTGATCGTGTTCGCCACCCGCACCGGTATCGATGATGCGTACCTGGCCCAGGTGATCGACCAGGAATCCGCCGACGGCCGCTATCCCACCGAGGCGGCGCGCGAAGGCCAGCGCGGCGCGCTGCACCACTACGTCGACCTGCACCGCCACACCCTGGGCGACGTGCAGCACTGGATGCAGAAGCAGACCTACCTGGCCGTGGGCACGCTGCTGCTGGCCGCAGGGGTGCACGGGATCGACGCCACCCCGATGGAAGGCTTCGACGCCGATGTGCTCGACGCCGAACTGGGCCTGCGCGCACGCGGCTTCACCAGCGTGGTGCTGGTGGCGCTGGGCTACGGCAGTGCGGCCAACTTCAATGCCGACCTGCCCAAGTCGCGGTTGCCCCGCGAGCAGGTGTTCACCCAGCTCTGAAAGACGCCAAGGCACGCCCTTGTCCACGTGCCGGGCGACCCCCGCACGTGGACCCCGCCGTGCGAACCACGCCTGCACCCGACGCAGCCAATGAGACCGGCTCAGCCTACACTTGCGTGCATGCAAACCGAATTTCTGATCCTTGGCGGCCTTGTCTGTGTCGTCCTCGTCCTGCAGCTGCTGGTCCTGCTGCGGCGTTCCCAGCACGACGGCCTTGAGCAGGCCCTGCGCGATGAAGCGCGGGTGGGCCGCGGCGAACTGCGCGAGCAGCTGGAAGGCCTGGGCCGGCAGCAGGACGCGCGGCTGGAATCCTTCGCGCGCGCGCTGACTGACCTGTCCACCCGCACCGACCAGCGCCTGGACCTGCTGCGCGATGCGCTGGGCGAAGACGCACGCAAGGCGCGCGAAGAGAGCGCGCTGGCCCAGCAGCGCACCGGCGAACTGCTGGCCCAGCGCCTGCACGACATGCGCGCGCAGCTGGACGTGTTCGGCCAGCAGCAGCAGGCCCGCATCGAGGCCTTCGGCCAGCAGCTGGTGGACCTGACCACGCGCACCGACAGCCACATGGTCGCGCTGCGCCAGGCCCTGGGCGAAGACGCCCGCAAGGGCCGCGAGGAAACCGCGCAGTCGCAGCAGCGCCTGGCCGAATCGCTGGGCCTGCGCCTGCAGGAGATGACCCAGCGCAACGAAGCCCGCATCGGCGAGATGCGCGCCACGCTGGAGCAGCAGCTCAAGAGCCTGCAGACCGACAACGCCGAAAAGCTCGACCAGATGCGCGTCACCGTGGACGAGAAGCTGCAGACCACGCTGGAAGCGCGCCTGGGCGCCTCGTTCCAGCTGGTCTCCGACCGCCTGGAGCAGGTCCAGCGCGGGCTGGGCGAAATGCAGCAGCTGGCCACCGGCGTGGGCGACCTCAAGCGCGTGCTGACCAACGTCAAGAACCGCGGCAGCTGGGGCGAAGTGCAGCTGGACAACATCCTGGAGCAGACCCTGACCCAGGAGCAGTACGCACGCGGGGTGAAGGTGCGCCCGGACAGCGGGGAAATGGTCGACATCGCCGTGCGCCTGCCCGGCCGTGGCCACGAGGACACCCCGGTGTGGCTGCCGATCGATTCCAAGTTCCCGCGCGAGGATTACGAGCGCCTGCTCGATGCGCAGGAACAGGGCGACGCCGACGGCGTGCGCGTGCAGGGCGCGCAGCTGGAACGCGCCATCCGCATCCAGGCCAAGTCGATCTGCGACAAGTACATCGTGCCACCGCACACCACCGATTTCGCGGTGATGTTCCTGCCCACCGAAGGCCTGTACGCCGAAGTGATCCGCCGCCCCGGCCTGGTCGACCTGCTGCAGCGCGAGCATCGCGTGGTGGTGGCCGGCCCGACCACCGTCACCGCGTTGCTCAACAGCCTGCAGATGGGCTTCCGCACGCTGGCCATCGAGCAGCGTTCCAGCGAGGTGTGGAGCCTGCTGGGCGCGGTCAAGAGCGAGTTCGGCAAGTTCGCCGGCATCCTGGAAAAGGCCGAAAAGCAGATCAGCACGGTTGGCCGCAGCCTGGGCGAAGCCAGCCGCAAGACCCGCACCATCGAGCGCCGCCTGCGCGGGGTGGAGTCGCTCACCGCCGAGCAGAGCCAGGACCTGCTGGACGACGCCACCGGCGACGACGATGACAGCGGTCTGGACGAGGGCAGCGGCGCGCAGGACTGACACCTGGCGTACATGCACCGCATGCACGTGATCGCGCATGCTGTGCACCTGTCGATCGTTCAAGGAAAACCCGCATGCGCCTGACCGTGTTGTTGTCCCTGCTGCTGGCCGTCGCCGGTTGCGCCACCACCTCCACGCCGGGTGCCCCCGGGCCTGCCGACGGCGCCGCTACCGCCACCTCGGCACACCTGGATGCGGCCGCGTGCCGGCAGGCCGGTGGCCAGCTCACGCCGCTGGGCCGGCTGCAACGCGTGCAATGCGTGGTGCCTTACGCCGATGCCGGCAAGGCCTGCAGCACCAAGGCGGACTGCACCGGCCAGTGCCTGGCCCAGGGCGAGGTGGCCCCCGGTGCCAAGGCGCGCGGCGTCTGCCAGACCGACATCAGCCAGAACTTCGGCTGCCGCCAGCGCATCGACGGCGGCGTGGCGGTGGGCACGATCTGCGTTGATTGAATCTTTCCCGCCATGGGCGAGCCCGTGGCGTTCCTGTCCCAACCCAAGGAACCTGTAGTGAGCCAGACTGTCTACGACATCCCCGTTACCACCATCGAAGGCCAGCCGTCGTCGCTGGCCGACTACCGCGGCAAGGTGCTGCTGGTGGTCAACGTGGCCTCCAAGTGCGGCCTGACCCCGCAGTACGAAGGCCTGCAGCAGCTGTACGCGGCCAAGCACGACGCCGGCCTGGAAGTGCTGGGTTTCCCGGCCAACAACTTCCTGGCCCAGGAGCCGGGCAGCGAGTCGGAGATCCAGCAGTTCTGCCAGCTGGAATACAACGTGGCCTTCCCGCTGTTCGCCAAGATCAGCGTGGCCGGCGATGACGTGCACCCGCTGTACCGCGCGCTGACCGACGCACAGCCGACCGCCACCGGCGAAGGCCCGATGCGCGAGAAGCTGCAGGGCGCCGTGGCCAAGTACCCGGAGCTGGTGGTCAACCCGGCGCCGGGCGTGCTGTGGAACTTCGAGAAGTTCCTGATCGGCCGCGACGGCCAGGTCATTGGCCGCTTCGCCCCGGACGTGCCGGCCGACGATGCCCGCCTGGTGGCCGCGATCGACGCCGCACTGGCCGTCTGAGCCACGGCGGTGCAGGGCCGCACGCCCATGAAAAAACCCCGCCAAGGCGGGGTTTTTTTTGTCCGGTCAGTTGCCCCAGTTGGGCATCGGCATCGCATCGATCGGGATCGGGGCGGTGTCGTCGGCGTCCTTGCCGCGGGCATGCTTGCCGCGCAGGTCGTTCTCGATCTGGTAGTTGCGGCGCTGCAGCCAGGCATCACGCACCAGGGTGTACTCGTCCACGGCGTTGTCGCGCATGTCGTCGATGGCCAGCAACTGCGACCGCATGTCCACCAGCTGCAGGCCCTGCAGACCGATGCGCACCTTGTCTTCCTCGATGGTGCGGATCGGCGAGAGCGGCATGTCGCCGGCCAGGCCGAACACGTCGCGCACGGTACGCGGGCCGAAGAACGGCAGTTCCACGTAGCGCGAACGGCGCCAGCCCCAGGCCCCCAGGGTCTGGCCGAAATCTTCCTTGCGGCTGGGCACCAGCGCTTTGCTGGCCGGGTCGAACAGACCGCCTATGCCCAGCGTGGAGTTCATCAGGAACCGGCCCAGGCTGTCCCAGGCATCATCCGGACGGCCCTGCAGCAGCTGGTTGGTGATGGTCACCGGTGCGCGCAGGTTGTTGAAGAAGTTGCTGACCCCGGTGCGGGCGAAGCGGGGCACCACGTGGGTGTACGCGGTGGCCAGCGGACGGGCGATGGCGCGGTCGACCACGTTGTTGAAGCTGTGCACGCGGCGGTTGAGCGGCTCCCACGGATCGTAGGTGGCGCGATTGGGCTCGGTGCCATCGACGCTCGGCGCCGGGCCGCCGTACAACGCGGCGAAGTCGTCTTCGGCGTTGGTCGGGGCGGTCTCGCCGGTGGCCGGCGGCGGGGTGCTGGCCGACGCCGCTGCGACCGGCTGGCTGGCGCTGGCGGCCGTTGCATCGGCATCGGCATCAACAGGTGCGGCCGGCACGGCGTCCGTGGACGCCGCAGCGGTGTCCACGGCAACGCTGGCCGGTGCGCTGTCACGCGCGGGCTTGCCGGCACAGGCGCTCAGCGCCAGGGCCAGGATCAACAGGGGGAGGGTGCGTATGACGTTCATGTCAGCTCGCCGCAGAAAGGGCATGGAAATCCAGGGTGGGCGCCAGCCGGTAGGCGGCGCTGAGTTCGTTGAAACCGGCGGGGCTGCCCACGATGTCCGGCGCACTGCCCTGGCCGCGCAGGCGCGCCGCCAGTTCGGCCAGCAGCGCCAGGCCGGCACTGTCCACCCGCGTCACCGCCGTCAGGTCGAGCTGGCGCACGCCCTCCAGTGACGACAGCGACGGCCATAGGGTGGTCACCGCCGTGCGGTCGAGCACGCCGCTGAAGACCAGCGCCGTGCCGTTGCGCTGCACACTGGCCGGGTTACTTGCCACGGGGCGCCTGACCGGCCTGCATGGTGCCGTTGCGCAGTTCGGTGGCCACCTGCTGGATCGACTTCTGGCGCAGCGGCGCATCGAACTGGGTCTTGAAGGTCTGCACGTAGGAGATGCCTTCGATCATCACGTCGAAGATCTTCCACTGGCCGTTGACGTTGCGCATCAGGTAGTCGACCGGGGTCGGCTCGTTGCCGGCGCGCATCAGTTCGGTGGACACGCGCACGCCGCGGTTGCCCGGCAGCGGCGACTGGCCCTTCAGGCGGAAGGTCGGCTTGCCCTGGATTTCCAGCAGGGCCGAGCCGTAGCGCTGCATCAGGTTGTCGGCCATGGCATCGGCGAACAGCTTGACGTCGGCGTCGGAGGCGCCGCGGCCGTGCACGCCCAGCACCAGGCGGGCGGCGTAGTCACGGTCGAAGGTCTTGTTGAGCTCGCTGTTGATGAAGGTGCGCAGCACCGTCGGGTTCGCGCGGAACTCGCTGCGGCGCTGCTGCAGCGTGCTCAGGATGCGCGTGCTGGCGTCCAGCACGGCCTGGCCGGCGTCGTTCTGCGCAGCAGCGGCCGGGGCCGGGGCAGCCTGGGCGAAGCTGAGCGACGGGGTGCTGGCGAGCAGGACCGAGGTGAGCAGGGCGGGGATCAGTTTGAGGTTCATTTCTGCGGTTCCGTTGCAGGCGCTTCTGCGCCCTGGGCATCCTGGGACTCAGCACCGCCGGCGTTGGCCGGGCCGCTGAACATGTACTTGCCAACCAGCTGCAGCAGGTCGACCGCCGGCTGGGTGAAGACAATCTCGTCGCCGGACTTGAGCACGTCCGGGTCACCGCCCGGCTGCAGTCCGATATAGCTCTCGCCGAGCAAACCGCTGGTGAATATGCCGGCCGAGGTGTCGGCCGGCAGATCCTTGAACTTCGGGTCCAGCTTCAGGGTGACGATGGAGTCGAACTTGAGCGGGTCCAGCTCGATCGCGCCGACCTGGCCGACGGTCACGCCGCCGATCTTGACCGGGGCCTGCTTGCGCAGCTGCCCGATCTGGGTGAAGCGCGCCTTCAGTTCGTAGCCGTCGCTGCCGAAGCCCCAGCGCTGGTTGGTGGAGGCGACGGCCAGCACCAGCAGCGAGGCCAGCGCCAGCAGCAGGAATGCGCCGACGGAAAATTCAAGTCTGGGACCGCGGATGGCCATGGTTGTCTCACTGTTCGTTTGTCAGGTGCCCAGGCGTGCCCGGGCGGGTTTCATGGATCGGTGTTCAGCGGAACATCATTGCCGACAGCACGAAGTTGAACATCAGTACCAGCAGCGAGGCGTTGACCACCGCGCGGGTGGTCGCCACCGAGGTGCCTTCGATGGTGGGTTCGGCGTGGAAGCCCACGTACGACGCCACCAGCGCGGCGGTACCGCCGAAGATCGCCGACTTCAGCATTGCCACGCCGAAGTCGTCCCAGAAGTCCACGCTGTTGCTCAGCGCCGACCAGAACACCCCGTTGTCCAGGCCCAGCACGTGGACCGCTTCGAAGTAGCTGGCGCTGATCGCCAGCGAGCAGAAGATGCCGGTGAGCAGGGGCACGGTGAGCACCGCCGCCCAGAAGCGCGGCGCCACCACCTTGGCGATCGGGTCGATGGCCATCAGCTCCAGTGCCTTGATCTGGTCGGTGGCGCGCATCAGGCCCAGTTCGGCGGCGATCGAGCTGCCGGCGCGGCCGATGAACAGCAGCGCGGTCAGCACCGGGGCCAGTTCGCGGTACAGCGACAGCCCCAGCAGCGTGGACAGCGCATCGGCGGCGCCGAAGGTGGTCAGCGTGCGGTAGCCCTGCAGGGTCAGCACCAGGCCGACGAAGGCACCGCCCACGGCGATGATCGGCAGCGAGCGGGCGCCCACCTTGTAGATCTCGCGGGTGAGCTCGGCCAGGAAGTCGGCGGTGGGCAGCGAGCCGCGCAGGACCGTCAGCGAGAACAGGCCGGCGCGGCCCAGCGAGCGGGTGGCGTCAACAAACGGCATCAGGCAACCCTCGCGCGCGGCGCGGCATCGAACGGAATCGGGCCATCGGGCTGGCCGTGCAGGAACTGGCGCAGCAGCGGGTCCTGGCTGGCGTCCAGGTCGGCCGGGCTGCCCTGGAACACCACGCCGCCGTTGGCGATGGCGATCACCTGGTCGCAGATCGGCAGGGTCTCGTGCACATGGTGGCTGACGATGATGCTGGTCAGGCCCAGGCTGTGGTTGAGGCGCTGGATCAGGCTCATGATCACGCCGCTGGCGATCGGGTCCAGCCCGGTCAGCGGTTCGTCGTAGATCATCAGCGGCGGGTCCAGCGCCAGCGCGCGTGCCAGCGCCACGCGCCGGGCCATGCCGCCGGACAGCTCGCGCGGCCAGGCATCGGCGGCGGCCAGCAGGCCCACCGCGTGCAGCTTCATGTCCACCAGGCGGCGCAGCACCGGCGCCGGCAGGCGGGTGTGGGTGCGCAGCGGCAGGGCGACGTTCTCGGCCACGGTCAGGTCGGTGAGCAGGCCATTGCCCTGCAGCAGCACGCCCACGCTGCGGCGCATCTCGCGCAGCGCGCTGCTGCGCTCGGGGATCGGCTGGCCGAACAGGGTGACCGTGCCGGCCACCGGGCGCAGTTCGCCGGTCAGCGCCGCCAGCAGGGTGGACTTGCCGCTGCCCGACGGGCCCAGCACGGCGGTGATGCTGCCACGCGGCACCCGCAGCGAAACGTCGCGCAGGATGCTGCGACCGCCGCGATCGATACGCACGTTGGACAACTGCACCAGCGATTCTTCGGAAGCCGTCATGGACGCCATTAACAAAATTCCAACGTTGTAAGATCGTGGTGAACGGCTGAACATAACCGAACTGGACCGTGCAGTATTGTGGCACGACCCCGCCGCCCGGCCTGCGACGCCGCTCGCAACACACCGTGCCGGCACGCGGCATGGCCGGTTTCTCGTCCGGTTCCTACGTCGGCCACCCTCGTGATCGCGCGGCCGCTGCGGCACACTGGCGCGATGACTGATGCTGCGTCCGACTTCCGCCTGTACCACTCCAATTCACTCGACGTGCTGGCTGCGCTGCTGGCCACGGCGGTGCGCGAGCCGGTGCCGGGCCAGTCCGTCCTGGTGCCCGAGGTGGTGCTGATCCCGCAGGTGGCGATGCGGCGCTGGCTGCAGTCCACCCTGGCGGTCGAGTATGGCATTGCCGCCAACCTGGAATTCCTCACCCCCGGTGAATTCGTGGCCCGGGCGCTCAACGCCAACGTGCCCGGCGAGCATGACGACCTCACCGCGGCGGCGCTGCGCTGGAAGCTGTACGCCGCACTGACCGACCCGGCCGTGCTGGCGCAGGCGCCGATGCAGGCGCTGCAGGCCTATCTGTCCGCGGCCGATCCACTCAAGCCGTGGGCGTTGGCCGGCGAGCTGGCGGCGGTGTACGAGAAGTACCAGGCCTGGCGTCGCGACTGGCTGTTGCGCTGGGAGGCCGGGGCCGACGCGCAGGACCCGCAGGCGATCCTGTGGCGGCACATCGCCAGCGGCCACCAGTACCGCGCGCGCCGCATCGATGCCTACCTGTCGCGCTTCGAAGGCCCGGGGCGCCCGCTGCCGCAGGGCCTGCCGGCGCGGGTGTTCGCCTTCGCCACGCTCAACATCTCCCCCGACGTGCTGCGGGTGATGGCCACCCAGGCCCGGGTCGGCACGATGCACTTCTACCTGCCCACGCCCACCCAGGCCTACTGGGGCGACCTGCAGACGCTGGGCGAGAAGCTGCGCAGCGGCGCGCCGGACCCGTTTGGCGAAGCGGCCGGCGAGAACCGCCTGCTGCAGGCCTGGGGCGCGGCCGGCCGCGACTTCATGGCGGTGCTGGGCAGTTACGAAGTGGTGCACCCGTCCGGCGAGATTGCCGCCTATGACGATCCCGAAGACGACGCGCGCCCCGATATGGACGCGGGCGGATTGTCCGACAGCCTGCTGCATCGGCTGCAGCGCGACCTGTTCCATCGCCGCGGCCAGCCGGCCGGCGCGCGCCGGGAGGCGCTGCGCCACGATGACCCCAGCCTGCAGGTGCACGCCTGCCACACCCGCCTGCGCGAACTGCAGGTGCTGCACGACCAGCTGCGGGCGCTGCTGCAGGACCCGCGCTTCGACCCGCCGCTGCAGGCCCGCGACATCGCGGTGCTGGCCCCGGACATCGATCCCTACGTGCCGTACCTGGAAGCGGTGTTCGGCGGCCGCAGCGGCGGCGAGGACCATATTCCCTACGCGCTGGCCGACACCAGCCCGCTGGCCGGCGAACCGCTGGCCGACGTGTTCGTGCACCTGCTCGGCCTGCCGGTGTCGCGCTTCGGATTGAACGAAGTGCTGGACCTGCTGGCCAGCGCGCCGCTGGCCGAGGCCGCCGGGCTGGATGCGGCGGCCTTTGATCGCCTGCACGACTGGCTGCAGGCGGCCGGCGCGCGCTGGGGCCTGGATGCCCAGCACCGCCACCAGCACCAGGCGCCGCGCGACGATGCCTTTACCTGGCAGTTCGCGCTGGATCGGCTGCTGCTGGGTCACGCCAGTGGCAGTGACGGCGATATCGCCGGGGTGGCGCCCTGGCCGGAACTGGAAGGCAGCGCGCTCGACGCGCTGGATCGCCTGCTGGGCCTGCTGCGGGTGCTGGCCCGCTACCAGCGCGTGCTGGGCGAGGCGATGCCGCCGTCGCACTGGCGCCAGCGCCTGCTGGCATTGCTGGATGCGCTGCTGCCGGTGCCCCCGCAGGCCGCCAGCAGCCAGCGTGCACTGGAGCGCCTGCGCAAGCTGATCAACGAGTTCGCCCGCGACGCCCACCAGGCCCAGTTCCAGGGCGAGGTGGCCCCGGAGGTGGTGCGCGCGCATTTCGCCGGCGTCCTGGCCGAAGCCGACACCCGCGCGCCGCTGCTCACCGGCGGCATCAGCTTCGGTCGCATGGTGCCGATGCGCCTGCTGCCGTTCCGGGTGATCTGCGTGCTGGGCCTCAACGACGGCGATTTCCCGCGCCGCGATCCGGCCGCCGGGCTCAACCAGCTCACGGCCGAACTGGGCACCGACAAGCGCCGGTACGGCGACCGGTCGCTGCGCGAGGACGACCGCTTCCTGTTCCTGCAGCTGTTCGCTTCGGCGCAGGACGTGTTCTACCTGAGCTACCTGGGCGCCGACCCACGCGACGGCAGCGTGCGCGAGCCCTCGGTGCTGGTCAGCGAATTGATCGATGCGGCGGCCGAGTACCACCAGGTGCCGGCCACCGCTGCCCGCCAGCTCACCGTGCGCCATTCGCTGCAGCCGTTCGCCCCGGCCGCGTTCGGCGGCGGCGACGAGCCGCGGCGCTTCAGCTACCGCCAGCAGTGGCACCCGGCCGCCGGATCGCTGGGGGGGCGACGGCGCCCGCTGGCGGCCTGGTTCGACCAGCCATTGCCGCCCGCCGACACGTTGCCGGGCGAGACCGAACTCAGCCTGGATGCGCTGCGCCGCTTCCTGACCGATCCAGCCAGCCAGTTCCTGTCGCAACGGCTGGGGCTGCGCCTGCCCGACGACCTGGCCGACGCCGACGACGTGGAGCCGCTGGTGATGGCCGCGCGCGGCACCGACACCCTGCGACTGCAGCAGGCGGTGATCGACGCCACCCTGGGCCAGGACGAGGCGCCGCTGTATCCGCGGCTGCGCGCACGTGCGCTGCTGCCGTCCGGTGCGTTGGGCGAGCGCCAGTTCGAGGGGCTGCAGGTGCAGACCCGCCCCTACGCGCAGGCATTGGCGCAGTGGCAGGCCGGCAGCGTGGCCGACAGCCGCCGCCATGAGGTGGATATCGATGGCGTGCGCCTGCATGGGCGCATCAACGACGTGCATGCGCAGGGGATCGTGCGGCTGCGCCCGGGACCGCTCAACGGCCGCGCGGCGATCCGCCACGGCCTGGACTGGCTGCTGGCCAACGCCGCCGGCGACGCGCTGCCCCTGGTGCAGTTCCACGACAGTGGCGAAGATGGCCTGGGTCCGCATGTCCTGCCGCCGCTGCCGCCCGAACAGGCGCAGCAGGTGCTGCGGCGGCTGCTGCAGCTGCGCAACGAGGGGCTGCGCGCGCCGCTGTTGTATGCGCCGTCCACCGGTTGGGCGCTGTATACCGCGCTGCCGGCCAAGCGCGAGGCCGAGGGCCGCGCGCGCTGGTATGGCAGTGACCGCAGCTGGGCCGAATCCAGCGGTGCCGGCTACCAGCTGGCGCTGCGCGGCCACGATCCTTTCGCCAGCGCCGACAGCTACGGGCAGCTGCTCCACAACAGCTTCGTGGTGTTCACCGCGGTGCGCGAAGGCCGGATATTTGCCGGCTTCGACGAACAAGGTGCTGCGCGATGACCGCCCCCGACCTGCTGGATGACCCCTACCTGGCGCTGCCGCTGGACGGCGTACGCCTGATCGAGGCCAGTGCCGGCACCGGCAAGACCTTCACCCTGGCCACCCTGTTCACCCGGCTGGTGGTGGAAAAGGGCTGGCGCATCGGTCAGATCCTGGCGGTGACCTTCACCGATGCGGCCACCCAGGAACTGCGCAAGCGCATCCGCGAACGCCTGGCCCTGGCCGCGCAGCTGGTGGAACGCGCGCCCAGCGACGAGGACAGCCCCGAGGTGGTGCTGACCCGGTGGATCCTGCAACGCCAGCTGGCGCTGGGCGAGGAAACCCCCGCCGCGCTGGCACGCCGGCTGCAGACCGCCGCCGATGAAATCGACCTGGCCTCCATCTTCACCATCCATGGCTTCTGCACGCGGGTGCTGCGCGAGCACGCGCTGGAAAGCGGCCATACCTTCGACCCGCCGACGCTGTTGCCCAGCGAACGCGCGCTGCACGACGAACTGGCCGCCGACCTGTGGCGGGTCCACGCCAACGATGCGGCCACTGTCGACGCACTGACCCGGTTGTGGTCCAGCCCCGAGGCGCTGGCCGGCGACCTGGCAACGCTGATCAAGCCGTTGCCGTTGCTGCCGCCGGTGCCCGCCGGGTTGAACGACGATCCGCGCCCGGCGCATGCGCTGGCCGCACGCCAGTTCGCCGACGCCTACCGCCAGCACGGCGACGCCTTCATGGGCGAGGTCTGTGCCGCGGTCGAGGCCAAGGTGCTCAATGGCAACAGCTACAAGCTGGCCTGGCTGGAGCCGCTGAGCGTGCAGCTGCACCGCTGGGCCGGGGCGGACGCTCCGGACGCCCCGCTGGACGCCGATCCGGAGCGGCTGCGCCGGCTGACCCCCGAAGAACTCAGCGCGCGCACCAACAAGGCGCACGCCGGCAAGACGCCGCACTCACCGCTGCAGCACGCACTGGCGCTGTACCTGGCCGCCACCGATGCGCTGGCGCAGTGGCAGCGCGGCCAGGCCGTCGCGTTCCTGCACGCGCTGCGCGACCAGGCCCGCGCACGCCTGGCCGAGCTCAAGCGGGTCGGCCGCGTACAGACCTATGACGACCTGATCGACGGCGTTGCCGATGCGCTCGATGGGCCGCACCGCAACGTGCTGGTGCAACAGCTGCGCGCGCAGTACGCGATCGCCCTGGTGGACGAATTCCAGGACACCGATGACCGCCAGTGGAGCATCTTCCAGCGCGTGTTCGGCGATTCGGAGGAAACCCGCGCGGCGGGCCTGGCCCCGGCGCTGTTCCTGATCGGCGACCCGAAGCAGGCCATCTACGGCTTCCGCGGCGGTGATATCCACACCTACCTGAAGGCCAAGCACCAGGCTGATCCCGCGCCGCCGCTGGACCGCAACTTCCGCTCGCGGCCGGCCGTGCTGCACGCCATCCAGGCGTTGTATGCCAACGCCGGCGACACGGCTTTCCTGGAGACGGATATCCGCTTCGAGCCGGTGCACCCGGGCAGCACCCGCCTGGACACCGATTTCCTGCGCGATGGCGTACCCGCGCCCGGCCTGACCCTGCGCCTGCTGGACAATCCCGAGGGCGGCGCGCTCAAGGCCGATGCCTCGCGGCAACAGGCCAGCGATGCCTGCGTGGCGGCCATCCACCAGTTGCTCAGCGAGGCCCGCCAGGGCCGCGCGCTGCTGCGCGGGCAGCCGCTGCAGCCCGGCGACATCGCCGTGCTGGTGCGCTCGCACAAGGAAGCCACGCGCATCCAGCAGGCGTTGAGCGCGGTGGGTATTCCCGCCGTCGCCGCCGGCAAGCAGAGCCTGTATGCCACGCCCGAGGCGCAGGACCTGCGCGTGCTGTTGCTGGCCCTGCTGCAACCGGCCGACGAAGGCCGCCTGCGCGCGGCGTTGTCCACCGTGCTGCTGGGCGAAGATGCCGCTGCCATCGACGCGCTGGAGCGCGAGGGCGACGCACAGCGCAGTTTCCAGGTCCGCCTGCTGCTGTGGCGCGAACGCTGGCAGCGCGGTGGTCCGTTCGCGGTGATCGCCGACCTGTGCGCCGAGCACGCCGAGCGCCTGCTGGGTCTGATCGACGGCGAACGCCGCCTCACCAACTACCTGCAGCTGGGGGAACTGCTGCAGCAGGCCGCGGCGCAGACGCTGGGCATGCATGGCCTGCTGGACTGGCTGCAGGTGCAGATGGCCCACGCCGACCAGAACGACGAGGCGCAGCTGCTGCGGCTGGAGTCGGACGCGCGCCGCGTGCAGATCATCACCCTGCACAAGAGCAAGGGCCTGGAGTACCCGCTGGTGTTCCTGCCGTTCGTGGGCATCGGCGGCAGTGCACCCAACACCGACACCCAGTGCACCGTGCATGCCAACGGGCGTCGCGAGCTGCACTGGAAACTGGACAAGGACGAGGCCTGGACCGCGGCCAGCACGCGCAGCGGGCAGGAGCAGGAAGCCGAAGACGCGCGCCTGTTGTACGTGGGCCTGACCCGCGCCGAGCACGCGCTGTGGATCGCCGCGGGCGACCTGGCCGGCACCGCGAAAACCCGGCTGGCGCCGATGCTGTCCGACCTGGATGCGCTGCGCGCGCATCCGGACATCGCCGTGATCCAGGCCCCGTTGGAACCGCGCCCGGCGCAGCTGGCCACCGAACGCGACGGCGACCTGCCGCCGGTGCGCGCGCTGACCCGGCGCATCCCGCACGACTGGTGGGTGTACAGCTTCACCCAGCTGGCGCATGCCGACGCCGGCCACGACACCGATGCCGCCGCCACCGAGGTTCCGGCGCCCGCCGCCGACGAACCCAGCGGCGAGGATCTCACCTTGGACACCGCGCAGGCCGTGCCGCTGCGCGACGACGAGGTCGACCCCCGCTTCATGGGCAGCCGCTTCGGCAACGTGCTGCACGACGCGCTGGAGAACACCGACTTCGCGCGCTGGGCGCACTGGCAGGCCGGGCAACCGGCACCGGATGACGAAGCGGACGTGCTGCGCACCTCGCTGGTCGAGGAAGGCTATGCCGACGAAGACCTCGACGATGGCGTAGCGGTGCTGACCGCCCTGGTCGGCCAGACCCTGACCGTGGCGTTGCCGGAAGGGGGCGCGCTGCACGACCTGCCGGCCACCGACCGGCGGGCGGAAATCGAGTTCCACTTCGCCATGCAGCCCACCGCCGTGCCGCTGCTGCTCGACCTGCTGCACGCGCATGGGCTGGTCCGCGAACGGCGCGGCTTCGGCACGCGGCGCAAGCTGGAGGGCCTGATGACCGGCAAGATCGATCTCACCTACGTGCGCGGCGATCGCTGGTACGTGCTCGACTACAAATCCAACCGGCTGCCCGGCTACGACCCGGTGCGGCTGCAGGGCGCCATGCAGCACAGCGAATACGACCTGCAGGCGCTGATCTACACCGTGGCACTGCACCGCTGGCTGCGCTTCCGCCTCGGCGCACGGTATGAGTACGCGCGCGACATGGGCGGCATCCGCTACCTGTTCTGCCGTGGCCTGGATGCCGCCCGCGCCGACAGCCCCGGCGTGTATGCGCACCGCTTCGACCCGGTCCTGGTGGATGCACTGGACGCCTTGTTCGCCGGCGGCGAGCACGCCCAGGCGCGCATGGCCGCCCGCGCGCGGGGTGAAGCATGAGCCTGCTCGCGGCACTGAAGAACGGCGGCGCGCTGCGCACCCTCGACCACGCCCTGGCGCAGAGCCTGCGCCGGTTGCGCCCGGACACGCCCGATACGGTGCTGGCCGCCGCCGCGCTGGCCTCGCTGGCGGTGTCGCAGGGGCATGCCGGGCTGGACCCGCGCCAGCCGCAGCGGTTGGTCGAGGCAGACACGCACTGGCCCGACGCCGACACCTGGCTGGACCAGCTGCGCGAGTCGCCGTGGGTGGACGTGCCCGACGCCGACAGCGCACCGGCAACCGAGGTCCCGCTGGTGCTGGAAAACGGCCTGCTCTACCTGCGCCGCTACCGCGAGTACGAGCGCCGCCTGGCCGAGGGCCTGCAGCGCATCGCCACCCATCCGCCGGGGCAGGTTGATCCTGCCGTGCTGGCATCGCTGTTCGCGCAGCTGTTCCCGCAGGCGCGCGAGGGCATCGACCACCAGGCCCGCGCGGCAGGCGTGGCCTTGCGGCATCCACTGGTGCTGGTCACCGGCGGGCCGGGCACCGGCAAGACCACCACCATCGCGCGGCTGCTGGTGCTGCTGGCGGCCCAGGCGGTGCAGGCCGACCAGCCGTTGCCGCGGGTCGCCCTGGCGGCGCCCACCGGCCGCGCCGCCGAACGCATGGCCGAAAGCCTGCGCCTGGCGGTGCAGCGGCTGCGCCTGCTCGGCATCGCGCCGGCGCTGTGCGACGCCATGCCCAGCACCGGCACCACCCTGCACCGGCTGCTCGGGGTGATCCCCGATTCGCCGCGCTTCCGCCACCACGGCGACAACCCGTTGCCGTTCGACGTGGTGGTGGTGGACGAAGCCTCGATGATCGACCTGCCGCTGATGACCAAGCTGGTGGAAGCGATCGCCTCCGGCACCCGGCTGGTATTGCTGGGCGACCCGGACCAGTTGCCGTCGGTGGAAGCGGGCGATGTGCTCAGTGCGATCCTGCGCGCCAGCGGCGATGGCCTCGGCACCCAGGCCGACGATCACGCGGCGCTGCATACGCTGCTGGCCCCGGCCGCGTTGCAGCCGCTGGCGCCGGCCACGCACTTCGCCGGTCGCCGCGTGCAGCTGCAGCGCGGCTATCGGCAGACCGATGCACTGGATCTGGCACCGCTGGCGCATGCCGTGCGCGAGGGCGACCCTGCTACTGCGCTGGCCCTGCTGCGGGGCGGTCAGCTGGCCGGCGTGCACTTCCACGAAGACCAGGTCGATCCGCTGCAGCAGCACCGCGACCACCTGCTGTCGCACTGGCGCGGGCTCGGTGATGCCGTCGACCCGGGCCAGGCGTTGGCCAACGCCGGTCGCATCCGCCTGCTTACCGCCGTGCGCGAAGGACCGCAAGGCGCGCGCGGGCTCAATGCGCGTATCGAAGCGTTGCTGGCCGGCGTGCCGCGCGCGGGCATGGCGCCGGGTTACTTCCACGGGCGCCTGCTGCTGGTGACAGAGAACAGCTACCGCCATCGTCTGTTCAACGGCGACATCGGCATCTGCCTGGCCGACCGCCACGGTGCGATCACCGCCTGGTTCCCCGGCGACACGCCCGATCAACCGCGCGGCTTCCATCCGGGCGCGCTGCCCGCGCACGAAAGCGCGTTCGCGATGACCGTGCACAAGGCGCAGGGCTCCGAATTCGATGAGGTCTGGTTGCAGCTGCCGTGGCGCGACAACCGGGTGTTGTCGCGCGAGCTGCTCTATACCGGCATGACCCGCGCACGCCAGTCACTGCATGTGCTGGGCAGCGCGCCGGTGCTGGAGGCCGCCTTGAAGCGGCATGCCAGCCGACTGTCGGGCTTGGCCAGGCGGTTAGGTGCGGAAGACGTGACCGAAGGACCATCGACACCGATCGAAGAACCGACGGTGCAGGGCCAGCTGTTCTGAACCGCGGTCGGATCCCGTTCCCGACGGGAACGGGATCTGACCCCATCGTGCTGATGTCGCATTTGCCTTTTGATAACGCTGTAGCCGCTGCCTATCCTGTGTTGTATCTCCCGACACAGGACGCTTCACATGGCCCTTATCGCCTTGGATGACCCACGCTGGACCGAGCTGCAGCACGCCTACGGCGCAGCAGATGACATCCCGGAGCTGCTGGCCAATCTCAACATTCCCAAGAGCGAAAGGTCGGAGGACGATCCGATTGAAGACACCTGGGAGGAGCTGTGGAGCAGTTTGTGCCACCAAGGGGATGTATACAGTGCTTCGTTTGCGGCTGTGCCGCATATTGTCAACGCGTTGTCAGCAGAAGCTGACTCAGACGATTGGCAGTTCATTTCCCTTCCACAATCCATTGAAACGCAACGGTGCCACCGAGGCATGGAGATTCCTGCTGGATTGGAGCCGGAGTATTCGGAGGCTATCCAGCGCATGGGTAGGCACGCGGCGATGCTTGTCGCAACGCCGCAGGAGGCATGGAACACCTCGGCATTCTTTGCAGCCATAGCTATTGCGCACGGCCACACAGCGATGGCCAGACTACACACTGAGATCTCGTCCGACGAAATGGACCAAGTGGTCAACATCTTCTTCGCAGAGATGGCACGAGACGAGTAGCCCTTTTTGCGGAACAGCGGGGGGCGTTCCGACGATTTCCTTGTGTCAGCCGAGCATGGCTCGATTCTACAAAAGCGCCCTTCGATCGTTTCGGTGTTCATCCACGCATGGCGTGCTCCTACTCGGTGATCAGTACCAGCCCAACCAGCCCATCGGAACACACGATCGCCGCTTCGTCCGCACACATCGAAGGGCCCCACCCCGTGCTTCTCGGCCAGGTCCTGCACCCGCCCATGCGCGCGCTCGGCCACAGAGTACGCGAACGCGCCTTAGATCACATGGCGGCCGATGCTGTGCTCGGTGACCTCGGCGCGATCGTCATCGTCGTTGCCCAGCAGGCCGTTCATCGCATGTGCTCGGCAGTGCGGAGGTGCTGGAGGCCGCATTGTCGCAGCATGCCAGCCGCCTGTCGGGCCGCTCGCTTGCAGGGCGGCGAAGGGAACGCAGAGGCTGGCGCCGCCGTGACGGCGCCAGCCCAAGGGCAGTTGTTCTGGCCCCGTGTCCGGTCTTACTCCGGAATCACCACGGTGCCGTCGGGGAACACGATGGCGCCATCGCCGCTGGCGTCGAAGAAGCCCACCTGGTGGGCATTGGCCAGCACCTGCACCAGACCATGCGCGTTCTCGGCGACCGAATCGGCGAACGAAGCATAGATCACGTGCTGGCCGACGCTGTAGTCGGTCACTTCGGGACGGTCATCTTCGTCATCGGCCAGCGGGCCGTTCATCGGCGGGAAGTGCTCGACGATGGCGGCGAACCATGCCTGCAGCGCCGGCACCGAGACGGCCGGGTCATCGTACTCGTGCTTCTCGCTCCACTCGGTCTGCGCGTCGTACCACTCCAGGAAGGCCGCCGCATCGCGCGGGGCCACGGCGGGGTCGAACACCATCATGTCGTAACTCATCCAGGATCACCTTGTTCCATGCAGAAATGCAGGTGTCAGGATAGCGTTGATCGGCGCGGGTTGGCGGGCCCGCACCCGGCCGGTTCAGCGCGGCGCGGGCAGGCCGGGCGATAGAGCAGCAGGGCCGTCCACCACCGGTGCGTCCGGGAACAGCGCAAAACGCAGCCCCATCACGCCCATCAGCGCTTCATCGCGGGCCTTGCCGGCGTCCACGGTCTGCACCCGCCGCAGCGAGGCCTCCAGCTTGGCCTGCAACCCGGCGGGGGCCGGCAGCGGCCGGCGCTGGGCCACCTGCGCGCGGTAGTGCGCGGCCACCTCGTCCAGGATCGCCTCGATCGCCTCCACGCTGGTCGGCGGCAGCCCGTGCCGGGCGCGTCGCAGCTGCAGGATGTTCAGCCCGATCCGGGCTTCGGTAAGCATGTCCACCGAGGCGATGTCGCTGCCTTCGGGGGTGGCGGCCAGGCGCGGCGCGAGCAGGCCCAGCAGGTCCAGCATGCGCGCGGCGAACTGCTGGCGGTCCTGCTGGCCACGGCCCTGCGCGGCCTCGGCCAGCGTGGCCCAGCCCTGGCGGACCAGCCGGCGCGCGGTCCATTCGGCGCCCACGGAGCGGAACAGCCGGGTCATCACCACCGCAAAGCCGATGCCGATGAACATCGCCACCGAGGAATTGATGAAGCTCTGGATGTTGGCGTTGTAGGTGTTCTGCACGTTGAGCAGCGCCACCAGGTTGACCATCAGCGGCAGCCCGATCAACGCGTTCTTCGGCGTGTGCAGCAGCAGCCCCACCGGCAGGAACACCACCGCCAGCACCAGCGCCAGGCTGCCGAAGTCGTGCACGGCGGGGAACACGCCGAACAGGTACACGCCGGCCACCAGGCTGGCCACGATGGCCCACAGCAGGAAGGACAGCATGCTCGGCGCCGGATCGTCCTGCGCGGCGAAGAACGCGGCCGCCACCGCGGCCATCATCGCGCCGTTGCCACCGCCTTCCCAACCGAGCGTGATCCACAGTGCGCAGTAGGTCATCAGGGCCACCCCGGCGCTGGCCGCAGAGAACAGCGCCATGCCGTAATCCACGTGGCGGGCATCGGCGCTGCGCGTGGTGCGGATCCGGTAGTGGGCGGTATCACGCGGGGCGTCGCCGTCCTCGATCGCCGCCTGCAGGGTGGTGCAGTCCTGCCACAGGTCCACCAGCTCTTCCAGGCGCAGCAGCAGGGTGACCAGCAGCAGGTGGTCCAGCTCGCCATCCACGGCCGGCTTCAGCGCCAGGATGCGCGCGCGCAGCGCGGCATATTCACTGGCCGTGGAACGGCCGGGCGTGTCCAGCCATGTGGCGATGTCGGCCACCAGCGGTTCCAGCCCGGGCGGCAGCGCGCGCCCGCCGGCGCGCAGCGCGCCGAGCCGGTCGGCAATGGAGGACAGCACCGGCAGCATCAGCAGCATGCGTTCGCGCAGCCGCTGCATCGACACCGCCGCCCCGGCATGGCGCGGGTCGTCGCGGCGCAGGAATTCGATCAGTGCCTCGAACTGCACCAGGTCGGCCGCCAGCCGGTTGCGCGGGGTGTGCGCCTGGCCACGCAGCAGGATCTGCCGGCACCACTGCGCCGCATCGCCCATCCAGTTGCCGATCCGCGCGCGCAGCATCGGCTGCACCGAGGTCGGGAAGAACAGCGAGGCGAACAGTACCGCCACCACGGTGCCCAGGATGATCTCCTCGCTGCGTGCCACCACCGTGTCGAAGATGGTGTCCGGCGAGGTTACCGCCGGGAAGCCGATGAACGCGGTGGTGTACCCGGCCAGCAGGAACGCATAGCCGCGCGGGCCGCGGTTGAGCAGGGCGATGAACAGGCAGGCCGACAGCCACAGCGACATCGCCGCGCTGAGCAGGAACGGGGTTTCCACCAGGTGCGGCAGCATCCACAGCGTGGCCGCCCCGGCGATGATCGTGCCCAGGATGCGGTACACGCCCTTGGCGCGGGTGGGGCCGAGCATCGGCTGGGTCACGATGTACACGGTGGCCATCGCCCAGTACGGGCGCGACAGGTTGCCAGCCAGGCCGATGTACAGCGCGGCCAGCGCGGCCAGGAAGGTCTTGACCGAAAATAGCCACGCCTGGCGGTCCAGCAGCAACATGGGGTTACCTCGTGGCCGTGCGCGGGGCTACGGCGTCGGCATTCCAGCCGCCACCGAGCGCCAGGAACAGCTGGATCTGGTCGCGCGATACCTGCGCCTGCGCGTCGGCCAGGGTGGCATCGGCCGACACCAGCGTGCGGTCGGCATCCAGGCTGGACAGGTACGGGGTGCGCCCGCCCTGGTACAGGCGGCGGTTCTGGCTGGCTGCCAGCGCGGCCTGCTGCTGGGCCAGCTGCAGCGACTGCAACCGCTGCAGGTCCTGCGCATAGCGGCTCAGCGCGGTCTGGGTTTCGCGCAGCGCCTGCAGCACGGCGTGGTCGAACTCGGCCAGCGCCGCGTCGGCCCCGGCCTCGGTGGCGTGGATGCGCGCATGCGTGCCCGAGGACGGCAGCGTCCAGGAGATCAGCGGGCCGATCGACCACTGCTGGGTCAGCGGCTGGCCGAAATCCTCGAGCAGGCCGGCCGCGCCGACCGAGGCACCCAGGCGGATGTCCGGGTACAGCTCGGCGGTGGCCACGCCGATCCGCGCGGTGGCTGCGGCCAGCCGGCGTTCGGCCTGGCGCACGTCGGGGCGGCGCGCCAGCAGCGCGCGGCCATCGCCCACCGGCAACGGCTGGGCCAGGGTCGGGGCCTGGCTGCAGTCGGCCACGCCGTCGGGCAGCTGCCCCGGCGTGCGGCCGAGCAGGGCGGCCAGCTGGTATTCGGCGGCCTGGCGGTGCGCATGCAGCGGCGGCAGCGCAGCCTGCAGCATGGCCACCTGGGCGTTGGCGCGGGCCAGCTCCGGCGGCGTGCCACGGCCGGCGTTGATCAGCCGTTGGGTGACCTCGCGGCTGCGCTGCTGCAGCTGCAGCGAGTGCTCGGCCACGTGCAGCTCATGGTTGGCGTGGCAGATCTCCACGTAGCTGCCGGCCACCTGGGCCACCAGCGAGACGCGGGCCAGATCGAGCGCGGCGGCCACGCTCTGTTCGTCGGCATGCGCGGCCTCGGAGGCGCGCTTGAGCTTGCCGAACAGATCGAACTGGTAGGACACCGCGAACTTGCCGTCGGCCAGGTTGATCGGCGGCAGCTCGTGTTCGAGCAGGAACGACTCGGCCGACAGCTGCGCGCGGCTCACCCCGGCCTCGGCCTCGTACTCGAAGCCACCGGCATCCAGCGCCTGCTCGTACACGGCGGCGGCACGGCGCAGGTTGGCATCGGCCACCTTCAGTTCCACGTTGTCGCGCAGCGCCTGCTGCACCAGTGCGTTGAGGGTGTTGTCCTGGTACAGCTCCCACCAGCGCGCGGGCAGCTCGGCGCCGGCGGCCACCTGTGGGTTGCCGGTGTCGATGAAGGCGGCATTCGCTTCCGGCCGCTGGAACGCCGCGCCTGCGGGCACGGCGTAGTCCGGGCCCACGGTCGTGCACGCCGCCAGCGTGGTCAGCGCCAGCCCCAGTGCGATGCGGTGCAGGGCAGGGCGGCTCACAACGCCGCCTGTGCCGGTCGTGCCGGCGCCGGCTGGGCCGCATCGGGCTGGATGGTGACGGTGGCGGTGCGCCCGGCAATCAGGGACACACCGGCCGGGATATGGTCGATATGGATGCGCACCGGGATGCGCTGGGCCAGCCGCACCCAGTCGAAGGCCGGGGTCACGTTGGGCAGCAGGCTGCTCCCCTCGCTGCGGTAGCGGTCCTCGATGCCGGCGGCGATGCTCTGCACGTGGCCCTGCAGCGGCTGCGCCTCGCCCATCAGGCGGATGTCCACCTTCTGCCCAGCATGCACGCCGCGCAGGCGGGTCTCCTCGAAATAGCCATCGACCCGGAACGAGCCGGTGTCGAGCACCGCGATGACCGGGCGCCCGGCCGTGACGTAGTCGCCGGCGCGTACGGTGCGGTCGTTGACGTGGCCATCGCTGGGGCTGCGCACCTCGGTGCGGGCCAGATTGAGCCGGGCCAGGTCCACGGCGGCCTGCGCGGTGGCCATCGAGGCCTGCGCGGCCTGCAGCTTGGCCCGGCGCACTTCGGCGTCCTCGGCGGCGACCAGGTCGGACAGGCTGCGGTCGCGGGCGATCTCGCGGCGCAGCTGCTCCAGCGTGGCGCGGCGTTCGCCCAGTGCGGCCTGGGCCTGCTCCAGCGCGATCTGGTAACGGGCCCGGTCCACCACGAACAGCACCTCGCCACGCTTCACCGGCTGGTTGTCGGCCACCTTCACCGCCTCCACCAGCCCGGACACGTCCGGTGCCACCTGCACCACGTCGGCGCTGACGTGCGCATCGCGCGTCCACGGCTCGTCCATGTAGTACGCCCACAGGTGGCGCAGCACCAGCACGGCGACGAGCACCGCCACGACGGTCAACACGACCGGGAATGTCTGCTTGAGGATCTTGTTCACGATTGCATCCAACGCATCAGGGAAAACAACCCGCCGAGCACGATCACGTACACGGCCAGGTTGAACAGGGCGGGGTGCCAGATGTGGCGGTAGGCGCCGGTGCGCTGCAGGACCAGGCGCAACCCGCTCTTGAGCAGGTAGGCCAGCAGCATCAGCCCGAGCAGGGTCGGGACGAACACACCATAGAGACTGAATTCACCGTACATCGAGGCAAAGGGTTCACTGGGGGAGCGGAAAGGGGAACGCCCGGCGTCGCAGCACGACACCGGGCGGTACAACGGGGCAACGCTTACGTCACGCGGTCGGCCGCATCGGCCAGCAGCTGCCAGAGCTTCAGCACGGTGCGCAGTTCGTCCACGGACAGCTCACCGAACACGTCCTGGCGCAGCCCGATCAGCTGGGTTTCCAGCTGGCTCACCAGGGCCTCGCCCTTGTCGGTGAGCCACAGCAGGTTGGCGCGGCGGTCGCTGGCATCGCACTCGCGGCGGACCAGGTCGCTGGCCGAAAGCTTGTCCAGCAGGCGCACCAGGGACGGACCTTCCATGCCCAGCTGCTGGGCCAGGGTCACCTGGCGGATACCGCCGCCGGCGCGCCCGATCATCAGCAGCGGCATGGTGCATGCCGCGGAAATGCCATAGCTGCCCAGGGCCTGGTCGGCCAGGCGCTGCCATTGCCGCCCTGCGTAAAGCAGGCCGGAGCTGAGCTGCATCTGCAGCTGGGTACGTTCGTCGAGGGTACGTTTCATGGCAGATCGATAGGATACTACTAATTTCCATCCTATCAATACCCCCAGCCCAACCGCGGCCCAACGCCGGGCCCGTCGGGGCACGTCCCGGGCCGGTGGCGTGGGACGCCCGAGGGCTCTGTCGGGTACGATGCTCGCCCCCCTTCGGGTGCTGTATGTAATGAGCAAGAAAGACAACGACGCCACCCCGGTCACCCAGGCCGATGCCGAATCGGCCGTGCGCACCCTGCTGCGCTGGGCCGGTGAAGACCCCACCCGCGAAGGCCTGCTGGATACCCCGCGGCGCGTGGCCGAAGCCTACGGCGACTGGTTCAGCGGCTACCGCGACGACCCGCGTGCCTACATGGAGCGCACCTTCGAGGAAGTGGCCGGCTACGACGAACTGATCGTGCTGCGCGACATCGAGTACGAAAGCCACTGCGAACACCACATGGCCCCGATCATCGGCCGCGTGCACGTGGGCTACCTGCCGGCCGGCAAAGTGGTGGGCATCAGCAAGCTGGCCCGCGTGGTCGAAGCCTATGCACGCCGTTTCCAGGTGCAGGAAAAGATGACCGCCCAGATCGCCCAGTGCATCCAGGACGTGCTGCAGCCGGTGGGCGTGGGCGTGGTGGTGGAAGGTGCGCACGAGTGCATGACCACCCGTGGCATCCACAAGCGCGGCGTCAGCATGGTGACCTCCAAGATGCTGGGCAGCTTCCGCGAGGACGCCCGTACCCGCGCCGAGTTCCTGCGCTTCATCGAAGTGGGCGGCAAGCGCTGAACCTGCCGCGCGCCCGGCACCATCGTGCCGGGCCGGTTCCCTTCCTGCTGCGCGGCGTCCGGCCGCGCGGTGTTCTTCCGGATGTCCTGGCTGCATGAAGCACCGCGAACGCATCACCCGTTACCGCACCCTGCGCGAACAGCCCCAGTGGAAGCTGCTGGCCGCGGCCAACGCCCCGGAAATCATCGGGCTGCTGCAGAGCCTGCTGATGGATGGCGAGCGCACCCTGCCGGCCGCCGCCCTGCATGAACGCCTGCAGCGCGCGCTGGACCAGCTCAACGGCGAGGAACTCTCGCGCGAGCTGCCGCGTACCGCCCAGGCCTATATCGCCCACTGGCTGGCCCAGGGCTGGCTGGAGCGACGCCTGCCCGACGGCGCCGACCAGGAGCAGTACGAGCTGTCCACCCAGGCACTGCAGGCCATCCGGTTCGCCGACAGCCTGGAGCAGAGCCGCGTGGCGGCCACCGAAAGCCGGCTGGCGCTGGTGATCGAGCAGCTCTCGCAGCTGGCGGCGCAGACCGAATCCAACCCGGATGCGCGCCTCTCCGCATTGCGCGACGAACGCGACCGCATCGACGCGGAGATCGCGCGGGTGGGCGAGGGCCGGGTGGTGGCGCTGGACGGCAAGCGCGCGCTGGAACGCGCGCGCCAGATCATCGGCCTGGCCGACGACCTGACCGAAGACTTCCGCCGCGTGCGCGATGACTTCGAACGCCTCAACCGCGAATTCCGCGAACGCATCATCGACGACGAAAGCGAGCGCGGCGACGTGCTGTCCCGGTTGTTCGAGGGCGTGGACGTGATCGGCGACAGCGACGCCGGGCGCAGCTTCCAGGCGTTCTGGCGGTTGCTCAACGATGCCGAACAGAGCGCCCAGCTGGATGCCGCGCTGGAGGCGGTGCTGGCACGGGGCTTCGCGCGCAAGCTGGACCGCAACGAGCGCGCCTTCCTGCGCGGCTTCACCGGCACCATGCTCGACCGCGGCGGCCAGGTCCACGACGTGCTGCAGCACTTCGCGCGCAGCCTGCGCGGGTTCGTGCAGAGCCGCGGTTACCTGGAACAGCGCCGGCTCAACCAGCTGCTCAAGCAGGCCCAGTCCGAAGCGTTGGCGTTGCGCGACGAATTCTCCGCCCAGCGCCCGATCGGCCGCGACCTGCAGCTCACCACCAGCCGCCTGCGCTCGTGGTCGCAGTGGAAGCTGCACGACCCGCGCAGCGCGCAGGTGGACGGCAGCGTGCAGCGCAACGACGCGGCCAGCATCAGCCTGGAAAGCGTCGGCGACCTGGTGGCATCGTCGGAAATCGACTTCCGCACCCTGCGCCGCGACCTGCACGAACTGCTGGGCGCGCAACCGAAATTGAGCATCGCCCAGGCCCTGTCGCAGCGCGAAGCGCCGCAGGGGCTGGGCAGCGTGATCGGCTACCTGTCGCTGGGCACCCGCCACGGCACCGTGGTGGACGGCGAACAGGAAACCGCCCATTGGCGTGGCGGCGATGGACAGTGGCGACGCGCCCGCATCCCGCTGGTTTGGTTCACCCAGGAGAAACGCCATGAACTGGCATGAAGATTCCCATGACGTCGCCCCCACCGATGGGGCCGCAGACGATCACGACGCCGAACCGGTGGTGGTGACGCCGCTGCCGCGGCGAAGCAATGACGTGTTCTACATGGGCGACACCGGGCGGCTGCCGTTGGATGGGCGCCGCGCGCTGTGCCAGCTGCTGATCGGCCCAAGCATCGACCAGCTGCGCCACGCCAAGCTGTGGCCGGCCCTGATCCGCAGCGAGGCGGCCATCCGCTCGGCGCTGGCCGACCTGTTCCTGGAACTGGTGCTGGACCGCGACAGCGGCGTGGCGTTCACCCGCCAGGCCGACACCGAAGACATCGACGCGCCGGTGCTGCTGCGCAGCTCGCCGCTGACCTTCATCGACTCGGTGCTGCTGCTGTACCTGCGCCAGCAGCTGGCCGAGGCCGATGCGCGCGGCAATCGCGCGGTGGTGGCCGACACCGAGATGGCCGAGGCACTGGCCATCTACGAAAAGAACCTGTCCACCGACCGCGCCGGCTTCAATCGTCGCGTTGCCGCGGCGGTGCAGAAGATGAAGGAAAACCACATCCTGACCCGCCTTGCCGGCCAGGACGACCGCCACGAAGTGTCGCCGGCCTTGAAGCTGCTGTTCTCCGCCGAAGACGTCTCCGCGCTGTCCAACGTGTACCGCCAGTTGCGCGACACCCCCGCTGCAAAAGCCTGAACGGACCACCGATAACGCATGGCCATTTCCAAGCACACCCCCGCCCTGTTCAATGACGGGCTGCCCGATCCGCGGCTGCAGCAGTTCCGCATGCGCCGCCTGCAGGTGCACAACTGGGGCACCTTCAACGGCCTGACCGAAGTGCCGATCGCCGAGCGCGGCTTCCTGTTCGTGGGCCGGTCGGGCTCGGGCAAGTCGACCCTGCTCGATGCCATGTCGGCCATGCTGGTGCCGCCGTCGATCGTCGACTTCAACGCCGCCGCGCGCGAAGCCGAACGCAGTGGCCGCGACCGCAACCTGGTGTCCTACGTGCGCGGCGCGTGGGCCGACCAGCAGGATCGGGGCACCGGCGAAATCGCCACCCAGTACCTGCGCAAAGGTGCCACCTGGACCGCGCTGGTGCTGGAATACCGCGCCGGCGATGGCCGCGTGGTCAGCCTGGTGCGCCTGTTCTGGATCGCCGGCAACGGCGCGGCCGCCGCCGACGTGCGCAAGCACTACCTGATTGCCGAGCGGCCGTTCGACATCGCCAAGGACCTGGGCGGCTTCGACCTGGACCTGCGCAAGCTCAAGCAGCGCCTGGGCGACGTGCACCACTTCGACAGCTTCGTCGGCTACGCCGAACGCTTCCGGCACCTGCTGGGCATCGACAATGAAATGGCGCTGCGCCTGCTGCACAAGACGCAGTCGGCCAAGAACCTGGGCGACCTCAACGTCTTCCTGCGCGACTTCATGCTGGACACGCCCAAGACGTTCGACGCCTCCGAACGGCTGGTCAGCGACTTCGCCGAACTCGATGGCGCGCACACGTCCGTGGTTACCGCCCGCCGCCAGGTGGAAACGCTGCTGCCCGCGCGTGCGCTGCACGCCGAGCTGAAGGCGATGAACCTGCAGCGTGCCGATGAGGAAACCCTGAAGCTCGGCCTGGACAGCTTCCGCGAATCGCGCCTGCAGCAGCTGCTGGACAAGCGCCTGCACGACATCGACGTGCGCCACCGCGGGCTGCTCGGCGAAGAAACCCAGCGCCGCCAGACCCTGGCCAACCACGAAGAACACCTGGCCGGGTTGGAGCTGCAGCGGCGGCAACAGGGTGGCGAGCGCATCGAAGAGCTGGAACGCGAGCAAGGCCGCGCCCAGGCCGAACGCGACCGCCGCCAGGCCAAGCATGAGCAGGCCCGGCAGGCCGCCGGCAAGCTGCAGGAGACAGTGCCCGACGATGCGCACGGCTTCGCCCAGCTGATCGCCCGCGCCCAAGGCGAGCTGGACAATCGCCAGCAGGCCGCGGCCGCGCTGGACGATGCCATCACCGAACGCCTGGCCGGCAAGCAGGACGATACCCGCCGGTTCGGCGATGTTCGTGCCGAACTGGAGGCGATGGAGCGCAACCCGTCGAGCATTCCCGCGCCGCTGCAGAAGCTGCGCAGCCGCCTGGCCGAAGAAACGGGCGTGCCCGAAGCGGCGCTGCCGTTCGTGGGCGAACTGATCCAGGTCCGCCAGGAAGACGGCGCGTGGCAGGGCGCGATCGAACGCGTGCTGTTCGGCTTCGCGCAGTCGCTGCTGGTGGAAGACAAGCACTACAACGAGGTCAACGCGTGGGTGAATCGCACCCACCTTGGCATGCGGCTGACCTACTACCGCGTGCGCCGCAACGACGATGCCATCGCCCGCGATCCCTCCGCGCGTTCCTTGCTGCACAAGCTGGAGTTCCGCGACAGCGTGTTCGAACCGTGGCTGCGCCGCGAGCTGGGCAAGCGCTACGACTACGAGTGCGTCGATGCCAAGCAGCTGCGCGACGTCGACCGCGGCATTTCCCGCGAAGGCCAGGTCAAGCATCCGGGCGACCGCTTCGAAAAGGACGACCGCAATTCCATCAGCGACCGTCGCCGTTGGCTGCTCGGCTTCAGCAACACCGAAAAGCTGGCGCTGTTCCGCAAGGAAGCGCAGGAACTGGCGCAACGCATCGCCGCGTGCGACGAAGACGTTGTCCGGCTGCGCAGCCAGCGCGACCGCGACAACGACCGCCGCCTGGCGTGCAACCAGCTGGTCAACTTCGTCTGGGAGGAAGTGGACGTCGCAACGGCGGCCCAGCGCCTGGACGACATTGCCGCCTCGCTGCGCGAACTGAAGGAAGGCAACGCCGACCTGGCCCGCCTGGCCCAGCAGATCGACCAGGCCCGCGCCGACATCGCACAGGCACGCCGCACCTACGAAGACACCCGCGTCGAGCTTGCCCAGCACGCGCGCGAACGCGACAAGCTCGACGCCCAGCGCCAGCGCAGCCGCGCCCTGGTACTGCCGGCGCTCGGCGCCACCCAGGAAGCCGGGCTGCAGCGTCGCCTCGATGCACTGGGTGGGCTGAGCCTGGAAACGCTGGAAGCGCACATGCGCGAGATCAGCAAGGGCATCAACGAAAGCCTGGCTGCCTCGCAGCACGACGTGCACCGCGTCGAGACGCAGCTGGTGGCCTGCTTCCGGCGCTTCGCCCAGGCATGGCCGGAGGAATCCGGCGATTTCACCGCGTCGGTTGCCTCGGCCGAGGATTTCCTGGCCCGCCTGCAGCGCCTGGAGCGCGATGGCCTGCCGCAGCACGAAGAGCGTTTCTTCGACCTGCTGCAGAACCAGAGCAAGAACAACCTGCTGGCCCTGCAGCGGCACAGCGCCGAGGCCCGCAAGTCGATCGGCCAGCGCCTGGACGAGGTCAACGCCTCGCTGGAGCAGGTGCCGTTCAACCGCGGCACCCTGCTCACCATCGAGCTCAGCGACCGGCGCCTGCCGGAGGTGCTGGAGTTCCACCAGCAGCTGCGCGAAGTGCTGTCGCACCACCAGACCGAAGAACGCGAGCTGGCCGAGGCGCAGTTCGCCGTGTTGCGCGAGCTGGTCAAGCGGCTGGGCTCGCAGGAAGGCGAAGACCGCCGCTGGCGCGAGAACGTGCTCGACGTGCGCCTGCATGTGGAGTTCATCGGCGTAGAGCTGGATGCGGCGACCCGCCAGCAGGTGGAGATCTACCGCAGTGGCGCCGGCAAGTCCGGTGGCCAGCGGCAGAAGCTGGCCACCACCTGCCTGGCCGCGGCGCTGCGCTACCAGCTGGGCGGTGCCGAAAGCCAGCTGCCCAGCTATGCCGCCGTGGTGCTGGACGAAGCGTTCGACAAGGCCGACAACGAGTTCACCGCGCTGGCGATGAACATCTTCGAGAACTTCGGCTTCCAGATGGTGGTGGCCACGCCGCTGAAGTCGGTGATGACGCTGGAGCCGTTCATCGGCGGCGCCTGCTTCGTCGAAATCAGCGGCCGCCACGACTCCGGCGTCCTGCTGATCGAATACGACGAAGAAGCCAAGCGACTGAAGCTGCCCGAACGCAGCCGCCAGCAGGACGCCGAACCGGTCGCCTGACGCGCCCACCGGGTAGAGCCGACCGTTGGTCGGCTGCCCTCCGCCCCGTTCGCCCCGACCGCAGCGGAGCAGAGCCCCGCTCTACGGGTTATCCGCCGAACGTATCCCACCCCATCCGCGCGATCAGCACCACCACCAGCCCCACGAACAGCTTGCGGATGAACGGCGTGCCGCCACGCAGCGCCAGCCGCGTGCCCACCACCGAGCCGATGATGTTGGCCGCGGCCATCGGCAGCGCGAACAGCCACAGGATGTTGCCGGTCGGCACGAAGAACGAGATCGCCGCCACGTTGGTCGCCAGGTTCACCACCTTCGACGCCGCCGATGCGCGCAGGAAGTCCAGCCCGAAAAAGCGGACGAACAGGAAGATCAGGAAACTGCCGGTACCGGGGCCGAAGAAGCCGTCGTAGAAGCCGATCACCGCGCCGATCGCCAGCGCCGTGCCCAGCTCCTTGCGGCCGATCTCGCGCGGCCGGTGCAGCGCGCCGAAGTCCTTCTTCCACAACGTGTAGCCCAGCATCGCCACCAGCAGCACCAGCACCAGCGGGCGCACCGCGTCCTTGGGCAACAGGCTCACCGCGGTGGCCCCGGCGAAGGAAAACACGAACGCCGTGCCTGCTGCGAACAGCACCGGCCGCCACGGGAAGCGCACATTGCGCGCATAGCGCCATGCGGCCGCGCCGGTCCCGAACATCGAACTGAACTTGTTGGTGCCAAACAGCATCGCCGGCGTGTGCTGCGGCAGCACCGTGAACAGACCCGGCAACTGCACCAGCCCACCGCCACCCACCGCGGCATCGACCAGGCCGGCGATAAAGGCGATCGCCACCAACCACAACAGCTCAGGGGGAACCAGCTCGAGCACGGCAGCAACTTCGCGACACAAGGCGCGCAAGCATACGCCCGGCCCCCCACCCGGGGTAGAGCCGACCGTTGGTCGGCTGCCCTCCGCCAGCGCGGTCATGTTCCAACCAACGGTGGGTACCTACGGCGCGCCCACCCAAACGCGCGACAATAGCCCCATGAGCACACCCGCCCCCTGTCCCTGCGGCCGTCCGCTGGCCTACACCGCCTGCTGCGGCCTCTACCACGCAGGCGCCGCCGCGCCCGACGCCGAAGCCCTGATGCGTTCGCGCTACAGCGCCTACGTAAAACTGCTGCCGGACTACCTGCTGGCCAGCTGGCATCCATCCACGCGCCCGGACGCGCTGTCGCTGGACGAAGCGCCCGGCCAGCGCACCCAGTGGCTGGGCCTGACCATCCGCACGCACACCACCACCGACCCGGACCACGCCCAGGTCGCGTTCACCGCCCGCTACAAGGTGGGCGGCGGCAGTGCGGTCAAAATGATGGAACACAGCCGCTTCGTCCGCGAAGACGGCCGCTGGTTCTACCTCGACGCGCTGCCCTGAGCCGCCTCGCGGCTGCGCACCGCCACCGGCCGTTGCTGGCCGTGTGCGCGGACGCAGTTGCGCCCGGCGTCCTTGGCCGCATACAGCGCCTGGTCGGCGGCCTTCAGCACGGCCTGCGGGCTGTCGCCCACCCGGTTGTCGGCCATGCCGATGCTCACCGTTACCTGCACCACCGTGCCGGCGCCGCCGCGGCCCCGCTGCAGCCGGCCCACCGCATCGTCGCGGTCGCGAGCGGCGCGGTCGCGCAGCTGCAGCCGGGTACCTTCCACGGTGGCCCGGACCGCTTCCACCGCGTCCACGCAGGCCGGGGCAGGGCGGTCCAGGAACACCAGCGCGAACTCTTCGCCACCGTAGCGGAACGCACGCCCACCACCGCCCACGCCGGCCAGGCGCGCGGCCACCAGCTTCAGCACGTCATCGCCGTTGTCATGGCCATGGGTATCGTTGAAGCGCTTGAAGTGGTCCACGTCCACCATCGCGATCGTGTAGGTGGCCCCCACCCGCTGCAGGCACTCGTTCAGCGCCCGCCGCCCGGGCAGGCCGGTGAGTTCATCGCGATAGGCCATGTGGAAGGACTCCTGCAACATCGCCGAGACCAGCAACAGCAGGGCCGTGCTGGCCAACGCCGGTAGCAGGGCCGGCGACAGGAACACCCGGGGCAACATCGCCCAGACCACCAGCAAGGCCACCAGCATCGCCGTATGCAGCGGACGCGGCTGGCGCAGCGCCTGCACCGCCAGCCCAAGCAGGGCCACCACGAAGGCGACCGTCGGCACCTGGGCCAGGCGGCTCCAGCCGGTTGGCAACCAGGGCCAGTGATGGTTCGACAGCAGGTCGTGCATGCCCTGCGGCCCCTGTGCAGCCAGCAGCGCGAACACACCGACCGCCACGCCACTGACGACGCCGCGCAGCAGCAGGTCCTGGCGCATCCGGCCGCGCTCGGGCCACAGCCCGTGCAACGCAAACAGCAGCGGCAGCCACAGCGACACCGCATGGAACACCAGCGGCGTGAGCGCGCTGACCGCGCCGGTATTGTGGAAGCTGCCCACCAGCCCGTGCAGCACGGCAAAGGCCACTGCGATCGCCAGCAGCAGGCACACCGCACGCACGCGGTTGTAGACCAGGCCCAGGCCGGTACCCAGGCAGGTCAGCACCAGCGGCAGAATGCGGTGCATCGCACTGCCCACCTCGTCGGCCGGCGTGGCCGACCACACGCCCACGCCTACCAGCAGGGCAGGCAGCAGGAACAGGTAATGGCCGGGCTGGCGTAGCGGGTGACTGGGCAAGAACGGTTCCACGAAAGCAGGCCGGCGCGCCAGGGCTGCAGGTGCAAACCGGACCACGCAGGCGTTGGTCTTCCCGATAGCGGCCGCTGCGTATTCAACTTGAGCGTGTCACGCCACGTGTGCCTTGCCATGACGTCCCGCTCACCGGCGCTGGTCGATCCTGACCGCGATGAACACCGCCGTCGCCTCGCCACCGCCCGCCGCCACATCCCCTGCCGCTGCGCTTGCGGCCCGTTACGCCGGCATCCGCGCGCGCAGTGTTGCGCTGGCGGCACCGCTGAGCGCCGAGGATGCGATGGTGCAGAGCATGCCCGACGCCAGCCCCAGCAAATGGCACCTGGCCCATACCACCTGGTTCTTCGAGCGCTTCGTGCTGGCCAGCCAGCCCGGCCACGTGCCGTTCAATGCCGAGTGGCACTACCTGTTCAACAGCTATTACCAGAGCATCGGCCCGGCGCACGCGCGCCCGCAGCGCGGGTTGCTCTCGCGCCCCTCGCTGGAGCAGGTGCTGCACTACCGCGGCGTGGTCGATCAGCAGGTGATCGCGCTGCTGCAGGCCGACGCGCTCGCACCGCAGGCCTGCCACCAGCTGCTGCTGGGCCTGCACCACGAGCAGCAACACCAGGAGCTGCTGCTCACCGACATCAAGCACGCGCTGTGGTGCAACCCGTTGCAACCGGCGTACCGCGACGATCTGGTCTACCCGCAGGCCACCCCCACGCCCCTGCGCTGGCATGACAGCCCCGAGCAGATCGTCGAGATCGGCGCGCCCGCCTGGCCCGCCCATCCCGCGTTCGCCTACGACAACGAATCGCCCGTGCATCGCGTACTGGTGCCGGCCCATGCCTTGGCCAACCGCCCGGTCAGCAATGCCGAGTACCGGCAGTTCATCGACGCCGGCGGCTATGCCGAGGTGGGCCTGTGGATGAGCGAGGGCTGGGCGCTGTGCCAGGCCGAAGGCTGGCAGCATCCGCTGTACTGGGACGACGCGCTGGAGCGCGAGTTCACCCTGGGCGGCTGGCGCCCGCTGGACCCGCATGCACCGGTCTGCCACCTCAGCTATTTCGAAGCCGACGCCTACGCCCGCTGGCAGGGCGCGCGCCTGCCCACCGAGTTCGAATGGGAAGCAGCGGCCGCCGGCGTCCCGCCACACGGCCACTTTGCCGACGCCGACCACCTCCACCCGCGCGGCGCCCCGGCAGGCGACCACGGCCTCCTGCAGCTGTTCGGCGATGTCTGGGAATGGACCAGCAGCGCCTACGGTGCCTATCCGGGCTTTCGCCCCTTCGCCGGCAACCTCGGCGAGTACAACGGTAAATTCATGAACGGCCAATGGATCCTGCGCGGCGGCAGCTGCGCCACTCCCGATGCGCACGTGCGCGCCAGCTACCGCAACTTCTTCGCCCCCTCGGCGCGCTGGCAGTTCGCCGGCGTGCGCCTGGCGCGGGACCCGGCATGAGCACCGTCACCGACGCGCTCGACGCGCTCACCGACCTGCAGCCTGATCGCGCCCGGATCACCGCCGACATCCTGCAGGGCCTGTCCAGCCGACCGCGGCAGCTGCCCTCCAAGTACTTCTACGACGCGCGCGGTTCGGCGCTGTTCGAACAGATCACCCGCCAGCCCGAGTACTACCCCACGCGCACCGAACTGCAGCTGCTGCAGGACTGCGCCGCCGACATCGCCGGCGTGGTCGGTCCGCGCCTGCACGTGGTCGAACTGGGCAGCGGCAGCGGCCGCAAGACCGAGCTGCTGCTGCACGCGCTTGCCGACCCGGTGGCCTACACCCCCATCGAAATTTCCCGTGCCGCGCTGCTGGCCAGCATCGCGCGGCTGGCCGTGGCCCTGCCGGATATCGAAATGCTGCCGGTCTGCGCCGACTTCACCGGCCCGGTGCAAGTACCCGAACCCCAGCGTGAGCCCGCACGCCGGCTGGTGTTCTTCCCCGGTTCCACCTTGGGCAACTTCGCCGCGCCCGAGGCAGTCAGGCTGCTGCAGGCGATGCGCCACACGATGGGCGCTGATGGCATGGCCCTGGTCGGCATCGACCTGCACAAGGACCCGGCGCTGATCGAAGCGGCATACAACGATGCGGCCGGCGTCACCGCCGCGTTCACCCTCAACCTGTTGGCAAGGCTCAACCGCGAAATTGACAGCGACTTCGACCTGGACGCCTTCCAGCACCGCGCCCGCTACAGCGTGGAGCGGCTGCGGATCGAGACCGAGCTGGTCAGTACCCGCGCGCAGACCGTGCACGTGGCCGGACAGCCGTTCGACTTCGCCGAGGGCGAGGCGATGACCGTGGAATACAGCCACAAGTACACCGAGGCCGCGTTCGCGGCGCTGGTGGCCCAGGCGGGCCTGCAGGTCTGCACGCGCTGGAACACCTGCGATCCTGCCTTCGAGCTCGCGCTGCTGCGCCCGGTCTGACGCACCGCCGCTGCTGGCGCACTGGCTGCTCACCACCGCGCCGGATCCGCAGGCCATCGCCGTGGCGATCGAACTGCACAAACAGACTCCCCAGGTTCCGGGGCGACGCCCGCTTCGTGGCCACCGTGCTGATCGAACGCGGCGTGGACGCAGTGTCGTGCCCGCGCTCGACGCCATTGCCGTCAGCGAGCTGATCGGCGACCGGGAAGCCCTGCGCGCCTGAGCCGCAGGGTCGGCGCACCCAGCCCTGCCGGCAGTGCGCCGGCGGTCATGCGGGTGTTGCCGTTCGCCGATATGCTATGGGGCTCACGGAAGCGGTTGCGTTGTGGCCACCGCGCAGGCCAGGGAGTAGCACGGACGTGATGCGTCGATTCGAACTCGTGGAAGGAACCGCCAGCAAGTTCTGGGAAGTGGAGCAGGACGGCAGCGACTTGAACGTGCGCTGGGGGCGTATCGGCACCCAGGGGCAAAGCCAGACCAAGTCCTTCGCCGATGCCGCCAAGGCCGCGTCGGCGCTGACCAAGCTGGTCAATGAAAAAACCGGCAAGGGTTACAGTGAAACCGGTGCCGCGGCCACGCCCGCGAGCGCGGCCACCGCCACCGCCACCGCCGCGCCTCGCGCCGCCAAGGCATCCCAGCCTGCTGCACCTGCACCTGCACCTGCACCTGCACCAAGCGTTGCCCCTGCGGCCCCCACACCGGTGGCCAATGCCGACGCAGAGGCGGCCATCGCCTTCGAGCACATCCGCCAGGCGCTGCTGACCGGCGCGCTTGCACCGGGCGAGTCGCTCACCGTCACCGGCCTGCGCCGCCGCGCCGGGGTCAGCGAGGTGGGCGCCCAGCTCGCCTATGCGGCGCTCCGGGACGCGGGGATGGTCAGTCGCTGGAGCTCCCAGATTGCCAAGGATGCGCCGGCCGCCGCGGCCAATCCCGGGGCGGACTGCTTCACCGCCGTTCCGGTGGCCGCAGCGGATCTGCCGCATGACCCCAGCCTGCCGCCGTGGCTCGCCCAGGGCGCGCCGGTGCGCATCACCCCGCAGCACCTGGCGTTGATGTATGCCTCGCGTCGCTTCGCGGCACGGTTGCCCGCGCACGACCCGGCCGCCCTGTGGAAGGCCTTCGCCACCGAGCTCAACGTGGACATCAATGAGCCGGCCAGCGACCCGGGCCTGCTGCCGGCGCTGCGCAGGATGGGCGAACGGCTGCGTGCCCAGGCGCCTGCGCCGGACCGCGATGCCGACCTGATGCTGCTGGTGATCGCGCTCAACAACCACTACGGGCACCAGGCACTGTTCGCCGACACGGTGCACTGGCTGGTGGCCAGCTATGGCCTGGAAGAGGTGGTGGCGATGCTGCTGGATGCGCAGCACATCCAGATCGCCAGCGAGTACGATTATTCCACCCAGCGGCATACCCTGGGCTTCCATCGCCAGGTCGACGAACCGTTCGGTTCGCGCTGGAGCGCCCCGCTCGGTGCGGCCGAGGATGCGCTGCGCAGCCACCTGTCGGTGGCCGAGGCAACGGTGTGGCAGGCCTGCGTGGAGCGCATCGGTCGTCACCTGCCGCACGTGGTGGCCTGCCGGCAGCCGGCGCTGCTGTTGCTGCTGCCCGACGCCCCCGCGCTGGCCCACGCGCTGTTGTTGGCGCCGGGCGCAGCCGCCGGGCTGCACGAAAGCGCCCACTGGCTGATGACCATCGCCACCGATCCGGCTGCGTGCGCGGTAGCCATGCGCCTGCGGCCCAGTGAAAAATTCTGGAGCCATGCGCGTTTCGTCGCCACGGTACTGGTGGAACGCGGCGTGGAGGCGCTGCCGTTGCTGGCGCCGGGCGCGATCGTCGAAGAAGCCGGCGATGCGCTGGCCCATATCGGTGTTCCCGATGCGGTGGAAGCGTTGGCGCGTGCGGCCAGCAGTTCCAAGCATGCCCTGGCCCGGCTGGGGCTGGCGGTCAATCGCTGGCCAGAGGCCGCGCTGGTGGCGATCTCGCGCGTGGTCGCCGCCGGTGGCAAGGACGCCGGCCTGCTCACCCCCACGCTGGTGCAGCTGCTGCGCGCGATGGGCGAGCGCGCCGTCGCCGTGGAGCCGTGGATCGAACCGGCCGCGCTGGCCGTGATCCAGCGCCAGCGGGCCCTGCTCGGCGGGCCGCAGGAGACGGCAGGGCACGACGAACTGCCGCCCGTGCTCGCCGCCGCGCCCTGGCGGCAGCCGCGGGCGCGCCAGGCGCAGGCCGTGCTCGAACTGCCGATCCTGCCGGTAGCCCCGGTGGAACACTGGGCGCCCGGCACCCGTGAAGCCGCACTGCAGCTCACCCACTGGCAGGCCGTGCGCATGCAGGAGTGCCGCCAGCAGCCGACCCGCGCCGCCGACGAGATCGGCTTCACGTTGCGCGACGAGGAACTCAAGGCGCTGAACGCGCAGGCCGCCGCGGCCATCGTGGCGGGCGACACCGGGCAGCTGGTGAGCCTGTGGCGGGAAATGGTCGCCGTGCGCCGCCGCAGCCAGTACTACTGGTTCTGCCTCTACCCCGAGTACGTCGATGCCCTGCCCGAGGGCATGGCCGCACCGTTCTGGAATGCGATCGCCGGCGAAACCGAAAGTGGCCGCATCTCGCGCATGCTCGCATCGCACGGCTTGGCGGTGCTGCCGGCGCTGATTGCCATGGTGCGCAGCAAGCCCACCGACTGCCTGGCCGATGCGCTGCATTTCGGGGCGGCGGAACTGGCCCTGCCGGCCGCACGCGCGTTCGCCAAGCTCAAGACCGTGCGTGACATCGGCCGCCAGTGGCTGCTGGCCTACCCCGAACATGCCGCTGCCGGCCTGCTCCCGGCCGCCTTCGGCAAGCCCGGCGAGCTGCGTGACAGCGCCGGCGCCGGCGTGCGCCTGCTGGCCGCCCACGGCCATGAAGCGCTGCTGCGCGAGGTGGCCGCACGGCATGGCCGCGACGATGTGATGCAGGCGCTGCAGCAGGTGCTCGACGACGACCCGCTGCAGCGTTATCCCACCCGTCGCAGCAAGCTGCCCGAGTTCTGGGCGCCCAGCGGCTGGCGACGGCCGCTGTTGCACAACGGCAAGGCGCTGGGGCAGGAGGCCATCGACCTGCTCGGCGAGATGCTCACCTTCCCCACCAACGAAGAGGTCTACGCCGGCATCGGCCAGGTAATCGAGGCCTGCCGCCCCGACAGCCTTGCCGACTTCGCCTGGGACCTGTTCGGTGCCTGGCTCAACGCCGGCGGGTCCGGCAAGGAAAACTGGGCGCTGACCGCGCAGGGCCTGCTCGGCAACGACGACACCGCCCGCCGCCTCACCCCCTTCATCCGCACCTGGCCGGGCGAGGCCGCGCATGCCCGCGCGGTGTCGGGCCTGGATGTACTGGCCACCATCGGTACCGACGTGGCGCTGATGCAGATCAACGGCATCGCGCAGAAGATCAAGTTCAAGGGCCTGCAGGACAAGGCCCGCGAGAAGATCGCGGCGATCGCCGAGGCACGCCAGCTCACCACCGAGGAACTGGAAGACCGCCTCGCCCCGGACCTGGATCTGGACGAACACGGCACCCTGCGCCTGGCGTTTGGTCCGCGCGCGTTCAAGGTCGGGTTCGATGAAGCGCTCAAGCCGTACGTGCGCGAGATCCTCGCCAGCGGTGAGGGCCCGCGCCTGGATGACCTGCCCAAACCGAAGAAGAGCGACGACGCCGCGCTGGCCAAGGCCAGTGTCGAGCGTTTCAAGACCTTGAAGAAAGACGTGCGCACCATCGCCAGCCAGCAGGTGCTGCGCCTGGAGCTGGCCATGTGCGCGCGCCGCCGCTGGAGCCCGGCCCTGTTCCGCGCGTTCCTGGTCGAACACCCGCTGCTGCGCCACCTGGTGCAGCGCCTGGTCTGGGGCGTGTACGTGGTCAGCGACGGCCAGGCGTACGGCGGCACCCTGCAGGCCTGCTTCCGGGTGGCCGAGGATGGCAGCTTCACCGATGCCAACGACGATCCGTTCGAGCTGCCCGAGGACGAGGCGGTGCGCGTCGGCGTACCGCATGCGCTGGAGTTGTCGGCCGCCGACGCTGCCGCATTCGGCCAGGTCCTGGCCGACTACGAACTGCTGCAGCCGTTCGCGCAGATCGGCCGCGACATCTACACCCTGCAGGCCGACGAACACCCGCAGGACAAGCTGCTGCGCTGGAAGGGCGCCAAGGTGCCCACCGGCCGCGTGCTGGGCCTGGTCAACAAGGGCTGGCGCCGCGGCATGGCCCAGGACGGCGGCGGCATCTGGTACTTCAGCAAGCCGCTGGCCAACGGCAAGGTGATCGAGCTGCTGCTCGATCCGGGCATCATCGTGGGCATGGTCAACGAGTATCCCGAGCAGGAACTGGGCGATGTGCAGTTCGGTTCCCCCGGCCCCTGGGGCGGCATGCAGCAGGCCGACCCGATGTCCGGCCTGGACCCGATCGCCGCCAGCGAACTGATCCGCGACCTGGAGGCGCTGCGCGCCTGAGCACGGCGGACCGCGCTCAGGCGTGGCCCGCCTCCCACCCGAACGCCCGCGCCCGGCGCGTGCGTGCAACCGGATATCCCGATGGCCCCGTCTTCCGTTCCCCCCGCGCCCACCGCTGCCGCGATGCAGCGCCCGCCCGCCGAGGTGCTGCATGCCGACGAACTGGCACGCCTGCGCCAGCACGACCGCGATGCCCGTCCACCGGGCTGGGCGCTCAGCCTGCGGGCCGCGCGCGCCTTCATCCTGGGCGATCCGGCGCTGGGCATCCAGGCCAAGGTGGTGGCCCCGGTCGCCAGCATCGAACGCATGCTGGTCACCCTGGCCACCGGTCGCGGCCTGATGCTGGTGGGCGAGCCGGGCACTGCCAAGTCGCTGTTGTCCGAACTGCTGGCCAGTGCGATCTGCGGCGTGTCCACCCTGACCATCCAGGGCGGCGCGTCCACCACCGAAGACCAGATCAAGTACGGCTGGAACTACGCGCTGCTGATCAACGAAGGCCCCAGCCCACGCGCCATGGTGCCCGCGCCGCTGTACCAGGGCATGCGCGATGGCCGCATCGTGCGCTTCGAGGAAATCACCCGCGCCCCGCAGGAAGTGCAGGATTGCCTGCTGGGGATGCTCTCGGACCGGGTCATGGCCGTGCCCGAGCTCGAAGGCGAGCACGCCATGCTGTACGCCCGCGAGGGCTTCAACATCATCGCCACCGCCAATACCCGCGACCGCGGCGTCAATGAAATGAGCGCCGCGCTCAAGCGCCGCTTCGATTTCGAAACCGTCGCGGCGATCCTCGATTTCGACCTGGAACTGCAGCTGGTGCAGCAGGCGTCGGCGCGCCTGCTCGAGCGCAGCGGCATTCCCGCCACGTTGCCGGTGCCGGTGCTTGAACTGCTGGTCACCACCTTCCGCGACCTGCGCAGCGGCAACGCGCCGGACGGGCAGGGCGGTGACACCCCGATGGATCGCCTGTCGGCGGTGATGTCCACCGCCGAGGCGGTCAACGTCGCCCATGCGGTGGGCGTGCGGGCCTGGTTCCTGGAGCAGCGCGAAGGTGCACCGGCCGATCTGGTCGACTGCATCGCCGGCACCGTGGTCAAGGACAGCGCCGAGGACCGCGCCAAGCTGCGCCGCTACTTCGAACACACCGTCGCCCGCCGCCAGGGCCCGTCCTGGCGTGCGTACTACGAGGCGCGCCACCGCCTGCCGTGAGCGATCAGCCAGACATCATCGGCGTCCGCCACCACAGCCCGGCCTGCGCCCGGCTGGTGGCCGCGCGCATCCGCCGCCAGCGCCCGGCCTTCGTATTGATCGAAGGCCCGGCCGACTTCAACCCGCGCCTGGCCGAGCTGCACCTGGACCATCGCCTGCCGCTGGCGATCTACAGCCATCGTTCCGACGACAGCACCCATCACGGCTCGTGGACTCCGTTCGCCGAGCACTCGCCCGAATGGCAGGCCCTGCTGGTCGGGCGCGAGGTGGGCGCGCAGGTGCGCTTCATCGACCTGCCCGCGTGGCACGAGGCCTTCGCGGCGCTGGAAAACCGCTACGCCGACAGCGCCGACCACGCGCACGAGGCCCGCGCCGACGCCTACGAACGCGCGCTCGGCGAGCGCCTGGCAGTGCAGGGCCGCGACGCCCTGTGGGATCACCTGTTCGAGCAGGACGACGTCGACGACGGCCTGCACGAACGCCTGCACACCTACTTCGTCCACCTGCGCGGCGACGACCGCGGCTCACTGGGCAACCAGCAGCGCGAACAGATGATGGCCGCCTGGATCGCCTGGGCGATGCGCCAGCCGCCGGGCGAGGGCCGCCACGGCGTGCTGGTGGTCTGTGGCGGCTACCATGCGCCGGCGCTGCAGCAGCTGTGGGCGCAGCAGCCGTCGGCCAGCACGCCGCCGGCGGTGCCGCTCCCGGCCGCCGGCAGCAGCGGTGCGGTGCGGCATGGATCGTTCCTGGTGCCGTACACCTTCAAGCGCCTCGATGCCTTCGCCGGGTACGCCTCCGGCATGCCCTCGCCGGGCTGGTACCAGTGGCAGTGGGAGCATGGCGCCGATGCCGATGCCCACATGCTCGGGCAGGTGATGGCGCGGCTGCGCGGGCGCGGGTTGCCGGCCTCCACCGCTGACCTGATCGCCGCGCGCCTGCGCGCCGACGGCTTGGCACGGCTGCGCGGGCACCCCCGTCCGCAGCGCGTGGACTGGCTCGACGCGCTGGCCGGTGCGCTGGTCAAGGACGCACTGGATGCGCCGCTGCCGTGGACCTACCGCGGCCGCCTGCGGGCCGGCACCGATCCGGTCCTGGTCCAGATCATGGAGGTGCTGGCCGGCGACAGCGCCGGGCTGCTGGATCCGCTGACCCCGCAACCGCCCTTGCTGGCCGACCTGGCCGCGCAGTTGCACGCGCACGGGCTGGTGCTGGGCCAGGGGTGCCGCCTGGACCTGCTCGACCCGCACGACCGCCAGCGCAGTGTGCTGCTGCACCGCCTGCTGCTACTGCAGGTGCCGGGCATCGTGCGTACCCACGGCCCGGCGCAGGCCATCAGCGACACCTTCGAAGAAACCTGGTCGCTGGCCCAGCCGGTGGAACAGCACGCCGCGCTGATCGAAGCCGGCGCCTGGGGCGCGACCGTCGGCGATGCCGCGCGCGCGCGCCTGGAAGACGCCCTGCGCCATGCCGATCGCGGCATCGCCGGACGCGTCCCGCTGCTCAACCGCGCCGCGTGGGCGGCACTGCCCGCGGTCAGCGCCGCGGTGCTTGATGACCTGGCCGCCGCCGTCGCCAGCGAAGCCCGCTTCGAGGTGCTGGCCCCGGCGCTGGGCGAGCTGGACCTGCTGCGGCGGCATGGGCACATGCTGGGCATGCAGGAGGCGCCGATGCTCAACGCCCTCCTCGGGCCCGGCCTGGACCGCGCGCTGTGGCTGCTCGAAGCGCCCGGCCAGGTCGGCAGCGCCGATACCGACGCACACCTGCGCGGCCACCTGGCGCTGCGCCAGATCCTCACCGGGCGCCTGGCCGATGACGAACACGGCGACCCGGCCGCGCTCGCCATTGCCCCGGCGCGCGCGCTGGCGGTATGGCAGCGCAAGCTCGCCAACCCCCAGGCCGCCGCGGTCAGCCGCGGTGCCTCGCTCGGTGCGCTGGTGGGGCTGCGCGAGCGGGTGGGGGTGGCCACGACGTCGTTTGCCGATGAGGCCATGGCCCTGCTGCAGGGCCTGGCCCCGGCGCACATGGGCGATGCCCTGGCCGGCCTGCTGGCGCTGGCGCGCGACCGCCTGGCCAGCGAACCGGCATTCACCGCCGCACTGGATGGCCTCATCCAGGCACTGCAGGCAGAGGACTTCATCCTGGCCTTGCCCGCGCTGCGCGGTGCCTTCGCCTGGCTGCCGGCGCGCGAGCGCGGCGCGCTGGCCACCCGCATGCTGGCCCTGCATGGCGCGGCCCACCTGTCCGGCCGCGTACTCACCGCGCCGGTGCCGGGGCAGGCGCCGGCCGATGCGCTGGCCCGCGCCGCCCAACGCGAAGCCACCGCGCTGGACGCACTCGCGCGCTGGGGCATCACCCCCGTGCAGGAGGCAGCGCCATGAGCCTGGACATCCCCGATCCTCTGCAGCGCTGGCGCCTGCTGCTGGGCGAACCGGCCGAGCCGGCCTGCGGTGCGCTCGGCGCGCAGGCCCAAGCCGCCGACGCCGCGCTGGAGTGGCTGTACGGACGCGATGGTGACCGCGCGCTGCGCGGTGAGCGCAGTGGCGGGGGCGGTGCATCGCAGCTGTCCACCCCGGACTGGATCAACGACATCCACCGGCTGTTCCCGCGCGAGGTGATCGAACGCCTCGAGCGCGATGCCGTGGAGCGCTATGGCATCGACGAGGTGGTCACCAACCTGGAGGTGCTCGAACGCATCGCGCCCTCCGAAAGCCTGCTGCGCGCGGTGCTGCATACCAAGCACCTGATGAATCCGCAGGTGCTCGCCGCCGCCCGCAAGCTGGTGGCCGAGGTCGTGCGGCGCATCATGGAGCGGCTGGTCACGCAGGTGCACCACGCCTTCAGCGGCACCCGCGACCGGCGCCGCCGCTCGCGCCGGCAGATCGCCAGCAACTTCGATTTCCGCCGCACGGTGGCGGCCAACCTGCATCGCCTGGACCCGGCCAGCGGCAAGCTCTACGTGCAGCAGCCGATGTTCTTCAGCCGCAGCCGCCGCCAGGCCGAACCGTGGGACATCATCCTGCTGATCGACCAGAGCGGTTCCATGGTCGACTCGGTCATCCACAGCGCGGTCATGGCTGCGTGCCTGTGGCAGTTGCCGGGCATGCGCACCCATCTGATCGCCTTTGATACCGAGGTGGTCGACCTCACCGCCGATGTCGCCGACCCGGTCGAACTGCTGATGAAGGTGCAACTGGGGGGCGGCACCGACATCGCCCGCGCCGTGGCCTACGCGCAGGGCCGGGTGGTCAATCCCTCGCGCAGCGTGGTGGTGGTGGTCAGCGACTTCTACGAAGGCGGTGGCGATGGCGACCTGGTGCGCCGGGTCAAGGCGCTGGTCGAATCCGGCGTCAAGGTGCTGGGGCTGGCCGCGCTGAACGGGCAAGCCGACCCTAGCTACGACCGCGAAACCGCCGCACGCCTGGTCAAGGTCGGGGCGCACATCGCGGCGATGACGCCGGGCGAGCTGGCTGCGTGGCTGGCCGAAAAGGTGCTGGCATGAACCTGCGCCAGGACCTGCTGGAACTCACCCCGGCCGCGCTGATGGCGCTGGCCAACCCGGGTTTCGTCAAGCGCGCGCAGAAGGATCTTGCCGCCGGCATCGCACCGGCGCTGGACATCGACGCCAGCGGCACCATCCGCGCCACCTATGACGACGGCTGCATCGCACGCCTGCCGGTGGGCTGCACCCTGCGGGATGCCCAGTGCAGCTGCACCGCCACCGCCATGTGCCGGCATCGGGTGACGCTGGTGCTGGCCTGGCAGGCGCATGCGGCCGCCACCCTGTCTGCGCCGGCCACCGAGCGCGCTGCCGGGCACGCCCAGGCCGACGCCGACGCGGCCTGGAGCCCGGCCCAGTTCGACCTGGCGAGCCTGGCCAGCGTGCTGCCCCCCGGGGTGATGGAGCAGGCCGCGCGGTTGCGCCAGGACGGTCCGGTGATCACCGTCTACCCGTGGGCCGGCGCGGCCAGTCCGCCCACCGCGCAGCTGCCGATGTGCAGCGTGCGCTTCTTCGCCAGGGGCTCGATCGCCCACGCGCGCTGTGATTGCCGCCAGGGCGGCAACTGTGCCCACGTCGTGCTCGCCGTGATGGCCTTCGCCCAGGCCGAGCACCTCGGCCCGCTGCAGTCACCGCACACCCTGCAGCTGCACAGCGTCGACGCCGCATCCGACACCGCCAGTGGCTGGGACACCGCCGCCCAGGCGTTGCACGCCGACATCGACGCGCTGCTGCTCGCGCTCTGGCTCGATGGCGGCGCGCAACCGCTGATCGCCGTGGCGGCACGCATCCAGGCCCTGCGCAGCCGAGCCCAGGCGCAGGGCTGGTGCTGGATCGAGGATGCCCTGGCCGAGCTGCGCCAGCTGCTGCAGGCGCGGCAGGCACGCAGCACCCGATTCGCGCCGCTGGCCCTGCTCGACCTGGTGGTGGGGCTGTGGGCACGTCTACAGTCGGCTGCGCAGCTGGCCCAGCAGCGCGCCCCGGCGCTGCCCGCTGCGCAGGTGCTGGGGATCGGGATCAAGGGCGAGGTGGCACTGGACCGCTTGCGGCTGGTCTCGCTCGGGGCCTCGCTGTGGAGCGATGAACGCGAGCAGGGTGCCACCGTACTGTGGGCCGACCCGGACACCCAGTCGGTCACGGTAATGGCACGGCAGTGGCCGCGGGAGGCAACGGCAACCACGCCCCTCGGCGAACGCCGCATCGCCGGCCACCCGCTGCGTCAGTTGGCCGCCAGCCAGGTGATCACCCAGCGCGCCACGCGCAGCGCCAACGGTACCGTCAGCGTCGCCGCCCAGCGCCAGCACACCGGCCTGCTGCCGCTGTCGCCCCGCGCATGGGACGAACTGGGCGCGCCGTTGCGCCAGGCCGACCCGGCGGCCCTGGCCGCGCACCTGGCACGGCAGCCGCCGGCGTTCACCCAGCCGCGCCTGGCGGCGGCCGGCGTGGCCGGCGGTGCGCCGGCGGCCTTCCATGTGGTCCAGGTCGACGCACTGCAGCCGGCACACGTCGGCTGGGATCCGATCACCCAGACCCTGCATGCCGACCTGGTCGCACGCGATGGCCAGGGCATCGGCCTGCGCCTGCTGCATCCGCACCGCACCGCAGCGCCGGATGCGGTGGACGTGCTGGCCCGCGTGCTCGAGGGCCACTACGGTGCGTTGCGTGCGGTGGCCGGCAACGTCTGCCTGCAGGGCGGGGCACTGGTCATGCAACCGGTCGCGCTGCTCACCGACACACAGGCCGTGGTTCCGCAGGTCCATCCGGCCGTTGCAGCGCTGCCACTGCCCGCGGTGGCCCCGGCCGCATCGACGCCGCTGCTGGACACCCTGGAACAGCTGGCCCTGATGCTGCAGCAAGGCCTTCGCCACCAGCACGGCGGCGATTGGGAGCGCGTGCAGGAACAGATCCACGGCCTGCAGCTGGCCGGCTACCGCCAGGCTGCTGCCCAGCTCGGCCACCTCCGCGCGGCGCTGGTCCCGGCGCAGCGATCGACGCTGCTGCAGCAGGTGTCGGTGCTGGCCCTGCTGGTGCGGGACCTGTCTGCATGATCCCTGCCTGGCCACGCATTGACCTATGCTGCAGGCGTGCCTTCTTCCGTTGCCCGCAGGTGAGCATGCCCGCACCCCGTCCCACCTCCCCGCTGCCGGTCATCCGTCGCCTTGGCCTGCGCCTGGCCGGCATCGCGCTGGCGCTGCTGGCCACCACCGCCAGCGCCGCCGCACCGGACAGCTTCGAGCGCTGCCTGGCCAGCCTGCAACCGCAGGCCGTCAAACAAGGCATCAGTGCGGCCGGTTTCACCCGCCTCACCACCGGCCTGGCCCCGGACCTGAGCGTGTTGCCGCTGCTCGACGCGCAACCGGAGTTCACCACGCCGCTGTGGGACTACCTGGCCGCGCTGGTCGACAGCCAGCGCGTCGACGACGGTCGCGCGCGCCTGGTCGAGTACCGCGACCTGTTGAACCGGGTATCCGCCCAGTACGGCGTCGACCCGGCCACCATCGTGGCGGTGTGGGGCGTGGAGAGCGATTACGGCCGCGTGTTCGGCAAGCGCCCGCTGCTCCAGTCGCTGGCCACGCTCTCGTGCAATGGCCGCCGCCAGCCGTTCTTCCGCGGCGAACTGCTCGCCCTGCTCAAGCTGCTCGACGCCGGCGACCTGCAGGCCGAGGGCCTCACCGGCTCGTGGGCCGGCGCCTTCGGCCACACCCAGTTCATGCCGTCCACCTATGCGCGCATCGCCGTGGACGGTGACGGCGACGGTCGGCGCGACCTGGTCGCCAGCATTCCCGACGCCCTGGCCTCCACCGCCAACTACCTGGCCAAGGCCGGCTGGCGCACCGGTCAGCCGTGGGGCATCGAGGTCCGTCTCCCGCCCGGGTTCAACCCGGCGCTGGCCGGGCGCACCCAGCGCAAGCCGCTGGCCAGCTGGCGCGCACTGGGCATCGCCCCGGTCGGCGGTGGCGCGCTGGCCCCGGTCGGACTGCCCGAGGACAGCAACGCCGCACTGCTGCTGCCCACCGGTGCCAAGGGACCGGCCTGGCTGGTGTTCCGCAACTACGACGCGATCTACGCCTACAACGCTGCCGAAAGCTATGCACTGGCCATCGCCACCCTGGCCGACCGCCTGCGCGGCGGCAACGGCACCGTGGCGGCCTGGCCCACCGACGACCCCGGCATCGGCCGCCGTGAACGCCGCGAACTGCAGACCCTGCTGCTCGCCCGGGGGCATGACATCGGCGCCGCCGACGGCATGGTCGGCACCGCCACCCGCCGCGCCATCCAGATCGAGCAGCAGCGCCTGGGCTGGACCACCACCGACGGCCGCGCCGGCCAACGCATCCTCACTGCATTGCGCAGTGCGCCTCCCCTTCCGACACCTTCGACCACCATGCCCGCATCCACCGTGTTCACCCTGCCGCCCAACCACGCCCGCCTGGTGCAGTCCCCGGCCGGCCCCAGCGCCGCCCTGCCCAAGGTGGAGGGCCTGAGCCTGGGCACCGTGCAGGGCTTCCCCGCCTGGAAGGTGGACACCCCGTTTGCCAGCGCCGCCATATCGGTGTTCGGCGGGCAGCTGCTGTCCTATGTTCCCAAGGGCGGCCAGGACGTCCTGTGGCTGTCACCCAGCGCGCAGGCGCTGCCCACCCCGATCCGGGGCGGCAGCCCGGTGTGCTGGCCGTACTTCGGCCGCCAGGGGCAGGGCACCGACGTGCCCTCGCATGGGTTCGTGCGCAACGTGGCATGGACACTCAAGGAGGCGCGCCGCGACGCCGATGGCACCGTCCTGCTCACCCTGGCCCCGCCGCCGCTGGACAACCTGGCCCTGCGCCTGACCATGCAGCTGCGCATCGGCCGCACGCTTGAGCAGCGCCTGGTCACCGAGAACGCCGGCAGCCAGCCGGTCAGCTTCACCCAGGCCCTGCACAATTACTTCCGGGTGGACGACGCCACGGCCGTGGACGTCCAGGGGCTGGATGGCCTCACCTATCTGGACAAGTTCGAGAACTACGCCACCCCGCGCGTGCAGCAGGGCGACTGGAACCTGCGCGACCCGCGCGATCCCGGCCGCAGCGACCGCATCTACACCGCCGCCGGCGGCCGTTACGTGCTCAAGGACCCCGGGCTGAAGCGGCGCATCGAGATCACCACCCAGGGCAGCCGCTCGCTGGTGGCCTGGAACCCGGGCCAGGCGGGGGCGGCAGGCATGGCCGACGTCGGCGCGGGCTGGCGCAACTATGTGTGTCTGGAGGCGGCCAACGCCGGCCCGGATGTGATCACCCTGCCGGCCGGCGCCAGCCATACGCTCACCCAGACCTTCCGCGTGCTGTCCCTGTAACCCCTCAGCCGGCGCCCGGACGGGCGACCCGGTGCCTCTCCCTCAAGGAACGAGTCATGTCCGATACCCCGTGGTACTACGCCGATCACCAGCAACAGCGTCAGGGACCGGTGCCCGCCGTGCAGCTGCAGCAGTTGCTGGGGCAGGGCCAGATCACCGCCGACACGCTGGTCTGGCGCCAGGGCATGGCCCAGTGGCAACCCCTGCATGGCGTGGCCGAGCTGGCGGTTTCCGCGCCGACGCCGGTCGAGCCGTCCCAGGATCCCTACGCTGCACCGGCGTCGGCCTTCGATGCCACCACCATGCCGGCCCAGGCACCCCTGGCGCCGGGTGAGCAGGCGTATGCCGCCTTTGTCGGCAGCAATTTCGCGGTATACCGCCGCAAATGGCGCCTGGACCTGGCGACCGACGGCAAGGCTGCCAGCACCACCGCCTGGAACTGGCCGGCCTTTCTGTTCGGCGCCTTCTGGATGCTGTACCGCCGTATGTATGCGGTGGCGGCCATGTGGATAGGTGCGCTCACCGTCGCGTCCATCCTGGAAACCCTGGCCGGGGCCAGCGACAGCGTATCGCTGATGATCACCGTGGCGGCCAGCGTCGCGGCCGGTTCCGTGGGCAATCACCTGTACCTGCGGCATGCCCAGCGGATGATCGCGTTGGCCGAGGCACGTCATCCCGGTGACGCGGCGGCCCAGCACGCCGCACTGGCTGGCCTGGGCGGCACCCGCTGGTCGGCGGTGTTTGTTGGCATGGCCCTCTACATCGTGGTGATCGGCGCGTTGGCCTTCCTGCTGGATCCCTGATCCGGCTCAGCCGCGCGCTGCCGACGGCCGCAGCACCAGCAGGCAGATTCCCCCGGCCACGAGCCCCCAGAAGGCCGAACCGATGCCGGCCAGTGACAGCCCGGAGGCGGTGACCAGGAAGGTCACCAGGGCCGCTTCGCGGTCGGCCTCCTCCCGCAGCGCCATCGACAGGCTGTTGGCGATCGTGCCGAACAGGGCAATGCCGGCCACGCAGGCCACCAGTTCCTTGGGGAAGGCAGCGAACACCGCCGCCACCGTCGCCCCGAACAGACCCACCACGATATAGAAGCCGCCGGCGGCCACCGCGGCGGTGTACCGGCGCGCGGGATCCTCGTGCGCCTCGCGGCCCATGCAGATCGCGGCGGTGATCGCGGCCAGGTTGAGTCCGAACGCGCCGAAGGGGGCCAGCACCGTGTTGGCCACGCCGATCCAGCCAATCACCGGGGATACCGGGGTGTCGTACCCGGAGGCACGGATCACCGCCACCCCCGGAATGTTCTGCGACGCCATGGTCACCACGAACAGGGGCAGGGCAACGCCGATCACCGCCGCCCACGACAACGTGGGCCAGGTGAACACTGGCGTGGCCAGCTGCAGGCGGACATCCTGCATATGCAGGAGCCCCTGGCCGGCCGCCACGGCGACACCCACCCCCAGGGTGGCGATCACTGCATAGCGCGGTAACAGCCGGCGTCCGATCAACCAGGTGGCGAACATCGCCAGGGCCATGCCCAGCTGCGTCTGCATGGACACGAACACATCCAGTCCAAAGCGCAGCAGCACGCCGGCCAGCATGCCCGCGGCCAACGCCATCGGTACGCGCTGCATCAGCCGCGCGAAGATCCCCGAGAAGCCGGCGATCATGCCCAGCACCGCTGCCAGCACGAACGCACCGATCGCATCGCTGTAGCCCACCGCGCCGGCACCCACCACCAGCATGGCCGCACCCGGGGTCGACCATGCCGTCACCACCGGCACGCGGTAGCGCAGCGACAGGCCAATACAGGTGATGCCCATGCCCAGTCCAAGCGCCCACATCCACGAGGCGATCTGCGCCTGTGAGGCGCCCATCGCGCGTGCGGCCTGGAACACGATCACCGCCGAACTGGCAAAGCCCACCAGCACCGTAATGAAGCCGGCCATCACCGACGGCAACGACATATCGCGCAACAACGAACGCTTGGCTACCGCAGACATCGCATGCATCCCTGACGACAAGACATGCATTGTTAGCAAGCCTGCGGCAGCACGCGCAACGCGCGTGCTGCCGCACGTGTAGATGAGCAGCACGCGTTGATGACGCGTCGATGAAAAAGATCGACGAAAAGCCTTGACGAATTTTCAGAAGTCTTTAGTATTCGCTCCCTCGCTGCGACGCGGTCTTCACCCCGGTGAACACCCACCCGCAGCGACGGCAACATCCCTCGAAAGAAGGTGTTGACGGAAACGAAAAGCCTGACATAATAGGCGGCTCGCAACGACGAAAGCCTCTCGGGGCAAACGACGAAGCGGCATCGGCAACAACGTTTCACTTCGGTGAAACGGCC